>Ga0114903_1000406_pt1 | contig 25718 bp, 26 predicted proteins | sample MalvirDeepMed_s2_FD_87289 | JGI IMG/M metagenome (GOLD analysis project Ga0114903, IMG submission 87289) | Marine viral communities from the Global Malaspina Expedition - Malaspina viral metaG DeepMed_s2 | ecosystem: Environmental > Aquatic > Marine > Oceanic | place: Mediterranean Sea... | reverse complement strand
GTACCATCGCCACCTTCACCCCACGCGCCGATTACTTCGGCAATGCCGGGTTCCGCTACGTGGTCACAGACGCGCGGGGCGCGACGTCAGAGGGCTTCGTCAACATCACCCTCAGCCCGGAAAACGACCTGCCGCAGCCGGTGCTCGACCGCCTGGTCACTGACGAGGACCAGCCGCTCGAGATCAGCGCCGCCGACCTTCTGGCCAACGATGTCGACCCCGATGGTGACACGCTGACGCTGCTGTCGGTCAACGGCGCGACGCAGCTGGCGAACGGCAACTGGCTCTTCACGCCGCGGCCCGACAATTTCGAGGAGGAAACGCTCACCTACACCGTCACCGACGGTGGCGGGATGCCGGTGCTGGGGCAGATCATCATCGACCTGATCCCGGTCCCCGACGATCCGCGCGCGTCCGACGACACGTTGTCAGGGACCGAGGACACCGTGCTGACCGTCTTCCCCGGCACCCTGCTGGACAACGACGTGGAACCCGACCTGCAGGCCCTGACCATCACCGGCTTTGACAACATGATGGGTCTCAGCGTCGAGATCGATGCGCTGGGGCAGGTGGTGATCACGCCCGATGCCAATCACAACGGCCTCGCGCGGTTCGACTATACGGTGGCGGACAGCACAGGCCGCAGCGACACCGCACGGGTGACGGTGAGCTTCGCCGCGGTCAACGACGCGCCGGAGATCGCCGCCGTAACGCTCGCAGGCACCGAGGACACGGCCTTTGCCGCGACGCTCGACCCGGCGATCTTCTCGGACGTGGACGGCGATCCGCTGCAGGTCGGCCTGCGCGGCGCGGGTGCTACCGCGTTGCCGGCCTGGCTGTCCTTCGACCTGTCGACCTTGACGCTCTCGGGCCTGCCGCCCGCGGACTTCAACGGCGAGGTGGCGCTGGAACTCTTTGCCTTCGACGGCATGGTCGAGACGGTGGAGTCCCTGACCCTGACCATTGCGCCTGTCAACGACGCGCCCGAGATCGCGCCGATCGCGCTTGACGGCACGGAGGACGCGGCCCTGGCGATCACGCTCGACGCCGCGGCCTTCATTGATGTGGACGGCGACACCCTGACCATCGACCTGCGCGGCGCGGGCGGCGCGGCCTTGCCAGACTGGCTGGCCTTCGATCCCGCAACGCTGGCGCTCACCGGCACCCCGCCGGCAGATTTCAACGGCGACGTGGCGCTCGAAGTCGCGGCTTTCGACGGCACGGTCGAGACGGTGGCCCCGGTCATCCTTACCATCGCGCCTGCGCCGGATGCGCCGCGCGCGCAGAACGACTTCATCGATATCGGCACCGATCTTGTGGTGACGGTGAATGTCGCGGACCTGCTGGCCAACGACAGCGATCCGGATGGCGATGTTCTGGTGGTGACCTCGGTGACCGGTGGCGACGGGTTCGACGCGGTGCTGGAGGGCGAGACCGTCACCCTGACGCGCGATCCGCGGCTGGGCGGGCAGATCGCCATGGGCTACGAGGTCAGTGACGGCACGCTGACAGATCAGGCGGTGCTGCTGATCGACCTCGAGGTCGCCAACCGAGCGCCCGCCATCGCCGCCTTCGGTCCGCTGACCGGCGACGAGGACGCCGCCTTCGACCTTGCGATCCCGGCCGACGCAATCACCGATCCCGATGGCGATGCGCTGACCCTGACGGTGGCCCGGGCCGGCGGCACGGCATTGCCGGATTGGCTGAGCTTCGATGCCGACACGCTGCGCCTGACCGGCACGCCTCCGGCGCATTTCTTCGGCACCGTGGCTCTGCAGATCAGCGCCGGGGACGGCCAGCTGAGCGCGACGCGAAGCTTCGACCTGGTGATCGCGCCGGTCAACGACGCGCCCACGTTGTCGGCGCCGCTGTCCGACCGCTCCGCGACCGAGGACACGCCGTTCGCCGTCCAGCTTCAGCAGGGGCTTTATTCGGATATCGACGGCGACGCGCTGAGCTTTGCGTTGAAACAGGCGGATGGCCTGTCGTTGCCGGACTGGATTGCCTTCGACACGGAGACGCTGACGCTGACCGGCCAGGCACCGCAGGATTTCTTCGGCGATGTTGAGCTGCGGCTCGAAATCTCGGACGGGCAGGCGGTGATTTCCGACGATTTCACCCTCAGCGTCGCGGGCACCCCCGATGCGCCGGTCCTGGTCACGCCGCTGCCGGATATCGACACCGGCGACACTGGTCTGAAACTGAGCACCGGAACGCCATTCGTGGTCACGGCGCCGCTGGGCAACTTCGCCGATCCCGACGAAGAGCCGCTGCAATTCGCGGCGCGTCTTGCCGATGGCAGCGCGCTGCCGGGCTGGCTGAGTTTCGACGGCAGCAGCTTTGCCGGAACCGCGCCGCGCGACGGGGTCGGACCGGACGGACGGATCGAGATCGAGCTGCTGGCCAGCGACGGGACCGATACGGTGTCGGACGTCTTTGCGCTGGATTTCGACCTGCGCAACAGCGCGCCGGTGGCCGCCGACGATGCCTTCGACATCACCGTTCCGAACATCCTGCAGATCGACCAGTCGGCACTGCTGGCCAATGACAGCGACGCGGATGCGGGCGACACGCTGCAGGTGATCGCGGTGGGAGAGGCCGATCACGGCACGGTCAGTTTCGAGGATGGCGTGGTGACCTATCTTGCCGATTTCGACCACAACGGCACCGACCGGTTCACCTACACGGTGAGCGACGGCGCCGACACCGCAGAGGCGACAGTCACGGTCACGGTCGACAACCCCTTCGACCGGGTCGAAACCGGCGGGGGCGGCAGCGATTTCCTGTTCGGGCGCGGCGGCGACGACCTGATCCTGGCGGGTGCCGGGCGCGACTTCCTCTTTGCCTCGCGCGGCGACGATTACGTCGATGGCGGCCGGGGCAACGACCTTGTGTCGGGCGGGCAGGGCAACGACACGCTGCTGGGCGGCGCCGGGCGGGACACGATCTTTGCCGGATCGGGCGACGACGTGATCGCGGGCGGGCGCGGCAACGACCGGATATTCGGCGGCTCGGGGCGCGACAGCTTCCGGTTCGAGACCGGGGACGGGTCGGACGTCATCTACGGCTTCGAGACGGCGCGCGCGCGGCGCAACTCGATCATCCCCGGCGACGAGCTGCGGCTGAGCGTCGAGGGCATCGACAGCTTCGCGGATCTGATGGCCAATGCCAGCCAGACCGGGGGCGGCGTGCTGCTCGACCTCGGCGGCGGCGACCAGATATTCCTCGCCGGCACCCGTCTTGCGGCACTGGATGAAGACCAGTTCACGTTCTACTAAGGACCGCACCAGTTCAGGAGCCGACCCGGATGGCCAGGAACACCGCATCCCGCGAGGGCGGAACGATCTACGCCCAGGCGCTGACGCGCCTGCGGCGCAGCTTTGTCGGCGTCGGGCTTTTCAGCGCGGCGGTCAACATCCTGATGCTGACCGGCCCGATCTTCATGCTGCAGGTCTACGACCGGGTGCTGTCCTCGGGGTCGGTTGCGACGCTGCAGGCGCTCTATGCCATCGTCGTCGTGCTGTTCGTCTTCCTCGGCATCTACGATTTCCTGCGCACGCGGCTGCTGTCGCGCGCGGCGTATCGGCTCGACCAGGACGTGGGCCCGGCCGCGCATGACCTCTGGGTGCGCTCGGCTCTGCAGGAGACGCCAACACTTGCCCGGCCCCTGAACGATCTGGCCGTGGTCCGCGGTTTCCTGCCCGGCCCGGCGATGCTGGGCCTGTTCGATCTGCCGTGGATCCCGCTCTACCTAGCCGTGGTCTTCGTGATCCATGTCTGGCTGGGCTGGCTGGCGCTGGCCGGTCTGGGCGTGGTCACCGTGCTGGCCCTGCTGAACCAGTGGATGACGCGCAAGCATCATGCCCAGTCGATGCGCATGGACGGCGCCGAAAGCTTTTTCGTCGATCAGAACCGCCGCAACGCCGAGGCCATCGTGCCGCTGGGCATGGCCGACCGCGTCACCGCGCGCTGGAGCGCCATGCACCGCGACGGCCTCGCGGTCGGCCAGCTGGGCGGCGACCGGTCCGAAGGCTTCGTCGCCACCTCCAAGTCGTTCCGCCTGCTGCTGCAATCCTCGCTGCTGGGGCTCGGCGGCTACCTTGCCCTGCAACAGGAGATCTCTCCGGGGATGATCGTCGCCGCGTCGATCATCGCGGGCCGGGCGCTGGCGCCGGTGGACGTGGTGCTGGGCCAATGGCGCAACGTCGTGCGCGTGCGCGAGGCACATGCCCGGCTGCACCAGGTCTTCGACGCGGCTCCCGAACCGCGGCCGGTGATCGACCTGCCCGCGCCGCAGGGGCACATGACCGTGGCCGCGATCACGAAGTTCGTCCCCGGCGCGCGCGCCGGGGAACGCCCGCCGATCCTCGACCAGGTGTCCTTCCGGCTCCAGCCCGGCGACGCGGTGGGCGTGATCGGCCCCTCGGCCTCCGGCAAGTCGACGCTGGCGCGCATCCTCGTGGGCGCGCTGCGGCCCGACCACGGCGAGGTGCGGCTCGACGGGGCCACCCTGTCGCAATGGTCCGACGCGGCGCTGGGCCGGCACCTGGGCTACCTGCCGCAACGGCTGGAGCTCATCGCCGGCACGATCCGCGACAACATCGCCCGCTTCGATCCCGAAGCCGACGACGCCGCGGTGATCGACGCCGCCCGGATCGCCGGCGTGCACGAGATGATCCTGCAACTGCCCGATGGCTATGCCACGGCGCTGGGCCACGACAGCGCGCCGCTTTCGGGCGGGCAGTTGCAGCGTATCGGCCTGGCACGCGCGGTCTACGGCACGCCGCGCTACGTGATCCTGGACGAGCCCAATTCCAACCTCGACGCCGCCGGGGACGACGCGCTGTCGCAGGCGATCCTGACCCTGCGCGAACAGGGCAGTACTGTCGTCGTCATGGCGCACCGGCCCTCGGCCATCGCCGCGGTCAACAAGGTGCTGGTGCTGCATTCCGGGCGCGTTGCCGAATTCGGCCCGAAAGAGGATGTGTTGCAGAAATCCGTGCGCCCCCCGGCGGGCCGCCGCAAGGAAGAGGTCTGAGCCATGGCGACACAACCGAACCAGGGACCCGATCTGCGCACCGGCATGAAATGGCCCGGCATCCTCGGCATGCTCGCCACCGTGGCGCTCTTGGGCGGCGGCAGCTTCTGGGCCGCCACGACCGAGATCAGCGGCGCCGTGATCGCCACCGGCAGCGTCGAGGTCACGGGACGTCCGAAGTCGGTGCAGCATCTCGATGGCGGTATTATCGACGATCTGCGCGTGAGCGACGGCGATTTCGTGGACCGCGGCGAAGTGCTCGTGCGGCTCGACGACACCACGCTGCTGGCGAACCTGTCGATCTACCGCACACGCCTGTCCGAAGCACTGGCGACCCGGGATCGGCTTGTCGCCGAGCAGCGCGAGGATGCCACCATCGCCTTTGCCGACCCGGACCCGCTGATCGGCGATGTCGATCACGCCCTGCACCAGTCCGGCCAGCGCGAGGTGTTCCTGGCGCGGCAGGAACTCGAGGCGGGCCGCAAGGAACAGCTGACCGAGAAGATCCGGCAGTTCGAGAACCAGACGACAGGCGTCAACGCGCTGATCGAGGCCAAGCGCCAGCAGCTGGCGCTCGTGGACGACGAACTGACGGCGCTGAAGACGCTCACCGAGAAAGGCCTGGCGCGGGCCAGCCAGCTTCTGGCGCTGCAACGGTCGCAGGCGGATCTGCTGGGCCAGATCGCCGAGCATCAGTCGGAACTGGCGCGCATCCAGAACTCGATCCGGGATACCGAGCTCGAGATGCTGCAGGGCCAGCGCCAGACCAAGGAAGAGGTCGTGACGCAGCTGCGCGAGATCACCACCACGATCCAGGAGTTGCGCCAGCAGATCCAGACCACGCAGAAACAGCTCGACCGCGTGGCGATCCGCGCGCCCAGCAGCGGGCGCATCCATGAATTGCAATACACCACCATCGGCGGTGTCATCCCGCCCGGCGGCACCATCCTCAGGGTCGTGCCGCTGGACGAAGGGTTCGGCCTGCGGACGCGCATCGACCCTGCCTCGATCGACCAGGTCTATCCCGGCCAGCCCGCCAAGGTCCGCTTTCCCGCCTTCAACCAGCGCAGCACGCCGGAACTCGCGGGCTCTGTGCGCGACGTGTCGGCGACGACCTCGGTGGACGAGGTGACGGGGCAGAGCTTCTACTGGGTGGACGTCGCCGTGTCCGAGATGGAACTGGCGCGGCTGGGCGATCTGGCGCTGGTGCCCGGCATGCCGGTGGAGGCCTACCTCACCACCACCGACCGCACCGTCCTGAGCTACCTCACCAAGCCGCTGACCGACCAGCTGAACCAGGCCTTCCGCGAAGATTGAGCTTAGGGTCAGGATCCATTGCTCCTGCACCGTCAGCGCCTCAAAATGCGCGATTTCAGATGTTTGGCACGCGCGGGGAGGGCTGGCTGCCTTGTCAAGCGGGCCGAGTGGCTGAAAGCGTGCATTTCGAGGCGTCCGAAGGATTTGGCGGTTTTTCCGTTCTGCTGCCTCTCAATGCATTAAAATAGAACCACTATTTCGGCAGCATTGCTCGTTGCAGGACAGAAAATCTGCCAAACTGACGGTGCAGGAATAATGGGTCCTGACCCTAATGCGCGTGGCGGCGGGCGATGCGGCCGTGCAGGCGGGACAGGATGCGGCTGGCCGTGGTCTGGCACAGGGCCGGGATCAGCGCGTGTACCAGCGCTGCACCCGCCGCCACCGTCAGCCAAAAGGCAAAGCCCAGGGCAAACTGCATGTGCTGTGCGTAGCTTTCATTTACCGAGGCGGGATGATCGTGGAACAGGCGTTTCAGCGGGGTCGACAGGGCGGTCATGGAATTCTCCTTTCGGGTTGGCGCCTTGTCGCAGGGATCACCCGGGCAGCGATCCCAAATCTCCCTACCCATTCGCAAAATATTGGGATAAAATCCCGACATGAACGAAAAGATGGATGAAATGGATCGCAAGATCCTCTCGCGCCTGCAAAAGGATGCCAGCCAGAGCGTCGACGAGGTTTCGACCGCCGTCGGTCTGTCTCGGAACGCCTGCTGGCGCCGCATCCGGATCATGGAAGAGGCGGGGATCATCACCCGCCGCGTTGCGCTGCTCGATGCGGCCAAGGTCGGCTGCCCGTTGCACGTCATCGTGCAGGTGCGCACCGGGTCCCATGACGCGGCGTGGATGGACCGGTTCCAGAAGGTCGTGCGCGCCATGCCCGAGGTCATGGCCGCCTATCGCATGACCGGCGACCTCGACTACCTGTTGCGCGTGCGGGTCGCGGACGTCCCCGCCTACGACGCGTTTTACAAGCGCGTGATCGCGCAGGTTCCGCTCTCGGACATCTCGGCCAGTTTCGTTATGGAAGAGATCAAGGACAGCACCGCGCTGCCACTCTGAAAGGACCGAAATGACCGACGAGATCGCCACCCTCGCCGAAGTGCATGAAGCCGACGCCCTGCCGCGCAAGATCGACGTGCATTGCGACAGCGACGCCGATTGCGCGCCCGAGACGCTGCCCGAGGCGGTGACCCGCAAGCCCGTCGCGTCGAAATCCGCCGCCGAATGGGCCTATGAACGCCTGGTGCTCTACATCCGCGATTTCGAATCGCAGCTCGATGCCGAACAGGAGATCGCCATGGGATTCACCGGCGGGCAGGCGGGCGTGCTGCGGATCGAGGGCATGGGCTATTTCGACCCGGATATCGTGACCTTCTACGGCGTCGACGAACAGGGGATCCGCACCCAGCTGATCCAGCACGTGACCCAGCTGGGCGTCACCTTGCGGGCGCTGCCGCGGATCGCCGATCGGGTCGAACCGCGGCGCATCGGCTTTCGCCTCGCCGCCGGGCTGGGGAGCGCCTGACCCCGCGGGGCCGCGTCGAAATGCGGCTTTGTGACGTGGTGACAGGGCCGGAATTATACGCTATCCACCCCCGAAAAGCACATCCAAGGGAACCGGATCATGGCAGAACACAAGCACGGCGAGATGGATATCTCGGTCCAGGAAAAGACCTTCGCGGGCTTCATCAACTTCACCATCAAGACGGTGGCGGTCATCATCGTTGCGGTGCTGCTTCTGGCGATGTTCAACGCCTAAGACCGGTTGGGTCCGAAAGGAATTCCATGACGCGCCTGGCTTTCGGACTGGCGGCGGGCCTCGCGCTGAGCCTGCTTGCGGGCTGTGCTTCGGACACCAGCCCCAACGACGCGACGCCCGAGGAGGTGAGCCGCGCCGCCTATCGCCACGACGGCCCCCCGGCGCTGACGCTCTTCACGATGATCAACAATCGCTCCGGCGCGGGCGCGCACACCAGCCTGATGGTCAACGGCTCGCAGCGCGTGGTCTTCGACCCAGCGGGGTCGGTGCGCCATTCGGCGGTGCCCGAACGCGGCGACGTGCTTTACGGCATCACGCCGCGGATCGAGGACTTCTACGCCCGCGCCCATGCGCGCGAAACCTTCCATGTGGTGATCCAGCGCATCGAAGTGTCGCCCGAAGTGGCTGAAAAGGCATTGCAACTCGTCACGACGAACGGCCCGGTGGCGCAATCGCGCTGCACGGCCAGCACCGCGGCGATCCTGCGCCAGCTGCCGGGGTTCGAGAGCATTTCGGGCACCTGGTTTCCGAAGAACCTGTCGGACCAGTTCGGACAGCTTCCGGGTGTGACGGAAACCAAGCTGTTCGAGAGCGATTCCGACGACAAGCGGAAAGCGATCGAGGCGTTCGAGCCGGCAGCGTCGCGCGGCTGAGCGGTCAGGGCAGCGCGTAGCCCAGCCCGATCAGCGTCACCGCGCCGCAAACCATCGCCAGGATCACGTTCTTGCTGAAATACCCCACGCCGAAGGTCACCGCCGCCGCCGCCAGCCGCGTCGGATCCGGCTGCCCGTCCGTTGCGCCGGGCCATAGCACCAGCGGCGCCACCAGCGCCGGCAACACCGCGACGGCAGTATAGCGCAGGTGCCGCAGCAGCCAGTCGGGCAGAGGCTTGTTGCCGACCAGGCCGAGAAAGACGAAGCGCATCACGAAGCTGCCGACGCCGAGGCCGGCGATCACGATCCAGAGCGCGGTGTCGTCGATCATGTCCGTGCCCTCCGCTCGAGCACCAGCTCGGTTCGCGCGCCGGCCATCATTCCGCCGACACCGCCGACGATCAGGCCCAGGTTGTAGGGCAGCCAGGCGAAGGCCAGCGCCAGCCCCACTGCCGTCGCCGCCGCCACCTTGTGCGCCGGGGTGCGCAGCATCGGCGCGATCATCGCGAGGAAGGCGATCGGCACGGCAAAGTCGAGGCCCAACTCGGTCGGTATGGCCGATCCCAGCACCGCGCCCAGCCAGGTGGCGAAATACCACGGCGGGCAGATCGGCGTGGCGAGGCCGAAGAAGTAGCCGACCTTTTCGGACAGGGTCATGCGCGGGCGGCGGTCGAATTCGAGGATCGACCCGGCATAGGTCTGGTCCACCAGGAAATACGAGATGAACACCCGCTGCCAGAGCGGCGCCGGCCCGAGGTGCGGCGTGAGCGACGCCGAATACATCGCCATCCGCATATTCACCGCCAGTGCCGAGGCCAGCGCCACCAGCGTCGGCGCGCCTTCGTTCAGGAGTTGCAGCGCCGTGAACTGCGCGGCCCCCGCGATGACCACCACGGAAAAGCTGACCGCTTCGCTGATGCTGAGACCCGATTCGGTTGCGACCACGCCGAAAAGCATGCCAAAGGGGAAGACCATGATCAGGAAGGGCAGCCCGTCGCGCAGACCCCGCCAGTAGCTTGACATTGCTTGGGTCCCCGCCATGACTGTCCCCTGTTCCGACCCGCACTGGCTACTCACTGGACGCAGAATATGCAATCGCCGCCGACCCCCGATCACGCCGGTTACCTCATCGCCCCGGACCCCGCCGCGCCGCGCTTGACGCGGGCCGTGACGGGCCGCGACCACACCGGCGCCGAGGTGTCGCTGTCGGTGGTCGAGGAACGGCCGCTGACGATCTTCCTCAACAGCCAGGAGGTCGTGACGGCCATGACCATCGGGGATTACCCCGAGTACCTGGCGCTCGGGTTCCTGCGCAACCAGGGCATGCTGCGCGACGGTGAAGAGATCACCGGCATCGACTATGACGAGGATCTCGAGGTGGTCGTGGTGCGCACCGCCAGCCAGACCACCTACGAAGAGAAGGTCCGCAAGAAGACCCGCACCAGCGGCTGCGCCGTGGGCACCGTCTTCGGCGACATGATGGAGGGGCTGGACAAGGTGCGCCTGCCGCAGACCGAGCTGCGCACCTCGTGGCTCTACGCGCTGGCCAGGACGATCAACACCACCCCGTCGCTCTATCTCGAGGCCGGGGCCATTCACGGCACGGTGCTCTGCCGGCAGGACCGCCCGCTCGTCTACATGGAGGACGTGGGCCGGCACAACGCCGTCGACAAGATCGCCGGATGGATGCTGCATCATGGCGTCGGGGCGGAGGACAAGATCCTTTACACTACCGGGCGGCTGACCTCCGAGATGGTCATCAAGACCGCGCTCATGGGCATCCCGGTTCTGGCCTCGCGCTCGGGTTTCACCGCCTGGGGGGTCGAGATCGCGCGCCAGGTGGGCCTGACCTGCATCGGCCGCATGCGCGGCAAGCGCTTCGTCTGCCTCTCGGGCGACGACCGGCTGGTGCGTGACATCGACCCCGACTCCGTCCCCGAAGAAGCGCGCAAGTCCGGCCGGAAAGGCGGCGCATGACCCTGCCGATGCGCCCCGACGCCCTGCAGGCCGAAGCCATCGCAGAGGCCCGCCGCTTCATCGCCGCGCGCATTCGCGGCGACTGGCATTCGGTCGCCTCCGTCGTGCTCACCGCAGCCGGGGCGCGCTACATCGGCATGAACCTCGACAGCACCCTGCCGCGCGCCAGCATCTGCGCCGAGCCGGTGGCCATCGGCATGGCCATGGCCGCCGATCCCGACGACCGCATCCTCTTCTGCGCCGCCGTCAACCGCCATGGCCGGGTGATCCCGCCCTGCGGGTCCTGCCGCGAGCTGATGCTGGACTATGCGCCGGACGCGCTGATCGCGATCCCGCACGGAGACGAGTTCCGCGCGGTGCCCATGCGCGAGCTGATGCCCGACGCATACAAGCACGACCGGAGGAAACCGTGACCCCGCTGCCGGGCGTCATCCTCGCCGGGGGGCTGGCCACCCGCATGGGCGGCGGCGACAAGGGGCTGATCGCCGTCGCTGGCAAACCGCTGCTGGCGCATGTGATCGACCGGCTGGCGCCGCAGGTGACCGCGATGGCGCTCAATGCCAACGGCGAGGCATCGCGGTTTGCGCCGCTGGACCTGCCGGTGCTGCCCGACAGTGTGGGCGGCTTCCCCGGTCCGCTGGCGGGGGTTCTGGCCGGGCTCGACTGGGCGGCGGGGCAGGGGGCGCGCTGCATCGTCACCGTCGCTGCCGACACGCCGTTCTTTCCCGCGGAGCTGGTGGCGCGGCTACTGTCGGCCTCCGAGGGCCAGGCGCACCCGCTGGTGCTGGCCGCGACCGAAGGCGACGCGCAGACCAAGAGCAAATCGCGTTCGGGCCTCATCCGCCACCCGACCTTCGGCCTCTGGCCCGTGTGCCTGCGCGACGACCTGCGCGCGGCCCTGGGCGAGGGATTGAAAAAGGTCGTGCTCTGGACCGACCGCCACGGCGGACGCGAGGCGGTGTTTCCAAGCGACGGCTTTGATCCCTTCTTCAACGTCAACACGCCGGACGACCTGGCAGCAGCGGAGGCCCTGGCGCGATGAGGCTTTACGGCGTGACCGGCTGGAAGAACGCTGGCAAGACCGGCCTGATGGAGCGTCTGGTGACCGAGATCACCGGCCGCGGCCTGACCGTCAGCACCGTCAAGCACGCGCATCACAGCTTCGACGTCGATCACCCCGGCAAGGACAGCCACCGCCACCGCGTCGCGGGCGCGAGCCAGGTGCTGCTCAGCTCGCGCAACCGCACCGCGCTGATGACCGAGCTGCGCGGCGCCGAGGAACCGACGCTCGAGACACTTCTGGCGCAGCTGGCACCCGTCGACCTCGTGCTGGTCGAAGGCTACAAGCGCGACCGTCACCCCAAGGTCGAAGCCTTCCGCGCCGAAACCGGCAACCCGCTGATCGCGCCCGGCGACCCGACCATCCGCGCCATCGCCGCCGACAGCCCCGTGGACAGCGACCGCCGCGTCTTCGACCTGAACGACACATGCGCCATCGCCGATTTCATCCTGGAGGAGGTCGGGCTGTGACCGGCTTCGACACCTTCGTGATGGTCGATTGGTCGGCGGGCAAACGCGGCCCGGCGCGTCCCACGAAGGATTCGATCTGGATCGGCATCGCGCGCGGCGGCGTGTCCGACGATCCGCTCTACTGCCGGTCGCGGCAGGAGGCCGAGGCGCTTCTGGGTGACCTCATCGAGGCTGAGCGAACAGCGGGCCGCCGCACGCTGATCGGCTTCGACTTCCCCTTCGGCTACCCGAAAGGTTTCGCCCGCGCCGTGACCGGGCAGGACGACCCCTTTGCCCTCTGGGCCTGGCTCGCGGCGCGGATCGAGGATGCGCCTGACGGCGCCAACAACCGTTATGACGTGGCCGAGGCGATCAACGCCTGTTTCGACGGGCCGGGGCCGATGTGGGGCAAGCCGCACAGGGACCGCTGGCCGGGTGTGCCCTACCGCAAGGAAGGCATCCGCTACGAGACCGTGGCCGAACGCCGCCGCTGCGACCTCGTGGCCAAGGCGTCCTCCTCCTGCTTCCAACTGGCGTTTCCGCCGACGGTGGGCGGGCAGATCCTCATGGGCCTGCCCGTGTTGCACCGCCTGCGCCAGCGTTCGGGCGTCGCGGTCTGGCCCTTCGACGACTGGCAGGCGGCCCCCGTCGTCCTGGCCGAGATCTGGCCCGGTATCATCGAGGCCGCGGTGAAGCGGGCGCTCGCCGACGCGGAGGCCGGTACGATCCGCGACGCCATGCAGGTGCGCCTGCTGTCGCTGGCCCTCTCGCGCCTGCCCGAGGCAGAGCTCCAGGACATGATGACCGGCCTTCCCGCCGAGGCGTCGGAAGAGGCCTGGATTCTCGGCACGGGACAGGAGGCCCGGTTGAAGCAGCTTGCCGATCCCACGCGTGCCGCCGCGCAGACGCCGGATCCGGCGCCCCTCGCGCCACCGCCCCTGCGCAACGACTGTTTCGCCCTGCCCGCCGGGGTGGACTGGACCCCCGTCGACGCGGCGTTGGCGCTGCTGCGCGACCGGCTGTCGGTGGTCGTCGGCACCGAAACCGTGCCGCTGATGCAGGCGGGGGGACGCGTGCTGGCGGCGGATGTGGTGGCGCGCCGCGCCAACCCGCCGAATCCCAACACCGCAGTGGACGGCTACGGCTTCGCCCATGCCGCAATCGGCACAGGCGACGTGCGACTGCCGCTCGCCGAGGGCCGTGCCGCCGCCGGGAAACCCCACGGCGGTACCGTCCCCTATGGCCATGCGCTACGCGTCCTGACCGGCGCCGACCTGCCCGCAGGCGTCGACACGGTGGTGCTGGACGAGGACGTCACTATCGGGACCGGCGAAATCGCCTTTCGCGGCGGGCTGAAACGCGGCGCCAACACCCGCAAGGCCGGGGAGGATGTGAAAACCGGCGACACCGCCCTTGCCGCAGGCCGAACCCTGACCCCGGCGGACCTGGCGCTTGCCGCCGCCGTGGGGCATGGCGACCTGCCGGTCTACCGCCGCCTGCGCGTCGCGGTAATCTCCACCGGTGACGAGCTGGTCGAGCCGGGAGACACGGCGGGCGACGGCCGGATCTTCGACGCCAACCGCCCGATGCTGCTGCCGATGATCGCTCGCTGGGGCTACGCGCCCGTCGATCTGGGTCGCGTCCCCGACGATCGCGACCGGCTGCGCGCGGCTTTCGACGATGCGGCCGAAACAGCCGACGTGATCCTGACCTCGGGCGGCGCGTCGGCGGGAGACGAGGACCACGTCTCGGCCCTTCTACGGCAGGCTGGGGCCATGCAGGAATGGCGCATCGCCCTGAAACCGGGCCGTCCGCTAGCCCTCGGTCTCTGGCACGGCACCCCGGTCTTCGGCCTGCCGGGCAACCCGGTGGCGGCATTGGTCTGCACGCTGATCTTCGCGCGGCCCGCCATGGGCCTGCTGGCCGGCGCCGGCTGGACCGCGCCGCAGGGCTTCGACCTGCCCGCCGCCTTCGAGAAACGCAAGAAACCCGGCCGCCGCGAATACCTGCGCGCCCGCATCCGGCAGGGCCGCGCCGAGGTTTTCCGCTCCGAAGGGTCGGGGCGCATCTCCGGCCTCAGCTGGGCCGAGGGCCTCGTGGAGATCGGCGACGACGCCCGCCACATCCGCCCCGGCGATCCGGTCCGCTACATCCCCTTCGGCAGCTTCGGACTCTGATCCGCCTTCATCTTGCCGATAAACCTCCAGAGAGCACGAGAGCGCAGTCTTGACGCGCCATTGTGCAAGCCCAATGGGCGGTGTCTCTCGTATCCGCGCACCGCGCGGATGTCCGGTTCAGTCGAAGGTTCCGGCCACCCGCCCCAGCAGCATGAAGGCCCGCGATGTCCGCGTGTTGGCGAACTCCGACACCTCGGCATCGCTGGCCAGTGGCGCGAAGCGCGCGAAAGTCCGGTCGAAGAGCCGCAGGAAGTGATGCGCCGCGTCGCGGAAGATCGGATCCTGCTTCATCCGCGCTGCCGTCAGCGCCAGCGAGGACCTGTCGCGGATGCCGCCCAGCGGCGCGATGGCCCGGCCGCGGTCGCCCTCGGCGAAACGGCGCCAGACATCGGTGCGGGCGGCGTCGGGGCGCAGGTCGTCCATGTAGATGCCGTCCTGACTGAGCAGGGTCAGCACGTCCTGCGCCGCCTGAACCAGCTGCGCCGATGGGCGGTCGCGCAGTGCCCGGCGCAGTGCGGCGAACCCGGCCTCGTCCTGCGCGGTTTCAGGAAAGTTCAGCGCCCGGATCAGGTCGGCGTTCGACAGCGGCGGGTCGAGCGTGTCGGCGGGCGTTCCCAGCGCCAGTGCCGCCTGTCCCCCGGCGGCCCGGTCGCCGGGGCCTGCCGCGGCCACCGCGGGCGGCGTGTTGCGGGTCGAGACGAACATCGCCAGCGCGGTTTCGGTCTTCTTCTGCGCCGCCGCGATGTCGTCGAGCTTTTTCGAGATCGTCTGGTCCGGCCCCGCGGGTTTGCCCGACGCCGCCTGTGCCTGCGAGACGTAGGCGTGGCGGATGGCGTCGATGGCGGATTGCAGCCGCGCGCTCTCCTCGCGCATGACGCGGGTGGCGCGGGTCGCCGTCGCCGCGACCCAGATCATCGCCACCGGCAGGAACAGGGTCATCAGCGTCAGCAGGAAGCGAATGCCGTCGGTGCCTTCGCCGCCCGCGAACAGAAAGTACCCGCCCGCCAGCAGCAGCCAGACGACGCTCAGCGCCGCCGCCGTGATCTCGATTCCGGACACCTGCGACCCGTCGCGGCGGTCATACAGACCCAGCGGCGTGGAGCGCGATTCGGATTTGTCGGACATCGTCCCGTTCCCGTCCTACTCAGACATAGGCGATCTTGAGCACTTCGTAGGACTTGTCACCCCCGGGCGTGCGCACTTCGACGCTGTCGCCCTCTTCCTTGCCGATCAACGCCCGTGCGATCGGCGATTTTATGTTGAGCAGGCCCTTTTCGATGTTGGCCTCGTGCTCTCCCACGATCTGCCAGACCTTTTCCTCGTCGGTGTCCTCGTCGACCAACGTGACCGTGGCGCCGAACTTGATGGGGCCCTTCAGCGTCTTCGGGTCGATCACCTCGGCAAGGCCCAGCACTCCCTCGAGCTCCTTGATCCGGCCCTCGATGAATCCCTGCTTTTCGCGCGCCGAGTGGTACTCCGCGTTTTCCTTCAGATCGCCCAGTTCGCGCGCCTCCGCGATCGCCTGGATCACGGCCGGACGCTCGACGGATTTGAGCTGTTTCAACTCGGCCTGAAGCGCGTCGTTGCCCGCCCGGGTCATCAGGATCTTTTCCATGGGTCACCCAAAAAATTGAACCGCACATCCCTTTTCGGAATGGCGGTGTCGTTTGTCAGAACTCACGCTCAAGTGAGCATTGCCAGCGTCCGAATGCAAGCGGGAATCCGGGCGCGCGCGGCCCGCCGCCGCCTCCGTCGGCCGTCCATGACCGCCCGCCCGCGCGTCCCTGGGGCAAGGGTCCGCCGCGGTCCGCGCCGGACGCTTCGGACGCGGGCCGATCCGGCTGGCGACCCGGTGCAATCGTCGCGTTCGCGCGGTTTTACGTCGTGTTCCGATTGAATTGAGCGGGGGGCTGGTTTAGCTCCATTCGGTAAAGTTTTCGCCGGGGTCACGCCGGACAGCAACAGGGGAGCCGCCAGACATGGCCGATATCGAACGCGAAGCGATGGAATATGACGTGGTGATCGTCGGGGCGGGACCCGCGGGCCTGTCTGCCGCGATCCGCCTCAAGCAACTGGACGCCGATCTGAACGTGGTCGTGCTGGAAAAGGGCTCTGAGGTCGGCGCGCATATCCTGTCGGGCGCGGTTCTGGACCCGGTGGGCCTCGATGCGCTGATCCCCGACTGGAAGGAGAAAGGCGCGCCGCTGAACGTGCCGGTCCGCGAGGACAATTTCTACATGCTGGGCGAGGCCGGCAAGCTGCGGGTGCCGAATTTCCCGATGCCGCCGCTGATGTCGAACCACGGCAACTACATCGTCAGCATGGGCAATGTCTGCCGCTGGATGGCCGAGCAGGCCGAGGCACTGGGTGTCGAGATTTTTCCGGGCATGTCCTGTTCTGAACTGGTCTACGGCGACAATGGCGAGGTCAAGGGCGTCGTCGCAGGCGTCTTCGGGCTCGAACCCGATGGCAGCTACGGCCCCAACACCGAGCCGGGGATGGAGTTGCATGGCAAGTACGTCTTCCTGTCCGAAGGCGTGCGCGGCTCGCTTTCCAAGGAGGTCATCGCCAAGTACGACCTCGCCAAGGGCAAGGAGCCGCAGAAATACGGCCTTGGCATGAAGGAAATCTGGGAGATCGACCCCGAAAAGCACCGCGAGGGCACGGTCACCCACACCATGGGCTGGCCGCTGGGCAAGAACGCGGGCGGCGGGTCGTTCATCTACCATCTGGAGAACAACCAAGTCTACGTGGGTTTCGTGGTGCACCTCAACTACGAGAACCCGCACCTCTTTCCCTACATGGAATTCCAGCGGTTCAAGCATCACCCGATGGTCGCGGAGCTGCTGAAAGGCGGCAAGCGCGTGGCCTACGGCGCTCGTGCGATCTCCGAAGGCGGGTTCCAGTCGATGCCCAAGATGGTGGCGCCCGGCGTGGCGCTGCTGGGCTGTTCGGTGGGCATGGTCAACGTGCCGCGCATCAAGGGCAACCACAACGCCATGCTGTCGGGCAAGGCCGCGGCAGAGGCGGCGCACGCGGCGCTCAAGGCGGGGCGTGCGTCGGACGAGTTGTCGGATTACGAGACCGAAGTCCGCACCGGCGCCATCGGCAAGGACCTCTGGAAGGTGCGCAATGTCAAGCCGATGTGGTCCAAGCGCGGGCTTCTGGCATCGCTGACCCTGGGTGGCTTCGACATGTGGGCGAACACCTTCGGCCTGTCGCCGCTTGGCACCATGGGTCACGGCAAGTCCGACGCCGAGGCGACGGGCGAGGCCAAGAAGTTCAAGCCCATCGACTACCCGAAACCCGACGGCAAGCTGAGCTTTGACCGGCTGACCAACGTGGCCTTCAGCTTTACCAACCACGAGGAAAGCCAGCCCGCGCATCTCAAGCTCAAGGACGACAGCGTCCCGGTGAGCGTGAACCTGCCGAAATACGCCGGCCCCTCGGCTCGGTATTGCCCGGCGGGGGTCTATGAATTCGTGCAGGAAGAGGGCAAGGATGCGAAGTTCGTGATCAACTTCCAGAATTGCGTGCATTGCAAGACCTGCGACATCAAGGACCCAAGCCAGAACATCCACTGGACGGTTCCGCAGGGCGGCGACGGGCCGAATTACCCCAACATGTAAGGCGCGCGGGGCGGGAACGGTTCGGCACGAAGAGGAGCCGAGAGATCGGCCGACGGCTGGAACTGTCCGTCCGTTCGGCGCTCCTGGTATGTTTTCGGACAGCGGACATCGCGACTTTGACGTGATCGCCCGCCCCAAATGCCCGCGCTTTCGGCGCTCACAGAATCGTTTCTCCGCCCGGCGAGCCTAAGCCCGCGCCATGGATTGCACCCTTACCGTGCAAAGGATACGCTCTGCCAATCGTGATCAGGCAGGAGGCACGGGAATTGGGCGATTGGGCAAAGACACTGCTGCGCGGCACCGCTTTGGCGCTGGTTCTGGGCGGTCCGGCCATGGCGCAGGCTCCGGGACTTGCGGGCGACTACCTGGCCGCGCGCCACGCCAGCATGACCGGCGATTTCAAGGCGGCGGCCGAGCATTACGGCCGCGCCATCATCTATGATCCGGAAAATGCCGAACTGCTCGAACTGGGCATCCTGTCCAACCTGGCGCTGGGCGACATGGAGCGGGCCATCGCCCTGGCCGAAAAGCTGGCCGAAAAGGGCCAGCGCAGCCAGGCCGGACAGATGGTCCGCGTGGCCGAGCTGGGCGCCAAGGAAGACTATACCGGCATCCTGAGCCAGCTTTCCGAGGACCGCGGCGCGGGGCCGCTCGTGGACGGGCTGACCAAGGCCTGGGCCGAACTGGGCCGCGGTGACATGAGCGCCGCCATCGTGCAGTTCGACGAGATGGCGCAATCCGACGGGCTTGGCCCCTTCGCCAGCTATCACAAGGCTCTCGCGCTGGCGTCGGTCGGCGATTTCGAAGGCGCCGAGGCGCTGTTTGCCGCGCAGGTGGCCGGCGGCATGCAACTGACCCGCCGGGGTGTCATGGCGCGGGCCGAGATCCTCAGTCAGCTGGAGCGCAACGACGAAGCCGTGGCGCTGATCGACGACGCCTTCGGCACCGATACCGATCCCGGTCTCTCGCAGATGCGCGCCGATCTTGCAGCCGGAGAACGGCTGTCCTTCACCCATATCCGCAGCGCCCGCGACGGCCTGGCCGAGGTCTTCTATACCCTCGCCGGGGCTCTCAGCAACGAAAGCAACGACGACTTTACCCTGCTCTATGCCCGCGTCGCGCAATACCTGCGGCCCGAGCATACCGACGTGATCCTGCTGACGGCGGAACTGCTGGAGCAGCTTGGTCAGCACGATCTTGCCGTGCAGACCTACAAGACCGTGCCCCGCGACGACCCGTCCTTTCACGCCGCCGAACTGGGCCGCGCCGGGGCCTTGCGGGCGGACGAAAAGACAGATGCCGCGATCGAGGTGCTGGAACAGCTGACCCGCACCCATGGCGACCTGCCTGTCGTGCAGTCGACCCTGGGCGACACCCTGCGCCAGCAGGATCGGTTCCAGGATGCGATCGAGGCTTATACCCGCGCGCTCGACACCTTCTCCGAGCCCGCGCCGTCGCAGTGGTTCCTCTATTACGCCCGCGGAATCTGTCACGAACGGCTGGGCAACTGGGAAGAGTCCGAGGCGGATTTCCGCGCGGCGCTGGAGCTCAACCCGGATCAGCCGCAGGTGCTGAACTACCTCGGCTATTCGCTGGTGGAACGGCAGGAGCAGCTGGACGAGGCGCTCGAGATGATCGAACGCGCCGTCGCCTCGCGTCCCGACAGCGGCTATATCGTCGACAGCCTGGGCTGGGTGCTGTACCGGCTGGGCCGCTACGACGAGGCGGTCGGCCACATGGAACGGGCGGCCGAGCTGATGCCGGTGGACCCGGTGGTCAACGATCACCTCGGCGACGTCTACTGGGCCGTTGGACGCAAGCTCGAGGCGGAATTCCAGTGGCGCCGGGCGCTGTCCTTCGTCGATCTCGAGGACGTGTCGGAAGACGCCGACCCGGAGCGCATCCGGCGCAAGCTCGAGGTCGGGCTGGATACTGTGCTGAAAGACGAAGGCGCGCCGCCCCTCGCCGTGGCCAATGGCAGCAACTGAGGCCTTCGCCCCGGCCAAGCTGAACCTGACCCTGCACGTCACCGGCCAGCGTGCCGACGGCTATCATCTGCTCGATTCCCTCGTGGTCTTTGCCGATGTCGGCGACCGCCTGACCCTGACGCCAGGTCCTGCGATGCGGATCGACCTCTCTGGTCCGTTCGCTGCCGGCGTGCCCACCGACGCGCGCAACCTGGTCTGGCGCGCGGCAGAGGCGGCGGCGTGGTGCGGGCATATCGCTTTGGAGAAAAACCTGCCGCATGGCGCGGGCATCGGCGGCGGCTCTTCTGACGCGGCCGCGGTACTGCGGGCGGTGCCCGGCGGCGGGGCAGGGACCGATGTCGCGCTGTCGCTTGGCGCGGACGTGCCAGTCTGCCTGTCGGGCGCGCCGCAACGGATGCAAGGGGTCGGAGAGGTGCTGTCGCCCGTCCCGGACGTTCCGGCGCTGGACCTCGTGTTCATCAATCCCGGTGTGCATCTGCCCACGCCGGACGTCTTCCGCGCCATGCACCGCCGCGACAATCCGGCGATGGACGCCTGCGGCGCATGGTCCGACCGCGGCGCTTTCCTGCGCTGGCTTCTGGATCAGCGCAACGATCTGCAAGAGCCCGCCTGCGGGATCGCGCCCACGATCCGCGACGCGTTGGCGGCACTGAAAGATGCAGAGCTGTCGCGTATGAGCGGTTCTGGCGCCACATGTTTCGGCATCTATCCGGACGAAGTGGCGGCGAAAACCGCGGCGCAGGAAATCGCCGCCCGGCATCCCGGCTGGTGGGTTGTCGCCACCCGCACCAGCGCCAGCCCCAAGGTCAGTTGATTCGCGCCACCACGTAATCCGACAGGTCCGCCAGCATGTCGCGCAGGTCGCTTTCGGGTAGGGTCAGGATCGCGGCCTTGGCCTTTTCGGCCCAGGTCAGCGCCTCTGTCCGCGTGGCGTCGAGCGTTCCGTGCCGGTGCAAGAGGTCCAGCGCATGGTCGAGGTCGCCATCGCGCTGGTCGCCCTTTTCGATGGTCCGCGACCAGAAGGCGCGTTCCTCGGCATCGGCCATCGCCACCGCCTTGATCACCGGCAGGGTCAGCTTTCGCTCGCGGAAATCGTCGCCGACGTTCTTGCCCGTGGCCTTGGCGTCGCCCTGGTAGTCCAGCAGGTCGTCGACGATCTGGAAAGCAATCCCCAGCGCGTCGCCATAATCGAAAAGCGCCCGCACCTGCGCATCGTCCGCGCCCGCGATGACGCCGCCCACCTCGGTCGCCGCCGAAAACAGCGCCGCCGTCTTGCCCCGCACCACCTGCAGGTAGATCGCCTCGGTCGTGGCCAGGTTCTGCGCGGCTGTCAGTTGCAGCACCTCGCCCTCTGCAATCGTGGCGGCGGCGTCGGAGAGGATGTTGAGCACCCGCAAATTGCCGGTCTCGGTCATCAGTTGGAACGCGCGGGCAAAGAGGTAGTCGCCCACCAGCACGCTCGACTTGTTGTCCCACAGAAGGTTCGCCGTGGGCCGCCCGCGCCGCTGCGCGCTTTCGTCGACCACGTCGTCGTGCAGCAGCGTCGCGGTGTGGATGAATTCCACCGTCGCGGCCAAGTGCACATGGTACGGCCCGCCATAGCCGCACATCCGGGCGGCGGCCAGCGTCAGCATCGGGCGCAGGCGCTTGCCGCCCGCATCGACCAGATGCGCCGTGACCTCGGGGATGCGCGGCGCGTGTTTCGAAGCCATGCGCGCGCGGATCAGCGCGTTCACCTCTGCAAGGTCCGCGTCCAGCGTGGCGGCGAGCCGGTCATGCGGCTTTGCGACGGGGGTGTCCAAGCTCATCATTCTCCCTCGGCGCGGCTCGACAGCGGCGCGCGGCGTCCTTATCTATCCGTCATGGAAGAGCTTTTGCGCACCAATGACATCACACTGATCCCGCTCGCCCGCACCATTCTTGAGGACGAGGGTATACCCACCTTTGAATTGGACGTAAACATGAGCGTCCTCGAAGGCAGCATCGGCATTTTGCCGCGGCGGCTGATGGTGCGCAGCGCCGATCTGGACGACGCGAAACGCATCCTGCGCATGAACGGGGTACGGTTTGAGGACTGAGCCCTTCACCGGGGATGCGCTCAGTTGCGACGATTTCCTCGGCGGTCGTCTGAAGCTCTGGCAGCCCCGTGACGGGTATCGCGCCGGGGTCGATCCGATCCTGCTGGCCGCCGCCGTTCCCGCCCGTACGGGTGACAGCGTGCTCGACCTCGGGTGCGGCGCGGGGCCGGCGATGCTGGCGCTGGCGGTGCGGGTGCCGGGCGTGCAGGTCTGCGGTGTCGAGGTGCAGCTGGGCTATGCCGATCTCGCCCGCCGCAACGCCGCGTTGAACGGCATCGCGGCAGACGTCACATGCGCCGACCTGAGCGATCTGCCCTCCGGCCTGCGGCAACGGCAGTTCATGCACGTCCTGGCCAATCCGCCCTATTTCAGCGCCGGGTCCCGGGTGGCCGCCGAGGATGCGGGCCGCGAGACCGGGCTTGCCACCGACCGTCCCGTGGCCGACTGGGTGGCGGCCGCCGCGCGACGCACCGATCCGCGCGGCACCGTGACGATGATCCAGCGCGCCGAGCGTCTGCCGGAGCTTCTGACCGCGTTCCAGGCGCATCTGCACTCGGTCCGCGTTCTGCCTTTGGCGCCACGCGCGCACCGCGACCCGAAACTCGTGATCGTGCAGGCGCGCCGCCAGGGAAACGCAGCGTTTCGACTGCATGCCCCCTTGGTCCTGCACGAAGGCGCCGCACATAAGGGGGATTTCGAAGCTTACAACCCTGATATTAAGGTAATTCTGCGCGATGGCGCAGCATTGGCGATGCCTCGCTGACCCTGCCCGTTCAACAGGCAAGGTAACGCTTTGGTAACGGTATGATGCGACTGCAGCGTGACAGAATGAGAATTCTATGCTGCACTGAAAGCCCAACCCATCCATAGGAGGTCCACATGAGCTTGAGTTCGCACCTGCAGGAACTGAAGAGAAAGCATCAATCCCTTTCGACCGAGGTCGAACAGGCGCAGCGCGCGCCGGGAGTGGACGATCTGCACGTCGCCGAACTGAAGAAGCAAAAGCTGCGCATCAAGGAAGAGATCACGCGCCTGTCGGCGCAGACGATGCACTGATGCGACCCGGCCCGGCGCCTTTCCGGCCCGGGCCAAACAGGCGCAGTTTCAGGACATTTCCGACAGGAAATCCCTGAGGGCGTCGATCTCTGCGGGCGCGATATCGTGCCCGCCCGGATGCCAGACATCCCGCACATCCGCCCCCTGGGCTTTCAGATACTCCACGAAATCCTGCGTTAGCTGCGGCGGGCAGATCGGATCGCGCCGGCCTGCAGTGATCAGCACACGGGCCGACGACAAGCCCGGCTGCGGTTCGGGCCGCCATGGAATCAGCGGATGCAGCAGGGCGAGATCGGAGAACAGCGCGGGCCGCACCAGCGCGACCGAAGCGGCGATATTGGCGCCGTTGGAATAGCCGAGCGCAATCACCCGCGCCGCCCCCGTCCGCGCCTTCGCCTCGGCGACGAATGCCGCCATGGCCGCCGTGCGGCGGGCGAGGTCCTCCATGTCGTAGACGCCCTCGCCGGTGCGGCGGAAATACCGGTTCATGCCGTTCTCGGACACGTCACCGCGCGGCGAGATCACATGCGCCCCCGGCACGAGGCTCGATGCCGCGTTGTGAAACTGCCGCTCGTCGCCGCCGGTGCCGTGGAAGGTGAGCACCAGGGGCGCGCCCTCGGCGCCCCTGGTCTCGGCCGTGACGTAGTCAGTCATGGATCGGCTCCAGCCCGCCGTTTTCCAGACGCGGTCGCAGATGTTCGTGCTGGCTCGGCAATTTCAGCGCCTCGCCCAGGTGCGCGGTGTCCTCGTCCCGGTCGAAGCCGGGCTCGTTGGTCGCGACCTCGAAGAGCACGCCGCCGGGGCTGCGGAAATAGATCGCCCAGAAATAGTCCCGGTCGATCACCGGCGTGACCTGGTAGCCGGTGTCGGTCAGCGCCTTGCGCACCTCCAGCTGCTTTTCCCGGTTGTCGACGGAAAAGGCGATGTGGTGCACTGACCCCGCGCCCTGGTCAGACCGGGGTGCCTCGACCTGCACGAGGTCGATCACGTTGGCCTCGTTGCCGTCCGGCACATGAAACCGGGTCACACCCTCGGCGCTATCCAGTTCCTCGTAGCCCATGAAGCGCAGCAGCTCGGCGCTACCGCCGGTGTCGCGCAGCCGCATGTCGGCGGAGTGGAAGCCGCGGATCGCCTGGTCTGCGCCGACACCGTTGCCGGTCCAGGGCGCGCGCCCGTCGTCTTCTGTCTCCACCAACGCAAAGCCGTCACCGTCCGGCCCGGCAAAGCGCAGGCGGTTCTCGCCGAACCGCGTCTCGGTCTCGAGCCCGGTGACGCCGTGATTGCCCAAGCGCTCCTGCCAGAAGGTCAGGCTGCCCTTCGGCACCGAAAAGGCGGTGGTGCCGACCTCTCCGGTGCCTTTGCGGCCCGGTGCGGCATTGGGGAACGGAAAGTAAGTCATCACGGTGCCGGGCGTGCCGACCTCGTCGCCGTAATAGAGGTGGTAGACGTCCGGCGCGTCGAAATTGACGGTCTTCTTGACCCGGCGCAGGCCCAGCGTCTTGGTGAAGAAATCGTTGTTGCTTTGCGCACCACTGGCCAGAGAGGTGACGTGGTGCAGCCCGTTGATGTCCTTGATCATGGTGTCCTCCTGTTCATTGCACCGAATATAGTCGCGCGGATTTGCGAGGAAACTGCCAGTAGCGCGCCGTTATTGTGCAATCTCGCACGAAAACGCCCCGGGCGGGCCGGGGCGTTTGTGAGCGAGGACGCCCGCGAGGGCGGAGCGAGCCGATCAGACGAAGAACTGCGCGCCGTTGGCCGAGATCGTGGAGCCGTTGATGAACCCGGCGTCGTCAGAGGCAAGGAAGGCCACGCAGCGCGCAATTTCTTCCGGTTCGCCCAGGCGGCCTGCGGGGATCTGGCCGATGATCGACTCGCGCACCTTTTCCGGCACCGCCATCACCATCTCGGTGGCGATGTAGCCCGGGCAGACCGCGTTCGCGGTGATACCGGCGCGCGCGCCTTCCTGGGCCAGCGATTTCACGATACCGAGGTCGCCCGCCTTCGTCGCCGCGTAGTTGACCTGCGCGAACTGCCCTTTCTGGCCGTTGATCGACGAGATCACGATGATCCGGCCGAACTTGCGTTCGCGCATGCCGGGCCAGACCGGGTGCACGGTGTTGAAGACGCCGGTCAGGTTGGTGTCGATCACCTCTTTCCACTGCTCGGGCGTCATCTTGTGGAACGGCGCGTCGCGGGTGATGCCGGCATTGGCCACCACGACGTCGATGGGACCGAGATCCGCCTCGACCTTTGCGATGCCTTCCTTGCTCGAGTCGTAGTCGGCGACGTTCCACTTGTAGGTCTTGATGCCCGTGGCCTCGGTGAACTTGGCCGCGGCTTCGTCGTTGCCGGCATAGGTGGCGGCGACCTCGTAACCCTCTGCTTTCAGCGCTTTCGAAATGGCTTCGCCGATTCCGCGGCTTCCCCCGGTGACGAGTGCAACTCTTGCCATGATATCCTCCGTTTTCAGGCGTCTTAGGTAAGTTCGTTATCTTTTCGAGCAATGGTCCGCAACAATATTACTCAGTCCTTGCG
>Ga0114903_1000405_pt1 | contig 25734 bp, 37 predicted proteins | sample MalvirDeepMed_s2_FD_87289 | JGI IMG/M metagenome (GOLD analysis project Ga0114903, IMG submission 87289) | Marine viral communities from the Global Malaspina Expedition - Malaspina viral metaG DeepMed_s2 | ecosystem: Environmental > Aquatic > Marine > Oceanic | place: Mediterranean Sea... | reverse complement strand
GTGGATTTCATCGTGCCGCGCGACCTGACCGACTAGGTCGCGTCCTCGACTGAGGGGGCGGGACCATCCAGCGCCGCGCGGGTCAGTGCCGCCGCAAGCCGGGTAAACCGCGCGCGCGAGCCGGCCATCGACGCAAGCGCCCCGTGATCGGTCGTCAGACCCAAGGCCTCGGCTTCCTTCGCCGCGGGTCCGTCCAGGCGGGGATAGAATACATCCCAGACGATCTGCGCCTCGCGCGCATAGATATTCGCACCGACCTTCCCCACCCCCTTGGCCTGCTGCAACCGGTCCAGGACGGTGTCGGGATCGGGGTCCAGCATGCCGCGGATGTCCCCGTCATAGCGGTCAAGGGTCATCTTCGCAGTCTCCTGAATATAGCCGGCGGTGGATTCGTCGTATCGCGCATACCCGTTCTCGTTCAGGCAGCGCACGACGTCCCAGTATTCGGCGCCCGCAAGCCGGTCCGGATCGAGGAAACCCTGATCGTTCAGCGCCCGGCCCGCCTGTTCTGCCAGCCCCGACGAGATGCGCGACGCCAGAAGCGTGCAGCCGACCAGCCAGCCGAAGTAATTCTTCGCACTGTCGCGGGTCAGGTCGAGGCCCATCCCCTCGGAAAACAGCGTCCCCTGTCCGGCGATCAGGCGGTCGACGATATCCTGCTGGCTCATGACGCCCCTCCTATTCAGAGGGGACAACACATGGCCGCGGGGATGGGTTCAGTGGCCGAGGATCTGGCTGAGGAACAGCTTGGTGCGGTCGCTTTTCGGATTCTGGAAGAACTCCTCGGGCTCGTTCTGTTCGACGATCTGGCCCTGGTCCATGAAGATCACGCGGTTCGCGACCTGACGGGCGAAGCCCATCTCGTGCGTGACGCACAGCATGGTCATGCCTTCCTCGGCCAGCTCGATCATGGTGTCGAGGACCTCCTTGATCATCTCGGGGTCCAGCGCCGATGTCGGCTCGTCGAACAGCATGATCTTGGGGCGCATGCACAGGGACCGCGCGATGGCGACACGCTGCTGCTGGCCGCCCGACAACTGACCGGGATACTTGTTGGCCTGATCGGGGATCTTCACCTTGGTGAGGAAGTGCATCGCGTCTTCCTCGGCCTCTTTCTTGGGGGTCTTGCGGACCCAGATCGGGGCGAGGGTGCAGTTTTCCAGGATCGTCAGGTGCGGGAACAGATTGAAGTGCTGGAAGCACATCCCGACCTCGGACCGTATCTTGTCGATCTGTTTCAAATCCGAGGACAGGCGCGTGCCGTCGACCTCGATCACGCCCTTCTGGTGTTCCTCCAGCGCGTTGATACAGCGGATCAGCGTCGACTTGCCCGAACCCGAAGGGCCGCAGATCACGATGCGCTCGCCCTTGTAGACCGTCAGGTCGATGTCGCGCAGCACGTGGAAGGCGCCGAACCACTTGTTCATGTTCTCGATCCGGACGGCGACCTCATCCGAGACTTTCATCTGGCTGCGATCGACCTTGGGCTGGTCGGCGACGGTGTTTGTCGTGTCCATAGGGGGGCGCTCCTTACCGGTGGTCCGTGGCAAGCTTGCGCTCGAGCCACTGGGAATATTGCGAAATGCCGTAGCAGGTGACGAAGAACAGAAGGGCTGCGAAGCCGTAGAGCTCCCAATATACGCCGTTCCAGTCAGTCGAGGCCAGGATCGGACCGCGGATCATGCCCACCACGTCGAACATAGAGATGATCGAGACCAGCGTGGTGTCCTTGAACAGGCCCACCGCGACGTTGACGATGCCGGGGATCGAGATCTTCAGCGCCTGTGGCAGGATGATCAGCCGCATCGCCTGCGCGTAGTCGAGGCCGAGGCTGTCGGCGGCCTCGTACTGGCCGCGCGGCAGGGCCGCCAGTCCGCCCCGGATCACCTCGGCGATATAGGCCGAGGCGAACATGGTAATCATGATGATGACGCGCAGGATAAGGTCGAAGGTCGTCCCCGGCGGCAGGAAGTAGGCCAGCACCACGTTCGCCACGAACAGAAGCGTGATGAGGGGAACGCCGCGGATGAATTCGATGAAGGTTATGCAGATGATCTTGATGATCGGCAGGCGCGACTGGCGACCAAGGGCCAGCAGGATCCCGAAGGGTAGCGATAGCGAGACGCAGACCGTGCCCAGGATCATGTTCAGCATGAAGCCGCCCATGTCACGGCTTTCCACAGGCATCAGCGCGGCCACACCCGACAGTTCCTCGGCGACGAAGCCGCCCAGATACCACAAGATCACCGCCGCCACGACGCCTGCCAGAAGCGACAATGCAAAGCCGCGATTGATCGTGGCGCGATACGCGACATAGCCGGCGGCGACCCCCAGCAGGCCAACGATCGGCGTGACGATGGTGCCGCCCCACAGCAGCCAGTAGGCCACAAAGGGGTAAAGCAGGGTCAGGATCAGGGACTTGCTGGGCAGGTCAGGAAACAGAACCGGGGCCACGCAGACGAACAGCAGCAGGAACGCCAGCGCGGGGCGCCAGTATTCCGTGCTGGGGTAGGAGAACCCGAACAGAAGCTGGTTCCAGCGTTCTGTCAGGACGGCAAAGCAACCGCCCGCCCCCTCGACCAGCTCGCGGCATTCGCGGATGGACGAGGCCGTCCAGTTGCCCCCCAGAAGCCAGGGCAGGACCCCCGACAGGATCTGGTAGAGCACGAACAGCGACAGAAGCGTCAGGATCGCATAGGGGATCGACGAGAACAGGTTCTCGCGCAGCCACTTGACCACTCCGGTCTCGCTGACCGGGGGGGTCTGCTGCTCGACGAAGCTTTCGCGGACGTAGGCGACGGATTGGGCGTGGGTATCGCTCATGGGATCAGCGTTCCTTCAGCGCCACGGTAGAGTTGTAGACGTTCATCACACCCGAGATCGCCAGACTGATGATCAGGTAGAACAGCATCAACATCAGGATGCATTCGATCGCCCGCCCGGTCTGGTTCAGGGTGATCCCGCCCAGCGTGGCGGTGATGTCGGCATAGCCCACCGCGATGGCAAGCGAGGAATTCTTGGTCAGATTCAGGTATTGAGAGATCAGCGGCGGCACGATCACCCGCAGCGCCTGGGGCAGCACCACGAGGTTCATGACCCGGCGGGGACGCAGGCCCAGGGCGGCCGCCGCCTCGGTCTGGCCCTTCGAGACCGACAGGATCCCGGCGCGCACGTTCTCGGCGATGAAGGCGCCGGTATAGACCGACAGCGCCAGCCACAGCGCGATCAGCGGTTTACCCACCAGTGTCCCGCCCTGGATGTTGAAGCGGTTCGCCATGGTGTCGGGCATCGACAGCCCGATGGCCCCCTGGAACAGGAAGTAGGCGAGGATCGGGGGCGCCAGCAGGATCAGCCACATGGGCCAGCCCGGTAGCAGCTTGCCCGATGAAAACAGCGTGTGCTTGACGTACCAACGCCACGCGATGGCGCCCGCGATCCCGGCGATCAGCGCGATCAGCACGATCAGGGCGCCCGGCCCGATCTCGACGGCGGGGGCGTAAAGACCGCGATTGGTGAAAGCAAACATGCCCAGGAACAGGTTGCTCTCGGCCTCTTCGCCCAGGAAGGCGCGGGGGTTCGCGCCACTTATCGTCACGACGGCGCCGATGATCAGGATCCAGATCAGCACGGGCACGTTGCGGAACGCCTCGACGTAAGCCGACATAAGGCGCGCGATCAGCCAGTTCTTCGACAGCCGCAGCACACCGGCGGTCACACCGATAATGGTCGCGGTGACACAGCCCATGAAGGCAACCAGCAGCGTGTTTAAAACGCCGACGATGGCCGCGCGCAGGTGCGAGGACTGGCTGGTGTAGTCGATCATCGAGAAGGCGATGTCGTATCCGGCCGGTTCGTCGAGAAACCCGAAAGAGATGTCCAGGCCGGCTGCGGCAAGGTTGCTCATCAAGTTCGCGCCAAGCCAAGCGAACGCCAGGATGATCAGCATCAGCGCGATGAACTGGAAGGTCAGACCCCGGTACCGGGTGTCGTTGATCAGCATCGACGGGCGAAAGCCCTGCCGGTCCTGCTGCGTGTCATGTTCGGAAATCGATGCCATCGCGGTCCCGTTGCTTGACGCCATATCGAGCGCGGTCAAGGCCACGCGGGGCGTTCGGTGAGGGAAGGGAAGGAAACGTGAAATGCCGGGGGCGCGACCGGTGCCGCGCCCCCGTATTCGATCTTAACGGAACGGCGGCGCGTAGAGCAGGCCACCGTCGGTCCACTGCGCGTTCAGGCCGCGCGCCAGGCCGATCGGGGTGTCTTCGCCGATGTTCTGGGCGAAGATCTCGCCATAGTTGCCGCCGGCCGAGATGGCGTTGACGGCCCAGTCGGATTCGAGACCGATCATCTCGCCCAGGTTGCCTTCGGTGCCCAGAAGACGGTTCACCTCGGGGCTGTCGCCCGCGGCGGACGCCATGTCTTCGACATTGGCCGAGGTCACGCCGTATTCTTCGGCCGCGATCAGGGCGTTCAGGGTCCAGCGGACGATATCGCCCCACTCGTTGTCGCCGTGGCGGACCAGCGGACCCAGCGGCTCTTTCGAGATGATCTCGGGCAGGATGACGTGATCGCCCGGTGCCTCGAACGTGGCGCGGGTCGCGGCAAGGCCGGAGGCATCGGTGGTGTAGGCGTCGCAGGCGCCGGCCAGGTATTGCTGCTGGGCCTCGGCGTTGGTCTCGATCGGGACCGGCTCGTAGCTGATGTTGTTCTTGCGGAAGAAGTCCGCCAGGTTCAGCTCGGTCGTGGTGCCGGTCTGGACGCAGACGGTCGCGCCGTCCAGATCCATGGCCGAGGTCACGCCCAGGTCGCGCGGGACCAGGAAGCCCTGACCGTCATAGTAGTTGATGCCGTTGAACTCGAACCCGAGGTCGTTGTCGCGGCTGAAGGTCCAGGTGGTGTTCCGGGCCAGCATGTCGATCTCGCCCGAGGCGAGCGCGGTGAAGCGGGTCTTGCCGGTGGTCGGCACGAATTCGACGGCGGTGGGGTCGCCGAGCACGGCGGCGGCCACGGCGCGGCACAGCGCGACATCGAAGCCTTCCCATTCACCGCTGGCGTTCGGCGCGGCGAACCCGACGAGGCCGGTGGTGACGCCGCAGTTCAGCGTGCCCCGTTCCTGCACATCGTCGAGCGTCGCGGCGCCCGCCACTCCGGCGGCGAGGGCGGCTGCACCGACCGTTCCGAGAAATACGGTAGTTTTCATAGATACCTCTTCCTGAATTTGCCGGCATTTTTTTGCCGGGCCATTGGCCGAACAAGGTCCGGCTTCGTTTGCAGAGGCCGTTGGTCCGGCCCCGATGCGGGAGAGTGTGCGGTTTTTCATCGTCAGGCGTCAAGTCGCCGATCACGAAAAGGGATATTGACCAACCGTCAGGCGCGGGTCGGATCATCCCCTGCCCCGCACAACGCCCAGAACCGGCAAGCATCCAGAAACGCTTGTCTTTTCAGCGCGGCGACCTCTTCCGCCTCGTCGTCATGACCCCATTCGTCGGCCTGCCATTCCTCGTCCAGGCGAGAGAGCTGCCAGACCTCATCAGGCGAGCGCACCCCGTTCGTCGCGACATATCCGAGCACCAGAGAGCCGGTCATCGCCACAAGATCGTGGAAGGCTGCAAGGTGAAACGACGACATGCTGTGCATCGGCGCCGCCAGCCGGGCCAGGGCGTCGGGATCCTGGGCAATGGGCATCACCCCTTGCGTGACCCGCAATCTGCCCCCGAAACTCTCGTCTGCCCAATCAAGCAGCGGATCCCACAGTTGTGATTGCTTTGCGACCAGTTCGCGTGGCCGGTCGGCGCGGTAGCACAGCAGATCGGTGCCGCCATACTCGGCCAGAAGCTCGGCCACGGCAGTGTGCTGGGGGGCGACCTTGTCGAGGGCGGAGTTCGCCGCACGCGTCAGCGGCATGGTGCGCGGATCGACCACCTCGGACTGAGCGTCCCATTCGGCGGCGATGGCCTGGGCCAGCGCTTCGGTCGGCAGGACCAGCGGCGCGCCCGCGGGTGTGCGGATCGGCCTTGTGTCCAGCCTGACGGCCACGCCGCTGTCGTGGGCCTCGACCCCCGCAGACTTCCAGAACCGTTTGGACGCCCAATCAGCCATCACTCGTCCTCCAGTATCGGTCCAGCGCGGGGACCAGTTCGGCCGCATCTGCCACGATCTCGGCCGCACCCGCGTCCCGCAATTGATCGGGCGCGTGATAGCCCCATGCCACGCCAAGCGCAAAGACCCCGGCGGAACGCGCCATCTGCATGTCGTAAGCGCTGTCGCCGATCATCACGGCATCATCCGGGTCCACCCCCGTCTCGGCCAGGGCGGCCAGCACCATCGAGGGCGCGGGTTTCGAGGGGTGGTCGTCGGCGCATTGCGCTGTAGCAGGGCGCAAATCGTGGGTGTCGATCATCGCGGTCATGCCGCCGCGCGAGGCCCCGGTGGCGATGCCGACCAGAACCGTATCGCGCGCGTGAAGCGCATTCAGGGCCGCGCCGATCCCGGGATACAGGTTCGCGGGACCGGCCGCGCGCAGCACCTGATACCTGTCCTTGTAGGCGGCCAGCATCGTCGCGTGGTCGTCACCCGGCGCAAGCCGGGCCATGACCAGGGGCAGCGACAAGCCCACCTGCCCCAGGATTTCATCACGCGGCGGTGGCGTTCGGCCAACTGCGTCGAAGGCCGCACCCATGGCCCCCACGATATGGGCCTGGCTGTCGACGAGCGTGCCATCGAGGTCGAACAGAGCCAGTCGCAGTCTCATCCGCGGGTCAGGCCTCGGTCGGGGCGAAGGGGTCGTCGGGCGCCTCGGAGACCTGCCATTCCAGCGCATCCCAGGTGCGTTTCATATGCTCGGGCAAGGGCGCGGTGATGGTCATGTCGGCCCCTGTGACAGGGTGGCGGAAGGACAGGCTGCGCGCGTGCAGGTGCAGCTTCTTCGACATGTCCCCGCCCAGCTGCGACCCCCATCCGTCGCCAAGATTTTCCTGCCCTGAGCCGCCGTATTTGCCGTCGCCGACGACCGGATGGCCCAGCTGCGACATATGAGCGCGCAGTTGGTGCGTGCGGCCGGTTATCGGCTCCAAAGCGCACCATGCGACCCGGCCGCCGAGGGCCGAAAGCGTGGTAAAGTCCGTCTCGGCCCGTTTGGCGCCGGGGGTATCCTTCACCTCGTCGGGGTGGAGGCAGATCATCTTTTCGCCCTCGCCGCTTTTGCCGTGGCCGGGTGCCTTCACGAGGCCGAACTTGATGGTGCCGTCCCTTGGCTGGGGCACGCCTGCGACGGCGGCCCAGTAGATCTTGCGCGTGGCCTTGTGGCGCAGCGCCTCGGTCAGGCCCTTCGCGGCGACGCGGGTGCGCGCCAGAAGAAGGACGCCCGAAGTATCCTTGTCGAGGCGGTGCACCAGCTTGGGCTTGTCTTCGTAGTCGTCGCGCAGGGCTTCGGACAAACCGTCCACATGGCGCGTCTGGCCCGATCCCCCCTGGGTCGGCAGGCCGGGGGGCTTGTTGATCGCGATGATGTGGTCGTCGCGAAAAATGACGGCGCCCCGGATCAGCTTGGCGTCGGCATCGCTGACGCGGGTGGTCTGCACCTGCGGGGCGGGGGCGTCGGGCAGCGGGGGGATGCGCACCTCCTGCCCCTCTTCCACGCGGGTGGCGCCCTTCACTCGGCCGCCGTCGATCCGGATCTCGCCCTTGCGGCACATCTTCTCGACCCGGCCCTGCGGCACGTGGGGGTAATGCTTGCGGAACCACCGATCCAGGCGCTGATCCCCCTCGCCTGCTTCGATCTTGCGCGTGTGAACGCCGGTCATGTCAGGGCCCTCGCCAGTTCAAGTCCAAGATAAAGCGCGCCAAGCCCCGCCCCGACCGACAGCGCTATGTAGAGAATGGCCGAGCCCGCCTGCCCCTCCTGCATGAGGTATATGGCCTCGAGCGAGAACGACGAGAACGTGGTGAACCCGCCAAGGATCCCCGTCGCGACAAACGGGTTCAGCCCAGAAAGGCCAAGCCGCCCCGCGGCACCGATGAACAGTCCCATCAGCAGGCAGCCGGCGACATTGGCCGTCAGCACGCCCAATGGCATCCCGGGCCCGGCGATCCGCGCGACGCCGACGCCCACCACATAGCGGGCCGCGGCTCCGATCGCCCCGCCCGCGGCGACCTGGAACAACGTCGCAATCACGTGTCCTGCCCCTTCTGCTTCTTCGCGCGCAGCGAGACGAACCAGTCGAGGCGCTTTTTCAGGTCACGCTCGAACCCGCGTTCCTTGGGCAGGTAATAGACGCCGCGCTTCATCCCGTCGGGGAAATAGTTCTGCCCCGAGAACGCATCCTCGGCATCGTGGTCGTACTCGTACCCCTGCCCGTAACCCTCATCCTTCATCAACTGCGTGGGCGCGTTGCGGATGATCTTTGGCGGCGGCTCGGACCCGGTGGTCTTGGCGGCGCGCATCGCCTCCTTGTAGGCGGCGTATCCGGCGTTCGACTTGGGCGCGAGGGCCAGATAGGTCACCGCCTGCCCCAGCGCCAGCTCCCCCTCGGGGGAGCCGAGGCGTTCGTAGGTTTCCCACGCATCGAGGCAGACCCGCTGCGCCTGGGGGTCGGCCAGACCGATATCCTCGACCGCCATCCGGGTGATGCGCCGCGCGAGGTAGCGCGGATCTTCGCCCCCCGCCAGCATGCGTGTCAGCCAATACAGTGCAGCGTCGGGATCGCTGCCTCGGACGGATTTGTGCAATGCCGAGATCAGGTTGTAATGCGCGTCGCCGGACTTGTCGTATTGCGCCGCGCGGCGTTGAAGGCGGGCCTGCAGGGATTTGGGATCCAGCGGGGCGTCGATCTTCCAAGCGGCGATCTGTTCGATCAGGTTCAGCAGCGCGCGGCCGTCACCGTCGGCCATCTCCAGCAACTGCTCGCGCGCGGGGCCGGTCAGGGGAAGCTGCCGGTCCAGCTCACGCTCGGCCCGTTGGGCGAGGTGTTCGAGATCGGTCAGGGACAGGCGGTCGAGGACCAGCACCTGCGCCCGCGACAAAAGGGCGGCGTTCAGCTCGAAGCTGGGATTCTCGGTGGTGGCGCCCACCAGAAGGATCGTGCCGTCTTCCATGTGGGGCAGGAAGCTGTCCTGCTGGGCCTTGTTGAAGCGGTGGATCTCGTCGACGAACAGCAGCGTTCCCTGCCCATTCGCGCGACGGTGCCGGGCGGCTTCGAACACCTTGCGCAGGTCCGGCACGCCGGTGAAGATCGCACTGATCTGGACGAAATGCAGGTCCGTCTCAAACGCCAGCAGCCGGGCGATGGTGGTCTTGCCAACGCCCGGCGGTCCCCAGAACACCAGGCTGGACAGCGCGCCAGACTCCAGCATCACGCCCAGCGGCGCGTCCGGGCCCAGCACCTGCGGCTGGCCGATCACCTCGGCCAGCTTCTTCGGCCGCAGCCGGTCGGCCAGTGGGCGCGGAGCCGTGTCAGGAGCCTTGGCGTCCGGGGTGGTGGGCGTGTCGAAAAGATCGGGCATGGGACTGCATGTAAGGCGGCACGGGCGGCAGGGAAAGCCGGGTGCCGGAACGCGAACGCGCCGCCCCGGTTCGGGACGGCGCGTCGAAAGACTGGTGAAGGGGCCGATCTTATTCGGCGTCTTCAGCCTCGAGCCGGGCACGGTCGCCGGCGCCCTTGGCGTCGCGGTCGCGATCGACGAACTCGATGATCGCCATCGGGGCCATGTCGCCATAGCGGAAGCCGGCCTTCAGAACGCGGATATATCCGCCTTGACGCTCGGCATAGCGCGGGCCGAGGATGTCGAACAGCTTCTCGACATACTGGTCCTGCTTCAGCTGCGCGCGGGCCTGACGGCGGGCATGAAGATCACCGCGCTTGGCGAGGGTGATCAGCTTCTCGACGATGGGGCGCAGTTCCTTGGCCTTGGGCACGGTCGTCTTGATCTGCTCGTGCTCGATCAACGATCCGGCCATGTTGGCGAAAAGCGCCTTGCGGTGCTCGTGGGTGCGGTTGAGGCGGCGGTATCCGCGGGCGTGACGCATGATTGATACTCCTTAGCGTTTTGCTTTGTCCGGCCGGCGATGCGTGTCACCGACTCTCCTTGGGGCGGGATTGCCCGGTCTTTCCCGTGTCGGACCCCGAACGGGAGGGGTCGGAGGGGAAACCGTCCCCTCCTAACCAAATCTTAGAAGTTGTCTTCGTACTTCTTGGCGAGGTCCTCGATGTTCTCGGGGGGCCATTCCTCGACGTCCATGCCAAGGTGCAGACCCATGCCCGAAAGCACTTCCTTGATCTCGTTCAGCGACTTGCGGCCGAAGTTCGGCGTGCGCAGCATCTCGGCCTCGGTCTTCTGGATCAGATCGCCGATATAGACGATGTTGTCGTTCTTGAGGCAGTTGGCAGACCGTACCGACAGTTCCAACTCGTCGACCTTCTTCAGAAGCAGCGGGTTGAACTCCAGCCCGTCATCGTCCGCCGAGGCCCCGGCCTGGTCGGGCTCGTCGAAGTTGACGAAGATGCCCAGCTGGTCCTGAAGGATGCGCGCGGCATAAGCCACCGCGTCGTCCGGCGTGACGGAACCATCGGTTTCCAGCTTCAGCGTCAGCTTGTCATAGTCCAGCACCTGGCCCTCACGGGTGGGCTGCACGTCGTAGCTGACGCGGCGAATGGGCGAATAGATCGCGTCGATCGGCATCAGGCCGATGGGCGCATCCTCGGGGCGGTTCTTGTCCGACGAGACATAGCCCTTGCCCTGGTTCACGGTCATTTCCATGAACAGTTCGGCCCCCTCGTCGAGATGGCAGATCACGTGTTCCTTGTTCAGGACCTCGATCCCCTGGCTGACCGAGATGTCGCCCGCGGTCACGACCATGGGGCCCTTGGCCTGGACCGAGATGCGCTTGGGCCCCTCGACTTCCATCTTGATCGCCACACCCTTGAGGTTGAGGACCACATCCGTCACATCCTCGCGGACGCCGGCGATCGAGCTGAACTCGTGCAGAACGTTGTCGATCTGAACGCTGGTGATCGCTGCACCCTGCAGCGAGGACATCAGAACCCGGCGCAGAGCGTTGCCCAGCGTCAGGCCGAAGCCGCGCTCCAGAGGTTCGGCGATGACGGTCGCCTGCCGCTGCGGATCGTTGCCGGGCTTGACCTCAAGCTGCTGGGGCTTGATCAGCTCCTGCCAATTTCTGTGAAGCATGTATGTCTCCTCAATTCTCGTCGGCGGCCCATGCAAGGCGGCCCCGACACCCGAGGGTTAAAACGACAGACGCAGGCCGCACGAAATCGCGCGACCTGCCGTATTCCGATTGGTCGATCAGACCCGGCGGCGCTTGGGCGGACGGCAGCCATTATGAGCCATCGGCGTCACGTCACGGATCGACGTGATGTTGAAGCCGGCGGCGGCCAGCGCACGCAGCGCCGATTCGCGGCCCGAGCCGGGGCCCTGGACTTCGACTTCCAGCGTGCGGACGCCGTGTTCCTGGGCCTTCTTGCCCGCATCTTCGGCAGCCATCTGGGCGGCATAAGGGGTCGACTTGCGCGAGCCCTTGAAGCCCATGGTCCCGGCAGAGGACCACGCGATGGCGTTGCCCTGGACGTCGGAGATCAGGATCTTGGTGTTGTTGAACGAAGAATTCACATGAGCAACGCCGGCGGCGATGTTCTTGGAGACCTTCTTCTTTGCGGTAGCGCGACGGTCGCGTGCCATTGATGCAGCCCTCCCTTACTTCTTCTTGCCGGCAATGGCCTTTGCGGGGCCCTTGCGCGTGCGTGCATTGGTGTGGGTGCGCTGACCGCGCACAGGGAGGTTGCGGCGATGGCGCAGGCCACGGTAGCAGCCGAGATCCATCAGACGCTTGATGTTCATCTGCGTCTCGCGGCGCAGGTCGCCCTCGACGGTGTAGTTCTCGTCGACATGTTCGCGCAGCTTCAGGACTTCGCTGTCGGACAGTTCGTTCACGCGGCGGTTGGCCTCGATCCCGACGGCTTCGCAGATCGCGCGAGCCGAGGAGGGGCCGATGCCCGTGACATAGGTCAGCGCGACCGGGACGCGCTTGGCGGTGGGGATGTTGACCCCTGCGATACGTGCCAAAGTAATCTTTCCTTTCGTTGCGAGCCCGTAGTCCCAGGCCCTTTTTTCACAACGCAGGTCCGCGGGGACGCTGCCTGCGGACCGTTGTCATTCGTGCCGGATCGGCCACGCATATGCGCAAAGCCCGACCCCATCCTGATGGGATGGTGCGCCTTAGTCGGGATTCGTCCGATCGTCAAGGGTATGTGTGGGCCAACCGATCACAGGGAATCTGGCCGGGCGCGGGTCACTCCCCGTCGCCGTCCTCCTGCCGTTGCAGCCAAGCCAGGGCGGCCAAGCCCGAGATCAGGAAAGTCGCCGCCAAGGTGACGGTCACTGTCATCAGTATGCTCATTGTTCTGCCTCATGTGTTTTATGTTTTTGGAGGCAGAGTAGTCGCGCGCTTCGGGTCGGGAAAGCCCGGGGACGCGGGTTCGGCGGCGGGCCGCGCACGGCCCGCCGGAGTGTTCAGCCGTCGATCGTCTTGGCGATCTGGGACGTCACCTCGTCCATCTCGGCCAAGCCGTCGACACGCGACAGCATGCCCTTGGCATAGTAATACCCAACCAGCGGCGAGGTCTTCTTGTAGTATTCCAGAAGGCGCTGCTTCAGGCTTTCGGGATTGTCGTCGGCGCGGCGCTTGAACTCGGTCGCGCCGCAGTTCGTGCACTTGCCATCCTCGGGGATCGGCTTGGTGTTATCATTGTAGACCTCGCCACACCCGGCGCAGGTGGCCCGGGCCGAGACACGGTCGACCAGCGCAGCGTCGTCCACCTGCATTTCGATCACCGCGTCGAGCTTCTGGCCCTTGCGATCCAGCAGATCGTGCAACGCATCGGCCTGGGCCAAGGTGCGGGGGAAGCCGTCGAAGATGAAGCCGCTGGTCTTGTCGGTGTCCAGATGCTCTTCGATCAGGCCGATCACGATCTCGTCGGTGACGAGCTCGCCGCGGTCCATGACCTCGGCCACGCGGTTGCCCATTTCGGTCCCGGAAGAGCGTGCATCGCGCAGCATGTCGCCGGTGGAAAGCTGCGTCATGCCGCGGGCCTCTTCCAACCGTCGGGCCTGCGTTCCCTTGCCCGCACCCGGCGGTCCCAGAAGAATGATATTCGTCGTCACCGGCGCGCTCCTCCCCGAGCCTTCTGTCCCTTGCCCCCACGCTTCTTGCCGCGCAGCTGCGATTTTTCAATCAGCCCTTCGTACTGATGGGCAAGCATGTGGCTTTGCACCTGCTGGATCGTGTCCATGGTCACGGAAACCACGATCAGGACCGAGGTGCCACCGAAATAGAACGGAATGGCCGCCTGTGCGCGCACGATTTCGGGCAGAAGACACACCGCCGCAAGATAGCCGGATCCCAGCACCAAGATTCGTGCGACGACGTAGTCGAGGTATTCCTCGGTCCGCTTGCCGGGACGGATGCCGGGGATGAAGCCGTTCTGGTTCTTCAGGTTCTCGGCCACGTCTTCAGATTTGAAGGCGACGTTGGCGGTGTAGAAGTAGGTGAAGAAGACGATCATCCCACCGAAGAACAGCAGATACAGCGGCTGTCCGGGGCCGAAATAGGCCAGGATCGTCGACATCACCGGGCCGGACTGACCGCCCGAGAACGTCGCGAGCGTCGTTGGCAGCAGCAGAAGCGACGAGGCGAAGATCGCGGGAATGACGCCGGCGGGGTTCACCTTGATCGGCAGGTGCGAAGAGCCGCCGTCATAGACCTTCATGCCCACCTGGCGGCGCGGATACTGGATGTGAATTTTGCGTAGGGATCGCTCCATGAACACCACGAAGGCGATCACGGCCACGACCATCGCGATGACCCCCACGATCAGGAACGGGCTGATCGCGCCGGACCGGCCGGAGGCGAAGAACTGCGCCAAGGCGGCCGGAACCTCGGCGATGATGCCGACGAAGATGATCAGCGAGATGCCGTTGCCGATGCCGCGGTTGGTGATCTGCTCGCCCAGCCACATCAGGAACATGGTGCCGCCGACAAGCGTGATCACGCAGGCGATGCGGAAGAACCAGCCCGGATCGGTCACAAGCCCCCCGGCTTCCAGCGACACGGCCAGACCGTAGGCCTGGAACGTGGCCAGGAACACCGTGCCGTAACGGGTGTACTGGTTGATCTTCTTGCGCCCCTGCTCGCCCTCTTTCTTCAGCTGTTCCAACTGGGGAACCATCGCCGTCATCAGCTGCACGATGATCGAGGCCGAGATATAGGGCATGATCCCCAGCGCGAAGATCCCCATCCGGCCGATCGCACCGCCGGTGAACATGTTGAGGATGCCGCCGAGCCCCGCCGAGGCCTGGTCGATGAAGTCGCGCAGGGCGTTGCCGTCGATCCCGGGCACCGGAATGTACGTGCCGAGGCGATAGACGCAGAGAAGTCCGAGAGCGAAGAGGATGCGCGCGCGTAGCTCGGTCGCCTTGCCGAAGGCGGACCAGCTCATGTTCGCGGCCATCTGTTCGGCTGCTGATGCCATGGAGGGCCTTTCGAAGTCACTATGGGCCGGCACGCATGCGCCCGGCCTGGATGATCCCCGCCGATGTAAAGGCGCGAGGACGGCAGCGCAACCACCTTGGGGCCCCTATGGCAGGCCCAAAGCCACGATGAGCGGAGGCGGAAACGAGACCGGGCGACCAGTTGGCCGCCCGCTCTGCTCAGTCAGACGTCAAGAGGATCAGAAGCGATAGGCCACGCGGGCCTGGAAGGTCACGATTTCGGCCTCGAGGCCATCATCGGTTCCAAGGTCATCGCCGTCGATCAGGTCGTCGAACTTGTGGTACAGAACTTCCGCCCCGAGGGTCACGCTGTCCGTCATGCGCACTTCGGTACCTGCACCGAGGACGTAGCCCCAGTCATCGAAATCTTCGTCGACATCCGCGAAATCCGCATCGACATTCAGATTGGCATAGGCCGCGCCCGCCACACCGTAGACCAGCGCGCGCCCTGCGTCGAAGCCGGCGCGAAATTTCACGCGGTGGAGGCTGTCCACGCCGATGTCGACATCGTCTATGGCGTCGGCCAGATCGTCTTCACCCAGATCCGACGCAAGGTCGGACAGGTCGTCGAGGTCGACATCGAGATTGGCGATGTTCCCGTCAAGCTCGGCGCCCAGAACGAAGCTGCCGAAATCGTACTGGTAGCCCGCGAACACGCCACCAAGGGCTCCGCCGGCGTCGAGGTCGAGGGGTTCGAAGACCTCCGCGTCGACGTCACCGAAGCCCAGCGAGATACCGGCGTAGGGCCCGGTCCAATCGGGCTGCGCCACAACCGATCGCATCTGCGGCTGTGGCTCGTACACGGGCGCCGCCGTACCGCCGGCATTGGCAACGCCTGCGGCCACGATGGCGGCCGCGGAGATCATGATCCTGGTTTTCATGGTATTCCCTCAATACGCCCCCCCCCATGGGGACTGTCCGCACGCTATCGCCGCCCACTACGGGGGTACAGCACCCGGATTCCCCAGCTGCCCGATGTGGCCGCGCCGCAACGCCATCACCAGCAAACGACAAACGGCGCGCTCCTGACAAGGAGCGCGCCGCCAAACGTTCGCATCGGCTGATGTCGGCTCAGGCCGCGGCGTCGCCTTCGCCCGGGCGGGTGCCGCCGGTCACCGTGACCGAACCGCCAGCCTTCTCGACCGCGTCGATGGCGCCCTGCGACGCACCCGAAACGGTGATCTTGGCGGCCGTCGTCAGCTCGCCCTTCGCAAGCAGGCGGATGCCGTCGCGCTTGCGGCGGACGAGGCCCGAATCGACCAGCTCGGTCTCGGTGATTTCTTCGCCCAGCTTGCCGGCATCGATGAACTTCTGGATCAGGCCCAGGTTCACGACCGCATAGTTCTTGCGGTTGATATTGTTGAAGCCACGTTTGGGCAGACGCTGGTAGAGCGGCATCTGGCCACCCTCGTAGCCGTTAATCGCCACACCGGAGCGCGAGTTCTGCCCCTTGATACCGCGACCGGCAGTCTTGCCCTTGCCCGAACCCGGGCCGCGACCAACGCGGCGGGCCTTCTTGGCGGCGCCATCGTTGTCGCGAAGTTCATTCAGTTTCATGTCGCTTCTCCTTACTGGCCGGAAATGCCCCCCAGCGACGGGAGCGGGCACACACGGCGATTCGTCGGATCACGGCCAGCGGGTCCGGCCGTCCCGCGCGAATAAAGGATGACGGGAGGTGTTACAAGGTGCTTGGCAGGAAGCTCCCGTTGGGATTCGCCGCACAAGAGGACGCCCAACAATGTTGCAATCCTCCCGCTTCTGGAACCGCCACGGCGCCTCCTACTCGCGCCGTTCGGCCCCGGACGATGAAGCCTATCGCCGCACGCTTGCGCTGACCCAGGATTACCTGCCCACCGGGGCCGGCGTTCCGGAGCTTGGGTGCGGCACAGGCACCACGGCCATCCATCACGCGCCGCATGCCGTGCATATCACGACTGGCGACGTGTCGGTGGGCATGTTGCAGATTGCGCGTGACCGCGCCGCAAACGCGGGAGCGAAGAACGTTTCCTTCGTCGAAGCCGAAGCGGCAGCATACAACGCCGCTGGCCGCCAGTTCGACGCGGTGCTGGCCCTCAGCCTGCTGCACCTGATGCCGGATTGGCGCGGCATGGTGCACCGGATCCACGGGATGATGAAGCTCGGCGGCGTCTTCGTCAGCAGTACGGTGATCCTCGGCAGCAGCCCCCCGGTGCTTCTGGCCGCAGTATCGCCGCTAGGGCGGAAACTGGGCGTGCTGCCCGCTCTGGCCGCTTTCAAAGCTCACCAGTTGCGCGCCGAGATCCACGATGCCGGGTTCACTCTGGAAGAAGACTGGAAACCGAAGAAGGACCCTGCGCTGTTCCTGATCGCGCGTTCCCCGGCGAGCCGACGGAAAACGCAAAACGCCCCGGCCGTCTTGGGGCCGGGGCGCTTGATGCCACGAAGGGCTAAGTCTCAGCCGCGCTCTTCCACGATCTGGACGAGGTGCGGGATCTTGTTGACCATGCCGCGGATCGAGGGCGTATCCTCAAGCTCGCGGGTGCGGTGCATCTTGTTCAGCCCCAGACCGACAAGGATCTGGCGCTGGACCTTGGGGCGGCGGATGGGTGAGCCGACCTGCTTGACGACGATCGTCTTGGCCATGGTTTACGCCTCCTCTGCGACTTGGGTGGAGGCGTCAGGCTGTTCGTCCCGCTTGGGCAGGATGTCCGCCACCTTCTTGCCGCGACGCTGGGCCACCGAACGGGGGCTGGCCTGATTCTTGAGGCCGTCCAGCGTGGCACGGATCATGTTATAGGGGTTCTGCGAGCCGTTCGACTTGGCAACGACGTCCTGGACGCCCAGCATCTCGAACACGGCGCGCATCGGGCCACCGGCGATGATGCCGGTACCTTGCGAGGCGGTCCGCATCACGACCTTGCCGGCGCCGTGGCGGCCGTTCACGTCATGGTGCAGCGTGCGCCCGTCGCGCAGCGGCACTCGGATCATGTTGCGCTTGGCGGACTCGGTGGCCTTGCGGATGGCCTCGGGGACCTCCTTGGCCTTGCCCTTACCGAAGCCGACGCGGCCTCGCTGGTCGCCCACGACCACAAGCGCGGCAAAGCCGAAGCGCTTGCCGCCCTTAACGGTCTTCGACACACGGTTGATCGCGACGAGGCGATCTGCGAATTCCGGGGTTTCGTCACGATCGCGACGGCCGCCCCTGCGGTCTTCTCTGGCCATTTCTGGCTCCTTCCACTCGCGGGCCGAAGGCCCTTTATCCCAATCCTGGTGGGCCGGACGGCCCCCGGATCATCGAGGCGAAGGGCCAAGGCCCCTCGCCTGCATCTTCAGATCTTCAGCCCGCCTTCGCGCGCGGCGTCGGCCAGCGCTTTGACAGTGCCATGATAGAGGAAGCCGCCGCGATCGAAATAGGCCTCTTCGACGCCCTTCGACTTCGCGCGCTCCGCGATGAGAGCGCCGACTTTCGCCGCCGCATCCCGGTTGTTCTGACCCACGACGCCCAGATCCTTTTCCAAGGTCGAGGCCGAAGCCAGCGTCACACCCTGCACATCGTCGATGAGCTGGACGCTAATATTCTTGTTCGAGCGGTGGACGGAAAGCCGAAGCTTGCCGTCATTCACCTTGCGAAGCTTGTTCCGGACGCGCAGGCGGCGCTTCTGGAACAGCTGCAGTTTACTGTTAGCCATGTGTCCGGTCCTTACTTCTTCTTGCCTTCCTTGCGGAAGATAAACTCGCCCTTATAGCGGATGCCCTTGCCCTTGTACGGCTCGGGCTGGCGCCACTCGCGGATGTTGGCCGCAACCTGACCGACATGCTGCTCGTTGATGCCTTCGACAACGATTTCGGTCTGCTTGGGCACCGTCACGGTGACGCCCTCGGGGACTTGGAAATCGACGTCGTGGGACAGGCCGAGATTCAGCTTCAGGATGTTGCCCTGCATCTGGGCGCGGTAACCGACGCCCTGAATTTCAAGCTCTTTCTTGAAGCCGGTGGTCACGCCCTGCACGAGGTTCGCGATATTGGTCCGGGCCATGCCCCATTGCTGACGTGCGCGCTTGGACTGGCCGCGGGGTGTCACCGAGACGGCGCCATCCTCGACCGTGAGCGTCACGTCATCCGTGGCCTGGAACGAGCGGGTGCCCTTGGGGCCCTTCACTTCGATCCGCTGGCCGGTGATCGTCGCTTCCACACCAGAGGGAAGGTCGACGGGTCGTTTTCCGATACGAGACATCTTACCCTCCTTTTAGAATACGGTGCAGAGCACTTCACCGCCGACATTGGCGGAGCGCGCGGCCTGGTCCGACATCACGCCCTTCGAGGTCGAGACGATGGACACGCCCAGACCCTGACGGACGGACGGAATGTCGGCCACGCTCATGTAAACCCGACGGCCGGGCTTCGAGACGCGCTTGACTTCCTTGATGACCGGATCGCCCTCGTAATACTTGAGGGAAATCTCGATCGCGGGGTGGCCGCGATGGTCGGTCGTCTCTTCGTAGCCGCGGATATAACCTTCCGCCGCCAGCACGTCGAGAACCCAGGCGCGCAGCTTGGAAGCCGGCGTCAGGACGGTGGATTTGCCACGCATCTGCGCGTTGCGAATGCGGGTCAGCATATCGCCGAGAGGATCGTTCATCTGTTATATCCTCCTTACCAGCTGGACTTGACCAGGCCGGGGATCTGGCCTTGCGACCCAAGATCCCGCAGCGCGATACGGCTCATCTTAAGCTTACGATAGTAAGCGTGCGGACGGCCCGTAAGCTGGCAGCGGTTGTGTAGACGGGTGGCCGAAGAATTGCGCGGCAGTTTCGCTAGCTTAAGCTGAGCCTTGAAACGCTCTTCCATCGGGCGTTCTTCATCGCGAGCGATGCCTTTCAGCTCGGCACGCTTGGCGGCGTACTTGTCCACCAGCGCCTGCCGCTTCTTCTCGCGTTCGATCATTGCTTTTTTTGCCATGATATCCTCCAGGCTCAGCTGCTGAACGGCATGTTGAATGCTTTCAACAGCGCCTTGGCTTCCGCGTCGGTCTTGGCGGTGGTGACGATGATGACGTCCATGCCCCAGACTTCGTCGACCTTGTCGAAGTTGATCTCGGGGAAAACGATGTGTTCCTTCATGCCCATGGCGAAGTTGCCACGACCATCGAAAGACGGCTTCACGCCGCGGAAGTCACGCACACGCGGCAGCGCGATTGTGATGAAGCGGTCGAGGAAGTCGTACATCCGGTCACCACGAAGGGTCACTTTCGCGCCCAGTGGCATGTCCTCGCGAACGCGGAAACCGGCGATGGACTTCTTCGCCTTGGTGATGACAGCCTGCTGACCGGTGATCGCGGTCAGGTCGTCGGCGGCCGACTTGGCCTTCTTCGAGTCACGCACGGCCTCGGTTCCCGCGCCGATATTCAGCACGATCTTTTCGAGACGCGGGATCTGCATGTCGTTCTTGTAGGAGAATTCCTCCTTCAAGGCCGGGCGGATCGTGTCGCGGAACTGCGCCTTGAGACGCGGGGTGTAGTTTGCCTGGTCGAGCATCAGATCGCGTCTCCCGTGGTCTTGGCGAAGCGCACCTTCTTGCCGTCGTCATCCATGCGGAAGCCGACGCGGGTGGCCTTGCCGTTGGCATCGATCAGGGCGAGGTTCGACAAGTCGATGGGCATCGCCTTGGGCGTGCGACCGCCCTGGCTGGTCTGGGACTGGCGAACGTGACGGATGGCGATGTTCACGCCCTCGACCACGGCCTTGCCCTTGGCGGGAAGAACCTGCTGGATCTCACCCTCTTTGCCCTTGTCCTTACCGGCCAGCACGACGACCTTGTCGCCTTTGCGGAGTTTGGCAGCCATTACAGCACCTCCGGGGCGAGCGAGATGATCTTCATGTAGTTCTTGGCACGAAGTTCACGCACGACCGGCCCGAAGATACGGGTGCCGATGGGCTCGCCATTGTTGTTGAGGATCACGGCGGCGTTGCGATCGAAGCGGATCGCAGTGCCGTCTTCGCGGCGCACTTCCTTGGCGGTGCGCACCACGACGGCCTTGCGTACGTCGCCTTTCTTGACGCGGCCGCGCGGAATAGCCTCTTTCACCGAGACGACGATGACGTCGCCCACAGAGGCGTATTTCCGCTTCGACCCGCCGAGGACCTTGATGCACTGAACTTTCCGGGCACCGGAATTGTCAGCCACATCCAGATTGGTCTGCATCTGGATCATGTAGGTTACTCCCGACCTTTGGGGGGTGTTCTGTTATCGCCCCCAGGGTTTCGACTAATGGGTGTCAGCCCGCCGCGTTGGCCGGATCGGCCGCTTCGGAGGTGACGACTTCCCAACGTTTGGTCTTGGACTTGGGGGCGCATTCCTGAATGCGCACCGAGTCGCCCACGTTGAACTGGTTGGTTTCATCGTGAGCGCGGTACTTCTTGGACTTCCGGATCGTCTTCTTGAGGATCGGATGCGTGAAGCGGCGTTCAACCGACACGGTGACGGTCTGCACGTTCTGGTTCGAGGTCACGACGCCCTGGAGGATACGCTTTGGCATGGTCTCAGGCCCCCGTTTCTTCGGTCGACTTGGCGGCGTCGGCCGCTTTCTGGTTCAGAATGGTCTTCACCCGCGCAACGTCGCGACGGACGGTCTTCATGCGGGCGGTGTTCTCGAGCTGATTCGTGGCAGCCTGGAAGCGCAGGTTGAACTGCTCTTTCTTCAGCTGCCCGAGCTGATCGCGCAGCTCATCCGGGGTCTTACCCCGGAGATCTTCGGCTTTGAGGGCCATTTGATGTCCTTTCAACATCACCGGAGGGCCCTGTGAAGGGTCACCCTTGGTCCCGGTGGAGGTAGATGAAGGCGCCCTCTAACGTGGGCGCAGCGCGAAAGCAACCCCTGCCCCCAGGAATCCGGGCATCAGACCCATTTGTAATTGAAGCTGACCGAGATCCGCTCATCCTCGGCCATGTTCAGGGGCACCTCGTGGCGCACGAAGCTCTCCCACAGCAAGACCTCGCCCACCTTTGGGATCACGTGAACGAAGGGGCGCAGGCGTTCGGGCGCGCCTTCGATCCGGGTCGGGTGGGCCATCATCATCGGCAGACGCGGATCCTCGAACCGCAGGGCACTGGTTCCCTCGGGCATGGCAACATAGGTGGTGCCCGAGATCACCGAATGGGGGTGGATGTGGCCCGAATGGCTGCCCCCCTCGGGCAGGATGTTGATCCAGATATCCTCAAGCTCCAGCCGCCCTTCCCCGAGATCCAGCGCGAGGTCGGTGGCGAAGGCGGCGACATGCGCATCGAGCACGGCGACCAGATCGGCGAAGATGGGAAAGCGCGTCGGCAGATCCGAGAGCGACGCGTAGGATGTATAGCCGGGATAGCCGTGCGCCTCGCTCCATTCCTGGCCCGCCTCGTCATCCTCGGCAATCGAGATACACGAGGAGAGAAGCTCATCCTGATCCACAGGGGCCCCATGCTCGGCCAAAGTCGCGCGGTACAGGGCGGTGACGAAAAGCTCGGTCAGGGGCATGGGGTCGGACATCCGGGGCAATGAAAAAGGGCGGGGTCATCCCCCGCCCCTCCCTATCTGATCCTAGTGCCGGCCCGCAAACGCCTTTGGCGGCGAGCCGGGTCGGATTACCAGTCTTCCTTGGCCACGATCCGGGTCTTGATCGGCAGCTTCATCGCGGCAAGGCGCAGGGCCTCGCGCGCGGTGGCTTCGTTCACGCCGTCCAGTTCGAACATAACGCGACCGGGCTTGACCTTGGCGGCCCAGAAATCGACCGAGCCCTTACCCTTACCCATCCGAACTTCGACGGGCTTCGAGGTAACAGGCAGATCCGGGAAGATCCGGATCCACACCCGACCCTGACGCTTCATCTGACGCGTCATGGCCCGGCGGGCGGCTTCAATCTGGCGGGCGGTGATCCGCTCGGGCTCCATCGCCTTCAGGCCGAACGAGCCGAAGTTCAGGTCAGACCCGCCCTTCGCCTCGCCGTGAATCCGGCCCTTGTGCATCTTGCGAAACTTTGTGCGTTTCGGTTGTAGCATCTCTCAGCCCTCCTCAGCGCCGGCCGCCGGCGCCGCGAGGCGTCGGGCCGTCTTGCAGTTCCTGGGCACGACGATCACGGGCAGACGGATCATGCTCGAGGATCTCTCCTTTGAAGATCCAGACCTTGATCCCGATGATCCCGTAGGCCGTCTTGGCCTCGACATTCGCGAAGTCGATATCGGCGCGAAGGGTGTGCAGCGGCACCCGGCCTTCGCGATACCATTCTGTCCGCGCGATCTCGGCACCGCCGAGTCGGCCGGCGAGGTTCACGCGGATACCCAGGGCACCCATACGCATGGCGTTCTGGACCGAGCGCTTCATGGCCCGGCGGAACGACACGCGACGCTCCAGCTGCTGGGCGATGGACTCGCCGACCAGCGCGGCGTCAAGCTCGGGCTTGCGAACTTCGACGACGTTCAGGTGCAGCTCGCTGTCGGTCATGTTCGACAGCTTCTTGCGCAGCGTTTCGATATCGGCGCCCTTCTTGCCGATGATCACGCCGGGACGCGCCGTGTGGATCGTGACGCGGCACTTGCGGTGCGGACGTTCGATGATCACGCGGCTGATGCCGGCGGCCTTGCACTCTTCCTTGATGAACTCGCGGATCTTGACGTCCTCCAGGAGGAGATCGCCGTAATCCTTCGTGTCGGCATACCAGCGGCTGTCCCAGGTCCGGTTGACCTGAAGCCGCATGCCGATCGGGTTGACCTTGTTACCCATCAGGCTTGCTCCTCGACTTGGCGGACCTTGATCGTGATTTCCGAGAACGGCTTGACGATGCGGCCGAACCGGCCCCGTGCCCGCGGACGGCCACGCTTCATCACCAGGTTCTTGCCCACATAGGCCTCGGCGACGATCAGTTCATCGACGTCCAGATTGTGGTTGTTCTCGGCGTTCGCAATGGCCGACTGAAGGCACTTCTTCACGTCAGCGGCGATGCGCTTCTTCGAGAAGGTCAGGTCCTGCAACGCCTTCTCGACCTTCTTGCCGCGGATGAGACCGGCCACGAGGTTCAGCTTCTGCGGAGACGTACGGAGCATCCGCGTCTTCGCCATCGCCTCGTTTTCGGCCACGCGGCGGGGATTCTTTTCCTGCGCCATTGGCTTACTTCCTCTTGGCTTTCTTGTCCGCCGCGTGACCGTAATAGGTGCGGGTCGGAGCGTATTCACCGAATTTCTGACCGATCATTTCTTCGGAGACGTTCACCGGCACGTGCTTCTTGCCGTTGTACACACCGAAGGTGAGGCCGACGAATTGCGGCAGGATGGTGGAGCGGCGCGACCAGATCTTGATGACCTCGTTGCGGCCCGACTCGCGGGATTTCTCGGCCTTCTTGAGGACGTAAGCGTCCACGAAAGGCCCTTTCCAGACGGAACGTGACATGGGTTACCGGCCTTTCTTGCGGGCGTGACGCGAGCGTACGATGAGCTTCTGCGACGCCTTGTTCTTGTTGCGGGTGCGGGCGCCCTTCGTGGGCTTGCCCCAAGGCGTGACCGGGTGACGACCACCCGAGGTCCGACCTTCACCACCGCCGTGCGGGTGGTCGATCGGGTTCATCACGACACCGCGCACGCTGGGACGCTTGCCATAATGGCGGTTGCGGCCGGCTTTACCGATGTTCTGGTTCGAGTTGTCGGGGTTTGACACGGCACCGATGGTGGCCATGCATTCCTGACGAACCAGACGCAACTCACCCGAGGAGAGCCGAATCTGCGCGTAGCCGCCGTCGCGACCGACGAACTGGGCGTAGGTGCCCGCGGCGCGCGCGATCTGGCCACCCTTGCCGGGCTTCAGCTCGATGTTGTGGATGATCGTCCCGATGGGCATGCCTTGGAAGGGCATCGCGTTGCCGGGCTTCACGTCGACCTTCGCGCCCGAGACGATCTTGTCACCCACGGCCAGACGCTGGGGTGCCAGGATGTAGCGTTGCTCGCCATCGGTGTACTGGATCAGCGCGATGAAGGCGGTCCGGTTCGGGTCGTATTCGATCCGAACGACGACAGCCTCGACGTCGTGCTTGGTGCGCTTGAAATCGACGATGCGATAGAGCCGCTTCGCCCCGCCGCCGCGGCGACGCTGGGTGATCCGTCCGGTGTTGTTCCGGCCGCCATGCTTGGTCAAACCCTCGGTGAGGGCCTTGACCGGGCGTCCTTTCCACAGCTCCGAACGGTCGATCAGAACCAGCCCGCGCTGGCCAGGCGTCGTCGGCTTGTACGACTTGAGTGCCATGCTTTCTGTCTTCCGTTTCTGTGGCGATTCCGGGATCCCCGTTCGGGTGGGGCGGAACCGCGGATGGTGAAGGGCCCCGAAGGTCCCCAAAGGACACGGCCCCGGATTGGCTCCGGGGCCGCGAAGAATGTGGCCTGCTATTACAGGCCCGTGGTCACGTCAATCGTATTACCCTCTTCGAGGGTCACATACGCTTTCTTGACCGTGTTGCGGCGGCCCATGATGCCGCGGAACCGCTTGGCCTTGCCCTTGGTGATGGTGGTGTTCACCGCCTTCACCTTGACGTTGAAGAGGGCCTCGACGGCCTCCTTGATCGCAGGCTTGGTCGCGTCCTTGGCCACCTCGAAGACCACGGCGCCGTATTCGGACGCCATCGTGGCCTTCTCGGTGATCACGGGCTTGCGGATCACGTCGTAATGTTCGGTCTTCGCGCTCATTTCAGTCGAGCCTCCAGAGCTTCGATCCCCGCCTTCGTGATCACCAGGGTGTCACGCTTGAGGATATCGTAGACATTGGCGCCCACCGACGGCAGTACGTCGACGCCTTCGATGTTCCGCGCGGCTTGCGCGAAGTTCTCGTTCACCGACGCGCCGTCGATGACCAGCGCGCGCTTCCAGCCAAGCTCGCGGACTTTCGAGGCCAGCATCTTGGTCTTGGCTTCAGCCAGATCGGCGTTTTCAAGGACGATGAGGTTGCCCTCTTTCGCCTTCGCCGACAGGGCGTGGCACAGGCCAAGCTTGCGGAACTTCTTGGTCAGCTCGTGGCCGTGGCTGCGCGGGGTTGGACCCTTATAGATACCACCCTTCCGGAAGATCGGCGCGTTGCGGTCACCGTGGCGTGCGCCGCCGGTGCCCTTCTGGCGATAGATCTTCTTGGTCGAGTAGCTGGTCTCGGACCGGGTCTTGACCTTGTGGGTGCCCTGCTGCGCG
>Ga0114903_1000403_pt1 | contig 25802 bp, 26 predicted proteins | sample MalvirDeepMed_s2_FD_87289 | JGI IMG/M metagenome (GOLD analysis project Ga0114903, IMG submission 87289) | Marine viral communities from the Global Malaspina Expedition - Malaspina viral metaG DeepMed_s2 | ecosystem: Environmental > Aquatic > Marine > Oceanic | place: Mediterranean Sea... | reverse complement strand
CCTCGATCGCGCGATCGAGGTGACTTTCGCCGGTGGACACGATCTGGATGACAGGTGCCCAGCCATCGGCAATGTCCGCCTCGATCGCCGGGATGATGCTCCTGGCCTTGAAGCCATTGAGGACGTGGCCGAAGAAGCGCTGCTTCATCGACTCGAAGCGCGACAGGGCGGACGCCTTGGCGGCGGAAGCCGTCGTGCCGGATTCCGCGTCCACGATGCCTGTCGCTTCCAGAGCCGCGCGAAGGTTCTGGTGGATGACCCGGAATGCCCCGGCAAACTTGTCGTAGATCGCGCGCTCGTCGTCGCTCAGGCGGTGTTCGAGGATGTCGTACTCGACGCCCTCGAAGGACAGGGCGCGAGCCGTGTAAAGACCGAGAGCCTTTAGGTCGCGGGCGACCACTTCCATCGCCGCCACGCCACCGGCCTCCATCGCCGCCACGAAGTCTTCGCGCGTCGTGAACGGGTACGCATCGCCCGGACCCCAGAGGCCGAGCCGCACGGCATAGGCAAGGTTCGAGACGTTGGTGGCGCCAGTCGCGGAGATGTAGAGGACGCGGGCGCGGGGCAGGGCGATCTGGAGTCGCAACCCGGCGATGCCCTGCTGCGATGGCGCAGTGCCGCGCCCCTCGCTCGATCCGGCCGCGTTCTGCATCGCGTGGGCCTCGTCGAAGGCGATGACGCCCTCGAAGTCGGTGCCCGCCCATTCGACGAGCTGCTCCAGTCTCGTGCGCCCGGTTTTGCCGACCGAGCGCAGCGTGGCGTAGGTCATGAACAGGATGCCGCGTCCGAGTGTTATCGTCTCGTCCGGCGTCCAACGGTCGATGGCCTGGATGTCCGTGGGTGAGCCCCCGAGATCGGTCCAGTCCCGGATTGCGTCCTCGATCAACGTCTTCGACTTCGAGAGCCACACGGCCCGGGTCCGCCCGCTCAACCAGCCAGACATGATAAGGCCAGCAGCCTCACGTCCCTTACCGCACCCGGTCCCATCCCCTACGAAAAATCCTTGGCGCAAGGCGACGCCTTCGCCTTCGGGAGCGGGTTCCAGACCGCTCCAGTCGTCCTTGACGACGAACCATCCCGGCAGATCATGTTCGTGCGCCTCGTTGGCCATGATGATGGCTTCGAGCTGCGCTTCAGAGAGTTCGCCATCGGTGATGAGTTTCGGTGGCAGGGTCGGTTGCGCTGTTGGCATCGGCGGCAGGACGGCGGCCATCGCTACGCTCTCGACCAGCGGTGTCGGGTGGGGACGTGCGCCGGTGATCTCGATGCGCTGCGGCGCGTAGCTCGCATAGATGTCGGAGACGGCGGCGTTCTGGCCGGGCGTGGCGCGCTCGACATACGCGACAGGCGCGATCGCAGGCGCACGCGCAGTGGCTCGCGCAGGGGCAGGGGCAGGGGCAGCCGTAGGCCGCGTGGGTTTGACGCGCGGCGGGAGTGGCGAGGAAACTGGGGCGTGTTGGGCTTTCGGACTGCGTTGCGGCCTCGGCGGCAGGTCCTCGCGGATCGCGGCAAGGGCGTCCTGCAGAGACAGGGACCGAAGCGGGATCGGGCTGTCCGCCGCGGTCTCCGTCGCGTCCGCCACGAGCAGCGCGGTTTCGACGGATGTGCCCATCTTGCGATAGACGATGCCGGGCAACCCAAGGTGCAGGCGCGGCGCGACGATCGCCGTGAGGCGGCGCCAGAGCGCCGGCTGGCGATCGGCGCAGGCCGCCATCGGCAGGATGGCTACGATCCGGCCACCTGGCGCGAGGCGCTTTGCGGCCGAAACGACATGGCGCAGGGCTATCGTTGGATCCGCAGCACGAGATGCCGACGAGGAGAATGGCGGATTCATCACCACCACGTCCGCGATGTGCTGGCGATCGAGGAGGTCGTCGATGTGCTCGGCATCGTGCCGCGTCACCGGTACGCGAAATGTCGCTTCCAGTAGCGCAGCACGGAAGGGGTCGATCTCGTTCAGGACGAGCTTGCCTCCGGCGCGGTTTGCCATGTGTGCCAGCGCCCCGGTTCCTGCCGATGGCTCAAGCACCACGTCGCCTGGCCGGATCGCGGCGGCGATGGAGGCGACATAGGCGTAGGGCAACGGTGTCGAGAATTGCTGGAGGCGAATTTGGGCCTCGGATCGGCGGGTCTCAGTGGGGCGGGCGCTTGCCGCAGCGTTCAACGCCGCCAGCCGGGTGGCAGGATCCGGGCAGGGCGGCTGGTCCCGATCCGCCATGATCGCGGCTGACTGCACCAAGTCATAGGCTTGCCGCCATGACCACGCACCTTCCGCATCGGTGGCACCCAAAGCGCTGGTGAGCTGTGCCCCGACGCTCTTCGTCGTGAGGCAGCCGGTTTGCAGATCGCGAGTGAGAAGGGGCAAGAGCTGGTCGATGACCTGGCGTTTCATGGGGGGTCCTTTCGCGCTGAAGCTGGATTCCCCACGAAAGAAGCCGCCCTTTCCCTTTCGGGTCGGGGCGGCTCCGCTATGCATCAAGCTGGATCAGGCGTCTTCCACCTCCATCTCGTCCGCGTCCTCGAACGTGCCCTCTTCGGGCAAGCTCTCGTCCTCCATCGGTTCCGCATCCTCCTCTGCCATCCCACGGAGGCGGTTCTCGCCGGACCATCCGTGGTGAACACGCGGCGCGTCGATCGTCATGCCGGGCGGGCACCACGTCTCAACTGCCTCACGCTGTTCTGGCGTCAGCGTTGCGAAGGGCGCGGCAAAGAGGCGCTCGAGGAAGTCCACGATCGCCGTCTTCTTTTCCGACGCGAGCCGCGCTGCTTCCTCCGGTTGGCGCAGATCGCGGGCGATGATGCCCAGAAGCACACTCTTCTTGAGGCGACCGAAGAACGCGCCGCCCGTCGGCCGCCAGACCGCGCGCAAGTCCGGTACGAGCTGGCGCGCGACTTGGGCCATCAAACCTTCGCTGTAACCGAACCCGGTGGGTTTCACCGCATCTGCCAGCGCCACTGCGACGATGCGGGATTTCATCGCCGGATCGACCGCGCGGAAAGCCTCGAAACGCTCCGGCATGGATTTGTCGTCCGCCCACCACGTCAGGTCCAGACCACCGAACAGTTCCGCCAGCGTCTCGGCCGCGCGGCCATCGACGTCCTCGGGCTTGCCATGCGGACGATCCGCGATGCTGGCCGTCACACCGAAGCTGTAGCTGACGCACCCGCCGGTACGGCCGAGAAGGTCCGCGATTGTCTTGAACAGCAACAGGTCGTGCGCGAGGTCAGGGTCGGATGCCAACGCGCTGCCGATCACGGCCGCTTGCTCGGTCTTCAGGTCCATCTTCAGCGATTCCGGCAGGACGAGGGCATCATCGCCATCGGCATCGGGTTCGCCGGTTGCCCCTCCAGTGGACACGCCGCCTTCGCCACCGGCTGCCGGGGGCTTGCGGTCTTGCCGATCTTCGGGACGGATCAGGCCCGCGACCGTCGCGATCTCGCCGCGCTCCCAGTAGGCGATGACGCCCGCACGCGCGAGATCGTCCGCGCCGAAGCCCATCGTCAGACTCTCGTATTCCTCGTTCAGCGCCTCGTACTCGTCTTCCAGCGCGTCGATGTCGGGGCAGTCTTCCGCATCGCGGGCCTCGTCCAACTCCGCCAGACGATTGGCGATCGCCTCGCAGCGTTCGGCGGCGTCGCCCACGGGATCGACTGAACCGGGATAGACGCGGCCGAACTCTTGGAGATCCTGCCAACTCATATCGCGCCGGGCCTCCGACCATGCGAAGCCGAGACGCTCTCGCTCGGCCTCCGCATGGGCTGCGAGCTTCTCCAACAGCAGCTTCTCGACCAGCGTCTCGTCGGTGAGGATCGAGTCCTCCTCGATCAGATCGGCCACGATGTCGCCGTCCGCAGCGCGGTACTCCTCTGCCACGAGCCGTGCGATCGCGTCGCCCATCTTCACGCCGCGGTTCCGCAGCTTGTCCTTGATCGTCCACGCCTGCATGTAGCTGCCCTGCATGGCGTCGAAGACGTCCTTCTGGACGGCCTGGTCGGGATGATCCGCAAACGCCTTCATCGCGTCGAGCGTGATGTCCCGGGCGCGGGCGGCGGCGCGGATGTCCGGATGGACGCGACCGAACCGCAGGCGGTCTACCACGCGGCGGCGTTCGACGCCGAACATCTTGGCGATGCCGTCGGGATCGTGGCCGCCCGTATCCATCATCCGCGCGAACGCCTCGAACTCGTCTAGCGGGTCCATCGCCTTCTGCGTGACGTTTTCGGCCACCGTGATCGCCGTGACCGCGGCGGTGTCATCGGGCAGCGACCGGCAGCGCACTTTCGTCCGCATGGTCCATTCCTTCGCGTCCTTGTCGTTGACGAGATGGACAAGCGCGGCCCGGCGGCGGCCACCGGCAATGACGCCCCAGACTTTACCAGTCTTCTGAACGATGAGCGGATTCAGCAGGCCAAGCGTGGCGATCGACGCGGCGAGGCTTGCGATGTCGTCAGCCTCGTAAGTCTCGGGCGAGCCAGCGCGGGCGTTCAGTTCGTGGACCACCAGATCCTTGATGGCGATCTCGGTGTCGGTCAGCTCGGGCGTCGTGGTCATGGGATCATCTCCTGTTCGTCTTTCCCCGGCCTCATGGCCGCACCCGAAAAAAGGCCCCCTTTCCCCTTTCGGGGCGGGAGCCTGGCGGTCATGCGCGACGGGGCGATCGAAGGACCGTCACCAGTCGCTTGGGAACAGGATCGTCAGAACCCGGTAGGTCCGCGCCGGAATATCCGGCGCCTCGGAGCCGTATTGCAGGTCGGCGCCGTCGAAGAGGTCGATCTTGAACCAAACGGTTTCGCCCATGATCTCGACCGCGCCGAAGTCGTGGTAGCCGTCCGGGTCGTTGTCGGCCGTGAACTCGGTGAGACGTCCGATGGCTTCAAGGCTGGCCTGGAGGAAAGGCACGCCTTTGACGTGGATCGCGCGCGTCGCGACGAGCTGGCCCATCAGGACCGGATCGCCGGTGCCGTAGGGGATGGCGAGGCAGGCGTTGCGGCGGAACGCATCGTTGTGTGCGGCGACCGTCGCGGCGTCGGCGACGTACTCGGCGGTATCGGTCATGGTCTCTCTCCTCTGTCTGGGACCATGACGAGAAAGGCCCCCTTTCCTCTTTCGAGGCGGGGGCCTTCCGGGACGCTGCTTTGTCACGCGGCAGTTCGGTTCATGTCGCCGGGAAAGTTCACGATGACAGCCCCAAGCGCCTTGGCGCGGGCGGCGTACTGCTCCAGTGGCGCATAGCTCATGCTGGTCCACGGTTCGGGGTCCGGGTCGTGACCGACTGCGACGAGTGGGAGGCTAATCAGCCGCCACTTGTTCGCCACGGACCGGGTGTCGACCAGCGGCAAACCGATCTCGACGAGGACCTGGGCGACGGCCATGTGCTCCAGCCGACCGTGGCTCAATAGGGTGCAGCCGCGTGAATAGTGGATGGTGGTTCCGCCAACGCCGGTTGAGGTATATGCGCCCTTGCTGGCCATCGTTTTGCGGATGATGTCGAGGTTTGAGCGTATCGACTCGCGTTCGCGCGACGCCGCCTCCTCGATCTCGCCACGTTGACGGAGCGCGACATGCGCCCACCAGGCGCGTGTTTCGGTACGGAGCTTGCGCAGGGTCCAGACGTTCATGCCTCCACCTCCGCTGGGGTCGGCACAACCGCGCCAGTGAGGATCGCCTTGAGCTTCTCCAGTGCCGCGTTGTCGCCAATGCCGCAGAGCTCATGGATGGCCTCGGCGTGGGCCTCGACACGTTCGCGCACTTCGCGCAGCGCCTTGGGGCGGTAGTTGGTCAGGGGCACAACGCAGATGTAGCCGACACCGGGTTTGCTTTCTCCGAGACCGACTTTCAGCGTCTTCCACGTCGAACCCTCTTCGTGCTCGTAGACGGTCGACGAGAAGAAGATGCCTTTGGGCTTCGTCGTGTAGTTGAAGTAGTTCATTCCTCCCTTGTCGTAGTAGACATCCAGTTCGCGAATTTCCTTGGGTGAGATGCGCTTGGTGTGGACGAGGCGATCCTTGACGGCCATGACAGGCTCCTTTCGGTGGGGTTGAAACCACACGAAAAAAGAGCCCCTTTTCTCTTGAGGCGGGGGCTTCGCCGTTCTGATCGGGCCGTCTGCTGAGACGCGTTATTCTGCGGGATGGCTCCGGTTCTCACGCTCGAGGCGCGCGCGAGACCAGCGGGCATAGGCCGCGCCTGCGACTGCGAGGGCCAGGCCACCAGATACGATGATGATCGTTTCAATGGTCATTTGTCGATCTCCACTTGGCTTACGATATAGTGAGCGAGGCCGTGTATCGCCAGTGCGCCCACCAGATACACCGCGCTATCCGGTGTCAGGCTGACGCTCGTGTCGACGATGGGGCGCACGACTCCGAGGGCGATGAAAGCGAGCCCTATAGCGTTGATGCTGTTTCCGAGGAGCTTGATGCGCTCGTTGTGACCGCCGATCGGATCACGCTGCCTCATGGATTATCTCCTTGCTCGATCTACCCGCTTCCGCAGCCGCGACGAGGTAATCGACCGCGCGCTGCGCGTGTGCCGCAGCGGTGAACAGGAACCGGGTATCGCCTTTGAGCACCTGGATCCACGTTGCGATGTAGGCTGCGTGGTTGTCGATGTGGTCGGCGTAGAAGCCCATACGCTGGCCCATGAGGGCTTCGCTTATACAGGCCACCAGCTCTTCTTTCGCGTATGCCTCGTTTCCAAAGCTGGAGACGCCGAAGCTGCGATTGAGGCGGTGCTCTGCCTTGGTGGCATGAGCCATCTCATGCGTCAGTGTGGACATGGCCGCACCTGGGCTTTCGAAGCGGGACACGTCGGGCATGTGGATCTGGTCGAGTGACGGACTGTAGCACGCCCGATCCCCGCCGTAGCGCACGTCCATGCCGATCGCATCGAAGAAGGCTTGGGCCTCCCGGTCCATCTTGGGGCCGTCGCTCGTACCGCCCTCCGGCTCTGGGTGATAGGACGCATCAAGCCCCTCGATCTGGCTGACATGGAAGACGCGATAGGACTTCAGGAAGCGATATGTGCCGCCGCCCTCACCGTCGCCCGCATCTGTGCCGCGCTTCTTTGCGGTGCCGTAGTAAACCACGATGCTCGACCGGCTCCCCTTTTTCACGCAGGCGTCCAGCTCCTTGGCCTGGGCGAAAGTCATCCAGTAGGGCGAGCTGTAGCCCATCATCGCCGACCGAAGACTAAGCAGGAAAGCGTTGATGCCCTGGTAGCATTCGCCGTTGTGCCGCAGCGGCACGCCCCCGCCCGCGATCTTCCACGGCCGGCGCCACGGCATCGTCCCCTTCTCCAAAAGGCCGATGATCTCGTTGGTGATCTCTTGCGCGGGGTCGAGTTTCTGCTTGGTGGCCATCGGTCTGATCCTTCTGTCCCGAGGTGAAAATCCACCACAAAAAAGGCCCCCTTTCCCCTTTCAGGGATCGGGAGCCCGAGGATCAGTGCGCCGGCTCGGTACAGATGTCGGCGTTCTCGATCTCCCAGCAGCCAAGGTCTTGGTCGTAGCGGATCTCGGCACCGGGTCCGTGTTGTACGACGAACGCATGATCGGCCGCGGTTTTCCGGGTGCGGTGCAACTCTGTGGCGCGGTGGCCGCTTGGTCGCTTGCACCAAGAGCCCGCGGTCGCCTGGCAGTCGCTGCAAGGAACGGCGAGGACGGGATGCTTGTGAGCGGTGAAGTCTGGCATGAGGTGCCTCCATTTCTCTTGGCGTGATGATGCCGCTTGCGATAGAGGTGCCTCAGCCCTTTAGGGGCTGAGGCGTGGGGCGTTAGATGGTCCCGTGTTGAATGAGGAAGGCGCGGGCGATCTTGGCGGAGAGGCCGCCCTTCCTCAGCAGCGCCCAGGCTTCAGCCCGGCGCGATGTCCAGTCGATTATTGTTCTCACCTCCTTTCAGGCTGATCACCCTGACAGAAAGCCTGCTTTCCTCTCTATTGCGGGACATTGGTGGTTGGTGCAGGGCACGGAGGACTGCACCGGACGTTCCGCAATCGCTTGCGCAAATCGGCTCCCAAGGACAGGAACGGAAGGTGAAAACCTGGAGCCTGCCGCATGTCTTGTTTAGCCATTCTTGCTGTCACAGCCGCCATGATCATCGACGGGGACACTGTGCGCCTAGACGGTGCAAATGCTCGTTTGACCGGTGAGGGGAACGTCCCGTTCGACGCACCGGAAACATGGCGCCCCGAATGTCGGTCGGAGACTGAGCTGGGGGCGCAAGCGACGGGATATGTCCGAGCGCAGATGCCTGGCGAGCTCTGCATCATCGGGCGCGGTTCTGGCGGCTATGGTCGCGATCTCGGCGTTCTCTACGGAAGCGATGGCAGCGACGTTCGCATTGCCCTTATGGAGCGGGGATTGGCGAAGGCATCTAAGAACGCAGACTGGTGCAGCTAAATTGAGTACTGGCTGCGCGCAGATCAGCGTTGATCGAGGGTTGTAGTGAGTGCCCCGTCGTCCCGCTCACCTGACCCGCATCTCGGCGGGATCGAAAGTTACGTCGACTTCCTCCCAATGCTCGTACTTCTCGTCGGGTAAGCTGTAGCCGCTGCCCTCGACGGCACAGCGCAAAATCGCGCGGCGCCCCGAATCGTAAGCTGCCCGCTGCGCTGCATCCGATCCGCCCGTGGCAGAAACCTGCGTGATCGAGCTCGAGAGCGGCATCCCGTCCGGGGTCATGTTGAAGCGGATTGTCACGTTCACATCCGCCGCCTCCGAGCCCACATCGACGTTCCAGCACGGCTGGATTGCAAGGAAGAACTGCAGCCACTCGCCAGCAGTGAGCGGGGGACTGGCGGGTGCGGTGATTGGTCGACGGGCTGGCGGTTTGCTCAGCTCGACGTTGCCTTTCGGAACACATTTTCCGAACGACGGGTTCGGCCGGGCTTCCTCGGTCATCTGCTCAAGGGCGGCCTGGCAAGCCGTCTCAGTCGCAAACTCCGCCGACAAGCCCCCACCGCCAGCGACGACGAACAAAAGAATGGAAATCATAGGAGGTGTGGCCGATTAGATGTCGATGGATTGGGTGCGAATCCGGCTTGTCGTCCTTCGATCAGAAGGACTAAATCGAACCAATCCAAAGGGTTGCGACGTTCCAGACGTGGACGACCATAAAGACCAGCACGATCAGCAGCACCGCCCAAGAGCGCAAGGCCGCGGCCATCGGCCTTACCAGTCTCGCGACGCTTATCGTAGAGGGCGGCGTGCCGAGACGCCTTCCCATAGTGGGCATGATGATCACTGTAGATAGACATGTCTCATTGCTTTTAGCTGTCATAGTGCGGGGTCCAACTCCCGCCTGGATGCTAGAACGCGGGCTTCGCGTTCTGGCAGAACTTTATCCACCTCGCAGGCAGAGATTTATGGTTCAACGGGACGCTATACTGCCTCAAGTTGGCCCAAAACCTATCTCCGAGAAATACCCCTTCATGTACACGTCGGGCCGCCGAAACCTGCGAAATCGAAGCCTGAGTTCGACCCGACTTCTCTGGTGGTCGAGGGTGCTTGGCACTCTGGAACGAAGTTAACAGCTGATAAGTTGATCCTTCGCAACCTCCCTCAAGCACACTCGGGTGCACTTAACAGCTGTTATGTCACTGGGTGAGAGGCCGAACCCGACCCATTATGCTCGGCGTCGGCCTTAACACCTGTTAGGTGGCGATCCGCCGACTCAACAGCGCCATGATCATTGGGCCACAGGAGAACGCGCCTGCAGCAGCTTTCTTTGTCAGCGCCCGCAAGTACCCGCCGGGAGACCGGATGTGCGCGAAGCGTTCGAGTATCGCAACAACGACAATCGAGGCTTGTGCGAGCCCCATACACTGCTGGGCCTCCTCCCAGGCAGACGCGCTAATTCCCATTGCCGGGCGAACATGACAGGCGGCGTCATGAAGCTGGTGCCAGTGCCGAACATCGCCTTGGTAGAACGTCCTCAACGACGGACAGGCTAGTGTGACCAGATGGAGAGGGATCTTTGGGGCCGAGCTCATATCCTGATCATCACGACTTCCTTCAGGCACAGCCACTTCTTCGTCTGGCGTCCCGTCCGTCGCCCGCGCCCTCTCTGCGCAAGGTTCAAGATCTATAGATTCTATATTTGAATTCTGATGGTGGCGCTCAGCATGAGCACCACTGGTGATCAAATCTTCTGTCTCACGGCCATCTATGGTGTCCCGCGCTCGGTCGAGAAGACTTAGAAGTTCTGCTCGATAGTGAGCTAACTCCTGAAGCGACAGCTTCCGTCGAAGCGCTCGTGCCGTCAGCGCCGCCACATCGCGCGCCTGGTCCCACAAGCCAAGTCCTGGCCGCATCTCTTCTCCGAAGGCGCCGAGAGCGGCCAAGTCGCGCCGCATGAGACTAACAATTTCTCGGAGGCGCTTGATGCGGCTCTCAGCCTCTCTCACGGCCTCTGCAGAGCGAGCGATCTCTTCTGACCGGCGGTAAAGCGGTGAAAGGTCGAAGCCGAACGCTACGCGGTCACCGCCATGCTTGCGCACATAGCGCTTCCCGTTTGGACTGTCGCGCCGGATGACCAGACCAGCATCGACCAGTCGGGCGAGGTGGCGCCGCATTGTAGAGCAGGGCATGCCGTTCAAGCGTTCGCAGATCGTCTTGTTGGAGGGGAAGACGACCATTTCCGAGTTTCCGCCAAGCGCATCGTCGGGAAAGAAGCTTAGTAGCCCCTGAAGAACAGTCAGATCGCGCTCACTGACGCCGAAGGCGGCTTGAGACTTGGACAGCTCCCGAAGAAGCTCCCACTTGTTGATCGGTTTGCCCGGGGCACGGACCTCCGGCTCATCGATTACCTGAAAATGCGCGCGCGACATCGGCCGCATAAACGGCGAAATGGGCGTGTACTCCATGATGACATTCACGAAGGCAAAAATTCTCCGGCCCGCGAATCGCTTTACGCTTGCGGGGTAGGGGCCAGATCACTACATTCAGAGGTGCGAAAACTGAGTTTTGTAGCGGGCTGAGCCCGGTGCGAAACCTAAGAAAGGTCTCGTGAAGCTAGCTTCTCGGGGCCTTTTTCTTTCCTGCCTGTATCGTGCCTCCTTGTTGGTTGCTCTTCCTCAGTCTTCCGAACGCTTCCAGCGCTCGTGAAGCTCGGCTATCAGCTGCGGAGCGTTGCCCTCTAGCCAGCTGACAAAATCACTCTCCTCGGCCTTGAGGTCGAGTTTGAGTTGCTTGCCACGACGTCCGGTCGTGATTGTTGCGGCGCCGACGTTGGGTATCAGCGTCGCAGGTGCTTGTTTACGGGAGGCTGCCGCCGACTGGTCCGCTTGTTGCGCAGCTGAGAGCACAGCAAGGAATGCCTTGTCCGATTTTTCATCGATTCCGCCGGGGCGCTCGGCAGTCGCATCTGCGGCGACGCCTATAAGCTCACCTCGATCAATGTCGGTTGCCCCTACAGCCTTCTTAAGTTCTTCCCAACGGGGACGGCCGATCCCGGGAGCCGAGCCAATCGCGAGAACAAGATCCTCGCCGACAGCCCTAACGACACTTAGCAGCTGCGAAACACCAGCCTCAGTCAGATTCAAAACCTCTGCGACCCCTTTGTTCGTGCGTTCCGCCTCATTCAGGTGATCTCCATCCAGCAAAGCAGCAGCGACCAATGCTCGCTCGATGAAGCTCAGGTCACGCCGTTCCTGGTTCTCAAGAAGCTGGTCGCGGAGCGCCTGATCGCCCTCAACTTCGGTGACGATGGCACGGACCTTGATGCCAAGGTCTCGGCAGGCTTCAAGCCGCCGGCGGCCGTAGATGAGGCTGAATCTGTCGCCTTCCAGAGGGCGCACCAAGATAGGAACGCGCTGGCCGTGGGTATGTATCGAGGACTTCAGGCCTTCGATTTCAATCTGGATCCGATCATCGAGCCGCCCCTTGGTCTCGACGTTGTCTGGATCGATCTCGAAGACCCCATTGCGAAGGCGGCGTCCTTCTAGAGCGTCCGGCGCATTCCGGAGCGTCTGCAACGGCAGGCCGAGTTTAGGCTTTCTTGCCATCGCGTCCCCACGTGTTCTGAATAATCGAAGCGATCTCGTCGTTCACGGCGTTCATGGACTCGATCGCGCGATCGAATGTCTGCCTCGTGAAATCCCTCCGGTCCGCTTCGTAGAGCGTCTGCTTTGTCAGACCTGCATCAGATATCGCAGTAGATTCGACCATGTGGTTGGTCAGGACCGACCGTCCAAATAGGCCGCGAATGAAGGCGATTACCTCAGTTTGCGGTGCATCGCCCACTTTGTACCTGGTCGGGAGGAAACGCAGCCAGTCGAAGCGCAGGTTTGCGCCCGCGTCTCGGATGACACCGAGTAGATCAGCCGTCATCCTCAGAAACTGCGACATCGACATGAGGTCGAGCATCTGCGGGTGAACGGTCACGAGTACACCGGAAGAGGCAGACAATGCCGACATCGTTAGGAAGCCCAGCTGCGGGGGGCAGTCTATCACAACCACATCATAGTCGGCCTCGACGCTGTCGAGAGCATCACGGACCCGCGCGAAGAATGACCGGGCGCCGCCACGTTGGATAGCGGCCGGAGTCTCATGCTCGAACTCCATTAGTTCGAGGTTCCCAGGGATCAGATCGAGGCCGCGGATATAGGTAGGTCTGATCACTTCTGATATCGGAACCGGATCGTCATAGCGGACTGCATCGTAAAGTGTTCCGCCGTCCATGAGATCAAGCTCCGGCTGGATTCCGTGGAGGGCGGATAGGGACGCCTGCGGATCCAGGTCGATTGCAAGAACTCTGTACCCTTTTAGGGCGAGGCGTTGCGCAAGGTGGGACGAGGTGGTCGTCTTGCCCGATCCGCCCTTGAAGTTTACAACCGATACGACTTGAAGTTCGTCACCTGTGCCTCTCCCGGGCACGTAGGATCGAGGCTTCTTCGCATTCCCTTCCAAAGTTTGTCGGATTGCCCAGATGTCGTCGAGCGTGTAGCGACGGTGGCTGCCCGCCGTCGTCTCTACATTCGCGATCTTTCCTTCACGGTGTAGCTTGCGGAGGTAGGTATGATCGATCCCGAGCAGCTCAGCGGCCTCGCCGCTGGTAAGACTCCGCAGTACTTTCTTCGCGTCCGGGGGAAAGTGAGCCGCACGCTGAGCATGCAGGTTCGACGCGAGAAGCTCAGCGTACTGTCCGATGGCGATATCCAGATCCTGCTCATCTTCGCTCATGTCTGTCCCGATCCGTGGGCGCGCTTTTTTTGTGGTTACGCGTTATATATCGAGACCATTGCCCGAGCATCCGGCTCTGCGCAAGTACTTTCTAGATTTGGTGTACATCAAGCGTGAGAGTACAAGGTGGCCACTATAGCAACATCAGCCTCACTGCGCTCCGGTCCGGAGATCGAGCAAGTAACCAGGTCCACCGGCGAATTGGGAACTTCCTCGACGAGAGGGCCAATTTCGTCCGATTCCGGTGATGAATGTCGGACCGGCGGAGTTTCTGAGGCTGGTGGTCACGTGTTTTCAATGACTTAGCTGCGCCGTGATCTTGAGGCTGATTCAGGGTACATGAGACTGGAAGCGATTTGAGTCGCCATTGGTGAGACTATCCGGCAGCTGTGCATGAGTAAGGCATCCGCTATAGATCACGGCCGCTCTCGACGCATATCGGCGCGGTTCTGGCGCGCTGAGCGCAACGAGAGCGCGCGTCTGGCCGCTGAAACCGCCGCGAGACGGCGCCAGTCTCACAAATACCGACTCCGCCAGTCTCAAAAATACGGAGGCTGAGTCTCATGAACCCCGATCAGGTTGCCGCGGAGGCCCTTGAGTCTCATGAGTCTCATGAATTCCGGCATTTCGACAGCCGAATCCACCGATGAACCTGAACCGACAGGTCATGCGTCCGAGGGTACTGCTTTTGCGTCCGATAAGGCAAGCTTACTGGACATAGCGGCGAGCGGCAGAGGGCGGCGGTTAGTGCGGCTTGGTGGAGCACAAAGCGCCGCGAAAGCGGTGTGTACCGGCGGCCGCCGACTGCGGGGCACGCTGCGCCGCAGCGCAGCGCCTGCCTTCAGATCCAGGAGCCATCATGGCCACCATTACCTATCCGCTCACCCCTTCCAGCCGCCCGTTCGCCGGCCTCTCCGCCCGTCTGGCGCCGATCGGGCAGCGTTACTGCTACCACCGCACGATCACGGCCCTGTCCAGCCTTTCCGACAACCAGCTCAAGATGGCCGGCATCGCCCGTGCTGACATCTCGTCCATGGCCGCCCGAGTGGCCTGCAACTGACTCGCAAGGACCCGCAATGTTTACGCTTTCCCATTGCCCTTCGATCATCGCCCGATTTGCCTCCGCATTCGCCCCTGCTCGCAAAGATCCGGAGCGGGCCGAATATCGCCGCACGGTTCGGGACCTGTCGGCTCTGTCGGACCGGGACTTGGCTGATATCGGTATAATGCGCTGCGACATCCCGGTTGTCGCCGCCGGCACCTTCCACACGGCGTGACGCCACCTCGAGCAACCCGTCGCGTGTTCTTGAGCTTGTTGAAGCAGCGCTCGACGAGGTTGCGCAGGCGAAGAGCGAGCGATCCACACCGACACGTCTCTTCCGCGATTTTCGCATCGGGATCACCGGGAGCACGCTCCGCGCTTCCATGCTCATCCTGATGCCGTCGGCGTCGTAGCCCCGATCTGCCAGCAGGACGCTCCGCGTTGGAAGATTCTCGGCCATGACCAAGCCGAAGCCAAAGTAGTCCGAGGTCTGGCCTGGCGCGACTTCCAATCTCATAGGCAGGCCGTGTGCGTTGACGAGGAGGTGGATCTTGGTCGTGAAGGTGAGCCTGCGAACGCTTGAACGGCGAAAACCTTGTCGCGGAGTCCCCCTTTTGAGCCAGCTGCCTGATGGTGGCCGAAGCCGGATCGCGCTCAATATCGACGAAACCTTTGACGCGGTGCAGGCGCGACGGGATCCGCTAGGGCTTTGGCTTCGGGAGGCTAGAGTACCACGCCGAGACCGCCTTGATCTGCTCCTCCGTCAGATTCCGGGCAATCTCGTCCATGACGTGGGCAAACCGGGTTCCGCCCCGGTGTCCCTCTTTCCAAAGCCGCAGATGTTTGCTGAGATACCATTCTGGCTGACCGGCCAGATACGGATAAAGCGGGTTTCTTTCCCGCCCGGCAAGGCCGTGACAGCTCTGGCAGGCCGGAACCTTGCGCTGCCCGAGCCCTTCAACAGCAATGCGCTGTCCCAACTCAAGGACTTCCTCCCGGGTCGAGGGCGGTCCTGCGCTCGCCGCCGGTGGGACTTCGGCATAGGCAAGATTGCCTGCGCCATCCAGGATCCCGGCCTTGTCCTGGGGTGTATCGAGTGGCAAGGAATAGGTCTCCACCGCGTCGCTGGCGAGCTGTGGCTCCACGACTGGAGCGTCGTCGCGCGGATCCGCAGCCGGATTCGAAACGTCCGCTCCCAGGCCAAGAACCGCGGCATCGCCTGGTTTGTCCAGAGCCACGGGCTGTTTTGCGAAAAAAAGCGCCAATTCTTCCAGCACCTCGGGCGGATAACGGCGCGCAGGCGGCTCCATGAATCCGCTATTTCTCTCACCGAGCGCAAAGGCACGCAACGTCGCATACAGATACGGTGCGGGCTGACCTGCAATGATCGGGAAGGCATCCCCTGACGCACCCTCGCCGGACCCGAGGCCGTCGCGTCCGTGGCAGCGCGAACAATCCGCGAGCGCGTTCTCGACGATCCCGTCGAGCGCCGCAGTGGTCTCGCCACCTGGTTCAAGGTCGTTATCCGCGAGCCCTCCGCCCAAGGCGAGTTCGGCGTATTCGGTGCGTGTCATGTCGGGGAGGGCACGCAGGAACGCCACCTGGGCCCAGACCTCGTCATCCCGCTCTTGCGCCGGCCAGGCCGGCATGCCGGAATACTTGATCCCGTTCTTGACGATCCAGAACAGTTCCTCGTCGCTCCACTCCGCAACCTTCTCCTCAAGGCGCGGAGGAGCGGGTGTCATCTCTTCCACGACCGGAGATTGCGGCACGCCCGGCGCGCCATGACATGCGGCGCAGCCCGTCGCGTAGTGGCCGGCGGAACGACGCACGAGGGAAGGGTCATCGAGGTCGAGATCTTCAGGTTTGGCGATGAGCATCGACTGCGTCTCTACCGCGTTCTCCATGGTCCAGCCGAGATACCACCTCGTAACAGCAAAATGCCCCGACGACGCGGCTATCGACACCAGGCCCGACCAGCCGAGGAGAAGCACGCCACCGACACCGAGGACCGCCAGCGCCGCCACCCTCTTCCAAGTCAGGATCACCTTCAGTGGCATGGTCAACGCTCCCCGCTTCGTGACGGTGGCAACGACGGCCCGGCACTCAGACTCGGTGGCAACCGGGTGAAATTCGGCGAGCTTCGCCGGACAAGCTTCATCGGCAGTCCCAGATCAACAGGACCGGCATCGTTTCAAAAATCACGGCCACGAACGAAAGAGCGGCCAAGAGCAAGGTCGAGAACTCGAGGAACCTCTCGCGCGCCCTCACCGTATCCCGGTCATTCCGGAAGCCGCCGCCGTCGGCGCGCCACTCGCGGAACGCTCGGCGTAGAATGAGCGCGATCAGCCCGAGTGAGACCACCGTAACGACGATGACCGCAACCCGCGTGCTGACGATCTCCTTGAAGGGATCGGCGTTAGGGGCGCAACGATATGCGGCGAGAAAGTAGCTGAACAGAAAGTGGAAGCCCCAGATCGTTGGCGCGGCAATCAAGGTCCAGAGATTGTCCTGCGTCTTTCCGAAAACCTGCATTTCCGCCTCACGCCAGCATCGGGAAGAAAGCGATCGTTGCAACAGTCAGCACCGCAGTAGCGGCCATGAAGTGCCAGTAGAGCGCGACGTTCGACAGATCCATGTCGTGCTCGGGCGTCAGCCGCCCGGTCAGGGACCGGGCCAGGCAATATGCAAGCATCAGGCTTCCCACGACGCCGTGAGCCGCCGTCCAGATCGCCAGCACCCAAACCGTCGCCGGATAGACATGGACCGTCGGGTTCAAACCGGTGACGAACGGACCCCAGAGCAACGCCACGCTGGCTCCGAAAGACAGAATGGCGCCGCCCGCCATCAGCGCGCGGGCCACACCGATCCGTCTGGCACGATTGAGCCTGCGCGCGAGAAGACTCACACCCCATGTCGTCGCAAACAGGAACAGTGAGACGCTCGGCCACAAGATGCCCGGGCCGACCTCTGCGGACGGAGGAAAATCGACATGGATGGTGAAAAAGTAGTAGTACCCGAAGATCAGGCCGATGAACGCGGTCGCGTCGCCGGTCATCGTGATGAACATGGCCCACCAGCCGATGGACGCCGGGCCGGACTTGTAGAGCGGAAGCGTCAGGCCGAGCCCGACGTCTTTCTCCGTCTTCTCGGGAATCTGCGCGGTGCCACGCCAGAGCCAGACGATGATCGACATGGCCGCGAGCGCCAGTGAGACAATGGTGGCGACCCACCAGTGGAACGTCGCGAAGATGAACACGGCGCCGGTGAAAACCGCGGCAATCATCGGCATGAAGCTTGGACCTGGCACCCGCAGGCACTGCAGCGGCTCGCCGTCGAGGACCGAGGTGATCAGCGTCTCGCGCTTCATCTCCTGGGCGTCAGGCAGGTAAAACCGCCCCTTGTCGACATCGTCGATGAAGTTTGGCTGCTCCCAGAGGGGATAGCGCGAGGTGATGATCGGGACCGACCGCACACCCCAGTCCTCGCCCGGCATCTCGGTCAGCCATTCGAGGGTTCCAGCGTTCCAAGGATTGCGTTTTGCGTAAGGCGCGTTGCCGCGCGGGCGCAGCACGTCCCAGACGATCACAAGGAATCCGCTGGCAAACACGAAAGCGCCGACGCTCGAAATTAGATTTGCGGTTCCGACGCCCAGGGCTTCGGGATAGGTCCAGACGCGGCGCGGCATGCCCGCCAGCCCGGAGTAATGCATCGGCAGGAACGCCACGTTGAAGCCCACGAACATGAGCCAGAACGCGACTCGCCCGAGCCTGTCGGAGAGGCGCCGACCGCCGACGATGGGCCAGTAATAGTAGATGCCGGCCGCCAGCGGGAACAGCATCCCGCCGATCAGGACGTAATGCAGGTGGGCGACGATGAAGTAGGTATCGTGTGCCTGCCAATCGAAGGGGACCAGCGCGACCATGACACCGGTGAGCCCGCCGATCACGAACGTGGCCAGCGCGCCCGAGACGAAGAGCATTGGCACCGAATAGATGACCTGGCCGGTCAGGAGCGTCGCCAGGAACACGAAGATCTGAACCCCGGTTGGAATTGCCACCGCCTCGGAGGCAGCCGAGAAGAAGCCGAGCGAGATCGAAGGCAAGCCGGTGGTGTACATGTGATGCACCCACAGTCCGAAGGAGATGAAGCCGGTTCCCACCGCCGCAAGCACGATCCACGAATAACCAAGGATTGGGCGCTGCGCGAAGGTCGGCACGATCATCGCGACCAGAGCGATGGCCGGCAGGAACACGATGTAGACCTCTGGGTGCCCAAAGATCCAGAAAAGGTGCTGCCACAGCAACGGGTCGCCACCGCGGCTGGGGTCGAAGAAGGGCCAGTCGAACATCCGCTCGAGCTCGAACAGGATGTCGCCCGCGATCAATGGTGGGAACGCGAACAGGATCATCCCCGCAACCACCAGCACGTACCACGCGTAGAGCGGCATCAGGTTCAGCCGCATTCCCGGGGGACGACATTTCAGGGTCCCGACGATAAGCTCGACCGCCGCAGCGATTGAGGCGACTTCGATGAAGGACAGACCCAGCAGCCAGATGTCCGGCCCGTAGCCGGGGGTGTATTGCTCGTTGGTGGTCAGAGGCGGGTACATGAACCAGCCCGATGCGGGCGCCGCGCCGAAGAAGATCGAACCGCAGACAAAGACGCCGCCGATCAGGAAGCACCAGAACCCGAACGCGGAGAGACGGGGAAACGGAAGATCCCGGGCTCCAAGCATCTGTGGCAGGAGGATGATCGCGACAGCTTCAAAGATTGGCACGGCGAATAGGAACATCATCGCTGTGCCGTGGAGGGTGAAGACCTGGTTGTAGAAGGTCGCGGTCAGAAAATCGTTGTCGGGGACGGCCAGCTGCACCCGCATCATGAGGGCCAGAACACCGGCAAACAACATGAAGCCGAACGCCGCCGCGGTGTACCAGACACCGACTTCGGTGTTGTTGACCGCCGACCAGTATCGCCAGCCTTTGGGCGCCGCCCAGACCTCGCGCAGTCGTTCCTCCTGTTTCCGCCGGACCGCCTCGTCGTCCTGATCCGGCTCGGCAGGGTTACCGATCGTCCCGTGAGTCATTCGAGGGCCCCCAGCCATTTGGCAATACGAACGATATCCCCCTCTGGCAGAACGCCGAATGCCGGCATCTCCACCCCTGGCTTGAGGTGGTCGGGGGACGCGATGAAAGCGGCGATATTCTCTTCCGTGGTCGGGAGAAGGCCTGCGGCGATGGTGAGCCGGCTGGCCAGGTGCGTCAGGTCTGGTCCGACGTCTCCGTCGGCCGGCGTTCCCCGAACGGAGTGACACGCCGCACAGCCGTTCTCCATGAAAAGGTCGAGGCCGGGGTCATCGACCAGTGCAGCAGGCTGGGCTTGCGCCCGGATGTACTCCTCGAACTCGGAGCCGGTCACCACAACCACGCGCAATCCCATCTGCGCATGCGCCGTGCCGCAGAACTCGGCGCAGGCGCCATTGAAGACGCCGAGCTCGGTCGGCTCGAATATCAGCCGGTTTACCCGGCCGGGGATAGCATCCATCTTTCCGGCGAGCGGCGGCACCCAAAGCGAGTGGATCACGTCCGGACTGCTGAGGAGGATTTCGGTCCGCTGATCGACAGGGATCCGGATTTCGTTGGCACTCGGGATCCCACCTTTTGGAAGGTTGCGCACCACACCGGGATCGCCGTCGACGGCGTAAGCGATGCGCCACCAGAACCGTTCACCCGAGACGGCAATGGTTTGGCCAGTACTGGGGCGACGCAATTCGGGCATCATCTCGAGGCCCCAGAACAGCAACCCGACCAGAACAACGGTCGGAAACACGCATCCGCCCCAGATGATGAGTCGCAGGCCGGTCTTTTCGCTATGCCAGCCGGGCCGGGCTCTAGTGGCATAAAAGCTGAAGCCAATGACGACGGTCCAGATCACCACGCCACCGGCCAACATGATCCAGAAGAGCGCAAGCACGCGCTCCGCCTCGACCCCGGCCGTGTCAAAGGCTGATTGCGGGCCTTCGCAGGCTGAAACGAGGAGAACGATGAGCAACGCACTCGCGACGCTATGCCTGTTCATTCGCTAACGCCCTTCTGCGCCCCGCACGGCCGGCTCGCCCGTGCGCCGGATGCGTCTTCTTCAATTTGCCGGAACCATACAGCGAAGAGGACGACCGTGGCCATGAGATACATCATCGCTCCTGCCGTCATCATGAGAAGGCCGAATAACTGCTGGTCTTCAAGCAGCGAAAAGCCCCATGCGGCAGGACGGCCACCGTAACGTACGTAAAGCGCTGTCGGAGCGAAGGTCAGCAGAGCGCCGACGATCAGTAAAAACTTAAAGGTGCTCCCGAGCGCGATTATTCGCGCCCCGCGGGCGCAAGATCGGTGATCTGAGGGCTGCCCCTTGAGTTTTAGACGCCATCACAGACCCCCGTTGAGGGCAAGTGCATCGATCATCGGTTGTGCTGGTGGAATCCTGGCGCGATGAAGCCTTGACCATAGTCGATCGTATCAATACAACGCGATATATGGATGAAAAACACGCGCTCGAGGCCTTTGCTGCCCTAAGCCAACCAACCCGGCTCGATGTGTTCCGCCTGCTCATCAAGGCTGGCGAAGTCGGTATGTCGGCCGGCGACATCGGCGAGACCCTCGGCGTGCGCCAGAACACGATGTCGGCCAACCTGTCGATCCTGGCCCGCTCCGGCTTGATCCGAAACGAGCGGGAGGGTCGCAGCATCCGCTACTTCGCCGACATGGACGGTGTGCGGGGGCTCCTGGCTTTCCTGATGGAGGATTGCTGTGCCGGCCGCCCCGAGCTCTGTCAGCCCGTCATCGACGCGATCGCCTGCCCCCAATCATAGGAAGACTGCCATGGCCGATATCTCACTTCCCGCCGCGGCGGGGCTGGGCACCTTCGAGCGCTGGCTTTCGGTTTGGGTGGCGCTTGCGATCGGCGCGGGACTTCTTCTGGGCAACCTGGTCCCGGGCCTCTTCGGCGCGTTGGCCGCGCTGGAGATCGCTTCGGTCAACCTGCCCGTGGCGGTCCTGATCTGGGCAATGGTCTATCCGATGATGGTCGGCGTGGATTTCGGATCGCTGAAACGCGTCGGCGACAAGCCGAAGGGGCTCGTGGTGACGCTGGTGGTTAACTGGCTGATCAAGCCGTTCACGATGGCGGCCCTGGGCGTGCTGTTCTTCAACTATGTCTTTGCTGGATTGATCCCGCCGGACGACGCGCAGGCCTACCTGGCGGGCGTGATCCTGCTGGGGGCAGCGCCCTGCACGGCGATGGTGTTCGTATGGTCGAATCTGACGCGCGGGGATGCGACCTACACGCTGGTGCAGGTCAGCGTGAACGACGTGATCATGGTCTTCGCCTTCGCCCCGATCGTCGCCTTCCTGCTGGGCGTAACGGATATCGTCGTGCCCTGGGACACGCTGCTGCTGTCGGTCGGTCTCTATGTCATGCTGCCACTGCTGGCAGGCTTCCTGACGCGCCGGAGCCTCGTCGCAAAAGATGGCGAGGCCGGGGTCGACGCCTTCAAAAGCCGCGTGCAGCCATTCTCGATCATCGGGCTGCTGGTGACGGTCGTGCTGCTCTTCGGGTTCCAAGGCGAAGTCATCCTCGACCGTCCGCTCGTCATCGCGCTGATCGCCGTGCCTTTGCTGATCCAGTCATATGGCATCTTCTTCGCGGCCTATGGCGCGGCGCGGGCCTGGGGCATCCCGTTCAACGTCGCCGCCCCCTGTGCCCTGATCGGAACCTCCAACTTCTTCGAACTGGCCGTGGCCGTCGCGATCAGCCTGTTCGGGCTTGGCTCGGGTGCGGCGCTGGCAACGGTCGTCGGCGTCCTCGTCGAGGTGCCGGTGATGCTGTCCCTCGTCGCCTTTGCCAACCGGACGAAGCATTGGTTCCCCGCCGAGGAGGGCGCGTGATGAGCATCGCCATCCACCACAATCCGGACTGCGGCACCTCGCGCAATGTGCTGGCGATCATCAAGGCGTCGGGCGAGACGCCGGTGGTCATCGAGTATCTCGAGACGGGCTGGACGCGGCCGCAGCTCCTAGCGCTGTTCGCGGCCGCGGATCTGACGCCGCGGACGGCACTGCGGACGTCGAAATCTCCTGCGGAGGAATTGGGTCTGCTCGATCCGTCTGTCAGCGACGAGGCGATCCTGACCGCGATGCTGGAGCATCCGATCCTGGTCAATCGCCCCATCGTCTGCTCTGCCAAGGGCGTGCGGCTGTGCCGCCCGAGCGAGGCCGTGCTCGATCTTCTCGACACTCTGCCGCCGGGCCCTTTGGCAAAAGAGGACGGCGCGCCGCTCATCGACGCGGAAGGAAACCGCCTTGCCTGATATCCCGAACCTCGACGAGCGCCACGTCCAGCCGATCGACACGGATCGCTTGCTGTCGCCCGAGCGGGCCGCGCACTCCCCGCGCATCCTGCTTCTCTACGGCTCCTTACGGGAACGCTCCTACAGCCGCCTGATGACGGAAGAAGCCACCCGTATCCTGACAAGGTTTGGGGCCGAGACCCGGACCTACCGCCCGTCAGGTCTGCCTCTGCCCGACGATGCGGACGCAGATCATCCGAAGGTGCAGGAGTTGCGGGACCTGGTCGCCTGGTCCGAGGGCATGGTCTGGTGCTCGCCCGAGCGGCACGGCGCGATGACCGGCATCATGAAGACCCAGATCGACTGGATACCGCTTTCCCTCGGCGGTATGCGGCCGACGCAGGGCAAGACGCTGGCGGTCATGCAGGTCAGCGGCGGCTCGCAAAGCTTCAACGCGGTCAACCAGCTTCGCATCCTCGGCCGATGGATGCGCCTGCTGACGATCCCAAACCAGTCCTCGACCCCGAAGGCCTTCCTCGAGTTCGACGAGGCAGGGCGGATGAAGCCGTCGCCGTTCTACGACCGCGTGGTCGATGTCATGGAAGAGCTGATGAAGTTCACGTTCCTCACCCGCGACAACAAGGCCTACCTGCTGAACCGCTACAGCGAACGGAAAGAGAGTGCCGCAGACCTGTCGAAGCGCGTGAACCAGAAGGCGATCTGATCGACGGACTGACGTATGTCTGTTTCCGTGACGCTAAGGCTGGTCAGGAGGGACTCGCAGCGGTCATCCGCCGCGCGGTGCTTGGACGGCCGGAGCGCGGACTTTCCGGTCATTTCCTGCTAACCGTTGCAAGGGCAGAATATCCGGCGACGCGCTCGCAGTGGCAGCGTTCAAAAGTCTGCGTTGCAATGCGGATTGCCGAACCGATTATTCAACGCAGCGGCAGCGGACGACACATTTACCCATCATTCGCTGCATTGGGTCTCAAACCCCGTCAGACGCTTTTGGGAAGCGTGGTTGCGACGGCCCGTTGAATCCGCAGGGACTGAGCGGATATTGACGAGGTTGGAGCGGATGCCGGTTCCCATCGTCGGAACATTTTGCCCGAATGCTCCCAAGCAAACCGGGCGCTGCGGTCTGCCGCATCCGTTCTTAGGACTGTCAGAGGAACCGCCGTACCGCCGCTTTGTAGCGGAGGTACGCGGCTCCATACCGCTCCTCGAGCCAACTTTCCTCGGCGAGCGGGAAAGCTACGAAGACAACAACGCCGGCGATGACCGCTGGCAACGCCACGAGGGATGCGCTGAATAGGGTCCACCCGATCAGGATCACGATATCGGCGACGTACTGGGGATTCCGGGAGAAGCGGTAGAACCCGTCCGTCTTGAGCCGACCTTCGGCACCCATTGTCTGGTTTGCGCCGAAGCCGATCACTCCACTCCAGACGACCGCGTTGCCGGTGGCGATCAGGATCGGTGCCAGGCCGTAGCGCAGCCAGCCCGGCAGTGGTGCATCTCCCCAACCCGCAATTCCGAGCAAGACGACGGATGCAAAGAAGACGAGTGTGCCACCCCACGTCAGGATCGACGTCGCCGGCCCGAAGGTCTGCGGCGGCCAGACGCGGCGATCGGGTTTCGCAATGGACCACAGGACGGCCGCCAGAACTGTTCCGGCAATGGTTAGCGCCACGACCGTCAACGCGGTGACTGTCCAATCCATCTCAGCCTCGATGCCCTCATCATGCCGGGTGGACATCCTCATGCCCGTCTTTGCCCGCTCCTCCCGCAGCGCCATGCCCGTAGAGGGCTGCGTCCTCGTGCGCGCGGTCCTCGTGCTCGAACTCCAAGCTCGAATGGCCGATGTTGAAGCGGTTCGCGAGCATGGCCTTAATCTCTGCCTTCACAGTTTCGATGTCGTTCCAGCCCTTCGGCTTGAGGACAACGTGGCAGTCGAGGGCGACCTCATGCTCCTGCATCTGCCAGAGATGGACGTGATGCACGTCGGCCACGCCCTCCGCACCGCGCAGCGCGTCGATGACGTCGCCGCACTCGAGGTCCGGTGGGCTCCCCAGCATCAGCGTCCGGATTGGGCCGCCGATCTCGGTGAACGCGAGGTATAGAATATACAGCGCGATGCCGATCGTGATCGCCGGGTCGACCCAGCGGAGATCGTAGAGGATGATCAGTGTCCCGCCGACGATCACAGCGACGGAAGCGAGCGCGTCCGAGAGGTTGTGCAGGAAAAGGGCGCGGATGTTCACGCTGCCTTTCTGCATCGAGTAGGTGAGCCAAGCCGTCAACGTGTCTACCGCCAGGGCGACGCAGCCGAGGATTACGACCGTCCAACCTGCGACCTCTGTCGGCTCGATCATCCGCATCACGCCCTCGTAAATCAGGTAGAAGCCGACCAGGATCAGGGTTGTGTAGTTGATGAGCGCCGCCACGATCTCGATCCGGCCGTAGCCGAAGGTCATGCGCTCGTCCGCAGGGCGCCGTGCGATTTTTCGCGCGGCGAATGCGATGACGAGCGAGGCCATGTCCGAAAAATTGTGCAGCGCGTCGGCGATCAGGGCGAGACTGCCGGACAGGATCCCGCCCACGATCTGTGCGACAGTCAGAAGGGCGTTCGCCCAGATCGCAATGGATACCCGCTTGTCGCCGGACTCGGGGTCGATATGTGCGTGACCATGATCATGAGGCATCGGATGTGGCTCCGCTATTCCGGGATCCTGTGCTGTCGCCGCCATTGTCGCTGCCCAGGATAGTGCCGAGCCCAGCAGAGACCAAGACGAAGAGAGCGAAGCCCCCTACGAAGGCGAGTGTTGAAGCGCGCGTGTCGCCCGCCGCGTCATGTGCTTCTTCCAGCATGTCCTCGACGGCAGCGACCGTAAGTAACCCGGCCACGAAGCTCAGGGCGACGTATTTGGCCGCGTCCGGTGCACTCCGAAGCAGGAACCACGCGAGTAAGGCTGCCGCCAGGCAGTAGATCGGAAAGGACAGCGAGACGAGGATGCGGCGCTTGCGGGGCACGTCGTTCTCCCTGAGGTTCGCCACGACCGAGTACCCTTCCGGAAAGTCGGCGAGCACCTGACCGGCGGCGAGCACCACGGCCAGTGATGTGGCCACGGCAGAACCCGACCCGATCATCAGGCCGTCACCGGAGAGATCGACAGCCACGGCGACGTAGATCATCCACATGCTGCTGCTACCGCTTCCACTCTTCGAAGAGT
>Ga0114903_1000401_pt1 | contig 25894 bp, 21 predicted proteins | sample MalvirDeepMed_s2_FD_87289 | JGI IMG/M metagenome (GOLD analysis project Ga0114903, IMG submission 87289) | Marine viral communities from the Global Malaspina Expedition - Malaspina viral metaG DeepMed_s2 | ecosystem: Environmental > Aquatic > Marine > Oceanic | place: Mediterranean Sea... | reverse complement strand
CTGGACACGGGGACAGCGTCGCGGGGGATCAGTGCGCGGCGGCCCAGTTGGGGCCCTGCCCCGCATCCGCGTCGAGCGGGACGGTCAGGTGGACGGCGGGGGCGGACGCGCTTTCCATCACCTCGCCGGCCGCGGCAATCAGGGCGTCCTCGTGGCCCGCGTCCACCTCGAACAGCAGTTCGTCGTGGACCTGAAGCAGCATGGTCGCTGGCAGGCCTTCGATGGCGGCCTCCATCCGGATCATGGCGCGACGGATGACGTCGGCGGCCGTGCCCTGGATCGGGGCGTTGATGGCCGCGCGCTTGGCGAATCCGGCGCCGGGCCCCTTGGCATTGATCTCGGGCGTGTTGATGCGCCGACCGAACAGGGTCTGGACGTAGCCGTGTTCCTTGGCGAAGGCCGTCGTCTCGGCCATGTAGTCCTTGATGCCGGGAAACCGCTCGAAATAGCGGTCTATGAAGCCCTGCGCCTCGTCGCGGGGGATGCGCAGGTTGCGGGCAAGTCCGAAGCCGCTGATCCCGTAGATGACGCCGAAATTGATCGCCTTCGCCTGGCGGCGGATGTCGGAGGTCATCTGATCAAGCGGCACGCCGAACATCTCGGACGCCGTCGTCGCATGGATGTCCTGCCCGTCCTTGAAGGCCTGCTTCAGCGCGTCGATCCCGGCGATATGGGCGAGGATGCGCAGCTCGATCTGGGAGTAGTCGAGCGACACCAGCGTCTTGCCCTCGGGCGCCACGAAGGCCTCGCGGATGCGGCGGCCTTCCTCGGTCCGGACGGGGATATTCTGCAGGTTCGGATCGGTCGAGGCGAGCCGGCCGGTGTTGGCCCCGGCAATGGAGTAGGACGTGTGGACGCGGCCCGTCACGGGGTCGATATGGTCCTGCAGCGCGTCGGTATAGGTCGATTTCAGCTTCGAGACCTGCCGCCAATCCAGGACCTTGCGCGGCAGCTCATGCTCGGTCGCGAGATCCTCGAGCACGTCGGCGCCGGTGCCGTAGGCGCCCGTCTTACCCTTCTTCCCACCCGGCAGGCCCATCCGGTCGAACAGGATGTCGCCCAACTGCTTGGGGCTGCCCACGTTGAACTCCTCGCCCGCAAGCTCGCGGATCTCGGCTTCGAGCCCGGCCATCTTCTGGGCAAAGGCGCCGGACATGCGCGACAGCGTTTCGCGGTTCACTGCGATGCCCGCCATCTCCATCCGGGCGAGGACGGGGATCAGGGGGCGTTCCAGCGTCTCGTAGACGGTGGTGACCTTGGCCCGGTGCAGGCGGGGCTTCAGCATCTCGTGCAGGCGGAAGGTGACATCGGCATCCTCGGCCGCGTAGCGCACGGCCTTGTCCACGGGGACCTTGTCGAAGGTGATCTGGCTTTTACCGGTGCCGATCAGCTCCTTTATGGGGATGCAGGTGTGGGTGAGGTAGCGTTCGGCCAGCGCGTCCATGCCGTGCCCGTGGAGCCCGGCGTGCTGCGCGTAGGAGATCAGCATCGTGTCATCCACGGGGTGCAGATCGATGCCGTTCCGGGCGAGGATCTTGTAGTCGTACTTGGCGTTTTGCAGGACCTTCAGCACACTCTCGTCCTCGAGAAGCGGCTTGAGCAGCGCCAGCGCGCGATCCATGGGCATCTGCCCTTCAGCCAGTGCGTCGGTGGCGAAGAGGTCGGCCTCGGCGTTCTCCTTATGGCCGAGCGGGATATAGCACGCCTCGCCAGGGGCGAGCGCGAGGGAGACGCCGACCAGCAGCGCCTGCATCTCGTTCAGGGCAGTGGTTTCGGTGTCGACGGCCACGATGCCCTGATCGGTCGCGCGGGCGATCCAATCCTCAAGCTCGGCTTCAGTCCGGATCCAAGTATATTCCTCGGGGAACGGCGGCTGTTCGGGGGCGTCCGGCGTGGCATCTGCCGTCGGCTCGGGCATCGCGGGGGCGTCGAACCCCAGCTCGCCCGACACGCGGCGGACGATGGACCGGAATTCCATCTGGGTCAGGAAGTCCAGAAGCGGTTCGGCCTCGGGGGGCTTCACCTCGAGGCTGTCGAGGTCATAGTCCAGCGCCATGTCGCAATCGAGCTGGACGAGCTTCTTCGACAGCTCGATCTGGGCGCGTTGCTCGATCAAAGTCTGGCGGCGCTTGGGCTGCTTGATCTCCTCGGCGCGGTCCAGAAGCTGTTCCAGGGTGCCGTATTCATTGATCAGCTGTGCGGCAGTCTTGATGCCGATTCCGGGCGCGCCGGGAATGTTGTCGACCGAGTCGCCGGCCAGCGCCTGCACGTCCACGACACGTTCCGGCCCCACGCCGAACTTCGCTTCGACCCCTTCGCGGTCGATGACGGTGTTCTTCATGGCGTCGAACATGACCACGCCGTCCCCGACGAGCTGCATCAGGTCCTTGTCCGAGCTGATGATCGTCACGCGCCCCCCGGCGTCGCGGGCCTTGCACGACAGAGTGGCGATAATGTCGTCGGCCTCGAACCCTTCCTGTTCAAGACAGGCGAGGTTGAAGGCGCGGGTGGCGTCGCGGGTCAGCGGGATCTGCGGGCGCAGATCCTGGGGCATCTCGTCCCGGTTGGCCTTGTAGAGGTCGTACATGTGATTGCGGAACGTGATCGACCCCTTGTCGAACACCACCGCCGCATGGGTCGGCGCGTCGGGGCCATTGTTGTCCTGAATCATCTTCCACAGCATGTTCACGAAGCCGGACACGGCACCGACGGGCAGCCCGTCGGACTTGCGGGTCAGAGGCGGCAACGCGTGGAACGCCCGGAAGATGAAGGCCGATCCGTCGACCAGATGCAGGTGGGATCCTTTGCCGAAGGCCATCGTCTCGATCTCCGCGGGTTGGTGCGCCGGGCTGGTGTCGCATGGAACGGCGCGGGGTTCCAGAGACGGGGAGCTTGGGGGCGCTGCCCCCGCCGCTTCGCGGCTCCCCCGGGGTATTTTTCCAAGGATGAAGGGGTCAGGCCGGGTCGCAGAGGCGTTCGCGGATGCGCGCGCCCCCTTTGCGGTCGGGCGTCAAGGGTGCGGCGCGGGGCGGCCCTTCGCCGAGGCGTTGCGCCAGGGGGATGTCCGCGACGATGTTGCCGAACTGCTGTCCGAGCTCCGGCCGACCGTCGAGGAGGGGATCCCGTGGGCCGGGCGGCAGGGGAAAGCCGAACGGGACCTCGGGGGCGATATCAGCCGTGACCACCCCGCGGGGCGGCTCTGGCGCTGGGTCTTGACGTGCGGCAAAGGTCTGGCACAGCGCAATGTCGGAGACTGCCCGCGCCATGCGATCCGGTGCGGTCAGGTCGATCAGGTGGCCCTTCTTGCGGGCGACGCCGGCGCTGAACGTCAGGGCCTCGGGCAGATCGACGACTTCGGTGTCGGGGCCGAAAAGCGTGTCTTCGCCCTGCCACTCCTCACCCATCGCGGCGTGCAGCGTGTACGTGCCGGGCGGCATCAGCAGGCGGAAGAAGCGGCCGCCTTCGATATAAGCAGTGACCGCGATCTGGCCCGAGTCGGCTGTGCGCAGGACCAGATAGACGTCCAGGCCGGAGTCGGTCTTGATCTGAAGCGGCAGGGTCAGGGGAAGACCGGTGCGGTTTTCGATCAGCCCATGGTTGGGCTGGGCCAGCACGGGCTGAGCGAGGCTGAGCAGAAAGAGAACGGCGAGGCGCAGGATCGTCATGCGATGACCTTAGACCCGGGCTTGGGACGGACCAAGGGGGGCCGCTTGACAAGACCGCGACCGCACGCACCTTTCCCGCCATGTCCATCGATCACATTCCGGCGGTGCTGACCGTCACTATGAACCCCGCGCTGGACCTTGCGACGGCGGCCGAGCGGGTCGTGCCGGGGCCGAAGCTGCGCTGCGACGTCGCGCGGGTCGATCCCGGGGGCGGCGGCATCAACGTAAGCCGCCTGGTTCAACGCCTGGGCGCCGACACCACGGCCTTCGTGGCCTTGGGCGGGGGCAACGGGCAGCGCTTGCTGAAGGCTTTGGAGCACGAGGGCATTTCGGTCCGCGTGATCCCCGTGGCAGGGGAGACCCGCGCCAGCCTTGGCGTCACGGATCGGTCCACCGGCGAGCAGTACCGGTTCGTCCTGCCGGGGCCGGACCTGTCCGAGAAGGAGTGCGAGGGTGCCATTTCCGCGCTGCTGGAAGAGGCGGCGCCGGGAGATTTCGTGGTTCTGTCAGGCTCTCTCCCGGCAACGGCCGTCCCTGGCTTTCCCCGCGACCTGGCATACGCCTTGAGGGAGGGAGGCACGAAGCTGGTGATCGACACGTCCGGCGCAGCGCTGGCCGACCTGCTGGCCCGCCCCGACCCCGATCACCGTCCAGAAGTTCTGCGCTTCGATCATCTGGAGGCGCAGGAAGCCGCAGGCCGCGCCCTGCCCACCCGGGATGATACCGCCCGGTTTGCCGCAGACATCGTTGCATCAGGGGCAGCGCGGTTCGTTGTCGTGGGGCGCGAGGCCGAAGGGAACCTGCTGGCTTCAGGCGACGGCGTGTGGTTCGCGCGCGCGGCGAAGGTTGAGAAGGTGGTCTCCACCACGGGCGCGGGCGACAGCTTTCTGGGCGCGTTGACCTATGCGCTGGCGATCGGTACGTCCGCGCCCGAGGCGTTGCAATGGGGCACGGCCGCCGCTTCCGCGGCCGTCATGACCCCGGCCACCGATCTGTGCGATGCCGAGACGGTCGAACGGTTGCGCCCTGACTGCACGATCGAGGACGTCGCGATCTAGGCGACCATCTGCTCGGCTCGCTTGAGGTCCACGCTGACCAACTGGCTGACGCCTTGTTCACCCATAGTCACACCGAACAGGCGGTCCATCCGGGCCATAGTGACCGCGTGGTGGGTGATGATTAGAAAGCGGGTGGCGGTCTGGCGCGTCATCTCGTCCAGCAGATCGCAAAAGCGGGTGACATTCGCGTCGTCCAGCGGCGCGTCGACCTCGTCCAGCACGCAGATCGGCGCGGGGTTCGCAAGGAAGACCGCGAAGATCAGCGCCATGGCGGTCAGCGTCTGCTCTCCCCCCGACAAAAGTGACAGGGTCGACAGTTTCTTGCCCGGCGGCTGGCACAGGATTTCGAGGCCGGCATCCAGCGGATCGTCGGATTCGATCAGCTCAAGCCGGGCATCGCCACCGCCGAATAGGCTGGTGAACAACATCGAGAAGTTGCGGTTCACCTCGTCGAAGGCCGTCAGAAGACGCTCGCGCCCCTCACGGTTCAGCCCGGCGATCCCTTTGCGCAGTTCGGCAATGGCGGCTTCAAGATCGGCTTTCTCGTGAATCAGGGTGCCGTGCTCGTCCTCGACCTCCTTCGCGTCTTCTTCGGCGCGCAGGTTCACCGCGCCCAAGCTGTCGCGCTGGCGACGCAGGCGGGCGATCTCTTCCTCGATTTCCCGGGCTGGGGGCAGGTTCGCGGGGTCGGTTACCGACAACCGGTCGAGCAGGGCATCGGGCGCGATCCCGAGGTCGCCCTCAATCCGGTCGGCCGCGGCAGTAACGGCGGTTTGCGCGGCCTCGGCCTGGGCCCCGGCTGCCGCGCGGGCTTCGCGCGCGTCGCCCGCCGCGCGTTCGGTCGCGCGCTCGGCCTCGGCCGCGGTGCGCAGGGCGGCCTCTCCCTGGTCCAACGCCTGTTTCGCGCGGTCACGACGGGCTGCGGCTTCGGTCAGATTGCGCCCGGCCTTCGCCTGCTTCTCGGCAATGGAGCGGGGGGCGGCTTCGGCGTCGGCCAGCTCCCGCTCTGTCCGGGTGCGGCGGCCCCGCAGATCGTCCAGCCGGCCACCCGCGCTGTCCAGACGACCGCGCCATGACGCGAGGTCCTTCGCGATGGCCTGGCGACGTTTCGCGCGCGCCTCGCCCTCGCGCTTCAACTCGTCATGGGCGGCGCGGCGGGCCATCGTGGTCATGCGCGCCGCCTCGACGGTCGTCTTCACGTCGGCCACGCGGGCGCGCAGGCTGTCCAGGTCGGCAAGCCCGTCCATGCCCTTCTCGGCCTCGAGCAGACGTTCGCGGGCGGACCTGGCCTCGGCCTCGTGGCGCACGACGGCGTCTTCCGCGGCCTCGCGCTTGCCCTGCGCCAGGTCGCGATCGGCCTCGGCGCGCGAGAGGGCGCGCGCCAGATCGGTGACGCGGGCATCGGCTTCGCGACGGGCCGTCCGGGCAGAGCGGTCGGCCTCGGTCAGGTCGGCCAGGCGCGACTGAAGCGCGGCGTGGCGGTCGGCGGCGACCTTGGCGCGGGCCTCGGTCTCGGCCAGTTCGCGCGACAATGCCTCCAGCCGGTTGCGTTGCTGAAGGCGCAGGGCGGCCTGGCTCGGGGCGTCCTGCGGCAGGGCGCGAAAGCCGTCCCAACGCCAAAGGTGCCCCTCGAGGCTGACAAGCCGCTGCCCCGGCATCAGGTCGGGCTGCATCCGGTCCCCGCCCCCGGCCCCGACAAGGCCGATCTGCGCCAGGCGGCGGGCCAAGGCTGCGGGCGCCGAGACGTACTGCGCCAGCGGCGTCGCCCCGTCGGGCAAGGGATGGGCGCTGGCGTAGTCGGGCATCGCCACCCAACCCGTGCCTCGATCCACCAAAGGGGCGCGCAGGTCGTCGGCCAAGGCGGCGCCCAATGCCGTTTCGTAGCCCGCTGTAACGTCGATCCGGTCCATCAGGCTTTCGCCCTGCCCCGCATCGCGCGACACGAGCCTTTCAAGCGCGCGGTGTTCGGCCTGAAGCGCGCCCCGCTCGCCCTCAGCCTCGGACTTCGCGGCGCGCGCCTCGGCTTCTTCGGTCTGGGCCTTCGCGCGGGCCTGTTCGGCCGCGTCGAGCGTCTGTTCGGCGCGCAGGGCCAGATCGGCGGCGGCGCTGCTTTCGGACTTGGCTGCTTCGACGCGGCCCTGGGCATCGGCAAGGGCGGCATCGGCCTGCTCCACGGACACGCGTGCCGCTCGGGCAGCCGTTTCGGCGCGGTCCAAGGCCGTGCGGCAATCGTGCAGCAACCGTTCGGCAGACTGATGACGGGCGGCCAGGCGGGCGACGTCCTCGGTCAGGGTGGCCAGTGCGCCCTCTCGTTCCCCCAACGTGCGCGCAGCCTCGTCTGCCGCCGCCTTCGCGCCTGCCAGATCGTCGTCGAACCCGTCCTCGGCCTTTTGCAGATCGGCGTCTTCAACCACCAGCCGGGCGATGGACTGATCCGCGTCGGCGTTCAGCGACTCCTCGCGCTCGGCATCCCGGTCAAGCTGGCGCAGACGCCCCGAAAGCCGCTGGATCCGCTCCTCGGCCTGTCGGGCCTGATCGGCCAAGGTTGCCGCCTCGACCTCGAGGCGCTGGACGAGGGTTGAGGCGATGCTGTCCTCCTCACGCAGCGCCGGGAGGGCGGATTCGGCCGCCTCGCGCGCCTCCCCTGCAGCCGCGGCGTCACGTTCCGCGCCAGCGGCTGCGGACGACCGCTCGCGCAGCGTCACGGTGGCGTGGGCCAACGTATCCTCTGCCTCGCGCCAGCGGCGATAAAGCAGCAAGCCCTCGGCCCGACGCAAGCGGTCCCCAATCTCGCGATATTTCGCGGCCTGCCGCGCCTGACGGGCCAGCGTGGCCAGTTGCTGCGACAAAGCCTCGACCGTATCGTCGACGCGGGTCAGGTTCGCCTCGGCCGCTTTCAGCTTCAACTCGGCCTCGTGCCGGCGCTGGTACAGGCCCGAGATGCCAGCTGCCTCTTCCAGGATGCGGCGGCGGTTCTTCGGCTTGGCGTGGATCAGTTCGGAAATCTGGCCCTGCCGAACAAGTGCCGGCGATTGCGCGCCGGTCGAGGCGTCGGCGAACAGCATCTGCACGTCGCGCGCGCGGACGTCCCGCCCCTGCGCCTTGTAGGCCGAGCCTGCATCGCGGGTGATGCGGCGGACGATCTCGATCAGGTCGCCGTCGTTGAAGGCCGCGGGGGCCAGCCGTTCCGCATTGTCGATGATGAGGGAAACTTCGGCGAAATTGCGGGCAGACCGGGTCGAGGTGCCGGCGAAGATCACATCCTCCATCCCGCCCCCGCGCATCGCAGTCGGGCGACTTTCGCCCATCACCCAGCGCAACGCTTCGAGAAGGTTCGACTTGCCGCACCCGTTAGGTCCCACGACCCCGGTCAGACCATCCTGAATGACGAGGTCGGTGGGATCAACGAAGGACTTGAAGCCATTGAGGCGAAGTCGCGTGAACTGCATTCCGGTCCCGATTTGCGTGATCAAGCCGAAATGATCGTAATGACGGGCGCCTGTGTCAACGCCCGTTCTTCTATATCAGGATTTGATAACAGCCTTATCCACAAGATATGGGAAGGCGGCCTACTCCTTGCCGTCGTGGGATTCCGGGCCCCGGATCGGCTTGTCACGCCGTTCGTCGATGGCGACATCCTCGTCCGGGGTCGAGGGCTTGTCGTATTTCGTCTTTCCCTTGCCCATGTCCACCTCTTCGGCGCCACTGCGACCGAAATCGGATTTCTTGCTTTTTTCGTTGTCGTGGGACATTTCGTCATCCTTTGAGAGGTCAATAGAGAACGTCGCTATGGTGATCGAAGTTTCGCGCGCGGATGTCGCAGATGAGGGCGTGCAGGCCTGCTTGGCCGAAAGTGCTGCCCTGATGGCCGCCCTGTTCCCGCCAGAGGACAACCACGGCATCGCCCCGGGCGCCGAAGACCCGGAGTTGTGCATGTTCGCCGCCCGGGAGGGGGGACGCGTGATTGGCACGGCTGCCATGGCCCCGCGGGACGGGTACGGGGAGGTGAAGGCGATGTTCGTCTCACCCGGCCTGCAGGGGCACGGCATCGGCGCACAGCTTCTGGCGGCGGTCGAGGACGAAGCACGCGCCCGGGGGATCGATTGCCTTCGACTGGAAACCGGGGCGCCCCTCGCCGCGGCATGCCGCCTATATCGGAAGGTGGGCTATCGGGACCGCGCGGCGTTCGGGGAGTATGCCGACGGCACAACTTCGATCTTCATGGAGAAAACGCTGACGCCCCTCAGCCCACCGTGAAGACCGGTTCGATCACGCGGATCAGTTCGACATACATGGCGGCGTAAAACAGCGACGACGCGACCAGGACGAACACGTGCCAGATCGCGGTGTTGAACGGCAGCCGCTCCCACAGGAAGAAGACGACCCCAACGGTATACAGCAATCCGCCCGCAACGATCAGGCCGACGCCACCGGGCGTGAGGCCGGCGAAGATGTCCCGGCCGAACCAGACGCCCACCCATCCCATCCCGAGATAGAGCGCAAGGCCCAGCCAGCGCAGCTTGTGTGGCGCAATGATCTTCAGCGAGGATCCGCCCAGCGCCACCGCCCACAGACTGGCCAGAAGCGCCATCCCGCCCCCGCCGGTCAGGGCGACCAAGGGCGTGAACGTCCCCGCGATCTTGAGGTATATCGCCGAATGGTCCAGCCGCTTGAAAACCGGAGTGAGCCGGTTCTCGGCCGTCATGTTGTAAAGCGCGGAACACCCAAGCATGCCCAGAAGCGTCGCCCCGTATACCGACACGGCCATCACCACGCCGACTTCGCCCCGCCGTTCGACGGACAACCAGATCAAGACAGGCACCGCCGCCAGCGCGAGGGATAGGCCCACGATGTGCACGGCGGCGTCGGATAGCCGTTCGGCCCGAGCGAAGCGTCTGGGGTAATCGAAAGTCATACCTGGAAGATAGCCCGGTTCGGTTACGATTTCACCAACTTCAACGCTGCGTCGTCGAGGCTTTTCGACGGCCCGAGTGTTCTTGGATCCAGCTTCAGCTCGATAACGGCCGGCACCCGGCTTTCTTCGGCGGCGCGGAACGCTTCCGGGAACGCGGCATCGTCGGTCACCACGGCGCCGTATCCGCCATAGGCCCGCGCAAGGGCCGCGAAATCCGGATTGGCCAGGTCCGTCCCCGAAACCCGGCCCGGATAGGTCCGTTCCTGGTGAGCGCGAATGGTCCCATATCGGCCATTGTTGGCGACGATGACGATGGGGGTCGCACCGAACTGGTGGGCCGTCGACATCTCGTTCAGCGTCATCTGAAAGCACCCGTCACCGGCAAAGCAGACCACCTGCCGGTCGGGGTACGCCAGGCTGGCGGCGATGGCCGCGGGAAACCCGTACCCCATGCTTCCGCTCGTCGGGGCAAGCTGGGTTCCGAGGCGGCGCCATCGGTAATAGCGGTGAAGCCAGGCGGCATAATTCCCCGCCCCGTTCGTCACGATCGCCGTATCTTCGAGGTGTTGCGCCAGCCAAGCGACCACCCTCTCCTGCCGGACATCGCCGGGGCTGGCGATGGGGCTCTGCCACGCGTCGAATGCCGCGCGCGCTTCGGCCATACCACGCCCCGCCACCGGTTCGGTGCCCGCCAACAGCAGGGCCGCGTCGTCGGCCCGGGCCACCACTGCCAGATCGGCGCGGTGGACACGCCCGATTTCATCCGGGTCCGGGTGGACATGGATCAGGCGCCCAGCCGGACGGGCGGGGTCCAGCGCCGAATAACTGCCGCTCGTGATGTCGCCTAGCCGGGTCCCAAGGGCCAGGACGACGTCCGCCTCGGATAAACGGCGGAACAGGTCGGGATTGCCGCCAACGGACAAGTCACCCGCGTAACACTGGCGATGGTTGTCGATCCGGTCCTGCCGACGGAACGAGACTGCGATCGGCAGATTGCTGGCCTCTGCCCAGTCGGCCAGGGCATCGGCGGCCTTCTGACTCCAATGAGGCCCGCCGACGACGATCAACGGCTGTGAAGCCTGCGCGAGGGCTTCGCGAATTGAACCGATGTGACCCGGCTCTGATCGCGCGCGTGCCGTGGGGCGCAGATCGGGAATCTCAGCCTTTGCCGAAAGCATGTCCTCCGGGAGGGCCAGAAGCACGGGACCGGGGCGCCCGGATTGCGCGATGTGAAAGGCACGATTGATATATTCCGGGAGGCGCGCGGTATCGCCCACTTCGGCGGCCCATTTCACCAGGCTTCCGAAAACCGCGCGGTAGTCGAGTTCCTGGAACGCTTCGCGGTCGCGGTGCCCTCTCGCAATTTGCCCTACGAAACACACAAGCGGGGTGGAATCTTGCCGCGCAACATGGAGGCCGCTGGCCGCATTCGTGGCCCCCGGACCGCGCGTGACAAACAGAACTCCGGGGCGGCCCGTCAACTTTCCCGCGGCATCGGCCATCATCGCCGCGCCGCCCTCGTGACGACATACCACATTCTGGATCCCGCTTTCGTAAAGGCCGTCCAGCGCGGCAAGAAAGCTTTCCCCCGGGACCGAGAATACACGGTCGACGCCATGAACCCTTAACGCATCGACAAGAATTTGACCGCCATGTCGCATATGACTTCAGCCCCCCGGGTTGCCGCCCAACCTCGCACGAGGGCGCGTGCACCACGCTTCGCATCCCGTCCGCCGGGGAACAAGATGCCGGTGGGACGCGGCCTAGCGCCTGAGACTGTCGCGGATATCGATCAGGACGTCCAACTGCGACGGCCCGGTGTGAACCTCCGGCGCAATATCGTCGGGTTTCTCGGCTATCGATTTGATCCTGTTTACCGTTCTTACGAGGAAGAAGACCACGAGCGCGATGATCAGGAAATTGACAACGGCGGTGAGGAAAGACCCGTAGGCGAAGATAGCCGCCCCGGCATCCCGCGCAGCGTCCAAGCCGACGCCGGTCGGCACATCACCCGATAGAACGACGTACATGGACGTAAAATCGATTCCACCCAGTATGACACCTATCAGCGGGTTGATGATGTCCCGCACCAGACTGTTGACGATGCCGGTGAACGCAGCGCCTATAATGATGCCCACCGCCAGATCGATGACATTTCCCTTGGCGATGAAGTCTCTGAATTCCTGAATCAATGGTTTGGCCCCCTGAAGACATCTGTTTGGCTGGATAGATGGCAGAGGAAGACTACGGGTGGAAGCAGTGATGGCCGTCTATTCTATGCTTCCGGCACCGGCGCTCGTACTGTGATCACCGGGTGAATTCCGGAGACCACAGTACGAGCGAACAGCTTTGTCCGACCTAGGCACTGCAAGACAAACAGCGGCCCTACTTAGAACATCCGACCTTGTCATAGCATGAAATCATCAAGGTCCTCATCCGCGACCGCCTCACTTTCGGACTGTTCAGGAAGGCCGAGAGCATCCCGATGGACGACACGTTCCTCATCCATGGTGTATGTATCATACAGCCAAGTCAGGTCTGCCGACGTGACGACTTCAGTCGAACTCGGGGGCGGAAGCGAAGTGGCCAATTCGGCAACAGAGGCGGCTTGTTCTGCAGCTGCTTCGAAGGAATGGCTTGCCGCCGCGGATGCGCCATCGAGTCTATCGGCCAAGGCCAGAAGCTTGCGGCGGACTGTTCGCACATGGTCAATGGTTTCGGATTGCCTGGCCCCCTCTGACGCGGCGGCTCCCTGTAACTCGACCAAGGTTTCGAGATCACGGTTGAGGCTGCATTCGGCCAACGCTTGCGATGTCTTCTTGATGTGCGACAAGGCCCCGGTAACGTTGTGGATCAAGGTCGAAGTCTCGTCGACAACGTCCTTGACGGAACCGGCCAAGAATTTAAGAGGCGACGTCTGGGACCCGATCCGATGCGCGACAACCGAAGCATTGTGGACAGATGTCTCCAGTTCTGCGTTCAAGCGTACCGCGGACTCCAGATTTTCCTGTGTTTCATCAATGTGCACCGCCAGCCCATGAAGCAACTTCAAGGCCGCGTCGAACTGCTCGCGTGCGCGGGCAACCGAATCAAGCATCTGCTCATTCGCTCGGCTGCTCGCGGACATCCATTCATCAGAAGGATTGGTTGCTTCGCGCCGTTCGAATATCACCGGATTTTGCTCCAGCGAGCCCTTAAGAGACAGTAGAGATTCTTTCGCCGAGGAACACACCTCCGACAGTGACTTCGACATGGCCATCAGTTGGGCCGATACGACCTTGGCAAGAGCTGGAGCCTCATCCGGAGCGGTTTTCCCCAGCGCCGCGATAGCCGTTCGCATGTGCTCGGCTCGCTGCGCGAAACTGTCAGGGAACTGAAGACAGCCTATCAGTCCTGCAACCGACCGTCGAACATCGGCGTCCAATCGATGCGCGTCATCGCGAACCCGAGCCATGTGGGCATGATGCGCCTTTTCCAACGCATCGAGTTTGGCGCTTTCTTCCATCGTACTGTCCGACAGCGCTCGGAACTCCAATCCAATCGTAGTCAGGCGGTCACGAGCCAATCCGCTCTGCCGCTGTGTTTCACGTACGAGTTCGGTGGAGCGAAGTGCCGCCTCCTGAAGCTCCACACAACGACTGTCGAGAGTTTCGGTGAATGAGTTGAGACGCGCGACGGATTCGTCGACCCCGGTCTGGGTGATCTTGGTTAGATATGAAATCGTCGTAAGCGTGACCGTGTGCTTCTTCATCTCCATCAGCGAACCGGAAATCCGAATCAAAGCTCCTTGAAACTCACGATCCGTAAGAGACCCCGCGGCACTTTCAGCCGCGCCTGCCGCAGAAGAGGCGTTGCTTAAGAAGGCCTGAAACGTTCCACCAGCGGACTCACGCGTCTCAGAGGGCGCGATAGCAGTCAAGAGCTCCTCGACCGAAGCGGCGAACTCCTTCGCGGCATCCCGAATCGTCTCCAATTCAAAAAAGGCGACCGAAAAGGCGCCCGAGATCTCGGTCGCGAGACGCTCAAGGTTGTTATCGAGCGAGACGTGCACCGTCATGGAAGCCCCCTTTCCTACTCTGACTTTCGCTTGACCTATGCCGGAAAGGTTATCCGTTGATGAAGATCCACGGCCCAGTACTTAAAAACATGCAGAGATCCCGGGAAGTCGTTTACGAATAATTTCCGTTCTCTGAGCGATAAACCTGCAAAACAAGCCGAGAGGTGAATATGCCAGCCGCCAGCCCACGCGACGAGATCGCATTCAATTTCCCACCCGATCTGGACGCAGGAAACATATCGGAGATCTATTTGGAGCTCCTTTCCATATCACAGAAGGTAGAAGGAACAGATAGTGTCGTGACTTTGGACTTCGCTGACTCCGGCGAAAAAGTCAGTCCGCTTTCAATGCAACTTTTGGTAAGCGCGCAGCGAACCTTCGCGGACGGAAACCTAAAACTTGGCCAAAATGCTGAAGCCGTTATGTCGGAAATCGGTAGGTCCCGGGAGATTTAAGATGGCGAAAACAGTTCTTAGTGTCGACGATTCGAAGAGCATCCGCGATATGATCGGATTCACTCTTGAACCAAACGGGTACGAGGTAATCGGCGCAGGCGATGGACTCGAAGGCCTAGCGGCACTCTCCGAGAACAAAGTGAGTTTGGTCGTCTGCGATCTGAATATGCCCAATATGAACGGGATCGAGATGATAAAGAAAGTCAGGGAAGACCGTCGCTTTGACGGAATTCCTGTCGTGATGCTGACCACCGAGGCTCAAAAAGAGAAAATGCTCGAGGCGAAGGAAGCTGGTGCTGCCGGATGGCTCGTCAAACCGTTCAATGAGGAAAAACTCGTCGCTGTCGTGACCAAGATGATCGGGGCGGGCCAATGAATCCGGCAGCCGAGTCCTTTATTCAAGAAGCACGTGACATTCTTGATGAGCTAGAAGGAATTCTTCTGGAGCTCGAAGCTCAACCTCGCAACCCGGAAAAAATCGACGCGGTCTTCAGAGCTCTTCATACGTTGAAGGGCTCCGGGGCTATGTTCGGCTTTGTTACGCTTTCAGAATTCACGCATCACTTTGAAAATGCGTACGAAAAAGTTCGAACAGGCGTCGCGACAGTCACTCCAAAGCTTATTCAGCTCTCGTTATCATCTCGTGACCACCTGGAACGCATGCTCAACGACGGGCCTGACGAAGATGGCACGCCATCCCTGGATGATGAAACTAATGATCTCATCAAAAAGATTGAGACCCTTTATAATGAAGAGGGTGGAGAAGAAAGTGAAGCTGACAATCTTCAACGTATTAGAATACGCTTTAAACCCGACGAATCCGCCCTGCGCAATGGAATGCGTCCTGACCTAATTCTAGAGGAACTCGCAGATTTAGGCGAGTCCTCCGTAATCATGATCTACGATGATGTTCCGAACCTGCCGTCGCTTGATCCGACAGTCTGCCATATAGCGTGGTACGTAGACCTGAAAACTAGTGCTCCACGGAATGCGGTCGAAGACGTATTTATCTTTGCTTCAGATTGGGAACTATCATTCGAGCGAATCATAGAAGAGAGAAATAAGGGGTTAGTCGACGGGAAAGCGAAAAGCGCAAACTCTGAGCCACAAGCTGACGCAGATCAACCGGTATCAAAACCGAGCAAGACGCGAGCCGGGTCTCAAATGGAATCCGTTCGGGTTCAGTCTTTTCGCCTTGACGAATTGATGGACCAACTGGGTGAACTTGTGATTGCACAGGCCCGACTGAACCGGATCTCCAGTGAGCTCGGTGACGTTGGCCTAGCAGGAACGGCCGAAGAAGTTGAGCGGCTGGTTACCGGGCTGCGCGACACCACGCTTTCGATCCGAATGCTCCCTCTTGAACTGGTCTTCGGAAAGTTTAAGCGTGTTGTGCGCGACTTGTCCAACGAACTCGGGAAAAACGTCACTTTAAAGACCGATGGCGGCGAAACAGAAGTCGACAAGAACGTTATCGATAGCCTAACGGAACCGCTCGTTCATATCATTCGGAATTCAATCGATCATGGCATTGAAAGCCCTGATTATCGCAAAGCATCCGGAAAGCCAGAACTTGCTGAGCTGACAATGGCGGCGCGACAGTCAGGTGGTGAAGTATTGATCACCGTCAGCGACGATGGGCGCGGACTTGACCCCGACGCAATCAGGAAGAGAGGACTTGAGCGCGGCCTTATACCCGGGGATTCGGATCTTACTGAAGATCAGCTCTTTAGTCTTATTTTTGAACCAGGCTTTTCCACGGCGGAGACGCTATCAAGCGTATCTGGTCGCGGCGTCGGAATGGATGCCGTGCGACGCGTCATTGATGACCTAAGGGGAAGCGTTGAAGTCAGATCGAAGAGGGGACAGGGCACAGAAGTGACGCTCCGTCTGCCGCTCACCCTGGCAATCATTGAAGGTCTTTTGGTAAGGGTCGGCCGTAATTCATTTGTACTCCCATTGTCTAATGTCGAGGAATGCGTAGAGCTTCCTCCCTGTGAGGAACTACGGAAGAGCGGTCGCACTCTCCTTCGCATTCGGGAACAGCTTGTTCCTTTCCTCAGCCTGGATACGATGTTTGGATTTCCTCGCGAAGAAAGTGACGATCGGCGTGTGGTAATTACGAATGTAGAAGGCCGTCGAACTGGCTTGATCGTGGATGAGGTAATTGGGCAGCATCAAACTGTTATCAAGCCACTCAGTGCGTACCACAGAAACATCGAAGGACTTGCCGGCTCTACTATCCTTGGGGATGGTGCAGTTGCATTGATAATAGATGCCGCCGCAATCGTACGACGCGCACAAAGTAATCAGAGGACTGCGGCATGAGCAACCCCTTAGAGACGAGTGAAATAGCCCAAGCTCTTACTTTCTCCCTAGAGGACGAAACGTTCGCGATTCCGGTTGGGAACGTCAGTGAGATCATTGACCCGCTGCCAATAACCGCAGCGCCCAATGCGAACCGATCTGTTCCCGGGTTGGTGAACGTTAGAGGGGCAATTGCCCCGGTTTTAGATTTACGCCATCGATTAGGCATGATGCCCGGAAATATCAGTGAGTCTAGTCGAATGCTAATACTTGACTTTTCCGTGGAGGGAGAAACAACGAAGGTGGCAATTTTGGTTGATGATGTAAATGATATTACTGAGTCAACGCAGCATGATCTTGAATCTATCCCGCAACTTGGAGCCAAATGGCCAGCTGAATTAATCAAGGGTGCGTTTCGAATAGATGGTAATATAGCAATTCTTCTCGACGTAAATGCCGCTCTTGCGCCTGAACTGCCCGGTATCTAGGGAATACAATATTTCGAGAAGCAAGGAAATCCGTCTGCGCCGACCTCGTAGGGAACCGAGGGATATGAGGTTGCGCAATACACCCGACCAAGAAAAATAGCAATTATTGTGCGAGGCCTAAATGTTCGATGAAAACTCTCTGAATACATTCGACGATTCCTCCGGCCTGGAGCAATCGACAACGTATTTAACGCTTGATCTTGGTGGTCAAATTCTTGGCATCGAAGTCTGCTACGTTCGGGAGATACTAGACGAACAACCCATTACCAAAATTCCGAATGCCCCAATGGACGTTTTAGGCGTAGTCGACGTTCGCGGATCGAGTGTTCCTATTGTTGACTTACAGTCACGCTTAGGAATGGCACACGGCGAGAGCCGAGATGAGGCCAGAATTATTGTACTTGAGCTAATGAGCGAGGGAGAGACCTATCCCATTGGCATGCAGGCGGACAGAGTACATGACGTCGAACAAATCCCGGCTGAATTGATCGAACCGGTTCCAAGTCGCGGGTTCGGAGATTTTGATTTCGGCACATTGAAAGGTTTGTATCGAAAGAATTCAAATCTGGTAGTTTTAGTGGACTTGGAACAATTATTCTCTAGCCCGGCAACCGAGATGTTACTCGCCTGACCATTGCATAACGTTCTGGTCACCAAACCGATACTAGCTGCCCTCTTCTATCACCCCTTATTGCCACAAAAATGATTCCGCCAGAGAGTGCCCGCGATGCTTGATAGTTTAAACATGCCTAAATCTACGCCGCTTAGTCAACGGGATAGCTCGCAGCTGGTAAGCATGGCGCGTGATCTAGTTGGCATTTCTCTTGACGAACGGAAGACTGATTTCTTATTAGGTCGCCTGAATCGAAGACTCGCCTTCAACGGCCTCAATAGCTATAGTGAATACATTGAATTGGTCAAAAAAGACGCGGCGGAGAAACTGGCTTTTGCCGAAGCATTGACGACTCATACTACCAGTTTCTTTCGCGAGAAGTTACAGTACGACTGGCTTATGAATGAGGGATTGCCCGAGCTTTGCCGCGGAACGAAAAAGTCAGATGATCTTACAGTTTGGAGCGCTGCTTGCTCGACCGGCCAAGAAGGATACAGCGCACTTTTTGTCCTTCATCAGTTCTTTGATAACACGCCCCATTGCTCAAACTTTCGCGTTATTGGAACGGACATTTCTCGACCGGTAATTCGCAGAGCCGCTACGGCAGTATACTCAGGGCGCGAGGTCGCCGATATTCCCACGGAACTACGCAGAAAATTCTTAATGGAGTCGGTAAAATCTCCGGATGTCTTCAGGATCGTGCCTGAACTTAGGAAACAGACAAAATGGAAGAAAGCGAACCTGGCCACTACTGAAGGCCTGGACGGTATCTCAGCCGATATAGTTTTTCTACGCAATGTACTTATATATTTCGACCCTGGAACACGAGAAACGATCATCGATAATATTTATCGACGCCTGCGACCCGGTGGATTCTTTTTTACCGGCCACACTGAAGCATCTCAGGTTCGGCGTGAAGGTTTGGAAGTTATCCGCCCTTCAATTTTTCGGAAAGTTTCTTAATGCAACCTCCCTTTAAAGTAAAGCGGGTACTGCTCGTCGACGATAGTGCAGTTGTTCGCCAAACCCTTTCCGAAATTATTTCGGCTCATCCTCAGCTCGAAGTTATGGCAACCGCCAATGATCCTTTTCAGGCGGCAGAGCGTTTGCGCCGTGAGGTTCCAGATGTCGTGGTACTGGACGTCGAGATGCCCCGAATGGATGGGATAACCTTCCTTCGCAAACTGATGGCGCAGCGACCTTTGCCCGTGGTGATCTGCTCAACCCTCGTAGGTGAGGGGAGCCGGAGCTTTCTTGCCGCCCTGGAAGCGGGCGCTGTCGACGTAATCAAAAAGCCGAACATATCAACTCGCCAGTTCCTGCATGAATCGTCAATACGTATTCAGGATGCTGTCCTTGCCGCCGCGCACGCCCGGCCCCGACCTGTTAAACCGGCAGATACACCGTCGAAATTCAGCGCCGACGCCATTTTGCCTCCCGCTACGCAAGCAGCTATGGTGCAGACTACTCATAAAGTTGTTGCGATCGGAGCATCAACGGGCGGAACCGAGGCATTGCGGTGCGTGCTTCAAGCTATGCCGCGAACATCGCCACCAATCTTGGTGGTCCAGCACATGCCAGAAACCTTCACTGCAAACTTTGCGCGACGATTGGATGAACTGTGCCAAATAACCGTAAAGGAGGCTTCCGATGGTGACAGTGTACTGCCCGGGGAGGCTTTGATTGCGCCAGGTGGGAAGCACATGCTGCTTACGAGGAGCGGAGCGAATTATCGCGTGCAAGTGAAGGAAGGGCCTTTGGTAAATCGTCATCGACCCTCGGTCGATGTTCTGTTTAGGTCTGTTAGTCGCATGGCTGGCCGCAACGCTGTGGGGGTCATCATGACCGGAATGGGAGACGACGGGGCTCGCGGTCTGAAGGAAATGCGCGATCAAGGAGCGCGCACTATTGGGCAGGATGAAGCTAGTTCAGTTGTATATGGCATGCCAGCCGAGGCGATGAAGCACGGAGCTGTAGAAACCCAAGTATCGCTTTCGGAAATCCCGAATTCGATCCTGCGGATGATCAACGCGTCTAGTTCCACGCGTACCAAGGCATGAGTTGCCAGCCCTGAACTCATAGCCAATAGAGGACCGGCGCAGCGAGCGTGATTGCGTAGAGTAGGACTTTGGGCACGTGTGGTATCGGGTGCCGTTCGTCGCCAATCGCTGAATGCAAGGATGCTGTTCGTACCTGCGCCGGTAATACAGAATTGGCGTCTTCCGCCGTTTGCGGACGGAGATGCAGGCGCGTGTTTACGTGTCTTTCAGGGCTTCCCGGGACCAGTTGGATTTTTGGCCGCGTTCCAAAGGCAGCCAGTCGTTATTCAGCGTGCTAACTCATTACGCCCGCGCACCGAAAAGTCCCCGACTGGTCCTGAAGTCAACGAACTGGTTGAGGGGACAGCTCTGGGTATCGATATTGGCGTCTATTTTCTGGTTGCTGTCACACGAGGAGCGTCCCGTTAGGCGGTCACGCCCCCCCATTCTGGCTCCACTACTGCGCGCTGTGCGATACACGTTAAGGTAAGTTGCGTCTACCATTTCGACCGTCGCCACTTCTTTCAAGGTAGCCATTACTGTCATCATCTTCGCGTAGACATCACCTTCACAGCTTGCTGCCGTTCACCTTCGGGACCTTCAATGCATAGTAGGTGCCTTGTAGGGGGCATACTCTTTCGACGCGCGCTGCCTGCGCGACCTATCGCGGTTGCTACTAGTTATAACACTAAAGACGCATCGGTCATCGCCTCTCGCCGCGGCGTGGGACTTTTTGAGGTTGAACTCCCGACGCACCATCGCCAGATCGCTCAGCCAGAAAAAAGAGCGCCGTTCTGTTGCAAGAACGATAATTCGTGGACTTTGGCCGAAATCGATGGTGCCTAAGCCTAGCCCGCGGCCCAGTCTTCCAGCTTTTCCACCGTATTCTTCGTAATGGATTGCAGGTCCTCGGCCCGGGCAAGATAGGGGCAGGGATCCTCCAGCCGCTCCTTCACCGCGCTCATGGTGAAGGTGTTGGCGGCTTCCAGTTTCTTCAGCTCGGGCCACTCCACCGGAACGGCAACGGGAGCACCTTCGCGGGCCCGGACGGAATAGGGGGCGATGGCGGTCTGGCCACGCTCGTTCCTGGGCCAGTCGATGAAAATGCGTCCCTTGCGCTTGGCCTTCGACATGGTGGCGACAAAGCGGTCGGGCTCGGCCTCGGCCATGACATGCGCCAGCGTCTTGGCGAAACCCTTGACCGTGTCCCATCCGTGGCTGCGGCGCAGCGGCACCCAGACATGAATACCCTTCCCGCCCGTCACCATCGCGCCCGCCGCGATACCTAGGTCGTCCAACCGGTCGCGCAGATCGAAGGCGGCGGATTTGGTGTCGTCCCAGCCCAGCCCCTCATCCGGGTCGAGGTCGAAGATCATTCGGTCGGGGCGTTCCAGCTTGTCGGTTCGGCTGCCCCATATGTGAAACTCGATCGTGCCCATTTGCGCGGCGGCGACGAAGCTTTCAGGGCGGGTGGCGTACATGTAGGTTGCGGTTTGGCTGTCCTTCTCTTCGATCTCGATGTCCTGGATGGCGTCGGGGAAACCGTCGCTGGCGTGCTTCTGGAAGAAGGTCTGCCCGGACAGGCCCTTGGGTGCGCGCAGCAGGGACAGCGGTCGGTGGCCCGCGATCTCGGTCAGGCGCTCGCCAACCCGTTCGTAGTGGCGCGCAAGGTCCAGCTTGGTGCAGCCCGAGGTCGGGAATACCTCACGCTCGGGCGAAGAAATGCGCTCGCCGGCGACCCTGCCGTCATCCTTCGCCGCGCTGGAGGTCTTGGGCGGATCGGGGTCCTGCACCTTCGGCGTCTCCAGCGAGACGTCCTCGGCGGCCTTGTCGCCCCGTGTGCCCTGATAGGCGCCGTGCCGAATATGGCCGTCGGCGGTGAATTCGGTGAACTCGACCTCGACCACCGTTTCAGGGGTGACCCATTCGGCGTCCTGGGCGATGTCGTTCGGCACGTCCGTGAAGGGGGACGTCTTGCGGCTGTTGAAGCCCGAGGACAGCGCCTTCAGATCGTCCTGGCTGAACCCGGTCCCGACCCGGCCACGATAGCGCAAGCCGCCCTCGCCATATTCGCCGACCAGAAGGGATGAGAACGGGCGGTCCTTGTCGGACGGCGAGAAGCCGCCCACGACGAACTCCTGCCGCTTGGTGCACTTAACCTTCACCCACGCCTTCGAGCGGGTCGACTTGTAGGGTGACGACAGCTTCTTCGACACGATCCCCTCGGCGCCTTGCTTGCAGGCGGCCCGAAAGATCTCGGGGCCGTGTCCGACCACCTGATCGGTGATCCGCAGGGGGCCGTTCCCTGGCACGTCCGCGAAAAGCTTTTCCAGCGCGGCGCGGCGGTCGGATTGCGGCTGGCCGGTCAGGTCCTCGCCGTCCAGCGACAGGATGTCGAAGCAGTAAAACACCAGGTCGCCGCCATTCGACAGCGCGCGCTGCAAGGACGAGAAAGGCGAGCCCTTGATCTTCGCGGCCATGACCTCGCCATCCAGAAGGCAGGCATCGCAGGGCAAGGGGTCGAAGGCCCCGGCAAGTGCAGCGAACTTTTGGGTCCAGTCCTTGCCACCGCGGGTCCAGAGGGTGACGCCCCCCTTCCCCACGGCCGCCAAGGCGCGATAGCCGTCGAACTTGGTCTCGTGCGCCCAGTCGTCGCCCTCGGGCGCGTCGTCGACCAGCGTGGCCAACTGGGGCTTGCGGAACTTCGGCGCCTTGCGGTCCCGGTCTGGGCCGCCTTCGGCCAGTTCTTCGGCCTCGGCATCATGGGCGATGGCGTCCATGTCGCGCCCGGTCTTCACGCTGGTCCGATACTCAGCGGTCAGCGCATCGGAGTCGTCCTGCGTATGGTCATCCTTCTCCTTGATCAGAAGCCAGGCCCGATCCCCGCCCTTCTTGAACCGCACCAGCGCCCAGCCGCCCTCCATCCGATCACCCGACACGTCAAATTTCAGGTTCCCCTCCTCCAGCATCTGCTCCACGTCGCCGCGCGGGGTCCAGGTGCCTCTGTCCCACAGCATGACGGTGCCGCCGCCATATTCGTCCTCGGGGATGGTTCCCTCGAAATCGCCATAATCGTAGGGGTGATCCTCGGTCCGTTGGGCCAGCCGCTTGTCGCCGGTCTTCGGGCTGGGGCCTTTTGGGACGGCCCAAGACAGAAGCACGCCGTCCCATTCCAGCCGCAGGTCGTAATGCAGGGACGACGCGTCGTGCTTCTGGACCGAGAACCACAAGTCCGAGTCGCGCGTTTGCCCGGCCTTGCCCTGCGGCTCCTTCGTTTTCCGAAAGTCGCGCTTTTCGTTATAGTCCTTCAGCTTGTCAGCCATCACGATGCCTTCTTCTTGCTCCCGCCACCCTTCTTCTTCTTCGCGGAACCGCCCTCGTCCTCATCAAGGCTCTTTTTCAGCGCGGACATCAGATCCACCACGTTGTCGCCACTTTCATCGCTATCGTCGCCTGCCAGAACGCGGTCGGTATCCTCGTCCTTCCGCTTGGCCTCGATCAGCTTTTTCAGTGCCTGGTGATAGCTATCGGAATAAGCGCCCGCATCGAAAGGCTTCGACTTCTTCGCGATCAGCTGTGTGGCCAGTTCGAGCATATCCTCATCGACCTCTTCGTCCTGGATCTCGCTGAACATCGGCTCGGCCTCGCGGATCTCGTCGGCATAGCGCAGGGTTTCCAGCAGCAATCCGTCGCCACAGGGTCGGATCGCGGCCAGATGCTCTTTCCCGCGCAGTGTGATCTGGCACAGGGCGGCCTTCTTTTCGGATCGCAGCGCGTCGCGGATCACGCGATAGGCGTCCTCGGTCCCCTCGCCATTCGGGACCATGTAATAGGGCTTTTCGTAGTAAAGCGGCGGGATCTCGTCCTGGTTCACGAACTGCACCAGTTCCAGCCGCTTGGAGGTCTCGACCTTCAGCTCGTCCAGCTCCTCGGGCTCGATCAGGATGTAATCGCCATCGTCGGTCTCGTAGCCCTTAACGATGTCGTCGCGTTCGATCGGTCCCAAGCCCTTCACCGTCTTTTCGTAATGCACCCGCTTGCCCGAGGGCTTGTGGATCTGGCGAAACGAGATGCGCGCCCCGCTGGACGTGGCGGCATAGAGCTCGACCGCGATCGAGACGAGTGACAGCCGAAGCTGTCCGGACCAGACGGCGCGCGGGGCCATGGCGTATCCTCCTGTTTACCGGGGGACAACGACTCTGGGGCGCGCAGGGTTGCCGTGCCCTGACGCAGGGGTGACGCGAGGCTGTGGGCGCTTAGGTCCTGGGTCGAGTATGAACGGAGATTCCCATGACCGACCTCAGCGACTTTCCAATCACCCGTAAATGGCCGCCCAAGGATCCGGGCGTGATCCAGCTGTATTCCTTCCCGACACCGAACGGGGTCAAGGCCTCCATCGCGCTTGAAGAGCTTGGCTTGCCTTACGAGCCGCATCTAGTCCCATTGGGTGACGAGTACGTCAAAAGCCCCGAGTTCCTGTCACTGTCGCCCAACAACAAGATCCCCGCGATGATCGACCCCGACGGGCCGGACGGAGCACCCATCGACCTGTGGGAGAGCCACACGATCCTGACATACCTGTCGGAGAAGACTGGAAAGCTGGGCGGCACGGGACGCGACCGTTGGGAGGTGCAGAAATGGCTGTCCTGGCAAGTCGCGGGTCTGGGGCCGATGTTCGGGCAGATGGGCCATTTCGTGAAGCTGGCGAAAGAAAAGGTGCCCTATGCGCAGGACCGTTACATCGGAGAGGCCAAACGCCTTCTGGGCGTAATCGACCGGCAGCTTGACGGCCGGGAATGGGTCGCGGGCGATTTTTCGATCGCGGACATCGCCATCGCGCCGTGGCTGAACGCGCTGGAGTTCTACGAGGCGAAGGAGATGATAGACTGGACGTCGCACGAGAACGCGGTGGCCTATGTCGACCGATTCTATGCCCGCCCCGCGGTTCAGAAGGGGCGGCGAATCCCCGACCCGGACGGCTGAGGCAGGTGGCGGGGTGCGGAGGGGCCCTGCCCCGCCGCGTTCCGCGGCCCCCAGGGTATTTTCCCAAGGGTGAACCTACGGTGGAGGATCAGCGGAAGGCGGAGCCGGTCCAGCGGATCGACCAGCGTCCGCCGCCATGGCCGTAGCCCGAGATCACGGGGGACCGGTCAACAGAAACCGAGACGCCCCCTCCGAGCATGTTCGTCTTCTCGACCATCAGGTCGCCATCGCGCACGAAGATGAGGACGCTGCAGACCTGCGCTCCGCAAAAGCCGGAGCGGCCGCCGGACGCACATCTGATGGCCTCATGCGAGAGGATCAGGTCGTCGCGCCCATCGCCGGTCAGATCACGCTCAATGATCCCACCGGTGTCGAAGGTGCCGGGGCCGCCGCAGGCCTGAGCGATCTCGCGATCCGCGAGCCACTGCGCCGCATTCGAACTTTGCGCAGGCGCGGGACCCGGCAGCACGAAGGCCAGCGCAAGAAAAACAAAGAGGTATCTCATGGGGCGGCTCCCTTGTCGCAGGGTCAGGGTAGCCGTCGATGGTGCTTGAGGGAAGCTTTTCTTCGCGCCCGGAACAGGGTGAAGAGGCCCGCGCCGACCACGATCGCGGCACCGAGAATGGTCATCGGCTCGAGCGTTTCGCCGAACACCAGCAGGCCGATGGCGCTGGCAAAAACCAGCTGCAGATAGGCGAAGGGCTGCACGGCGCTGGCCTCGGCCATTTCGTAGACCTTGATCAGGCAGTAAAGCGCGAACGAGGCCGAGACGCACAGGAACGCCATCCAGCCCCAGTCGGCGGGGGACATCGGCTCCCACAGCCAGAGGCCCGGGGGCGTGAGGACCACGACGCCCGCAACGCCCGTCCAGAAGAACGACGTCGCCGCGCTGTCCTCGCGCCCGACATAGCGTGTCAGAAGGCCATAGAGCGCAAAGCACAGCGCCGCGGCCAGGGGGACGAGCGCCGCGGGCGCAAAGACGTGAAAGCCGGGGCGCAAAATGACGAGGATGCCAATGAAGCCCACCGCAATGGCCGTCCAGCGCCGCCAGCCGACGGATTCGCCCAGAACGGGACCCGAGAGCGCCGCGATCAGCAGGGGATAGCAGGCGAAGACGGCATGCGCTTCGACCAAACCCAGAAGCACGAAGCCCAGCACCATGATGCAGACCTCGGCCGCCAGCAGTACGCCCCGGAAAATCTGGATGCCCAGAAGCCGGGTGCGGGCGGCGGCGCGAAGACCCCCGGCGGACCGCATCGCCACCGTGATCACGAAGGCGGCGAAGAACCAATAGCGGATCATGATGATCATGAT
>Ga0114903_1000399_pt1 | contig 25929 bp, 15 predicted proteins | sample MalvirDeepMed_s2_FD_87289 | JGI IMG/M metagenome (GOLD analysis project Ga0114903, IMG submission 87289) | Marine viral communities from the Global Malaspina Expedition - Malaspina viral metaG DeepMed_s2 | ecosystem: Environmental > Aquatic > Marine > Oceanic | place: Mediterranean Sea... | reverse complement strand
GGTGCCGGCGAAGATCTCGTCCTTGCCGTCATTGTCGATGTCGTAAACCGTGACCGAGGCGTTGTGCACCGGGCCGAAATCCAGCGGCATACTCCAAGTGTTCACCGGCAGGTCGAGCGACAAGTCGTAGCGCATTGTGTAGCCGTTCGGGGCGCCCTCGGGATAGGCCTCCCAGTTAACCCGCAGGAAATAGTCACCCTGCTGCAGCGCAGTGTAGCTGAAACTGTCGGACGAGCCGCGGATCACATCGCCAGACGCGGTGTATAGCGTCAGGTTCAGGTTCGGGACGGTGCCGCCCGGGAAGGCCAGCGAGTCGAGCGAGAAATCCATCACCCCGGGGCCGGTCTCGAAACGGTACCAGTCAATCCCGGTGCCGCTGCGGGTCGCGGTGCCAGCGCCGATCACGGTGGCGGTCGCCATCGTGTCGTTGCCGTCGGAGGGCTGTTCGACCGGCAGATCGACGCTCAGCGAATAGTCGAGGGTGACGCCATTAGGGGCGCCGTCGGGATAGCGCGCCCAGAACACCTTGAGGTAATAGGTGTCGTCGGTGCCCGCGAGGTAATCGAGCGCCTTCGTCGCCTCGGCGGCGCCCTGCCCCGCGCGCAGGATCGTGCCATCGGCATTGTGCAGCGTGAAGTTGAGGTTCTGGCCCGCGGTCGGGGTCACCGAGAAGGACATCTCGCCCGAAAGGGTATCGACCCGGTACCAGTCGACCCCGGTACCGCTGTGGATCGTGGTGCCCGAACCGGTGATCGGCGTGGCGGTCTCGAGCGTATCGTTGCCGTCAGAGGGCATCTCCTCGGGCAGGTCGACATCGAGCGAATAGGTATAGGTCGCCCCGTCGGGATGGTCGCCATCTGGATACTGGGCCCAGATGACCTTGAGGTAATAGGTGCCGTCGGAGGCGAGGTAGTTGATGGTTTCGGTCGCCCCGGTCGGCAGGCCACCGCCGCTGGCAAGCACCGGCCCGGTGGGATCGCGATAGAGCGAGATGTTCATATCTTGGATGCGGCCGGCGTATTCCGACTGAGGCGTCATATCGATATTGATCTGGCCCGAGACCACCTCGAACTGGAACCAGTCCATCCCCGAGCCAGTCACTTCATGCGCGCCCTCGTCCAAGGTGGCCGCGGTCTGGAAGGTGTCGTTGGGTTCGTAGGCGCCGGAAAGCGCCGCATGGTCCGGCTCGAACTCACCAAAAAGATCATTCATGAATGTCTGTCCTGTCCCCTAAGGCGCGGCGGAATAGGTCGCCAACGCAGTTCGTCACGCATCAGGAGTTAGCCCGCGAGCCTTTCCCTGTGGTTTACAATGATGGTGTAGAGCACAACTCGGGCAAGAATCTGACGAAATTAATCAGCCGATAGGGCATATAGGGCATATGGGCAACGCCTGCCGGCGTCGATGTTTCGCTGCGAAACACCGCAAGGCGACGTGGCTCAGCTCTCCCGCCGGGGGTATTCGAACAGCTCGAAATCCGCGGCATAGAGCTGCTCGACGATCCTTCTCAGCCCCGGGTCGGCATAGAAATCCTGCCGGCCATCCTTGCGCGAGGAGGCGTTGCGGCGCAGTCCCTCCAGGCCTGCGGGCAGTGGCCGGTCGAGACGCGCCGCCACCTCCCTTGCGAAGCGATCGAGCTCTTCGGTCCGACCGACCACGTTGGGGCGGTAGATCTTGGGGCGGATATGCAGCGCCTGCGGCATCCAGTGCGGATCGAGGCTCTCGGCTCCAAAGGCCTCGGCGCTGTCCTTTAGATAATGCAGGAAGCGTGCGAAGCCCTGTGGGGTGCCGGCATCGCGATCCCAGTCCATGCCCGCCAGCGCATTCATCCGGATGCGCTCGGGCAGAAAGCGCCGGTCGCCCAACTCGTGGCTGCGGCAGAGGTAGAAGAAGCCCGACAACGCCCGCGCATAGGGATTGCGCACCGAGGCCAGCGACAGGCCGGGAAACTCCAGCACGTCCTCGAGCGCCCCTCCTGCCTGACACGCATTGCCCCAGAGCCCGGTCTGCGAGGTCAGGAACAGCGCGAAGTCCGGGTGCTGGTTGCCGGTCTCGGCCTGCGCCACGTGGCAGGAGAAGGGCTGGCCGTATTCCAGCTCGAAAAGCAGGTTCAGCACGAAGGTGTTGCCGGATTTTCCGTTGAGCTGGTAGCGCCAGCCGCGGTCGGGCGGAAACCAGATCAGCTGCACGAAGCGCTGCGCCGCCGCCACCGAGCCGAAGGTCCCAGGGCAGGCGGCCATAAGATCCGCCACCGGCGGCGGCGGGGTCTCGATCTGGACCGGCTGGAAAAGTTTGTCCTGCATCAGCCTCTCCCCTGCCCCTTCACCCAGCCGAGGAAGGCCGCGTCGGGGTTGCCGAGGCGCGGGCGGCCGGTATCTTCCCACCAGGCCTGCCAGCGCGCCACCAGCGCGTAGACATCCGCCCCCGGCGCGAGCGCCCGGGCGGCCTCGAGCGTCTCGGGGGTGAGATGTGGCGCGGCGGGGCCCGGGCGGCCCGCCCGCTGCCGCTCGACCACGATCATGTCGTCCGGCGCCTCGCTGAGGCGGTAGTCGGGCAGGTTGGCCTCGGCGATCATCTTGCGCAGCGCGGCGCGGAACACCCGTACCGGGGCGGTGGAGCCCGACTTCTTGTGCAGCGTGCCGACCGAGACCTGCCAGCGCGGCTGGCGGCCGCAATGCTTGCGGGCCAACTCGTAGATACGCCGCTCGAGCGGTTTGCGCAGGCGGAAGTAGTCGCGGCTCAGGGTCAGCACCGATTTCGCCAGCACCGCGCGGAACAGCCAGTCCGACAGCGTCACCGTCACCGAAATCATCCGCCCGCCGCGCGCCCGGCGCACGATCTCCCAGCTGTCGATCAGGCCGAAGCCACGGGTGGTCTCGACGCCGCCGGTGGCGAGGTTGGTGGTGATGCGGGTGCCGGCCAGCCGCTCGAAGGCATCGCGCAGCCGGGCATACCCGTCGCCGCTGGTGTCGCGGTTGGTGGCGACCAGCAGGTCGTGCGCCTTGAGCTGCAGTGTGCGCGACACCTCGCGCCCGGCATTGAGCGCCGCCATCAGCTGGCTGACGCAGTAGATCAGGATGTCCTTGTCGTGGATCGTGGCGCGCCCCCGCACCGAGGGCGTGACCTCGATCTCGGTGCCGTTGTGGGCATAATTCAGCACCCGCCGGTCGGGCCGGGTCGAGAGCGAGAAGATCGGGTGCTCCATGGTGCCCAGATCGTCCTTGGGCGCGGCATCGAAAATGTCGCACGCGAACAAATCGGCGGTCGGATGACGGTCGGGCAAAAGCCCTCCGCCGGGGGTGTCTGTCGCTGCGCTCATCGTGCTCTCGTGCCTGCCCTGCCCCCGATTTTTGCGCGCGCACGCTTTCGGGGTTTCAGTGACACCCACCCTATTTTTATCCACAGCCCCCGTCCAGCCCGTCAACGGGGGATCAGAGTCGCCAATGCGTGGGATCAGAGTCACCTCAACGTGGGATCAGAGTCGGGTGGGGTCGAGTGATGCGGAAAATTGCCATTTCCTTCAATTGGATACGAGATGCCTTCCCAGAGCGTAACGATTCAACTAACAAAAAATAACTGGGGATTTGTGCCACACCGCCCTGCCCCGCCCTTGGAAAGGGCTTCGCAACCCTGCGAATCTGCTGAGAAAATCAACACAAGTTCAGCTTTTCCTTCCATGTTCTGCATTTTTCGATATCCTGAGAAAAACGGCGAACACGGCAGGCAAGCACCCAGATGAAGACCGATCCCAAGAACGATCTTCCCCCCTATTTCAACATCGATCCCGACACCGCGCTCGGCGCCCTTGGCGGCCCCTTCGAGACCGGGGGCTTTGCGCGCATCGCGCAGGCCTGCGAAGCCGGGCGCCGCGATCTCGCCGGGCGGGGGCTCGAGGAGGATGGCGGGCGGCAGTTGCGGCTGTTCTCGACATGGGAAATCACCCGCTACCTGATCCCCGTGGCGGTCGGGCATTTCCGCCGGGTGCTCAAGCAGAACCCCGAGCTGCCGCAGGGCCGCTCCGAGACCGAGGGCGGCGCCAAGTGGTTCACCCTCGACGAGGTGCTGCGGCTGCGGGCGCATTTCGCCGCCGAGGGATCGAAGGCCAAGAACTACCTGCCCTGGCGCCCCGAGGGGCTGCCCGCCAAGATGGTCGCCGTCGCCAACTTCAAGGGCGGCGTCGGCAAGACCTCGACCTGCGCGCATCTGGCGATGAGCGCCGCGCTCGACGGCTACAAGGTGCTGGTGATCGACCTCGACAGCCAGGGCTCGATGACCTCGATCTTCGGCGGCAAGGTCGAGGATGAGTGGCAGACGGTCTTCCCGCTGTTGGCGCGCCATTACGGTCAGCACCTGCGCTCGGAGAACCAGCGCCGGCTTGATCGGGGCGAGGCGCCGATCCCGCTCGATGACACCCTGACCGAGGCGCTCGAGACCCGCGCCGACAGCCTCGTGCAGAAAACCCACTGGCCCAATATCGACCTCATCGGGGCGCAGCTGAACCTCTACTGGGCGGAGTTTCAAATTCCGGTCTGGCGGATGCAGGCGCGGGGCTGGAAGCTCTGGGACGCGCTCACCGAAAGCCTCGAGGCGGACGGGCTGCTCGACGAATACGACGTGATCTTCCTCGATACCCCCCCGGCGCTTGGCTACCTGACGATCAACGGGCTGGCCGCCGCCGACATCCTGCTGGTGCCGCTTGGCGCCTCGTTCCTCGAGTTCGACAGCACGGGTCGGTTCTTCGACATGCTGCATTCGACCTTCTCCTCGATCGAGGAGGCCGAGAACATGGCCGCCCGCGCCCTGGGCCGCGAGGGGCTTTCGTTCCAGTGGGACGCGGTGCGCGCGGTGATCACCCGATACGACGGCACCCAGCAGGCCGAGCTTGCGGCCCTGATGCAGGCCTATCTCGGGCCGGTGCTGTCGCCGCATCGTCAGGATTACACCGCGCTCATCGGTCAGGCTGGCGAACAGGTGCGCGGCATCTACGAGGCCGACTATCGCGACTTCAACCGCGAGACCTATGCCCGCGGCCGCGAGACCTTCGACAGCACCTATGCGGCTCTGAAGCAGCTGCTTCTGGGCAGCTGGCGTCGTGACGAGCAGATGGCGGAGGCGGCGGAATGAGACCCTGTTTCGCAGCGAAACATCCCGGCGCGCGGTCGCGTCAGGCTCTCTTAACCCCGGTGCGGTCCGCTGCGGCCACCCCCCGTTTCTGAAAGGACCCCGCGGATGGCCAAGCGCAAGAGACTGTCCCCCCTCGGCCCAGACCCTATGGGCAGCCCCGAGGACACCCCGCTCGAGACCAAGTCGATGTTCACCTCGGCGCCGAGGCGCGCGGCGCCGATTGCCGATGTGGCCGCCGGGGCGGCGGCGACGGCCGCGCTCGAGGAGCTGAGCGAACGCTGGAGCAATGCCCGGCAGGACGGGCGTCTGGTGGTGGAGCTGCCGCTCGAGGAGATCGAGCTGACCTATCTCGAACGCGACCGCATGGCCGAGGACGAGGACGAGACGGCGGCGCTGCGCGACAGCCTGCGTGAGCGCGGCCAGCAGACGCCGATCGAGGTGGTCGCCCTGCCCGGCCGTGCCGCCTATGGGCTGCTCTCGGGCTGGCGTCGCTGCCGCGCGTTGGCGGCGCTGCGCGACGAGACCGGCGAGGCGCGGTTCGGCACGGTTCTGGCGCTGCTGCGCCGCCCCGAGGACGCCCCCGCCGCCTACCGCGCGATGATCGAGGAAAACGAGATCCGCGCCAATCTCAGCCATTACGAGCGGGCCCGCATCGCGGTGCGAGCGACGGATCGCGGCGTGTTCGCCGATGACGAAGCAGCGCTCTCGGCGCTCTTCGCCTCGGTGCCCCGGGCGCGGCGCTCGAAGATCCGCTCCTTCGTCGGCATCGTGCGAGCACTGGACGGCACGCTGCGCTTCCCCGAGGCACTGAGCGAGCGCGTGGGGCTGGATCTGGCGCAGGCCCTGCGTGACCGGCCCGAGCTTGCCCGGCAGATCGGTGCTGCTCTGAAAGCCGATCCGCCGCAGGACGCCGCGGCCGAACGCGCCCTGCTGACCGGGGTTCTCGAGGCGAAGAAACCGGTCGAAGACCCCGCGCCAAAACAGAGCCAAACCCCGGCATCAGAGCCGAAACAGCCCCCGGAGGTTCTTGGCCAGTGGTCGGGTCTGACCCTGCGCCGCCGGGGCGCGCGGCTGGAGCTTGTCGGGACGGCGGCAGATGCCGCGTTCGAGGCGGATCTGGCAGCCTGGCTGGCGCAGCGTCTCGGCGGCTAAGGCTGCCCGGTCGGGGTGTTTCGCAGCGAAACATCTTGCGCTCCCGGCACCAGCTTGCGGGGCCTCGGGAGGTGGCTTGCACAGCCCTGCCCGACCCCGTAAGCCGGATCGGAATTATCTTGGAGACGGTCCCTTGTTGCTCGGTCGGGTCTACCGCATTTTCCTGCGCTACGCAGAGATGAACGTCGCGCTCGACCGCCCCGGCAGCCCGCTCGTGGCGCGCGACGGGACGGTCTACGGCGAGATCACCCGCATCGCCCTGCGCCGTCACCGCATCCATGTGGAGGGCTGGGCCGAGGCCGATCGCATCGGCCTGTCGGTGAACCGCACCCGGGCCTGGACTGAACCCGATCTGGCCCGCGCCGGCAGCAGCCAGCGCGGCTTTGCCCTCGACATCCCCTGCGAAACCGGCGCCATCGAGCTGCTGGCCGAGCGCGGTGGCGCGTGCCCCGAGCGCCAGTCCCTGCCCGGCTTTTCCCAGGCGGCGCTGCTTCGCGCCCGGCTGCCGATGGCGGCGCGCTACGCGGGCTCGCTGGCGGCGCTGGCGCCGGTGATCTACCGCTGGAAGCGGCAGGGCGATCTGGGCGCCCGCGAGATCGTCAAGGAACGGCTCGGGCTGGTGCCGCGCTCGGACGCGGTCGAGATGATCCCGGCCCTGCTGCCGGATACGCCCCCTGCCCCGCGGCCCGAACGCGATGCGACCCTGATCCTGCCGGTCTACAACGCCTTCGACCTGCTGCCCGAGGTGCTGACGCGGATCGCCTCCCATTCCGGCACCCGCTGGCGGCTTCTGGTGATCGACGACGCCTCGCCGGATCCGCAGGTGCGCCCCTTCCTGCGCGACTGGTGCGCCGGGCGCCCGCAGGTGACGCTGCTCGAGAACGCCGAGAATCTCGGCTTCATCGGCACGGTGAACCGCGGCTTTGCCGAGGCGCTGACGCAGTGGCCCGACGATCCGGTGGTGCTGGTCAATGCCGATGCGCTGGTGCCCGAGGGCTGGCTGCCGCGACTGCTGGCGCCGCTCTCCGAGCCCGACGTGGCCTCGGTCACGCCGATGTCGAACGATGCCGAGATCTTCACCGTGCCGGTGATCTGCCAGCGCAACGATCTGGCCCCGGGCGAGGCCGACGCGCTGGACCGCGTGGCCGCCGGGTTCGACCCGAAGGCCGGGCTTGCCACGGTGCCCACCGGCGTCGGGTTCTGCATGGCGCTGGCGCCGCGCTTTCTGTCGCAACTGCCCGCCTTCGACACCATCTTCGGCCGCGGCTACGGCGAGGAGAACGACTGGTGCCGCAAGGCCGAGGCGCTTGGCGGGCGGCATCTCTGCGCGCCGAACCTCTTCGTCGAGCATCGCGGTGGCCAGTCCTTCGGCAGCGCCGACAAGCAGCGCCTGCTCGAGCGCAACCTGCGCATCCTCTCGGGCCGTTACCCGGGCTATGATGCCGAGGTGCAGGAGTTCATCCGCCGCGACCCGCTCAACACCCCGCGCCTGGCGCTGGGACTGGCGCTGGCGGCGCAGCGGCAGGACGGACCGGTGCCGGTCTACCTCGCCCATGCCATGGGCGGCGGCGCCGAGAGCTACCTGCAGGACCGCATCGCCGGCGAGGTCGCCGGGGGCGGCTCGGCGCTGGTGCTGCGCGTCGGGCAGGGGCATCGCTGGAAGCTCGAGCTCTACGGCCCCAGCGGCATGACGCAGGGCCTGACCAACGACTGGGACCTGATCGAGAGACTGGTCGCGCTGCTGCCCGAGCGCCGCATCATCTATTCCTGCGGCGTCAACGAGCGCGACGCGCTGGATCTGCCGGACCGGCTCCTGCAGCTCGCGGGGCAGGGCGGGGCGTACCTTCAGCCGGTCGAGATCCTGCTGCACGATTTCTTCCCGGTGAGCCCGTCCTACACCCTTCTGGGCAGCGATGGTCTCTATCACGGCGTGCCGGTGGCCGGTGGCCCTCTGGCCGGGGATCCGGCCCATGTCTACGAACGCCCCGGTGGTGTGAAAGCGTCGCTGGCCGAGTGGCAGGCGGCCTGGGGCCGGCTGATCTCGGCCGCCGGGCGCGTGGTGGTGTTCTCCGGCTCGAGCCGGGACATCCTGACGGAGGCCTACCCGCAGGCGGCGGGGCGGATCGCGGTCGAGCCGCACGTGCTGCCGGCGCCGCCGCCGCGGATCGCGCCGGGCGCGGGCGCCGAGGGCGCCCCGGTGATCGGCGTGCTGGGCAATATCGGGGTGCAGAAGGGCGCGGCGCTGCTGCAGGATCTGAGCCGCGAGCTGGCCCGGACGGGTGCCGCGCGGTTGGTGGTGCTGGGCCATCTCGATCCGAACTACAAGCTGGCGGCGCCGAGCTTGGTGCATGGCAGCTACGAGCTGCGCGACCTGCCGGGTCTGGTGGCGCGCTACGGCATTTCCGGCTGGTTCATGCCCTCGATCTGGCCCGAGACCTTCTCCTTCACCACCCACGAGATGCTGGCCACCGGCCTGCCGGTCGCGAGCTTCGATCTCGGCGCGCAGGGCGAGGCGGTGGCACGGGCGGTCGCGGCTGGCGCGCCGGGGGCAGTGCTGCCGGTGCCGGAGCGGGCCGGGCTCGATCCGGCGGCGCTGCTGTCGGTGATTTCCTGCGGGACGGAACAGATCAGGACGGGGGGGCGGCATGGATGACCGTTGCGACCTGATCCTGCATGTGGGGCTGCCCAAGGGCGGCAGCTCTGCGTTGCAGACCGCGCTGAGCATGACCCCGGATCTGACCTCCGCGTCGGGCCGGCAACTGCGCTACACCGCGCTGCGCCAGCGCGGCGGGCTGACCAGCATCCGCTATGGCGAGGACCTGAGCCGCGACGCCCGGCGCTCGCCCTACGGCTATGTCAGCTGGCCGAACATGAAGGCGGGAGACGCGGCCTCGCCGGTCTTCGAGGCGCTCGGAAAGGTCATGGCGGCGGGCTGGGAAGGCGGGTTCGTGCCTATCGCCTCCTGCGAGGGGTGGGTCAGCCGGCCGAATATCTTTGCCAAGCAGCTGCAGATGTGGGGCAACCCAAGGGTTGAGGTGGTGGCTTTTCTGCGCCCGCCGTTGGACTGGGTGAACGCGGCCTATTGGCAATGGGGGATCTGGCATCAGCCCGATCTTGATCTCTGGCTGAAGCGCGGCAACCTGCCCTACGAGTTCGGCCCAGTGCTCGAACGCTGGTCGACGATCCCCAACCTTCGGTTGCGGTTGGGGAATGCGCGGCCCGATGTGGTCGCGAAATTTTCCGAGTTCTATGGGGTCGATCTGCCGAATGCCTTGAGCAGCAACACCTCGTCACCGCCCGCGCTGATCGGCTTTTTGTTGCGCAACCGGCAGTTCCGGTCTTCGGGACACGACGCCTCGACCGAGTTCATCTTCCAGCGCTGGTGTCCGCCGGTCGAGGGCCGCAAGCCCTGGGCGATCCGGGCTCGGCATGTCTGGCAATTGCGCCCGATGGTGCAGCGCAACCGGGCTGCCCTGCGACGCATCGCCAATGAGGCGGAGCTGGCCGACATCTTCTCGGACGCGCGATGGACCGACGAGAGCCGCTATCACGCGGCGTTGCGGGCGGGGGTCTCGGCGCTCGATGACCGTACCGAGATGGCGGGTCTGCGGGAGTCGCTGCTGGAGGGGCTGCACCGGGCCTGCGCCGCGGTGGGCTGTCCGATGCCGGCGGTGCCGGACTGCCCGAGGGAGGGCGCCTCGACGCAAGAGTGGGACGACATGTTCTGCCCGCTCATGGAGGCGCTTTTGCGGGCCGACCTCGCCGTGCGCGAGGCGCAGGGCGGGCGGGAGCTGCGTGGCCTGAAGGCCCGGATGATGCGCAGCTTTCCGAAGCTGTTCGGAGGCTAGTCAGCGGTGCATCAGCTCGGCGTGGTAGCGCCGCAGCAGCAGAAGTCCGAGAGCCAGACTGACGAGTGAGATCCCCAGAACATAGATTCTGGAAACGTAATAGGCGTCGTAGACCGGGTAGAACCCCTCCCGCATTAGGCCGACGATATGAACCAGCGGATTGTACCACAGGTAGCTGCGGTAGGGCTCGGGAATGGTGTCGAAGAGGTAGAAGACGCAGGAGATGATGAACAGTGGTCGGGTGACGATGCCCCAGGCCCGCTGTGCTAGCGGAAACCGGGTAAAGAGGTAACAAGTCAACGTGCCGAGACCGAGCCCCAGCAGGGCAGCGAGGGCGAAGGACTCGAAGATCAGCGGGAAATCCAGCGTGGTTCGGGTCTCGTAGATCAGCATGATGCCGCCGAAGATGATGTAGCTGACCAAAAGCTGGGTCATAACGTCGAGGACGAAGCGCCCAAGAATGGCATCGACAAAGGTGACCGTGGGGTAGGCCAGCAGCGGTTTGGAGAAGTTCAGCGCGCTGGCGATCTTTCCCTGCAGACCGGCATACATGACGAAGGGCAACATGCCGGTTGCGTAGAAGATCGGGAAGTTCTCGCCGAGGCCGGGGCTTCGGAGGAAGGCGGAGAACACCAGCGTCATGACTATGATGCCGCCGATCGGCTCCAAGAGCGCCCAGATGTACCCGCCCGGTGAGCGGCCGTAGCTGGTGGCCATCTCACGCAGGACGAGGGCGCCGATGGCGCGGGCGCCCGGGAAGGAGCGACGGGTGGCCGCCGTGGGCTTGGCCGGCGGGGCGAAATCTTCGGTGCTCATGAAGCCTCGGGAATATGGTATCTTGTTCCTGTCCGGTGTATTAGCATCCTGCTCTGGCAATTGACATTCTAATGGGGCCCCATTGACACAACCCGCCAAGGACAAGGCTGCCGACCCCGCTCGGGGCGCGTCGCAGCAGGGCCAAGACGTGCCCGCATCGGCCGGACAAGCCCCCAAGGGACAGCAGAAGGAGGCGGCGCCGAAGGCGCAGGGCCAGCAGGCCGGGCCTCAGAAATCCGCCCCTCAGGCGGGTGTCACACCGGCCCAGAAACAGGCGCCTGCGGCAAAGCCTGCTCCGAAACAACCCGCCCCGCCCCCACCGGCGGCCCAGCAGCCTGCACGGCAGCCGGCCTCCCCGGGGCAACCGCAGCCGGCGCAGTCCGGTGCAGGCCAGAAACCGCAGCCACAGCCGAAACCTGGCGGACAGACGCCCGGTGGAAGTGCGCCGCAGCGGCAGCCCGCCGGCGCCGCACAGCCAAAGCGACGTCACTGGCTGCTGCTGGCCAGCTTCATCGCCTGCGTCATTCTGCCGGCCATCATCACCGGGCTTTACCTGTGGTTGGTGGCCGTCGACCAGTACGCGTCGCGCGTGGGCTTCACCGTGCGCCAGGAAGAGGCCGCCTCGGCCACCGACCTGCTGGGCGGGTTGTCGAACTTGTCCAATTCCAGCTCGTCCGACACCGACATCCTTTACGAGTTCATCCAGAGCCAGAAGCTGGTCAGCGAAATCGACAACGAGCTTGACCTGCGCACGATCTGGTCGCGCCCCGAGTGGGACCCGGTTTTTGCCATCGACCCGGAGGCCTCGATCGAGACGCTCGTCGATTACTGGGAGGATATGGTCAAGATCTCGTACAGTGCCGGGCTGATCGAGGTCGAGGTGCGGGCCTTCCGGCCCGAGGATGCCACCGCGATTGCGCAGCTGCTGCTCGACAAGAGTTCGGATGTGATCAACGAGCTGAGTGCCGTGGCGCGCGAGGATTCGATCAGCTACGCCCGCGAGGAGCTGAACGAGGCGGTCGAACGTCTCAAGGAGGCGCGCGAGACGGTGACCCGGTTCCGCAACGAGAACCAGCTGGTCGACCCGCAGCTCGACCTGCAGAGCCAGGCCGGCCTCCTGGGCAATCTGCAGGGCCAGGAGGCCGAGCAGATCATCGAGCTCGACCTGCTGCGCGACACTGCCCAGAGCAACGACCCCCGCGTGGACCAGGCCGAGCGCCGGCTCGAGGTGATCCGGACCCGTATCGCCGCTGAGCGCCAGAAGCTGGGCTTCGACAGCGGTGGCGGTGTTGGCACCGCCTTTGCCGATCTGGTGGGCGAGTACGAGCGTCTGGTGGTTGACCGGGAGTTTGCCGAGCAATCCTATGTCTCGGCACTCGCGGCCTATGACGGCGCCCGGGCCGATGCCAAGCGCCAGAGCCGCTACCTCGCCGCCTATATGCAACCGACCGAGGCACAGACCGCGCAATACCCGCAGCGCGGGGTGCTGCTCATGGTGGTGACGCTGTTCCTGTTCCTAGCATGGGCGACCGTGACGCTTGTGGCCTACTCGGTCAAGGACCGCCGCTGAGGGCCGGCTTGCAATGATTCGCTTTGAGAACGTCACCAAGACCTTCGTCATGGACGGCAAGCGCAAGACGGTCATGGAGAATGTCTCCATGACCTTTCCCGACGGGCGCTCGGTGGGGCTGCTGGGCCGCAACGGGGCGGGCAAGTCGACCCTTTTGCAGATGATCGCAGGCACCATGCCTCCAACCTCGGGGAAAATCGTCACGTCGGGCCGGATCTCTTTTCCGGTGGGCTTTGCCGGCTCGTTCCATGGCGAGCTCAGCGGGGCGCAGAACTGCCGTTTCGTGGCCCGGATCTACGGCGTTGATACCGATGAGCTCATCGCCTTTGTCGAGGAATTCGCCGGACTGGGCGTGCATTTCCACCTGCCGCTCAAGACCTATTCCTCGGGGATGAAATCTCGGCTGGCCTTCGGCACCTCGATGGGCATCGCCTTCGACACTTACCTGGTCGACGAGGTGACAGCGGTGGGCGATGCGTCCTTCAGGGCCCGCAGCGACGCGCTGTTCAAGCAGCGCATGCGCAATGCCGGCTCGGTGGTGGTCAGCCATTCGATGAACCAGATCCGCCAGCTTTGTGACGCGGTGGTCATTCTCGAGGATGGCCACTTGGTGTTCCACGACGATGTCGACCGGGGCATCCGAGAGCACGAGCAGAACATGAAGCGAAGGGCCTGAAGCAGGATAGGGCTCTCTGCCGCACCCTTTTCAGACGGGGTTCAGACCGTAAAAGACCCTGTTTCGCAGCGAAACAGGGTCAGACCCGCCCGAGAGCCGCGGCGAGGTAGAGGCTGGCAGTGGTGAGCCGGGTCTGGCGGTGCAGACCGAGCTGGTGGAAGGTCAGAGGCCGGGTCAGCCCGGGATGGCGCGGGGCGTTGTGCAGGTCTGCCAGCAGGGTCTGATGCTCCGGAGTAAGCAGGTCTCGAGCCCGCTCCAGTGCGGCGAGATTGGCGCCGAGCCAGTTCGCGTAGGTGCGCCCAAGGACCTGTCGCACCCGCTGCAGCCGCGGTGCCAGTCCCTGATGGGCACCCATGGCGTTGGCATGGTGCTGGCGGTAGTAGAGTACCTTCTCGCGGTCGATGACGATCTCGCCGCCGGCGCCGCTGACCAACTGGTAGAGCCACCAGTCGTGATAGGGGATGCCCTCGGGCATGCCGGCGCGGCGCACCAGCTCGACGGCGCCGGCGCTCAGCACTGCGCTGTGGCCGCTCACGACGTTCTGGGTCAGCGCATTGCGGAAGCAGGGGGCGCGGCGCGGCAGGCGCGAGCGGCCGATCACCCGCAGCTGGCGGTCGGTGTGGTGGCTCTGGGCGCCGTAGAGCGCCACCGGTCCGGCATTGTGCAGCGCGCTGAGTGCCAGTCGAAGCTTGCCGGGCAGCCAGACATCGTCCTGGTCCGACAGCGCCACCGGGCCTGAGGGCAGTTCGGGGTGACAAAGCATGGACAGGAAATTGGCGGCGTGACCACGCCGGGGGCCGGAGAGGAGACGGACCTCGCGGTTCGCCGACTCGCGGTCGCGAAAAGCGGTGATGATGTCGATGGTGGCATCGCTGGAGCCGTCGTCGCTGATCCAGAGGTCCCAGTGCGGATGGTTCTGCGCCACGTAGGACTGCAGCTGTTCCTCGAGATGCGCGGCGCCGTTCCAGGTGGCCAGAAGGATGGTGATCCGGGTCTCTGAGGAGACGGGCGGGACGGGCGGCATCGGGAGCTTTCCTGGCGGTTCGTTCGCGCCCCAGTGATGCCGGAGCCGAGGCCCCACCGCAACCGTTCGCGCGGGTTTGAGGCAAATGCTGTCGGCATTCCGCATTCTGGCCGCAGCGGCTGCGCGCCGGCGACCCGGGCCTGCGGCAGTCCGGGCGCGGGGGCGCGATCTGCGGGGAAGCGGATGGGAATCTTGCGCCATGTGGCGACCGGGCTGTCCAGTTCCGAGACGCAAATGACGGCCCTGAGCGGCCTGCTGGCGCAGGAGGCCGGCGAGGGGCTGCGGCTCTACAGCGCGAGCGGCGCTGGCGGTGGTTTGCTCGTCCGCGATGCCGGGTTGGCGCTGAAGGAGACCAAGAGCTACGGCCCGTCCTCGGGGCTCGACGCGCCGCGCTTCCTGGTGAAAACCGAGATCGGCGGGCAGGAAATGCTGCTGGCGCCGGGTCGGTATGGCACCCGGATCGAGGCCTGGGAGCTGGGGGCCGATGGCGAACTCGGAGAGCGGCTGGAGCTCATCTTCGCGGGAGCCGAGCCGCAGGCGCTGCTGGCGCTCGAGACGGTGCAGGTCGCGGGACAGGGCTACATCGTCACCGCCTCGCGACAGAGCGCCGGGCTTGAGGTCTGGCAGGCTGACGGAAAGACCCTGCGGGCGCAGCCGCAGGACGTGTTGGCGCAAGCGCCGGGCACGGGGGCGGTGAGTGCCATCGAAAGCGTTACGCTGGCCGGCGAGACCCGGGTTCTGGCGCTGTCTTCGAGCCAGAACAGTCTCTATTCCTATGCGCTCGATGGTGATGGGCGGCTTGACGACATGGCCCGGATCGACCTGCAGGATGGGCTGTTTCTCGACACGCCCACGCGGCTCGAGCTCGTCGAGCTGGCCGGGCAGAGCTATGCGCTGATTGGCGCCTCGGGCAATGGCGCGATCGGGGTGGTGGCGCTCGAAGCCGGCGGAAATATGTGGGTGACCGATCTGGTAGGCGACGATCTGCAAACCCGCTTCTCCGGGGTGACGGTGCTCGAAAGCGTCACCGTTGGCGGGCAGGTCTACGTGGTGGTCGGCGGCGGCGATGACGGGCTGAGCCTGATGACGCTGCTGCCCGGGGGGCGGTTGCTGCATCTCGAGACCTTGGCCGACGATCTCGACATGGCGCTGAGCAACCCCGCGGCACTGAGCCTCGTGGCGGACGCGACGGGCATCGACATCTTTGTCGCCGGCGGGTGGCCCGAGGGTGAGGAGGGGCAGGGCGACGGGGTCACCCGGTTGCGGGCGGATCTTGGCGTGATCGGCACGGTGCAGGGGCCGGCGACGACGGCCCAGACCCTTACAGGCGGCGCCGGGCGCGACCAGATCCATGGCGGCGGCGGCGGTGACCGGCTGTCCGGCGGGGCAGGCGACGACGTGCTGATCGACGGCGCCGGGGCGGATGTGCTGACCGGCGGGGCGGGGGCCGACGTTTTCGTCTTCACTGCCGACGGGCAGACCGATCGGATCACCGATTTCGAGCCCGGCACCGACCGGCTCGACCTGTCGGGGCTGGGGCGGTTCTACACCGTCGAGGCGCTCGACATCCGCAGCACCGCCACCGGGGCCGAGATCACCCTGGGCGGCGAGACGGTGCGCATCGACAGCGCCGAGGGCACGCCGCTGGAGGCCGCGGACTTCGCCATCGGCGGGCTGCGCGATCTTTGGCACATCGACAGCGCGGCGATCCCGGCGGCGCCGCTGTCGATGACCGGGAGCGCGGGCACCGATCTGCTGACCGGGCGCGACGGCGACGACACGCTGGCGGGCGGCGACGGCCATGACGTGCTGCGCGGGGCAGGGGGCGATGACCTGCTGATGGGCGCGGCCCCCGACCCGGTTTTCGATCCGGCCTCGGGGCAGGTCTACCGGCTCTACCGCGCAACGCTCGACCGCGCCCCGGACACCACCGGTCTTCTGAACTGGAGCGAGCGGCTGATCGACGGTGAACGCAGCCTCGTCTCGGTGGCCACCGGCTTCGTCAACAGCGCCGAGTTCCGCGCCACTTATGGCGCGCTCGATGACGAAGGCTTTGTCACGCTGCTCTATGAAAACGTTCTGGGCCGGGCACCGGATGCGGGCGGACTTGCCAACTGGACGGCGCGGCTCGCAGCGGGGACAAGCCGCGAGCAGGTGGTGCTGGGCTTTTCCGAGAGCCCCGAGTTCCGCGCCGGCACCGCCGCCGAGGCCTCGGCGTTCAGCCATGCGGGTCTGCAGGCAGGCTATGTGGACGAGGTGTTTCGTCTCTATGATGCCACGCTGGGCCGTGCCCCCGACGCGAGCGGGCTGCTTGGCTGGAGCGGGCGGCTGGCCGGGGGGCGGGACCTGACGGAGGTGGCCACCGGCTTCGTCAACAGCGCCGAGTTTCGTGCCACCTATGGGGCACTCGATGACGCGGGCTTCGTGACGCTGCTCTATGAAAACGTCTTGGGCCGGTCGCCGGACGCTGGTGGTCTGGCGAACTGGACGGCACGGCTCGAGGGCGGCATGACCCGCGAGCAGGTGGTGCTGGGCTTTTCCGAAAGCGCCGAGTTTCGCGCCGCCAGCGCGCCGGAGCTGCTGGCCTGGATGCGCGCGCAGGGCGTCGAGGACGAGCTTGATGGCGGCGCCGGCCACAATCTGCTGATCGGTGGCGCGATGTCGGATTGCTTCCTGTTCCGTGCCGGCGAGGAGAGCCAGCACCGGGTGGCCGACCTCGAACGCTGGGATTTCCTGCGTTTCGAGGGGTTCGGTTATGAGAGCGTGGAGGAGCTGCGGGGGCATCTCACAGTCTCGGAAGCGGGGGCGGTGTTCGCGGATCAGGACGTGCGGGTGGTGTTTTCCGGCACCGGTCTACCGGATATTCACGATGACATGGTTGTGCTCTGAAAGCTCGGTCTCGGTCTTGTCTTATTTCCGTGCGAGAAGGGACAGGACAACACAACCTGGAGGATTGCATGTCGAGCAGAACGACCCCGACCGCCTTCGAGCAGCAGATGCTGGAATATATCAACCGCGCCCGGCTCGATCCGCAGGGGGAGTTCGACGCGCTGATCCTCAATGAGGCGACCGGCACCGCGGTGCAGGACAATGTCACCAACGCACTGGGGTACTTCGATGTCGACCTCGGGCTGTTCGAAGAACAGCTTTCCGAGTTCGAGGCGGTGGCGCCGCTGGCCTGGAACGGGGCGCTCGCCGATGCGTCGGCGGCGCATTCGCAGGCGATGATCGACTATGCCACCGCCAATCCCGACCGCAATGCGCAGCAGCACCAGCTGCCCGGAGAGGACGCGGTCGGCACCCGGATCACCGATGCCGGCTATAGCTGGTCCGCCTACCGCGAGAACATATTCGCACACACCAAAGACCCGCTGCATGCCCATGCGGCCTTCTATATCGACTGGGGCGCCGGTGCGGGCGGCATGCAGGATCCGGCGGGACACCGGATCAGCATCCTGTCGGATGGCGTGACCGAGATTGGCCTCAGCGCGCTTTCGGCCCCCGATGGGCTGAGCGTAGGGCCGTGGGTGGTGACGCAGGACTTTGGCAACCGCCGGGATTACCAGTCGCAGCTGGTGGGCGTGGTGATCGACGATGCCGATGGCGACCGGTTCTACGACATGGGCGAGGGGCTGGGTGGCATCAGCGTCACCGCCACCGGGAACCGTGGCACGTATACCACCACCAGCTGGGCGGCGGGCGGCTACCAGATGGAGTTGCCGTCCGGCCGCTACGACGTGGTCTTTACCGGCGCCGGAATCGAGGGCGAGATCGTTCACGAGGTGACGATGGGCTCGGAGAACCTCAAGCTCGACGGAATCGCCGGGGATGCGAATGAGGTGGTGATCGCACCGGTGGTCTACGGCACCGCGGCGGATGAGCGGCTCACGGCGCTTGATGGCCATGATCAGAGCCTGATCGGCAGCGGTGGCTCCGACACGCTGGAGGGCAGCGATGGTGACAACCTGCTGATCGGTGACCGGCTCGAGGCGGTGTCCCAGCCCGAGCTCGCGGGGCGGGTCTATCGTCTCTATCTCGCGACGCTGGGGCGCGAACCCGACGCCACCGGGCACGACGCCTGGACCGAGCGGCTGCTGACCGGAGAACAGGACCTGGCCGGCGTTGCGACCGGCTTCGTCAACAGCCCCGAGTTCCGCGCCACTTACGGCGGGCTTGATGATGCGGGCTTCGTCACGCTGCTCTACGGCAATGTGCTGGGCCGGTCGCCGGATGCGCAGGGGCTGGCCAACTGGACCGCGCGGCTCGACGCCGGCATGAGCCGGGCCGAGGTGGTGCTGGGCTTCTCGCAGAGCGGGGAACTGATCAATGACACCCGCGCCGAGGCGGCGGCCTTCGCGCGGGATCACGCGGATGCCACCTGGGGCGACGACGTCTTCCGGCTCTACCAGGCGACGCTGGACCGGGCGCCGGATGCTTCCGGCTACGCCAACTGGTCCGGGCGGCTGGCGGACGGGATGGCCTATGCCAACGCCGCCTCGGGCTTCGTGAACAGTGCCGAGTTCCGTGCCACCTATGGCGCACTCGACAACGAAGGCTTTGTCACCACGCTCTATGAAAACGTGCTGGACCGGGCGCCGGATGCGAACGGGCTGGCGAACTGGACGGCGCGGCTCGAGGACGGGATGAGCCGGGTCGCGGTGGTCGAGGGGTTTGCCCAGAGCGTCGAGTTCACCGCTGCCATGGCGCAGGAGCACGTGGACTGGATGCGCGGGCAGGGTGTCGATGACCGGCTCTCTTCCGGCGGCGGCAGCGATGTGATGTTCGGCGGGACCGGCGCCGATGTTTTCGTCTTCGAAGCCGGGGAGAGAGTGACCGTTGCCGACCTCGAGCCCTGGGACTGGTTGGAACTCACAGGCTTCGATTTCGCGGACGGCGCCGAGGCGGTTGCCGCCTTCGAGACGGTTGGCGGCACCCTGGTGCTGGAGGACGAGGGCTCGGTGCTGGTGCTGCGGGATGCCGCAGGCGCGCTGACCGCGGACCAGATCCTGCTGGCCTGAGCCGGAGACAAGCCGGCCCCGCCTGCCGCCACGGTGGCGGCGGGCGGGTCTGCGGGTGGGGCCGTGCCCAGTGTGCCGGGCATGTGTGGCCTCTCGGGGCTGCGCGCCGGAGCGTTGCGTCTGGTCCGCACGGAGCGGCAGGGGGCCGGTAACGGGTGGGCTCTAGCGTCGCGACGGTCTGTCGATCCGCGGAGAGCCTCGCATGTCCGATCTTTCGCCCAACCTGTCGCTGCCCTACCTGGCGCCGGCGCAGGCTCAGAAACATGTCACCCATAATGAAGCGCTGACGCTGCTCGACGCGGTGGTGCAACTGGCGGTCGCAAGCCGCAGCCAGACCGAGCCGCCCGTCGATCCGGCCCCGGGCGCGCGCTACATAGTGCCGCCAGGCGCCACCGGGGACTGGTCCGGGCAGGCGGCGGGAACGCTGGCGCTCTGGAACGGGCAGGCATGGCGTTTTTTCTCCCCGGCGGCGGGCTGGCGGGGGCTGGTTCTGGACGAAGGCATCGAGCTGGTCTGGCAGGGCGGGGCCTGGGCTGCACCCGCGCGGATGGGGGTGAATGCTGCGCCGGACGAGACCAACCGGCTGGCAGTCTCGGCAAACGCGACGCTGCTGACCCACGAGGGCGGCGGGCATCAACTCAAGATCAACAAGTCGACGGCAGGCGACACCGGCAGCCTGCTGTTCCAGACCGGCTGGTCGGGCCGGGCCGAGATGGGCTGCGCGGGGAGCGACGATTTCTCGGTGAAGGTCTCGGCGGACGGATCTGCCTGGCACACCGCGTTGAGCCTCGTCGCGGATACCGGCTGGACGGTGCTGGAACAGGGCGCGCGCATCGAGGGCGCGCTGACCGGGTCGGCTGTCGTGGGCACTGTGAGCCAGGCCGGTGGCGAGACCACCGGCGCGGTGATGGCGCGCGGCGAAGGGCCGGACGGATCCTGGCTGCGGCTGGCCGATGGCACGCAATTGTGCTGGAACAGTCTCGATTCAAGCGCCTCGGCGACGGTGGGCTGGAGCTTTCCGCAGGCCTTCGTCGCGGTTCCGGTGGTGCAGGCCTGCGGCCAGGCAGGCAGCCCTCACCTGGTGACAGCGGGTGCGATCACGGCCACCGGGACGGAGCTGTCGGCTTGGGATCTCGCCGGCAGCCGCGCAGCCATTGGCTGCGGGCTGGTCGCTGTGGGGCGGTGGTACTGAGCGTTTCGGGCCGGGACAGGCTCTGATCGCCGACGCCCGCAGGGGCGCCGGCGGTCCGTGTCAGCCGCGCGGCTGCTCGTAGATCACCGCGACCAGCCCGTTGCCCTCGCGCGCGTCGGGCTCTTCCGCCGCCGGCATCTGCCAGCAGAACAGGCTCTGTGTCTCGGGCCATGTTTCGGGCTCGACGGTGCGGAAGATCAGCTCGCCCTGCATGTCGATCTCGCGCGTGTCGGAGGACAACACGAGCTGGCGCAGCTGCCGCGGCGGAATGCCCTCGCCGGAGGCGATCTGGGTCGACACCGGGGGCAGGGCCTCTCCGGCGCCGGTCTCGATCTCGATCGCCGGGCCGGAGCCGGAGGTGACGATGACCGCCGCGAGGGCGCGCCCTGATCCGCTGACCCGCGGCGTCAGGCCGAAGGGCTCGTAGGACACCGCGATCTGGTTGCTCTTGAAGGCGGCGCTCGGGGCGTTGTCGTTGGGGATCGTCACATGCAGGTTCAGCGGGTCGAAATGCCGGGCCCGTTCGGGGTCCTGCACCGGCGGACGGGCCTGTCGGTGTAGCACCATGACGTGCTCGGCGATCCGCATGGGCAGCTCGGTATCGACCCGGTAGCGGCTGTTTTCCGAGTACCATTCGGCCGGCTTGTACTGGCCGCGGGCCAGCACCGGCAGTAGCTGCTGCACGTCGAGAACCGGCACTTGGTAGGCGGCGAAGAGCCGCTTCAGCGCGGGAATATAAGGATCATCCATGAGGTTGAGCTGGGCGCAGTTGCGCATCAGCACGGGCACCAGCGGACGGCGCTCGCGGATACAGACCTGGATCAGCCATTCGACGTGGTAGAGCAGGCTCTCGAGCGACTGGCCATCGCTGTGATGGTTGTACTCGTTGATGCCGTATTCCCAGAACACCGCCGCCTCTGGCGGGCGCTTGGCCCAGCTCAGCAGCCGGTACAACCCCATCGCGGTGGTGCTGGCGCCGAGCGACAGGTTGGTGATGTCGACGAGGCTGTCGAAATTGCGCCGCAGCAGGTTGACCCAGCCGCCGGCGAGGATCGAGTTGGGCCCGCCCAGCACCATCGCCGGCAGGCGCTCGGGCGGGCGCGCCTCGAGCGGCATGGAGGCGTTGACATGGGTGAGCTGCGGGCGGCAGCGCGCCAGGATGTCGAGCGGCACGCCAAGCTCCTTGAAGAGCGTCATCTCGGCCACCGCGGGCTTGGCGAATTCCTCCTCGAAGGAGCAGGCCACGAGTCGGCCGCTGCCGCCGGAGCCGGCCTCGACGGCCTCTTCCAGCCGGGCGCGAAAGGCCGACCAGTTCACGTCGGGGGAGTACTTGTCGATGAAGCTCCAGTAGTCTTCGGACAGGCAACCTTGCTTAAACATCTGGTTGTGCACCGATTTCAGCCAGGGCTCGGCCTCGCGCTCGAACACCACGAAGACCGGGTCGAACTCGGCGAAGGCCTCGGCCATGATGCGGACGATCTCGGGCGCGCGCGGGTAGATCCCGGTCTCGCGGTAATGCTGGGTCAGCGAGCCCAGCGGCAGGCCGGGAAGCCCCTCGTCGGTGACGCAGATCACCGATTGCGGCACGTCGCGGAACGCCGCCGCCCATTCGTCGGCCCGCTCACGGAACTTGGCCGGCCCGATCAGGCCCATGGTCAGCGAGTGGGCGGCGAATTTCAGCGGGTTCGAGCTGCCGTCGGCGAGGTTGTAGCAAGCCATGTGCTCGGAGAGCTGCTCGGAATGGTCGAGCAGCCAGCGCTGCAGCGAGCTGCTGCCGGTCTTGTGGTAGCCCAGATGGACGACCAAGCGCTTCTTGGCGGGGGATTGTTCCATGGCACTCATGCTTTGGGTTGCTGCAGGTCCGCGAGGATCTCACGCAGGCGGCCGCCATAGCGCTTGGCGATGGCCTTGGCCGAGAAGTTCTCGCGGATGTGGTCGTAGGCGGCCTCTGCCTTGGCCCGGCGCGCCTCAGGGTCGTCATAGGCGGCGCGCATCTGGCGGGCGGCATCCTCGACATAGGGCTCGGCCCAGACCGAGCCTTTTCGCACGAAGATATAGTCGCCGGGCTGCAGCTCGGTCTCTTCGTAGTCGACCATCCAGGCGGTGTCCGCGGTGCAGAAGTCCATGTTGCCGGAATAGGCGGTGCAGATCACCGGCACCTTCAGCGCCATCGCCTCGATCATGCCGAAGCCCCAGCCCTCGGACTTGTGCAGCGAGATGTAACAGTCCGAGCCGGCCTTGAGCTGCAGCAGGTCGCGGTAGCTCAGGGTCTCGTTCATCACCACGATGCGCGGATCGTTGGAGATAATCGCGTCGACCTTGTCCCACAGGTTCACCTGCACCGGATCGAACACGCTGTCGCGGTTCTGGGTCTTCACCACCAGCCGCGCGTTGGGCACGCCTTCGAAGGCCTTCTGGAACGCCTTGAGCACCGAGACCGGGTTCTTGCGCTGCACGAAGGAGAAGCTGTCGAAGGCCACCAGGCACACATAGTGACTGTCATCGAAGCGGAAGCGGCGGTTGACGAAGGCGCGCGAGGCCTCGCGGGTGATATCGGGGTGCTCCTCGTAGCACATGCCGACATTGACCACCGGCTTTCCCTTGGCATCGGGCTGGTAGATCTGCACGCCGTACTCGGTCGAGACCCAGATCTCGTCGAGCATTTCCATGCCGAGGTAATGGCAATAGGCGGGCTTATCGAGCTCCCAGAAGAAATAGCCGATGTTGTAGCGGCCCGAGAACACGTCGGGTTGGTAGGCATAGGCCAGCGGGGTGGATTCCGCGTTCAGGTGGATCAGGTTGATCTTCGCCGGACCGTACTCCTCGATCAGCGTGTCCGAGGAGAAGCCCTCGGGGGCCGGGTTGTCGAGGTCGAAGTCGACGCCGCGGATGTCGAGCCCGGTCTCGCGCAGGATCGCCGCCGACAGGCGCGTGGCCTGGCCGAGGCCCGAGGCCTTGGCGAGTGGGCCGATGAGCTGCACGTCAACCTCGTTGCGGGTCTGATCGGGCTCGGGCAGGGCAGCGGCCTCGTAACGGTGGCCGTCCTGGTCGCGGGTCAGGAAGCTGTAGCTGTCGAGGTCGAAGAACACCTTGCGCAGGGCCGCCACGTAGCGGTCGCGCGGCAGCGCGACGCTCTCGGGCAGGGCGGTCTCGTCATCGCTGCCAGTGTCTCTGTCGGTGTCGCGGTCGGCCTTCACCGCGGCATCCGCCGCGAGCAGGCCGTTGACGAAGGTCTCGAAGTCCGATGCCTTGCCGGGGTTGTCGGCGTTGGGGGCCAGCAGCGCGGCGATCTGGGTGCGCGGCATGTAGCGCAGCAGGTCCGGGCGTTTGGCCGCGTGCAGCAGCATCGCCAGCATTAGGGTCTTGCGGCCCTCGCTCGAGCCGGGGTCGAGGAAGTGCAGCTTGGGGCTGTCGAGGAAGTAGCGCTCGGTGAAGTAGCTTAGCGGGAAGGCGTCGAGCCTGCGCGAGGGGTGCACGCCGCGCAGCGCGTCGGCGTAGCGGTCGGGCACGAGGCAATCCTCGAAATACATATGTGTCACGTCCTGGTGGACCCACCAGAACAGGAGGTCCATGTAGCGGTCGCGGTCGTTGAGATCGAGCCGGCCCATCAGATCGGTGCGGCCCGACAGGCGCCACCACATTATGCGGCTGAGCGTGAAGCTCTGCCCGGCCATCACCAGCGGCGCGTTGAGATAGTCGAGTTGCTCTGACGAGAGCGGGATGCGGCGCTTTTCCTGGCTGCGATAGGCGGTGAGATACCAGTAGAGGAAGCGGTCCTCGCTCTCGAGGCCCTTCTCCACGAGGTAATGCTCGTCCATCCGGTAGCGGTAGCGCACGTAGTCGAGATAGGCCGGCTGGCCGCTCTCGGGGATATCCGGGATAATCCGGTCGCGAGTGAACATCTGGTGATGCCGCGACAGGGGGGGCTGCTGCACCGGCGGTAGGGGGCCTTCGGGCAACGGGGTCTCGTCCAGCAGCTCGACCAGGGCGGCCAGCTCGCTCTTCAGGGCGAAGCGGCTGCGGGTGACGGTGTCGGCCCCTACCCCGGGGTTCTCGGGGTCGGGGCGGATCTCGAGCGAGCCCAGCTCGACGCCGCCCTCGCCCTCGGTGCGGATGCTGACATGGCCGCCGGCCTGCTCGATCTTCTGGTAGAGCGCGTCGGACAGGCCGAACTGGAAGCCGCAAGCGACCTCGCCGCCGGTGGCAGCGCGGACGTCCTCGCGCACCGCGTCGGCGATGCCGGCATCCAGAAGCGTTTCTCCGGCGTAGATCGCCACCGGCACCCGGCCGGTATTGCCCTCACGGCGGATCACCCAGCCCCGGATCACCCCCTCGTCGGAGAGCCCGTCCACATTGCCCCGGAAGGCGCCGTGATACTGGTGGCCATTGAGGTCGAGCGGGCCTTTCAGCACGCGCCGCGCCGCCGAGCGCAGCTTCGATTTCAGCGGAACGCCGGAGATGCTCATCTGGATATCCTGTCTGCTGGCAAGGGCCTGGGCGATCAGCCCAAGGCGTCGAAGTCGGACTTGGCCATCATGCTGGCCAGGCTGCGGATATCGACCTTGGGCTCCCAACCGAGCTGGGTGCGGGCCTTGCTGGCGTCGCCGATCAGTAGATCGACCTCAGCGGGGCGGTAGAACTTGGGGTTCACCTTCATCACCAGCTTGCCGGTCTTGCGGTCGGTCGCGGTCTCGTTCTCGGCCTCGCCTTCCCAGGCCAGATCCATGCACAATTCTTCGGCAGCGAAGGTGAAGAAATCGCGGATGGTGGTGGTGACGCCGGTTGCCAGCACGTAATCGTCGGCGTCATCCTGCTGCAGCATGCGCCACATGCCCTCGACGTAATCGCCGGCGAAGCCCCAGTCACGCTGGGCGTCCATGTTGCCGAGCTCCACCGCCGCATCGCCGCCGCGGGCCAGCTGCGCCAGGCCGAGGGTGATCTTGCGGGTGACGAATTCCTTCCCGCGCAGCGGGCTTTCGTGGTTGAACAGGATCCCCGAGCTGGCGTGCATGCCGAAGCTCTCGCGGTAATTCATGGTGATGTAGTGACCATAGACCTTGGCCACGCCGTAGGGTGAGCGCGGGTAGAGACGGGTGGTCTCCTTCTGGGGTACTTCCTGAACCAGGCCGAACATTTCCGAGGTCGAAGCCTGGTAGAAGCGGGCGTTGGGGCGCAGGGTGCGCAGGGTGTCGAGGATGCGCACTACCGCCATGCCATCGGCATCGGCGGTGTAGACCGGCAGATCCCAGGACGCGCCGACGAAGCTTTGGGCGGCAAGGTTGTAGAACTCGTCCATCTCGACCGCCTGGATGGTGCGGAAGATGTTGTTCTGTTCGGTCAGGTCGAACTCGTGCAGCGTCACCTTGTCGGCGATCCCCAGCAGGTCGAGCCGGACAGTCTCGGGCTGCGAGATGCGCCGCACCCCGCCATGCACCTCGTAGCCTTTCTCAAGCAGAAGCTTGGCGAGATAGGCGCCGTCCTGTCCGGTGATGCCGGTGATGAATGCTGT
>Ga0114903_1000397_pt1 | contig 26216 bp, 25 predicted proteins | sample MalvirDeepMed_s2_FD_87289 | JGI IMG/M metagenome (GOLD analysis project Ga0114903, IMG submission 87289) | Marine viral communities from the Global Malaspina Expedition - Malaspina viral metaG DeepMed_s2 | ecosystem: Environmental > Aquatic > Marine > Oceanic | place: Mediterranean Sea... | reverse complement strand
GCCTCGCGCGAGGCCGGCCTCGGGCTCGTTGGCCCGGACCTTGCGGTTTCCGCGCTCGCAACTGCCGCGCCGGAGAACGCACCCGCCTGAGCGCGGCGCGAGCCTGTCGCAATGGTTTTGGCGCGACCGGCTCAAAAGCTGTCGCACAGGAGCAAGAGCCGGGCCTGCGGGTGCCCTACTTGCTTCTGACCCGACACAAGGAGCAAGGCATGGACACGCAAACGACGTTCAACAAACCGAACCTGGTGCTCGGCGGGACCGGCAAAACCGGCCGCCGCATCGTGGAGCGGCTGCGCCGTCGCGGGCTACCGGTACGCGTCGGATCGCGCGCGGGTACGCCGCCCTTCGACTGGGCACGCGAAGCCACCTGGGACGATGCACTGCAAGGCGTGTCGAGCATCTACATCTCTTACGCACCCGACCTGGCGATACCCGGCGCCAAGGACGCGATCGCCGCGCTTGTCTGGCGCGCGAAACTGCACGACGTAAAGCGGGTGGTGCTGCTGTCGGGCCGGGGCGAGGACGAAGCGCGGGCTTGCGAGGCTATCGTGCAAAACAGCGGCCTCGAATGGACCATCGTGCGCGCCAGCTGGTTCGCGCAGAACTTCTCCGAAGGCGCGTTCGCGGACATGGTGCCAAGCGGTATCATCGCGCTGCCGGGCGGCGATACGCCCGAACCTTATGTCGATCTCGAAGATGTGGCCGACGTCGCGCTCGCCGCACTGATCGAACAAGGGCATGACGGCGAAGTCTACGAGGTCACCGGCCCGCGCCTGATGACGCTGCGCGAGGTTGCCAGCGATCTTGCGCACGCGACCGGGCATCCGGTCCGCTATGTCGACGTGCCCCACGACGAATTCATCGGCCAGCTCGCGGATTCGGGCGCGCCCGAAGCGATCGTGTGGCTGCTCGACTACCTGTTCTCGACCGTGCTCGACGGGCGCAATGCGAGCCTCGCCGACGGGGTGCAGCGCGCGCTTGGCCGCCCGCCGCGCGATTTCGCGCACTATGCGCGAGAGGCAGCACGCGCCGGAGCATGGGAGATCGCGGCATGAGCTATCACTGGAGCCTTTATCCGTGCGTCGTCCTCGCGCTGTGGGCGATGCTCACCGGCGGCGTGTTCAAGGCATTCTCCGAATTCGTCATGCGCGGCCTTGCGCAGGCCGGGCCAGCCGCAGGCATAGCCGCCATGCAGGGGATCAACCGCACGGTGCTGCGGACCGAATTCGTGTTCGCGATCCTTGCACTCGGCGCGGTTACGCCGGGCTTTGCGCTCTATGCGTACTTCACGCTCGACGGCACCGCCGCCGTGCTGATCGTCGCGGCGGCGGCAGTCTATCTGCCGAGTACCTTTTTCATGACGATGCTGGGTAATGTGCCGATGAACAACCGTCTCGACCGGGTCGACGCTGCGAGTGCCGAGGGCGCAGACTATTGGGCGCATTACGTGCGTCGCTGGACCGCTCTCAACCATTTCCGCACGCTTGGTTGCATCGTGACCGGCACGCTCTACGCACTCGCCGCGCTCGAACTCGGCGCGGGCACGGGAAGGCTCAAATGAAACGTTATGGGCTTCTGATCCTGGGCGCGCTCGCGGTCTGTGTGGCGTGGGCGGCGCTCGTCTTCGTGACCTTCAGCGAGGGGTGGCTGCGCAGTCCGCTAATCGAAGGCGATGAGCCGCAGGCTTTCGTCGCTGCGGCGAAGGCCAGAGCGATGGCGGATAATCGCGGCAATCTGGCCTTCGTGATGCTCGAAGATGGGCAACAGGTCGCCAGCTTCGCGATGTCGAAGGGCGATCCGGTCGACGGCGATGCGCTGTTCCAGGTCGCATCGCTCGGCAAGTGGCTGACCGCATGGGGCGTGATGGCGCTGGTGGAGGAAGGCCGGATCGATCTCGACGCGCCGGTCTCCACCTACCTGTCGCGCTGGCAATTGCCCGACAGCGAATTCGGCGCCGACGGCGTCACTGTCCGCCGCCTGCTCAGCCACACGGCGGGGCTCGACGATGGCCTCGGCTATGATGGCTTCGCCGCGAAGGAGAATCGCCAGACGCTGGAAGACTCGCTGACCCGCGCGCGCGACGCTTCGCCGGGCAAGACGGGCCTCGTGCGGCTGGGAAGCGAGCCCGGTTCGCAGTGGCAGTATTCGGGCGGCGGCTACACGCTACTCCAGCTGGTGATCGAGGAGGTCACCGGGGAATCATTCGCGCAATACATGGAGCGCACAGTGTTCGACCCGCTCGGCATGGAGCGCACAACCTTCGATCACGAGCGTGCGCTCGAGCTGGGCCTCGCGCAAAACTTCCGGCCCGACGGGACGACCGAGCCCTTCCGCTGGTACACCGCGCTCGCCGCGACCTCGCTGTTTACGACGGCGGACGATCTCGCGCGGTTTCTCGCCGCGCAGGGGCCGGGTGGCCAGCAGCCCGTGCTGTCGCCCGATACGCAGGGCCTCATTGCCACGCCGCACGCCTCGCAGCTCGGCGCCGATGTGTGGGGCCTCGGCGCGATGCTTTATGCGCCCGACAATCGGGGCGGGTTCATCATCGGCCACGACGGACAGAACGGTCCGGCGATCAATACCGCCGCGCGGATCGAACCGGCGACGGGTGATGGCATCGTGATCCTGTCGACCGGGCACGGTTCGCTCGCGACCGAGCTGGCCGGGGAATGGGTCTTCTGGAAAACCGGCAATGTCGACAATCTGGATTTCGCCGCCGGAATACCGACCATGCTGACCTGGCTGGCGATCGGCCTCGGCGTCATCGTGCTGCTGGCGATCTTCATCGGCCTTCGCATGCGCCGGCGTGCTCTGCAGGGCGGGGGAGACTGACGCTCAGGCCCGCAGCCGCTCGCCCGCCCGCGCCGAATGCCCGAGCAAGCCGGTCGGCATGCGGGGCGAGGTTTCGCGGAACTTGCGCGGGGTGGTTCCCGACCAGCGCCTGAAGGCCCGGGTAAAGGAACTTTGTTCCGCAAAGCCCGTCAGGAAGGCGACTTCGACGAGCGATTGCCGCCCCTCCGCCACCAGCCGCAGCGCAACCTCGCGCCGCGCCTCGTCGACCAGAGACTGGTAGCTGTGGCCCATCCCGGACAGGCGCCGCTGCAAGGTGCGGCTACCAATGCCGAGGTGGCGGGCGACATCCTCCAGCTTGGGCACGCCCTCGCTCAGCGTGTTGGCGACATGGACCAGTACCTCGCGGTCGAGATGGTCTTCCTCGGTCGCGGCGATGCTCTCTTCCAGATGGCCGCGCAGGAATTCCCAGATGTGCTTGTCACCCACCCGGTTGGGGCGGTCGAGGTCATCCCCGCGCAGCACGATCGCATCGACTTCGGCGCCGAAAGTCACCGGACAGCGGAAATGCGCTTCGAGCGGGCCGACCGAGCCGACCGGATCGTGCATGAACTGCACGCGTGCGGGCGTCAGATCATCCCCATTGGCATCGCGCCACAACGTCAGGAAAGTGCCGAGCCCCGCCTCGTGCGAGAGGCGCGCGCCGTCGCTCTGCGCCACGCGCGAATTGGTCCACCAGCACTCCGATCCGAAGGCGGATAGCGCGAACACCGAGTAGCTGTTGAACAGCCGGGTATAGCGGTCGAGCCGGGTCAGCGCGCCGCGCAGGTCGGGGGCGGAGCGCGTGGTCAGCCCCAGCGTGCCGAAATCCTCGCACCGCATGGATGCCGACGTGCGCATGTGGATGCTGATATCGGGCCGCTCTTCCTCCGCCAGCGCCTCGAACAGCGCGTGATGCTGCGACACATCGACCGTGGCGGCCGGATCGGCCAGCACTTCGCGCGTGAGTCCCACCCGCGCCAGCGCGCGTTCCGCCACCTGCGGGTCGGCCTGCGCAAGCGCCTTGGCCGAGAATAACGACGATACCTGCACCAGTGCCCCCGATACCCTGTGCAACGACCCGCAAAGCGCCCCGCCTCTCCATAGCGGATCGCGCCGCGTTTGGCACCCTGCGTCAAGCAAACGTCGCGGACGGACAAGATGGCGTGCGCCCGCCCGGCCTATCGAGGTGATCGACCAAGGGGGCCGATCACGCGATCGGAGAGGTCCCGCCAGGTCGCGTTATTGCGAAGGAGCCGTTCATGATCTGCGATACGATTACCCGAGAGCATCTGGCCGCGGCCGCGCTTTCTTCCGTCGCCACGATTGCCCTGGTAGTGGCATCGGCCGCCCCCGCCCAGGCGGAGCCGCGCGCTGCCACCGCCACGCAGCCGCCGGTCGACGACGGCCTGCCGATGCCCGGCTTCGCGATCGAACCAGGTACGACCGCGCTCGTCATTACCGATCCGCAAAACGACTTCCTCTCGCCCGAAGGCGTCACGTGGGGTGTTGTCGGCGAAAGCGTCGCCGCGAACCGTACGGTCGAGAATATCGAGGATCTGTTCCTCGCCGCCGACCGCCACGGCATGCCGATCTTCATCTCGCCGCACTACTATTACGAACACGACCATCGCTGGAAGTTCGAAGGCACGCTCGAAACGCTGATGCATGGCATCGGCATGTTCGATCGCCCGCATGCGCTTACCCTCGAAGGGTTCGAAGGGTCGGGGGCAGACTGGCTGGAGCGGTACAAGCCCGTGATCGAGAACGGGCGCACCGTCGTGACCAGTCCGCACAAGGTCTACGGCCCCGATAGCAACGATCTCGTCCTGCAACTGCGCAAGGCGGGGATTTCCAAGGTGATCCTGGGCGGCATGTCGTCGAACCTGTGCACCGAATCGCACATGCGCGCGCTGGTCGAGGCGGGCTTCGAAGTGATGGTCGTGACCGATGCGACTGCGGGCGCGATCACCGAACATTACGACGGCTATGCGGCCTCGCTCGTCAATTTCCGCATGATCGCGAGCGCGGTCGACAATACCGCAAACACCCTGCGCGCGATCGCCGCGGCATACGAGTAGCGCGCCGCGCGTCACCCGAAACCGGCCCGGGCTTCCTACCCCAGCCCGCACCCGGCCCGGCGGCAGCCGACCGCACCTTCCTCCGACCCCCACCAGCGCGGCCGGCTGCCGTCACCCACGTCCCACCGACATTCTTGAAGGAGACCACTAATGACCAAGATTCTGCTTCCCAATTCGATTCTCGTCGCCGTCCTGCTGACCGTCGCTCCCGCCGCGCCCGCGCTCGCCGACGATGAATACAATGTCAGCAAGGGCTATACGCTCGACGGCGTCGGCCTCGGCGTCCACGGCGTTGATCCGGTCGTGCTGAGCACCGCCAACGCCGTGGCCGAAGGGGATGCCGCGCACACGGTCGTCCATGACGGCGTCGCCTACTACTTCGCCTCGCCGATCACGGCAGAGCGATTCGAGGCCGATCCCGATCGCTACCTGCCGCAATACGGCGGGTTCTGCGCCTATGCCATCGCGCTGGGCCGCAAGCTCGATGGCGACCCGCGCTTCGCCGACATCGTCGACGGCAAGCTCTACCTCTTCGTCAACGCCGCGGTGTTCGAGAAGTATCTCGCCGACAAGGAAAACACGCTGCGCACCGCCGACAAGAAGTGGGGCACCATCAAGCACGTCCCGGTCGAAGACCTGTAACCCCCGCAACCTCGAGTGGCGGCGGGGTCTGTCGGGCCTGCCGCCGCTCCCATCCATCTTTCGGAGACACGAGATGATCGAGCGTCCGCCGCTGCCGCCCTTCACATTCGAGACCGCCACGCAAAAGGTGCGACTTGCCGAAGATGGCTGGAACAGCCGCGATCCCGACAAGGTTTCGCTGGCCTATTCACCCGACACGCGCTGGCGCAACCGGGTCGAATTTCCGGTCGGGCGCGAAGAAGTGCGCGAATTCCTCGCCCGCAAATGGGCCCGCGAACACGACTACCGCCTGGTGAAGGAGCTGTGGGCGTTCGACGGTGTGCGGATCGCAGTGCGCTACGCCTACGAATATCGCGACGATGGCCATCAGTGGTTTCGGGCCTATGGCAACGAGAACTGGGAATTCGACAGCCATGGTCTGATGACCGCGCGCCACGCCAGCATCAACGAGCTGACGATAACCCCGGAACAAAGAAAGCTGCGCTGGCCGCTCGGCAGCCGTCCGAAGGATCATCCGGGCCTTTCGGATCTGGGGCTGTGAGTTATACCTTGCTGAGTATTTCACCACCAGAATCAGCACTGGTGATCCGCGGGCCGTTTCGTCGACTGTAGGTTCACGGTCATGTCACGACGAATCCGTAGAACATACGTTGACCAGTCGCGGGCAATCGTGGCAATCGGCGAGCGCATCATGAAGGCGGGTGCAAACCGACGTGTAAACCGTTCGCACGGTTGCTTCGGTTCCCGTTATATCACAATGCCTTGCGGGTGTAGCTCAATGGTAGAGCAGCAGCTTCCCAAGCTGACGACGAGGGTTCGATTCCCTTCACCCGCTCCACAATCCCGACAGCAGCGCAGAAAGCCCGAGCCGATGCTCGGCCCGCCCACCTATCCCGTGATCAGGACAAAGGGGGCCCACGCAAAGGGGCTGTCGGCGCCTACGATGCCGCTTTCCTTGCGCAGTTTGCGGATCGCATCGCGCAGGGCTTCGGTCTTGCTCATGCCGGTGCGGTAATTGAGCACGGTCTGCGAACTGACGTAAGCAGCGACGTCGTCGCGCACCTTCCAGTGCGAGACGAGCAGGTCCTTTGCGCCTGCCTGCCGGAATGCCTGGGCGAGGCCCGAGAATGCCGGGAGCCCGCCTTGCATGCCCGCCGCGCTGTCGCAGGACGACAGGATGACCCATTGCGCCCGCATATCGAGCTGCGCGATCTCGCTGGCGGTCAGCACACCATCATCCTTCGCGGCCTCGCCTGGCGAAAGGACCAGCGCAGGCTCCGCTATTCCTTCGATCTCACCGGCGACGATGCCGTGGGTGGCGAGTACGACGATGTCCGCAAGGCGCGTTTCGGACTGCCGCATCGCCTGCTCGTTCGCCTCGGCCCCGATGAAAAGACGCTGGCTGCGCCACGGCACCGACGCGGCGATCGACCTGACCTCTTCGTCGGTGCCCGGCAGGGGGAGCAGGCCGGCAAGCGCGCTTACGTCGATTCCGCTTCGCGCGAAATAATCGGCGATCTGTGAAGGCGCTCCGGTAGGCGAAACCGCTCCGCTAGCCGGGCTGGAGAAAGGGGAGGGCGCCGCGAAGGCGACCAGATCCAGGGGGTCGTCACTGCCGTTGGCTTCCTCATGCTCCCACCCCGAAAGGTCGGACAGGTAGCTTAGCGAAAAGCGGTCGAGCAGCCAGCGCTGTTCGCCCGCGCCGCCCCATCCCTGCAGCAGCGAGAAGGGCAGCGAGGCGAGCGGCCCGTTGGCGTAGATCCTGAGCGATTGCGTCTCGGCCAGATCGGCCATGATCTCGGCGGGAAACAGCGCCTCGCCGAGCTTGAGCGAGGAATCCGTGTCGAACGATTCCACGCGCACGCTGCTGCCGAGCGCATTGGCGAGGGCGACCACATCGTGCCGGGTTGCGGACAGCTGGATGGCCCGCGCGCCGTCGGGTGTGACGAGCAGGGCGTAGGTGCCGTAATAGATGGGGGTGACCGCCAGCACGGCTTCGTCGTCGCCCAGCAGGGATTGCAGCTGCGTGATAGAAGGTTCGGGCGTCAGCCGGGCCGCCGCCCATTGCGGGAAGCGTTGTTGCAGCGCCTGCTCGATCGCTTCGCTGGCCGACTTCGCCTGTCCGAACTCCTGCCGCTGCGCCTTCGCGTCCTCGCCTTGCGCAAGTGCGAGCAACAGCGCGCTGTCGGCGCGATCGAGCCGCTGGCTGGCCTCTTCCAGATCGCGCAGCGCGGCGGCGAGATCGGGGTTGTCCGCCTGCAACTGTGCCGCCCTGCGGCTCGTCACGCGGGTCAGATTGGCTTCGCTGACGAGCGCCATGGCGGAGAGCATAAGGTCGGCATCGTTCTGTTGCGCGGCAATTTCCATCACCAGGTCGATTGCCGCCAGATACCGCACCGGAAGCGCTGCGCCTTCGCCAAGGGTCACGAACCGCCGGGTTGCCGAGATAACGTTGCGAGCGGCTGGAATGCGCATGTCCGTCGCAGTCGCCTGCTCCGGCGGCTGCGCGTAAGCGCGCAGCAGCGTGGCGAGCGCGAGTTCGAAGGTGTCGGTGGTATCGCTGGCGCGTACCGCGTTCTCGAACTGGCGCGCAACGGTGAGCGCACCATCCCGATCGCCAACCAGAATTCGGGCATGCACGAGATCGGGAGCGATCCGCCCCAGTGCCTCGACATCCCCGGTATTCTCGCCAAGCCGGTTGCGTCCTTCCGCGAGCAGGCGGACGGCCTCGGCAGGGTCGCCCAGCGCAAGCGAGGCCTGCCCGTTATAGGCGAGCGCGAGGATCGGAAATGCGCTGGCCGGCCCCTGATAGCGCGCCATGATCGTCTCGGCCTCGGTAAACAGAGGCTGGGCCTCCTCGTACTGCTGCCTTTCGAGCAGGAGGGTGGCGAGATTGTGGATGCCGTATCCGAAGACGAGCGTGTCGGCCCCCTCGTGCTCGCGCTTGAGTTCGAGCGCGCGGGTCAGGAATTGCGACCCCTCGATAGGCCTGCCCGAATTGGCGAGGATGATGCCCAGCATCTCAAACGCCCGTGCATAGCTGGGGTGCGAGGGATCGACATGCGCGCTCGCCCGGTCGACCGCCGTGCGCGCAAAGCCCTCCGCCTCCTCCATCCGCCCGGCACGGCGCAGCGTCTGGGCATAACTGTAATAGCCCGAGACGGTGTCGGGGTGATTGGGTCCGAGAGCCCCTTCGCGGCTGTCGAGGCTGGCCTTTTGGTAATCCAGTGCCTCCTGCGTCTGCCCCAGCCGCAGGGCGGTTTGCGAGAGCGTGAATTCGAGGTTGGATTTCGCTATCGAGAAACTCTCGTCCTGTCCCTCTGGGTCGAGGCGGAGAAAGTAGGCATAGGTTTCCTCCACCATGGCAAAAGCGCGCTCCGTCTCGCCCTTATGGGTCAGCAGCAGCCCGATCAGCGCAGCGCCTTCTGCCATTTTGGCAGGGTAGGCTTCAAGATAGGGCAGGGCGCCCGCGACCCCATCCTCAGCTTCGACGAGCGCCGCGTCGATTTCGCCTTGCCGATAGAGATGAGAGGCAATGGCGATCTTGGTGATGTGGGCCAGCGGGTGGACCGCTCCATCGGCCAGCAGCGTGCGCTGCGCCGCTTCCTGCAGGGCCTGCCAGGCGGCAACGGTCTGCGCCTTGCCCTCGGCATCCTGCGGCCCGTTTTCCTGGAGGTCTATGGCGCGGTCTTCCAGCGCTTGCAGGTGCGCATATTGCGGCAGATCGGTCGAATAGGGGTTGCGCGTCTCCTGCGCGAGCAGAGGCGCAGCCGGGGCCAGTGCGAGCAAGCCCGCCGAAGCGAGGATGGTGCCTTTCTTCGAAAGCCCCCTAATCGAAAACGATGTGATAGCGTGCATCCCGTTTCCCCGAATTGCGCAATTCTATGCGGTATCGCTGCGTGTAGGTCGGTACGAAGCGGCATTCGCGCGCATGGGCGGGCGATTGCTCGCACACGGTCTTTCCGTCCGCTCTGGCGATGCGCAGATGCACGCCCTCTCGCGGGGCGGTGCCGGCAGCGATGCTGACCGATTTGCCACCCATCAGAAGCTGCTCGGTGTCGACAAGCGCACCGGGCGCAAGCGTACCGCTGAGGTAGGCCGGGCCGAGCACCCGTCCGCGAAGGGCGCGGGTCTCTTTCGGCGCGCTGGCGCGCCATTCCTGCAGTGCATCTTTGCCGGACGCATCGGACGGTGTTGCTCCTGCGAGATCGATCGACCGGAGCCGCTGGGCGAGGGTCTCGGAATCGCCCCGCTCGAATGCGGCATCCGCTTCGGAAAGGTCGTTGGCCAGCCGCTCGGTCGAGGTCATGGCGACGCTCGCCACCGCAGCGGAAAGCGCCGCCCCATGCTCATCGGGTGCGGTGCAGCCTGTCGTCGTTGCCAGCGAGACGACCACCGCCAGTGTTGCGAAACGCGTGCCGGGATGTTGGCCAGACAGATCCATCAGTCGCCTCGAAGCTCCTCGCCTGCCGCGAGGACGAACTTCGCGCCCCCGTCGCTCTTTGCGAGGTCGAGCGACAGGCCATGACGGCCGGCAATGGCGCGCGCCAGCGCCAATCCCATGCCGCTGCCCTGGATATCGGGACCGGCGGTCTTGCACCGATAGAAGCGTTCGAAGACCTTCTCTCGCTCTGCTGCAGGGATCCCCGGCCCGTCGTCTTCGACGCTCAGCCTCGGGCCAGGCTCAAGCGATACTCGGATCGCGCCGCCGGGGCGATTATACTTGAAGGCATTGTCGAGCAGATTGGTGACGACCCGCCCCAATTGTGCCTCATCCCCCTGCACCATCACCCCCTCCCCGACAGTCCAGTCGAAACGATAACCCGCTTCCTCCGCGCTGTCCTGATACAATTCGCAAATCTGCCTCACCGTCGCACTGAAGTCGACCGGTTTCGTGCCGCGCGGATCGCCGGCATGCGCTTTGCTTGAGGCGATATCGAGGAGGGCTTCGAGCGTGGCGACCAGCCGCTTGATATCGGCGCGCGCCTCCGCAAGGCTCGCCCGCGATTGGGCGTCGGGATGCTGAGCGATTGCCTTCACGAGACGGCTGTCGAGATGCATCAGCGGGGTGCGGATTTCGTGCGCGATCTGCTCCGAGGTTTCGCGATAGGCGAGCATCAACTGCCGCGCCTGCCGCACAGCGCGGGCGGCCTGGCTGGCGATCTGGTCGATCTCGTCGGGTCTGTCGGGCGCGACGAGGCGTTCCAGCTCGGGCTCGTCGTGGCGGCGGAAGGCGTCGCGCACCCGGCTGACCCGGCCGCGAATGCGCGCACTGGCCAGTTGCGCGAACAGCGCGGTGCAGCCGACGAACACCGCCCCGCCCAGCAGAAAAACCAGCCCGACCCGGGTCAGCAGGAAGGCACGGTCGGGCGGCTCGCGTGCGACCAGCAGGCGCAGGTCTTCGGAGATCAGCGTGGCGCGGGCATAGGCCCGGGTGCGCTCGCCGATTTCGACCGTGCCGCTTTCCGAGATTTGCGGATCGAGAGCGGGCCACTGCGCCAGATCGCCTGCGATCCGGTTTCCTGCCCGGTCTGCCAGCAGGTAATGCGCCCGCGCGCCATCGGTCGGGATCATCGCCAGCCGGTCGGCGATGCGGCGTTCGAGTTCGTCCTGTCCGCCGCTGGCATAGATATCGACCAACCCCGCCAGATCGACATCCACGCTATCGCGCGTCGAGGCGGCGAAGGTCTCGCGGATCGTCTGGTCCGTCATTAACCACAGCCCCGCCAGCAACACTGCCGACAGCACTGCCGAGAGCAGGACGACGCGCGTGAAGATGGAGCGGGGGGCGATTATTGGCCGCGCCCCTGCAGCAGGCGATATCCGGTGCCCCAGACGGTTTCCAGCGCGGGGCTGTCGAACCCTTCCTCAAGCTTGCGCCGCAGCCTGCCGATATTCACGTCGACGACATTGGTCTGCGGGTCGAAGGACATGTTCCACACATCGCGCAGCAGCATGTCGCGGGTGACGACCTCCCCTGCGTTTTCCATGAAGTATCGGAACAGTTCGAACTCGCGCGGGCTCAGCGCAATGTGCCGGTTGTCGCGAAAGGCGGTGCGCGCCTTCACGTGGCACTCGAAAGCGCCGAACAGGATCACCGCGCTGTGTTCGCGCCCCGACGCGCGCCGGTGCAGCGCGCGGACCCGTGCGACCAGTTCGATCGCTTCGAAGGGTTTGGCGAGATAGTCGTCGGCGCCCGCTTCCAACCCCTCGGCGCGGTCGCTCGTGCGGCCGAGCGCGCTCAGCATCAGGATCGGCGTGCTAACCCCGCCGCTGCGCAGGCGCTTGATGAGATCGAGCCCGTCGGCATCGCCCAGCATCCGGTCCATGATGATGACATCGAAGGATTCCAGCCCGGCGCGCTTCAACCCGTCGGCGCCGTTTGTCTCGACCGCGACGGTGTCGCCTTCCTGCCGGGCGATTGTCGTCAACTCTTCGGCCGCGCGCGCGTCGTCCTCGACATAGAGTATCTTCATCGCGTCATCTCGCCCTGTCCCCTCGATGTCATGCCCCATTGCCAGAATCGCCTGTTTGCCACCGAGTTCAAGGAAGAAAAGCGCGCAACCCGAGAGCGGCCCTCTCCCTTGCGGGGGAGAGGGCCGAAGGTGCAGCGCAAACGCCGTCAGGTTGCAGGGAGATGCTAGCAAGCGCGGTCCGCAATTTCCCGTGACAAGTGCTGTTAGGGGGCAAGACGGCAATGGCCGCCGCGGCACGGCCTGCGAAGCCTAACGGCACTTGTCATCTTCCTATCAGCAAACGTTCGTACCCGGCCTGTCGAGCGCGGCGTAAACCCTGCCTGTCGGTTTCGGGAGGGCTCAGATGCGGTTGAAATGCTTCCTCACCATCGCTTGCCTTGCAGCTGCCGCCGCGGCGGCGGCTCCTGCCGGTGCAAGGGAGCCTTCGGCCAGAAAGGTCGCGAAGATGATGGCCGATTGCGCCTATGTGGTGAACGTCGCTGAAGCGAACGGCGTCCGGCTGAACCACACCTCGGACGACTGGGGCCAGTGGCTGAGCAGATATGCCGAAGCGAACGGCTTCGACGCCGAACGGCAGGTCGAGACGGCCAAGGCCAAGTATCGCAAGCGCAGCCGGGTGCTGGGTGTGGACAAGGCGCTGTCCGACATGATCGCCAATGCGCGCAAATGCGACCAGCAGCTCGAGGCTATCTGATGCACCGTGTCGTCATACCCGGGCGCAAGGCGCTGCGGCTTGCCGTGCTGGCCTTGCTGGCCCTGTTCGGTCCAGTTTCGATGGCGCCCGCTTGGGCGCAGGGGGCGGACGATCTCCAGCAGAGCATCGCGCGTTGCGACGGTGGTGACAGAGCAGCGTGCCTTGCCGCCGGGCTCGTGCTGTCCGATGTCGACAACCCGGCCTACGACGCCTTTCTCAGCCTGCGCTTCCTGCAACAGGCCTGCGCCGCGAACGAGGCGAAAGCCTGCGGCCGGCTGGCGCTGATTTTCTACGCCGGCGAAGGCGATGTCGAGCGCGACCTGCCCAGCGCGGGCAACTTCGCGATGCGCGCGTGTTCGGGGCAAGATCGCGACGGGTGCGAAGTTGCCGAGGCGGTGTTTGCAGAGCCGGGATCGCCGCAGTTCGATGCCGAAAAAGCGCTCGGCTACCGCAAGACCAACTGCGCTTATGGCAATCGTCGGTCGTGCATCGATCTGGCGCGCATCCTCTATGCACTGGACGATGCGCTGCCCGCCGAACAGATCGCGCTCAACGCCTGCGACCCGGGCGATCCGGCCAGCGCGGATATCTGCGCCTTCGGCAACCGGCTGCAATCGCTGCGCCATCAGGCGGAGGCGGAACGCGAGGCCGCAATCCAGGCGGCGCGCAACGCGCAGGCGCGCGAGGATGCGGCGTTCGATCATTACATGGCCCGGCGCGACTATGACGGGGCGCTGTATTATTCGCTCTATCACCTGAGGTCGAAGAGCCACGCCGAACGGGCGATCATGGCCGCCGCGCGCGCAGGCGCACTGGGGAGCATTTTCAAGGACCACTTCTACGTCCTCGAATACTGGTTCCCCTCGGGCCCGGTGGCGAAGATCGCGGCCTCGCAGATCGCGCAGGTCAGGCAGTCCAACGACTGCGGGATTTTCAACTGCACCAATACGCCCGGCGCCAGCAAAGCGCGGTGGCGGGCGGCGGGCGGAGGCCGATCGAGCAGCTCCTATTCCGGAAGCGGCTCCTCCTACACTCCGAGACCGATGCCCAGCAGCGCGGACATCGCGAGGCAGACCCGCGGCAAATACCGTTTCAACAACTGCACCGGCTCGCGGAGGCTCCCCAGCAGCCATCCGGTTTGCCAATAGATCCAGGAGTTTCTCAATGAAGGTACTTGCAACAACCGCGACGCTGATTGCGGCCCTCGCCACGTTCGCTCTGGCGCCCGCCACCGCGCAATCTCCGGCGAAGGTCGAGGCGGGTGGCGGCAGCGCCGCGCTGGCCGGGCAGGCGGCATACAACTCGGGCGACTTCGCCACCGCCCGCGCGAAATATCAGGCCGGTTGCTTTACCGAAGGCAACAGCGCTGCCTGCACCAATCTTGGCGCCATGGCGACCAAGGGCGAAGGCGGTGCCAGCGATCTGGCTCTGGCCCGACGCGCCTATGGGACGGGCTGCGAGAAAGGCCAGGCCGAGGCGTGCGAGAACTATGGCTCGATGCTCAAGGCCGGGAAGGGCGGAGCGAAAGATGCAGCGGGCGCGATTGCCCCGCTGACGACCGCCTGCAATGCAAGCTTCGCCACCTCCTGCTACGATCTCGCAACCACCTATTTCTTCGGCCGGGTCGGCAACGGGCCGGATTACGCCAAGGCGCGGCAGTTCTTCGGCAAGGCCTGCCCCGAATACGCCGCCGACGGATGCTACGCCCTCGCGCTGCTTCAGCGCGATGGCCAGGGCGGTGCGGTCGATGCGGCGGGCGCGGCGAAGTCGTTCAAGCTATCATGCGAGGCGGGCAAGTCCGACGGGTGTCTCGAATACGGCGTCGCGCAATATAACGGCGCCGGTGTGGCGCAGGATTATGCCGGCGCGCGCAGCAGTTTCACCCAGGCATGCAACACCGGCAATGCAGGCGCCTGCATGAATGCCGCGATCATGTCGCGCGACGGGCAGGGCGGTGCGGCCGATCCGGCTGCGGCCAAGCGGCTCTTCGGCCTTGGCTGCAAGCTGGGCATTCAGGATGGTTGCACGCTCGCCGCCCGGATCGGCGCGTCGTGAGGGCGTCGGGCGCCGTATATCTGGCACGAAGCGGCATCACCGCCGCGTGCTTCGCGATGGCCGTCGCGGCCTTCGCGCAAGTGCCCGCCCTCGCTTCCCCCGCGCAAACCGATAGCGGCCCTTCCGACGAGCAGATCTGCGAGGTTCGTTACACCAACATCCGGATGAACATCTTCCCCGTCCCCGGCGCGCGCACGGTTAGCGAGGAAGAACTCGCCTGGGCGAAGCAGCAGACCGAGCGGAAGGAGCGCGGCGAATCCTGCCTCCTGCCCGATGGCTTCGCCGCCCAGTTCAGGGATGCGATGCGTCATAACGCAGCCTTCGAGGCGGGCACCCGCACGGCGGTTTCTCCGCGAACAACGGTTGAGCAGCTTGTCTGCGCCGCAGTCTGGAACCGCTGGAATTATGCGGTCGACAGTGCGGCGGGTGCGGACTTCGTGCAGGCGCTGCGCCCCGAGCTTTCCGCCGCCAACGCCGACAGGCGCGAGGCGTTCTGGCGCGCGCAGGATGGCGAGGCGGGGCAGGCGGGGGACGAAGGGGCTGCCGCAGAGGAACAGGCCGACGACCTCTACGCAGCTTATGCCCAGAACGAGGAGGGCGGTCTCGAACGGCTGATGGAGAGGCTGGCGATATGCAAATGAGCAAGACCCGGAAACACGCCAGCAAGGGGGCTGGAATGTATCGGAAATTGAAAGACGCGCTCGCGTTGCTCTTCCTCGCGGGCATCTGCGGCACGGCCCATGCCCAAGCGCCCGACGGCGACGCCGTGATGGAGCTTCATCGAAGCGGCCTTGCTTTCGACGCGCAGGGAAACACCGCCGCGGCGCTGCCCGCGTTCACCAAGGCCTGCGATCTCGGCCTGCCCGCAGCCTGCACCATGGCGGGGCTCATCGAGCACGAAGCTGCCCGAACCACAGACCACCACATGCGCGCCGCCCGGCTGTTCGCGAAAGCTTGCCGGGCGGGGGACGACCTTGCCTGCATGCAGACCGGCATCGCCATTGGCCCGCTTTCGCGTGCCAGCTCCGAAGCGCCGGGCAGCACCATGGTCCTCGCGCTGCTCGCGATGGCGGAGGAGTGCCGCCATTCCAACGGCGAGCAGGCATGCGTCGATGCGGCGCAATTGCTCGGGGCGGATGAGGAACACGAAGCCGATCTGGTGGCGGCGCGCGCCTATGCCGAGCGCGGCTGCGAGAAAGAGCGTTTTGCGGCCTGTGCCGGGGTCGCCATGCTGCCGGGCAAGCCGAGGACACGCGCAGAGACGGTCCAACGCAATGTGGCCTTGTGCACCGGCGGCTGGGCGGGCGGTTGCGACGCGCTGCTCAATCCGTTGATGGCGGGCGTCGCGGGTGAGAACACCGAGCACCATCTGGACGTGTTGAAGGGCGTTTGCGAACAGCAGTTGGGCATCGCCTGCGCCAATCTTGGCCTGTATTTTTCCCATGGACCCGAGGACGCCCGCTCTTTCGAAATGGCCCGCAGCTATTTGCGGCTTGGCTGCGATGAGTTCGTCGCCAAGGCGTGCTTTGCATTCGGGGTGATGCACAAGAAGGGTATCGGCGGGCCGGTCAATGAAGCGCGAGCAGTGTCGCTGGTGGCGCATTCCTGTGAACTCGGCGAACCCAAGGCGTGCTTCACCCTCGTGGGCATCGCGGCGAAGGCCGACGACGGCGAAGCGGGTGGGATCGCGGCGTCCGAGGCGTTGCGCCGAGCCTGCAGACTGGGCGATCAGGTGTCGTGCGAGGCGCAGAGGTTGTGATCGGACGGGGGGCGCCGGCAATGGCGGCGGCGGCAGATAGGGGGGCAGCGGTTCGATGAAGCAGACAGGATCCCGGGCGCGGGCAGCGCTGGCGAGCATCGCGCTTCTTGCCATGACGTCGACGTCATCCGCGCTTGCGCAGACGGCGGATCGCGAGGTGCCGGACGAATATCCCGAGTACGAATTCGTCTGCCCCGATGGCGGGTATCAAAGCGGCTGCGATGCGGCCGATATCGCGGACGCGACCGATGTCGAGAGCGCCCGGCCTTCCGACTTCGGCGAGGGGTGTCTTTACCGGACCGAGGCCGATTGCTCGGTCATTGCCAACGGGCGGATAGCCCGGTTTTCCGATGGACCCGATCTCTACTGGCAGTTGCTCAGCCTGCAACCGAACGACGGCCCGCATGCCGAGATGCTGGTGCTCGCAGAGATGCACGATGCCTTCGCGTATCTCCTGTTTGCCAAGCAGGTCGAAGGCTATTTCGATCCACCCGTGGCTGCCCGCGACGGAGATGGCCGGTTCATCCTGCATGTGCCCGCGCGCAATCGCGGGCTGGGTAACGAAGACCTCGTGCTGTTCACCAGTGGCGAAGGCTGGAACTGGACCAGCGCCTTGCAGATCATGAGCGAGGTCGACCGGCTGTTGCCGGACGGGTTTGCCATCGCATCGCCGGTCGCCTTCGACTTCCGCGAAGGCTCGGCATTCGCGCTCGTGCGCAGGGACGACGACGCAGGGTGCTGCGCGACCGGCGGGACCGTGCTGCTGGATTTCGAGCAATCGGACCACAGTCTCTCGGTTGCGCACGTACGATTCATCGAAACGATGCCGGTCGGACGCGAGCACGACGCCTATCCCCGGGACCATCAGAAAAGCGACGAGTGAGCTGGCCCATAAGGGTTGAGTGCCGACCTCTATCCCCCTTTTTCACGCTCGCGGTCCTTCCCCAAACTGCCGTTTTCGTTAAAAATTCACTCCTCGGCCCTATAGACGGCGCATCGGGCGCCCGGGGGGTGCCGAACCGATCGACGAACAGATGGCTGGGCTATGGGTAATGACAAAATCGGGCGCGATGTACTGGCATTTCTGGCCGGGAATTTGCTCGATCCGACACCGCTGAACTACCGCTTCGGCTATCTGTACCTGACCCGGTCGAGCAAGGTCATCGTGCACGAGACCGATACCTATATCGAAAACGGCATGCGCATGAAGCAGGAGACGGTCGTCGAGTTCATGGGCAAGCATGCCTCAGCTTCCGAAGATCCCGAAGAACGCCTCGCCGCGCGCGACGAGGCGGTCGAAATGTTTCTTAATGCCGCAGGCGATCTGGCCCGCGAGACCAAGCGGCAGGCCGATGGGGTCGGCCGCGACATCGCCGAGGAAAGCCAGGTCATCCGCGACGGCGCCGAGGGAGAGGATCTGAAAGGGGCGATCCGCCGCATCGTCGACCGCGCCGACGAAGCCGAGCGCGAGCTTGCCAATGCGTCGAACCGGATCGATCGCCTGCAGCGCGATCTCGAGGAAGCGCGCAACAAGGCTTCGGTCGACGAACTGACCAACATTCCCAATCGCCGCGCGACCCGGGCGGCCTTGCAGGATCTGGAGATCCGCAAGGTGCGCTATTGCCTTGCGATCATCGACATCGACCACTTCAAGGCGATCAACGACAATTACGGCCATCCGGTCGGCGATCGCGCGCTCAAACTGGTTGCCAGTGCGCTGACCGAAGCACTCGCGCCGTGGCACGTCGCGCGCTGGGGCGGCGAGGAATTTCTCGTGATCGCCGAGATACCCGATGCCGGCCACGTGTGTGAAAAGGTGCAGGAGGCGAAAGACGCGCTGGCGGATCGTAACCTGAAACTGCGCGAAACGGACGAGCCGATGGGCGCGATCACCTTCTCTGCCGGAGTTGCCGTCAATTCGGCCGACAGCGACGACACGCTGCGCCGTGCGGACAATGCTCTTTATGCGGCGAAGAAGGCGGGGCGCAACGCCGTGCTGGTCGCGCCGGAAACCGGCCGGGTAGAGGACGCCGCCTGACCGGCGATCTGCAATGTCGTCCTTCCTCTTCGGTTTCGCGGCGGCCCTGCTGCTGACGATCGGCGCGCGCGACCAGTTGCTGGTGGCGCGCCTTGCCGAGCCGCTGGGCGGGGTGATCCTCGCAGCGAGCCTCGTCTCCGCAGTCGCCACGGCGCTGGCGATGGCACTGGCGGGCAATGCCATCGCGGCAATCCTGCCCATTGCCGCCCAGCACATGCTGGTCGCCATCGCGCTCGTCGTCGCCTCGGTCGAACTGTTCTGGCCGAACCGCGACAAGCGTCCGAAGGAACCGACCCATTCGCCGTTTGCGGCTTTGGTCGTCCTGCTTGCGCGCCAATGGGGCGATGCCGCCCGCTTCCTGCTGTTCGCCCTTTCTGCCGCGACCGCGCTGCCCGCTTATGTCGCCGCAGGCGGAGCGGTGGGCGCGGCGCTCGCGCTCGCCGGGGGCTGGGCCTTGGGGGCCGATCTGGAAAATCTCCCCTTGCGCGCCTTCCGGCTGGTGATGGGCGCGATCGTGTTGCTCGTCGGCATCGTCATCGGCCTTGGCGCACGCGGGATCGTGTGATCGATCCGATCCTGCCAATCACTGTAATCGAAGCGTTGCGTGGAAAGCCTTTCGGTTTCGCTCGTTGAGGATACGAAACCCCTCTCCCCCAAGGATACTACAGGAGACCAAACATGGCCCAATCCGGCGATAATTCTAAGACTGCACTGGTACAGGAACTCAACGGCCTGCTGGCCGACCACCTAGCGCTCTATTTCAAGACCAAGAACTTTCACTGGCACGTGACCGGCCCGCGCTTTCGCGATCTGCACCTGCTGTTTGACGAGCAGGCGATCGAGATCCGCGACCAGATCGACGCCATCGGCGAGCGTGTGCGAAAGCTTGGCGAAGTGACCCTGACCTCCATCGGCTCGGTCGCCCGCGCCACGCAGGTCAAGGATCAGGACTCGACCGATCTGGCCCCCGACGCGATGGTTCAGGAACTGCACGACGATAACGTCGCCATGGTCAAGCGCCTGAAAGGTATGAAGCCGCTGGCCGAAGAAGCGGGCGACAATGCCACTGATGGCCTGCTCGACGATTGGACCGATATGGCGGAGGAACGCGCGTGGTTCCTCAAGTCGACGCTCGGCTAAGCCCGACACCGGCGATTGCATGAAGGGCCGGACCGGTGGCTTGCCGGGTCGGCCCTTTGCTTTATTCGTGATCGGCGTGCGCCACCTGCTCCCCAAACCCGCCGAGCGGCTTGCCCTGCGCATCGCGCATCGCCTGCGCCATTACTGGCGCAGGATCGCGAGGCCACAGCTGCGTGGCGTCAGCGTGCTGTTGCGCGATGGCCAGGGGCGGGTGCTGATGGTCCGTCATGCCTATGGGCCGCCTCAGTGGAGCCCACCGGGCGGCGGCATTGCGCGCGGCGAGCCGCCCGAGGACGCCGCGCGGCGCGAGATGGAGGAAGAGCTGGGGCTGCGGATCGAACGGCTGGTCCTGCTCGGCACGCTGAGCGAAACCATTTCGGGCGCGCCGCACACCGCCTACCTGTTCACTGCGCAGATCGATGCGCTGCCCCGGCCCGACGGGCGCGAAGTGGTCGAGGCGCGGTTTTTTGCTCTCGACGGGCTGCCACCGGAAATGAGTGCGCTGACCCGGCGCAGGCTCGCGATCCTCGCCGAGAGCTAGAACAGCTTGGCCTTGCTTTCGCAGTCGGCATAGCGCGCCTTCAGGTCGGCGAGACGCTTGGCGGACTTCTTCGCATCGGCGATAACGGTATCTCCCGCGATGGCCATGTCGGCGACCACTTCGCTTGTCGCTTTGTCGCTCAAGCTCTCGGCATACTCTATGTAGCGCGAGCCGAGGGCGCCGGCCGCCTTCTTTTCTGCAGACTTTGTGTCGTCGCGCATGACGAGGGAGATCGCGATAAAGGCGCATGTGACCGCGTCGTCATAGCCGACGGGCGGTGGTGCGGCCGCTTCCTGTGCCGCGACGGGCGAAGCGAGAAGTACCGCGAGCGGCAGGAGCATGCGGATCATCGCCATCGAATAATCCCGTCTCGCAAAGCCGACAAGCTATTACAGCAGCGAGAGCTGGCCCGTCTTGCCGTCGCGCCGCAGCGCCTCCTCTTCGCCATCGCGCTCGAGATTGGAAAGCGTCAGACCCATCAGGCGGATCGGGCGGGGCAGCGGCAGCAGGCTTTCCAGGATTTCGTGCCCGAGCGCCGCAAACTCTTCCTTGCCCTCGACATTGCGCGGTAGCGAGCGGGCCCGGGTCATCAGCTGGAAATCGTTGTATTTCAGCTTGAGCGTCACGGTGCGCCCGCGCGCCTGCGCCCGCTCTATTCGCTCCCAGACGATCTCGACGATCTCGTCGAGCGTGGTGCGCAGCTCCTCCGCCTCGTGCCGGTCGACCGAGAAGGTTCGCTCCCCGCCGACCGACTTGCGGATGCGGTTCGAGCGGACGGGCCGATTGTCGATGCCCCGTGCGGCGCGGTAGAGATACTCGCCGAAACTGCCGAAATGCTGCGCGAGCCACGCGCGGTCCTTCGCCGCCAGATCGGCGCCCGTGGCGATGCCGAGCCGCGCCATCTTTTCCTCCCCGCGCGGGCCGACCCCGTGGAACCGCCGGATCGGCAGCGTCTGGACGAAGGCCGCGCCTTCGCCGGGGCGGATCACGCACAGCCCGTCAGGCTTGTTCTGGTCGCTCGCCAGTTTGGCGAGGAACTTGTTGTAGCTCACCCCGGCGCTCGCGGTGAGCCGCGTCTTGGCGCGAATTTCCTGGCGGATCATCTCGGCGACCCGGGTGGCCGAGGGGATGCCGAGCTTGTTTTGCGTGACGTCGAGATACGCCTCGTCGAGGCTCAGCGGTTCGACCAGATCGGTGTGGTGGCGGAAGATCGCGCGGATCTGCTCCGAGGCCTCGCGATAGGCGTCGAAGCGGCTCTTCACGAAGATCAGGTCGGGGCACTTACGCTTTGCGGTGACCGAGGGCATGGCCGATTTCACGCCGAACCTGCGCGCCTCGTAACTGGCGGCGGCGACCACGCCGCGCCCGCTCGATCCGCCGACCGCGACCGGCTTGCCACGCAATTCCGGGTTGTCGCGCTGCTCCACGCTGGCGAAGAAGGCATCCATATCGACATGGATGATCTTGCGCTGCGCAGGTGCATCCCCGCTATCGTCCAACGCTGTCTCGGCATCGCTCATAGAGCCTCATCGAATAGCACACAGGTTGCCAATCGGAACCGACGACGCCATTTGCGGTTTTGTGCACATGCGAAATGACCAATATGCCCCCGGCGAGACTGCCGGGGGAGCGAACGAGGCGATCGAGCCGCGCGCCGACGCGCGTGGGGATGCGCGTGCGCCCGCCGCACTGCCGCCTTCGGGCAAGCGGATCGGCGAACGCCAGCTGATCGGGATGATGGCGCTGCTGATGGCACTGAACGCGCTCGGCATCGACGCGATCCTGCCCGCGCTCGACAATCTCGCTGCCGATCTCGACGCGACGGGCAACAGCCGCCAGTTCGTGGTCGGCGCCTACCTGCTCGCCGCCGGGCTCGGCGCGCTGGTCCCCGGATCGCTGGCGGACCGGTTCGGCCGCCGCCCGGTGCTGTTCACTAGCCTGGGGCTCTACATCGCCTTCTCGATAGCCTGCGCGCTGGCATGGAGCTTTGAATCATTGCTGACGCTGCGCTTCCTGCAAGGTTTCGGCGCGGCGGGCATCGTCGCGCTTCCTCCTGCAATCATTCGCGACCGGGTGGGCGGCGACAAGATGGCCCGGATGATGAGCCTGATCTTCGTCATCTTCCTGATGGTGCCTGCCGTCGCGCCCAGTCTGGGGCAGGGCGTGCTGATGCTGATGGGCGACTGGCGCTGGATCTTCGTGTTCACCGCGATCGCGGGCTGCTGCATGGGTTTCTGGGCATGGCGCAACCTGCCCGAGACACTGCACCCCGAAGACAAGCAGCCGATCCGCCCGCGCGTGATCGCCCGCAACATGCGCGCCACGCTGACCATGCCGCAGGCGCTCGGCTATACGCTGGGCAGCGCGGTGATCTTCGGTGCGCTGTTCGGCTTCATCAACTCGGCGCAGCAGCTGGTGGGCGAGGCGTTCGGCGCGGGCCCGTGGTTCCCGCTGATCTTCGCGAGCTGCGCGGGCGCAATGGCAGTGGCGAGCTGGACTAACTCGCGCATCGTCGAACGCTTCGGCGCGCGCCGGGTCAGCCATACCGGCCTGTTCCTGTTCCTGATCGTGGCCGCGATGCAGCTGTTCTTCGCGACGATGACCGAGGAAACGCTGTGGACGTTCGTCCCGCTGATGGCGGCGAACATGATGCTGCTGGGCTTCATCGGCGCCAATTTCGGCTCGATCGCGATGCAGCCCTTCCGCGAGACGGCGGGCGCGGCGGCCAGCGTGCAGACCTTCATGCGGATGACCACCGCCGCGCTGATCGGTGCAGGGATCGGCTATGCCTATAATGGCACGGCGATACCGCTCGCGAGTGCGCTGACCGGCGGCGCGCTGATCTGCATCGCGCTGGTGCTGTTCGCCGAGCGCGGCAAGCTGTTCGGCCCGCCGGTGGTGGCGGACTGAGTTGGGCGTGAGCCCACCCCGCTGCGACTAGCGGGTAAGCCCGCAAGTCTCGCTCCCCTCCCGCTTGCGGGAGGGGCTGGGGGTGGGTTCTATTCCGCAGGCTCCACCACGCACAGCACCGCCTCGACCTGCACCTGACCGCCTTCGCTGGCGGCAAGATCGGTCACGGTGCCGTCGAACGGGGCGATGAGCGAATGCTCCATCTTCATCGCTTCGAGCACCATCAACCGCTGGCCTGCGGTGACATGATCGCCCTCGGCGACGTCGAGCGCGATGACCTTGCCCGGCATGGGGGCGAGGATGGCGCCGTCGCTTGCTGCCAGTGCCCCGCCGCCGCGCGCGGCCAGATCGAATTCGTGTGCTTGTCCGTCCGTAAACACCACTACCCGCGCATCATCGGCAAAGCCTGGCAGGGGTTCGAACGGCGCAGCCTCGGAGGGATCGACGGTACTAAATTCACCACCCTGACCCAGCGACACGGTCAGCCGCATGGGCCGGTTGAGCCGGAAGCCTGCCATCGGCTGCTCCGTCACGCCCGCTGCGAGAAGCGCGATGTCGGCAGCGGCGGCACGGATTGCGGCATCCGGGTCCGGATCGGCCAGCAGCGCATCGCCCTTTGCCTCGATAAATCCGGTGTCGAGAACCGCATCGGCAAAATCATCCTCGCCTAGCGCATTGCCGAGGAAGGCCGCATTGGTCCGCACGGGCCAGATTTCCACCCCGTCGGTCATCGCGATCAGCTGGTCGATGGCGTCATCGCGCGTCTCACCCCATGCCACCAGCTTGGCGACCATGGGGTCGTAATGCGGGCTGATTTCATCGCCTTCCTCGACGCCGGTTTCTATCCGACCCTCTTCGCCGAGATCGAGGTGATGGAGCGGGCCGGTGGAGGGCAAGAAACCCTTGGCCGGATCCTCCGCATAGAGCCGCGCCTCGATGGCCCAGCCGTCGATGCTCAGCTCGTCCTGCTTCTTCGGGATCGGCTCGCCCGCAGCAACCCTTAGCTGCCATTCCACGAGATCGACCCCGGTGATCTCTTCGGTCACCGGGTGTTCGACCTGAAGCCGGGTGTTCATTTCCATGAAGAAGATACGGTCGGCGCGCAGGCCTTCCGAAGCGTCGGCGATGAATTCGATCGTGCCCGCGCCCTCGTAATCGACCGCCTTGGCGGCGCGCACGGCGGCGGAGCAAATTTCCTCGCGCGTGGCCTCGTCCATGCCGGGGGCGGGCGCTTCCTCGATCACTTTCTGGTGGCGGCGTTGCAAGGAACAGTCGCGTTCGAACAGATGGACCACGTTGCCATGCGTGTCGCCGAACACCTGAACTTCGATATGGCGGGGCGAGGTGATCCATTTTTCGAGGATCACGTCGTCATTGCCGAAGCTGGCCTTGGCCTCGCGGCGGCAGGATTCGAGCGAGGAGAGGAACTCACCCTCGGCATCAACCTTGCGCATCCCCTTGCCACCGCCGCCCGCGACCGCCTTGATCAGCACGGGGTAGCCGATTTCGTCGGCTTCCTGCTTCAGCCGCTCAGGCGTCTGGTCGTCGCCGTCGTAGCCGGGGGTGACGGGCACGCCCGCCTCGCGCATCAGCTTCTTGGCGGCGTCCTTCAGCCCCATCGCGCGGATCGAGGACGGCGGTGCGCCGACCCAGATCAGGCCTGCGTCCTGCACCGCTTCCGCGAACTCGGCATTCTCCGACAGAAAACCGTAGCCCGGGTGGATCGCCTCGGCGCCGGTTTCCTTCGCGGCGGCGATGATTGTCTCGCCCACGAGGTAGCTTTCGGCAGCGGGCGAGGGACCGATATGCACAGCCTCGTCGGCTGAGCGAACGTGGAGCGCCTTGGCGTCGGCATCGGAATAGACCGCGACGGTGGCAATACCCATCGAACGGGCGGTGCGGATAATGCGGCAGGCGATCTCGCCGCGATTGGCGATCAGGAGTTTGGTGATCATGGGCAGACCGCTAGCCAATTTGGATCGTCATTGCGAGCCGTAGGCGAAGCAATCCAGAGCGTATCGCACGTTCGCTCCTGAAATGCCGCGCGGCCTTGCCGCTCGCCATGACGTAGGTGCGGAAGATCACCACCCCGCGATGGGGCGCAGGTCCTCGCGTTTGTACGGCGGCCATTCGCGTGGCTCGGGCGCATGGCGCGTCACCGCTTCGCCGAAGGCGACGGCCACGTGCCACAGCTTCTTGTACGAAGGCACATAGATGCGCCGGTCCCACGCCAGTTGGCCCCGTTCGCGCGCCTTGCGCCCGATCGCGCCATAGATCCTCAGGGCCGACAGCACGGCCCAGCGCTGGCGAAAGCGCAGGTGCTTCGCGCCGAGCCTTGCCGCCTGCTCGTACATCTCCATCCGGTCGACCAGCCGCGCGACCACGGCGGCGAGGGCGAAGCGGTTCTCTTCCTCGGCGTAGTTCTCGCGCGTCAGCCCGGCTTCTGCCAGCCACTCTTCGGGCAGGTAGCAGCGCCCGGCTCCCGCATCCTCGATCACGTCGCGCGAGATGTTGGCGAGCTGGAAGGCAAGGCCGAGATCGCACGCGCGATCGTAGATAAAACTGTCGTTGGGCGCGAACATGACCCGCGCCATCAGCACGCCGACCGCGCCCGCGACGTGGTAGCAATAGCGCATCAGCTCTTTCTCGGTGGCGGGGCTGAAGCCGTTCGCGTCCATCGCGAAACCGGAGATGACCTCGTTCGCCATGTCGAGCGTGATGCCCGCCTCGCCCGCGACCTGGCCCAGGGCGTCGAACGCCGGATCGGCGGTCGCGCCGCCTTCCAGCGCGCGGCGGGTCAGGACGTGGATGGCTTGCAGCCGGTCTTCGATCCCCGCCTGATCGCCCAATGCGCCACCCATGTCCTGCGCATCCACCAGATCGTCGCAACGGCGGCACCAGGCGTAGAGCATCCACACGCGTTCGCGCGTCGGCTTGTCGAACAGCTTGGACGCGAAGGCGAAGCTGCGCGACCCCTCGGCAATGGCCTCGTAGGATTCGTTCACCAGTGCAGCCCGGTCGCGCCCTCCGCCGGGGCGGGGGATCGAGGGG
>Ga0114903_1000394_pt1 | contig 26357 bp, 23 predicted proteins | sample MalvirDeepMed_s2_FD_87289 | JGI IMG/M metagenome (GOLD analysis project Ga0114903, IMG submission 87289) | Marine viral communities from the Global Malaspina Expedition - Malaspina viral metaG DeepMed_s2 | ecosystem: Environmental > Aquatic > Marine > Oceanic | place: Mediterranean Sea... | reverse complement strand
CGATGACGGGGCTCGGGTGCTGCTCGATCTGCGCACGGAATCGGGCCGGGTCTTCCTTGAAATGGCCTTTGCCCAGGCGCTCAATCCGATCTCGGTGCGACCGATCCTGCAAGGCTTTGCCTGTCCACCCGCGCTGTGACGGATTTTTCTGCGCCGCCCGGTAATCCTCGTATATACTGGCGGCATTGAGACTAACCCTTTTCCAGCTAGCCCCGGATGGAAGGCGCCCCCTCTATGGCCATTGATTTCAAATTCGATCGCATTGCCTACCTGCTCACCCCGCTGCCCCTGTTCGACGGCCTCGACGCGATGCTCTTCGCCCACCTGTCGGGCCGCGACGAAGTGAGTCGCTGTTTTCGCTACACCGTGCTGGCCCGCAGCCCCGATCCCAATATCAAGTCGCAGGACCTGCTGGGCCAGAACGTCACCGTCGCCGTGGTGGGAGAGCCCGACAGCTTCACGCTGCGGTTTTTCAACGGCATCGTCGACCAGTTCCGGTTCGAGGGCAACGACGACGAGGACATGTTCATGTACCGGCTGGTGCTGCGGCCCAGGCTGTGGATGCTGTCCAAGACCACCGACAACCGCATTTTCCAGGAAATGTCGGCCATTGATATCATCAAGCAGTTGTTCGACGAACACGGCGTGACCGATTATCGGCTGGACCTGACCGGCACGCCCGAGCCGCGCGACTATTGCGTGCAATACGGGGAAACCGATCTGGATTTCGTGCAAAGGCTGCTCGAAGAAGAAGGCATCTTCTACAGTTTCGTCTTTTCCGAGGACAAGCATGAACTGGTCCTGTCGGACGATCCCATGGCGCTGGAAACCCCCGGCGGCTTCGGCGAACTGCGGTTCGAGCCGAATTTCGTGCCGGATCAGGACGGTCTCGGGGTGATCACGAAACTCACCCGGACCGAAAAGATCGTCTCGGGGTCGCATACCCTCACCGACTACAATTTCGAAACGCCCTCCACCGACCTGATCGCCCGGTCCGAGAACCTCATGGGCCACGAGAACGACGGGATGGAGCGCTACACCTATCCCGGCCGGCATGGAACGCAGGGGCTGGGAGAAAAGCTGGCCGGGTTCCGCAACCGGCAGGACCAGGCGCTGGCGCAGCAGATCTGGGCCGAATCCTCGGCGGCGATGTTCTGCGCCGGCTGCGCCTTCAGCCTCCTCGACTACCCGCGGGACGAAGAGAATATCGACTACATGATCCTGGCGGTCGATTACGACATCTGGGATGGTCAGTATTCCTCCCGCGCGACCCGCAACCGGCCCGAGGGCATCTTTACCAGTTACCGAATGGTGCCGCAGGAGTCGGGCTACTGCCCGCCGCAGCTCACGCCCAAGCCGGTGATGAAGGGACCGCAGACCGCCATCGTCGTGGGCCCCGCCGGCGAAGAGATCTACACCGACGAATATGCCCGCGTGAAGGTGCAGTTCTACTGGGACCGCGAAGGCGGGCACGACGAGAATTCGACCTGTTTCATCCGCGTCTCGTCGGTCTGGGCCGGGTCCGGCTGGGGCTTTATCCAGATCCCGCGCATCGGGCAGGAGGTGATCGTCGACTTCCTCGACGGCGACCCGGATCGGCCGATCATCACCGGGCGGGTCTACAACGCCGAACAGATGCCCCCCTACGCCCTGCCCGGCAACATGACGCAATCGGGGTGGAAGTCCAACAGCTCCAAGGGCGGGGGCGGCTGGAACGAGCTGCGCTTCGAGGATCTGAAAGGGTCGGAAGAGGTCTATTTCCAGGCCGAGAAGGATCACACCGAGTGGATCAAGAACAACGAGACCCGCAACATCGACAACGACTTTGCCGAAACCGTCGGCCATGACGCCAAGCAGGACGTCATCAACAACCGCGACGAAACCGTCGGCAACAACAAGACCACGCAGGTCGGCGTCAACCGCGACGTTACCATCGGCAACAACGACACTGAAAGCGTCGGCAACAATCGCTCCCTGACGGTCGGGGTCAACGAGGTTATCTCGGTCGGGTCGAACTCGGACGAAACCATCGGCGCCAACCACAGCCAGACCGTCGGCATCAGCCAGACCATCAGCGTGGGGGCGATGCGGGTCGACACCGTCGGCGCCGCCGAGACCCGCACCGTTGGCGCGGCCCAGGTCAACACCATCGGCGCGGTGCGGCAGATGACCGTCGGTGCCAGCCAGAGCCACGACATCGGCCTCACCGACAGCTGGACGATCGGCGGCGGACAGTCGGTTGAGATCGGCCAGGACCAGGCGACGATGGTCGGCAAGAACTACAGCCTGCAGATCGCCGAGGAAAGCTCGACCACCGTGGGCAAGAACCGGGCGGTCACCGTCGCGGAAGATCAGCGGACCGAGGTCGGCAAGAACATCATCGTCAAGGCCGGCGACAGCATCACCTTCACCTGCGGCAAGGCCAATTTCCAGATGAAGAAAGATGGCACCATCGTGATCGAGGGCAAGGACGTCACGATCAAGGGCTCCGGCAAGATCAACGTGAAGGCCAGCAGCGACGTCACCGTCAAGGGGAGCAAGATCGACCTGAACTGATCTGCGCCAGCACCGGCATCAGCGTGTCGAGCGCGCGCGGCGCGGTGCCGGGCCACCAGAGCGCCGGCGGCTCGGGCAGTTCCGGCCCCGGCCCCGGCACCGGATCGGGGATCTGCGACAGCGCCGCCAGCAGCGCATCCGGCCCCAGGCCGCGGTCAAGCGCCGCGATGAGGTGCGGCCAGGCGGCATCGGCCCAGCGGTCCGCCGCCGGCTGCGGCGCGTCGCCATGTCCGACGCAGGCGACCAGCGGATAGGCCCGCCCCACCGCATCCAGCCCTGGTTCGATCAGCAGCAGGAAGGCGCCCTTGGCCGTGCGCAGCAGCGCCCGCACGCCGCCTTCGGGCCAGCCGACCGGGTCCTGCACCAGCGGCGCGAAATGCAGGGTCAGCCAGCGGTCGAGCACCGGCTGCACGCCCGGCGCCAGCCCCCGCGCCACGAAATCCCCCGCCGCGGGCAGCTTGCCGAACAGGCCGGTCGGCATCCGTCAGAACCCGCGCGGGCAGGTAAAGCCCGAAAACATCGTCAGGTCGAAGGGGTTCTCGACCGAATTGGCGCGCAGGTTGAAGGCGGCGGAATAGCCGCCGGTCGCCAGGCTCAGGCTGAACACCTCGGGCAGCGCCGTCGCGGCCAGCCGGCCCTTGCGAATGAGCCGCAGGATCGCCCAGCTGCCGGTTTCAGAGGTGACAAGCTCCGACGTGCCGTTCACCGGGGCAAAGCTGAGGGTGATCATGTTGGTGCCGTCCGGCCCGGGCCAGGTCATCGGCGTCGGACGCGCCGCGGCGTTGAAATAGGTCAGCACCTGGCCATCGACGTTCAGCGTCACGCGGCTGGCATTTCCTGACAAATCCTTCGGTTCGAGCGAAAAGGCCATGACCGGCCCGGCCCCACCGGGAAACAGTGCGTCCCGCATGGCGCGGGCGTTTTCGAAGGGTTGCAGAAGCTTGGCATCGAGCCCGAAATCGGCGCGCCATTTCCACGGCCGCACGGTGTTGTCGATATAGGGCTGCAGGTGGTCGCTGATAAAGCTGTCCACCAACCCGCCGCTGCCGAAGAGCCGGGCGAAATCCAGCGTGTTGACGTCGATGGCGCTGCTCTGGTCGAACGGGTAACGCCCCGAGGTGGCAGAGACGCAGAACGGTAGTACGTCGGCGCGCCAGCGGGCGTTGAGCTGCGCGATCACCGCCTCGCGCGTGACGCTGATCGTATCGCCCGCGATGCCGGCGATCCAGCTGTCGATCGGGTCGGGCAGGCTCGCCGCCTCGTTGGCGATCGCGCCGGTCAGCTGCGGCAGCCCGCCGCGCGCCAGCAGCGCCGCCTGCGGGTCGGGGCTGGCGGCGACGGTCTGCAATTCGTTCGACAGCGCCGTCAGAGCCGCCACCGCATCGTCCAGAAGCGGCGGCTGGCCGTCCACCTCCTGCACCGTGGCACGGATCGGCGCAAAGTGATCGCTGACCGGCGTGCCCGGCGGCGCGGGCGGCGGCCCGCTGTCCTGCGCCCGCGCGATCTTGGCCCCGGTCTTGACCAGCTTGCCGAGCTTGCCCAGTTTCGAGACCGCCTTGAGCCCGGCCCTTTCCGCCGCGGCATTGCCTTCACCGCCCTCTTCCTCGACCCGCGCCAGGTGCGTTTCGAAGACCACCGACTCGAGCAGCCGCTTCAGCGCGCTGTCGACCGAGGCCAGATCCTTGAGATTCTGCCGCGCCTGCACCAAGTCGTCGATCGGGGTCAGCCGGATGTCACGCAGGAATCCGTCCCACTGGGCGATGAAGTCGTCGTAGTAAAGCTTGAGGATATCGGCCTCGAGCGTGTCAACCGACGCGTCGGAGCTTTCCGAACAGCCCCCGGCAAAGACCGCACGGTCCAGCGTCGCCTGCGCCGCGACCTCGGGCACCAGCGGCAGAACGGCGGTGTGGAACCCGTCATAGGTAAAGGCGCCGGGCAGGCCGATGCGGAGGGTCCGCTCCGACAGGCGCGTCAGGACGCGTGCGCCGTTGGGGCCGGTCTTTTCCGCCGGAATCCAGTCCGGCAGACCCGCGACCGACGGGTCAGAACGCAGGTTGCGATAGGCGCGCACCGCAAGCGGAATGGTGCAGATGCTTTCCAGCGCCGTCGACACCAGCGCCGGGTCCGAGGCGATCTTGTCCTCCTCTCCGGCCATGCGGACCAGCGCCGCCAGCTGGTGATCGACCGACTCGTCCGTGGGAAACGGGTCGATGGGGGCGAATTCCGGCAGCACGGTCTGCCACCAGACCCCGAGGAACGCGGGGTCGTAGGGCGCCTGCCCGGTCAGCATCTGGTAGGATTTCAGCGCGCCCAGCAGGAATTCGGGATCGCGCGAATGCCGCCACATCGTGGCCTCGAGCAGCGCCACCATGCGCGGTTCGAGGATGTTGCGCAGCGTGTGGTCGTAGGCGATGCGGTTGACCTGCGCGAGCTCGGCCTCGGCGGTCGGCCCCAGCAAGGTGAGCGCGCCGCCCTCGGCCGTGGTGGCGGCGTTCACCGTCTCGTTGGCCGCGTCGAGTGCGAGGTTCAGGTCCAGCGGATCGGTCGGCGCCTGCCGTGCGGCGACGTTGGCAAGCCGTGCCGAGAGGTTGGCCAGCTGCCGTTCCTGTTCGCCCAGGGCGCCGTTGTATCGCAGGAACGAGAACAGGAAGAGCGTCGCCAGAACCACCACAGTCAGCGTCGCCCCGGCCAGCGTGCCGCGCCAGATCCAGCGGCGCCGCTCTTCGGCTCGGGGATCGAAGCGGCCCAGCCCGGCCTCGGGAAAGATCAGATCGGTCAGCAGGTTGCGCAGGAAAAAGCTCCGGGTGACGCCATGCGCGCGGCGCTCGGGCAACGGCGCCGACAGGCCCAGCGACGCGGCGATGCCCGACACCATGCGGTCGATGGGCGAGCCTTCCTGCGTGGCCGAGGTGAAATAGACGCCGCGCAGCCACGGGCTGTCCTCGTAGCGCGACTCTCCGAAGACCGCCTCGATCAGCACCTTGAGCGGCGCGGTCAGCTGGTCGAGCTGGCCCGGAAACCGGAAGATCTCGGCGCGCTGTTCCAGCGGTACATCCTCCGCGATGCGCGGGGTCATGCGCTCTTCGAGCGCCTCCTGCAGCACCTTCATCTCGCGCTCGACCGTCACGCCGTCCACGCGGTCGGCGGTGCCCAGCGTGGCGCCCCAGACCTGTTCGCGCTCGCGCGCGTTCAGGTCGCCGAAGAAGGATTCGAAGCCCGGCATCAGGTCGACCTTGGTGATCATCAGGTAGACCGGCAGCTTGAGCCCGGTCTCTGCCCGCACTTCGGCCAGGCGTTTGCGGATCTCGCGCCCGTGTTCGCGGATCGACACGTCGTCGCCCGCCAGTTCTTGCACCGACAGCGTCAGGATCACGCCGTTGAGCGCCCGTCGGCCGCGATGCTTGACCAGCAGGTCGATGAAGCCCTTCCACTCGGCGGAATCCACGTCCGGGTCGCTTTGCTGTTGCACGTAGCGCCCGGCGGTGTCGATCAGCACCGCGTCCTCGGTGAAGAACCAGTCGCAGTTGCGGGTGCCGCCGATGCCCTTGAGGTCGTCGCCGAGGTCGATGGGGAAATGCAGTCCCGACTGGCGCAGCGCCGTGGTCTTGCCGGTGCCGGGCGGGCCGATGATCACATACCAGGGCATGTCGCGCAGGAACTTGCGGCCGCCCAGTTTCGACCGTTTCATCTGTTCGAGGATGCCCTGGAACTTGGTCTGCACCTCGGCCAGGTTCTCGTCCCCGGGGCGCGCCGCCATCTCGGGCGGCGGGGCGGCCAGCTCCGCGACGAAGGCGCGGTTCGCGCGGGCCGCGCGCATTGCCCGGACCAGCATCGACACCAGCCACAGGATGATGATCACCCCGATCACCACGATCCGCGTCAGGTCCCCGGCCAGCGGCGCCGCGTCGCCGACGCTGATCAGCGGCCCGTAGAACCAGATCAGCACGCAGAGGATGGTGATGCCGATCAGGGTCCAGAGGAACCGCGAGAACAAAAAGCCGAGGATCTTCTTCAGAAAGGACATGGCTCAGACCTTTTTCTGCAGGATGATTTCGACCCGGCGATTGCGCGCGCGGCCCTCGCGCGTGCCGTTGTCGGCAATCGGCTCGGTCGCGGCCTTGCCTTCGGAGATGACGAGCCCCGCCGGCACACCCGCCGCGACGAGCATGTCGGCGATGGTCTTGGCGCGCGCCTCGGACAGGCCCTGGTTGGACCGGAACGGGTTCGAGGTCTGCACCGGGATGCTGTCGGTGTGGCCCACGACCTTGACTGCGCCGATAAAGTCGATGTTGTCGCGGATCACCTGCGCGACGCTGGCCACCAGCGGGCCGTAGCCGTCGTTGAGGTCGGCCTTGGACGACCGGAACACCTCGGGATTGGTGGCCTGCATGACGACCACGGCGATCGACACGTCCTCGCGCCCCGTCAGCGCCTTGGCGGTGTTCTCGGGCGCCGCCTCGGCAAAAAGCGGCAGCAGTTCGAAGACCAGCGGATCGGCGGTCAGCTGCGGCGCCTCGACGGTTTCGATCACCGGACGGAAGATGTCGGCGCGCTCCGGAGGCGGCAGCACCGAGGCGAGGGTAAAGAGCTGCTCGCCCCGGTTCGACAGCTGGATCGACAGCCCGACATAGACGGCGGTGACCAGTGCCAGCGCCATCAGGCCGATGGACCACAGCGGCACGATGAAGCGGCGTTCGTCATCCGTCGCCTCGACGCCTTTCCAGTTCGGCGCCAGCGGCGCCTCGGCCTGGTCGCGGTCGTGCAGCAGCCGGTTCATCTGCACCCGCATCTGCGCAATCGCCGCCTCGCCCGACCCGCCGTTGATCCGATACTTGCCGCGGAACCCCAGCGACAGGCACAGGAACACCAGCTCAAGCAGCTGCGGGTCGCGTTCGGGATAGCGGATCAGGTCTTCGGCCAGGTCGAAGAAGCGCTCGCCCGCGTCGACATTGCCGTACATCGACACCACCAGCGGCATCCGCGGCCAGCCCGAATGCCCGCCCCAGGGCGTGTTCAGCGCGATGTCGTCCAGCAGCGCGCCCACGAACCACGCGCCCTGGTCGGCGCGCGACAGCGGCACCCCGGCGGACACCGCGGAATCGCGGGCATGGGTCAGGCTTTCCAGCAGGCGGGTGCGCAGCACGTCCGGGTTGTCGGGCGCGGTCGCCCGCTCGAGCTCGGGCGCCATGCCGAGAAGGGCTGCATAGGCGTTGACCAGCGGGTTGTCGCTGGCGCGCGAGATCCGCACCGGCGCCACCGGCGCGGCCCCGACCGGGCGCTGCACGGGCTGGGCGCTGCGGCGCACCGGCCGGATGCGGGTGCGCCCGGCGTCGTTCTCAAGGCCAAAGGGATCGTCTGCGCTCATGTCATCACCGGCTCACCGCGTAACAGTCGATCTGCGGTTCCCGTTCGAGGTTGCCCGCCACCCCGAGCACGAACCCCGGCGCATCCGCCAGCGCCGCCCAATGCTCGGACGTGCGGTCCAGTTCCAGGCACAGCCGGTCGCCGTCGTAGGGAATTTCCCGCGGCTGGCTGTTCAGCGGCTTGAGCGGGATGCCGGTCAGCCGCGATTTCCACAGCGAATCGAAGGCATCCGCCGCGCCCACCGTGGCCTGATCGACGAAGATTTTGCGCAACAGCTTTTCCGAGATGTCGCCGCCCACGCGCAGGACGATGCGGCTGCTGGCGATGATCTCGGGGTTGTCGATCCGCACCGTCCAGATGTTCTCGGAATGGCGCGACACCCGCAGCGCGCGGCTCTTGGGTTCCACGTGCCGCAGCGACAGCACCAGCGACCGCAGCGTGTCCGCCAGCGCCTGGAAACTCAGCTGCGGGTCGGTGTGGTCGTAGTCCGGCAGATCGCCGAGACGCCGGGCCGAGGCGCCATAGGTCGCCATGCGTCCGGCCAGCCCGGCCAGTTCCTGATAGAGCGCCGAAGGGTGATCGTTGAGCTGCGCGCCCATATGCGCGAGCCGCGGTCGCGCGGCATTGGCCAGCTCCAGGATCAGCAGGTTCTCCATCGACGCGCCGGTGCCGCCCAGCACCATGGCGCCATGGGCGTCGGCGATGCGGTCGAGCCCGGTCACCATCTCCTTCAGGAGCTGGCCGTACCAGTCCACCGCACCGATGTTGAGCGCCGGCGGGATGAAGTCCTTGTCGAGCGCCACCGCCCCCTCGGCGGTCAGCCCCTCGATCCGGGCAACCGGCAGGGTGCTGTAGCCCGCGACCTCGTCGCCGGGCAGCAGCAGCTTGGGGGCAAGCGCGGCGACCTCGATCTCGGTCGGTTCGGCGCCGCCGCGGATGATGTCTCGCACTTCGATCACCGTGCCGCGATAGCGGGTGCCGCTGGGGTCGGCATGGGCCGGGTCGATCTGCGCGCCGCTGCCCGCCGTGGGCAGCGCGAGGTAGACATGCCCCGCGCCGGACTTGGCGCTGACCGGCACCGAGGCCACCGACTCCGTGTCGCCGGGCACCGAGAAGAAGGTGCCGTCGGGCAGCACGCCCTCGGCCACCGCCACGGCGACCTGTCCTTCCTCCAGGGCGGTCGTGTCCAGCTCCAGCTTCGTAAAGCCGAAGGCATGGCGCGGAAGGGCCCCCAGGACCTGGCGGATCAGCCAGTCCGTGTGCCGGTCCTGCTGTTGCAGATGCTGGGTCCGAAGGAACAGCCCCTCGGACCAGACCACCTTGTTCCTGTCAGTCATGTTCGTCCTTCTGAGGTGGCCTCAGGCCGCGGCAAGCGACAGCCCGCCCGGTCCGACCGTGATAAGAAGCCCCTGGCTGGCACCCGGCGCGGGGATCTTGTCGCGCACGGTACGCCCGGTGGGGCTGATGAACCCGCCGACCACGCCGATCATGCTGGTCGAGGGCTGGATGGTGATGTCGCGGGTCGCCGATCCGCCGGGGGCGAGCACCAGCTGGTCGGCCTTGACAAGGTCGCTTCCCAGCGCGCCGGACGGGTTTTGCAGGGCGAAGTAGTCGGCGGCATCGAAGGCGCCCGAGCCGGACAGCTGCAGGATCGACAGGGTCACCGGGCGGTCGCCGCCGCCTGAGCCGCGGTTCATGCCGGGCTGGGCGCGGGCGGTGACCGTCAGGACCGTCGGTTCCTCCGGGCCGCAACCGGCCAGCGCGAGACCAGCGGCAGAGGTCAGCAGAAAGGTACGGCGTGGAAAAATCATCGTCTCAACTCCCTTTGTTTTCATAGGCATCTCTGAAATCGGCCCCGACATCTCCAAGGAACTGCTTTTCGGCCGATTGCGCAATGTCGCGGTAGCGGTCTTCGTAGATCTGCCACAACTTCGCCTTGCGGCCCCCGGCGGCGAGGGATTCGAGCAGGCCGACATCGGCCATCTCCTTTTCGATCTCCGCCGGGTCGAACTTGTCGACCATGCGCCGCAGCGCGATCTGCAGGGCGCTCCATGTCCGCACCTGGTGGTCGGCGAGGTCGCGAAAGGCCGCCGGCACCGCCTGGTCCGGGGCGAGGTAGCCGCGCCCCCGCGGACGGATCAGCGCCGCAAGCGCGTCTTCGGGCGTGGCGAGGAACTTGAGAGGGTTCACATCGGCATTGGCGATGATGGTCTGGGCCACGCGGACCTTCTGCTTTTCCTGCGCACGGGTGCGCAACAGCAGCATCACCCCCTCGACGAGGTCGTGCAGGCACTGCCCGAGATGCGCCATTTCGGCGGCGGGATCCTCGGGCCGGGGCAGGCTTTCGGGGTCCAGACCCATGCCGCGCAGCAGTGCGTCGCGCAGGTCGCCGTCCTCGGCGGAGAGGGGCCGCGGCGCCGGTTTGGGCGCGGCCGCGTGGGCTGGCAGCACTTCCGGTTCGGGTTCGGGTTCGGGCGGCGCCGATTCCGGCAAGGGTTCGGGCGGCACCGGCGCGGGGTCCGGGGCCTCGAAAAGCGGCGCGTCGAACAGCGGTTTCTCCGCAGCAGGCGGCTCTTCCGGAGCCTCGGCGGGTAGTGGCCTGTCCGCGACCGGCTCGACCTTCCAGCTGTCGAAAATGTCCTTCTTGACCGGCGGCGCCTCGGGCTCGGGTTCCGGCGCGCGCGGTCTGGCCGCCTCCTCCTCTCGCGGCGTCGACGTGTCGAAATATCCGCCGCGCGACGGGCGGTCTGGCGCGGACTCGGACTCTTGCGATTGCGGGCGGCGCAGGTCGAGCCCGAACGGATCGGCCTGGTCCAGCGGTCGCGGGTTGCGCGCCACTTCCTTGTGCCGCTCGTCGGGTTTGCCGTCGCTGCGCAGGCCGAACGGGTCCGGCAGGTTCGCCGGGCGCGGCGCCACCGGCTCGGGCGGCGGGGCGGGCGGTTCGTCGGCAAAGAAGCCGCCGCGCGCCGCCGGGCCCGGTTTCGGTGCCTCCGTCCCGGGTGCTGCCCCCCGCGCGGCTTCGACGCGCAGCACGAAATCGCCCATGTGCAGCCGCATCCCCGGCTCCACCGGCACGGATTTTCCGGTGCCCACCGGGCTGGAGGCATTGTCGATGAACAACCCGCCGGACGAGGCGTCGGTCACCATGACGCGCCCGCCCTCCTCGCTCAGGATGCAGTGGCGGCGCGAGACATAGGCGCTGGGATCGTCGAGCTGCCAGTCGGCATCCTCGCCACGCCCGATGCTGAGCTGGCCGCCGGTGAACAGGTGTTCCGACACCGCCTGCGGCCCCGGCGCGGATTCGATGACAAGGCGCAGGGTCATGCGGCACTCCTTTCCGGCGGACGTTCGGTGACATTGGCAAAGCTCAGGTCGTCGGCATCGCGCGCCGGATCAGGGTTGAGCCAGGTGGTGCGGCCCAGCTGGCAGGACCCAAGCCGCGCCGCGGGCACTTCGTCGGCGGCCAGGATCAGCCTCAGGCCGAAGGCGATATCCTTTCCGGCGGCAAAGACCAGCGCCTGCCGCAGCCGGTCCCGCGCGGCGGTGTCATCCAGAAAAGCGGTAAACTCCGCCAGCGTCAGCGGCCCCACCCGCAGTTCCGCATGGGCCTGCCGGTCGAAGACCCGGCCGCCGACCACGGCACCGGTGCCGAGACCGGCGTGCTGCATCCCCAACCGGCTTTGCAGATGCTCCGGCAGGTCGATCCAGACCCCCAGGTATTCCGTCAGCGCCACCGGCACGCCCAGCACCGTCTCCAGGAACGCGGTCAGCCGTTCGGGGCTGCGCGCCTCGAGCGCCAGCGACGTGGCATGGCGCAGTTTCGCCCCGTCGAGCCGTACGTCCCCGGTCGTGGTCCCCGGCAGCCCCAGCCCGGCGAGAGAGCGCATCATCGCCGTGACCCGCCCGCCGTCGCCATGGGCGATATGGACCTCGGGCCGGGCGTCGGCCCAGGCCCGCCAGTAGAGCGCGATCATCCGGTGCTGCAGCATGTTGACGAAGTCGAGGAAGGAGGTGTCCGCGCTCGCCCCCTGGCTGTCTCCGGCGAACCAGCGGTTCGACAGGCGCTGCATGATCCAGCGGGTCATGTGCAGCGGCATCGGGCCTTCGGGGCCGATCAAGCCCAGCACGTTGACGCCGATCTGCGGCGGCGACCCGGCGGCGCCCGGCGTGACCTCGGCCACGTCGCTGGCGGCGAAGGCCATGCGCGCGATCTGGCCCAGCCGCGCCGGTTCGCGCCCGGCCCCGCCCGCCCGGCCAAAGCGCAGCTCGGCGGTTTCGAGCTGGCGCAGCAGCTCGAAAAAATCCATGCCCGCGACTGCCGAGGGGTCGGTCAGATCAGGGCGCGTGTTCCGGGCGTCATCGGCCATCGAACCTCCGTCTGGGCCTGGGTGAGCTGTGTGCGGGTGCAGACAAACGAATTGATCGCGGAATGGCGCGCAAAGAGCCGCGCCAGAAGCGCCGAGAGCAGCAGCGCCGAGCCGCCGGACAGCAGCCCTTCGTTGATGTCGAGCGTGATTTCCGTGCCATGGCCAAAACACAGCGGCCCCGGCACTTGCAGCCGTTCGACCACCGGACGCGACCGCAGCCGCACGAGCGAAGCGCCGTGCCGCGCCAGCGCCGGGTCGCCGCGGTCGGCGTAGAGCTTGATGAGGGCGCGCAGCGGCTCGGCGCCAGCCTCATCCCCGGCGAGCGAGATGTGGTTCAGCGACAGCTGCGAGATCCAGCGCCAGGTCAGGTCGTCGATGCGCCGCTCGTCCGTCGCACCCGAAGGCAGGCTGGCGCGCAGGCTGGCGCGCGGGCGTTTCACCGGCGACAGCAGCGTCACGGTCTGCACCGGGTCGCCGGAGTCCAGCGTCAGCACCGGCATGTCGTCGAGGATCGGCAGGTCGCGGTTGGTGCACAGGGCGCGCACGTCCAGCCGCCGCAGCGGCGCCGCGGCACGCCCCCTGCTGGGCCGGCCCACAGAGATGTAGAAGTCGTCGCCGACATAGCTGCTGCGGGTCTGGCCGCGCCGGACCTCTTCGGTGTCGGGGCGGCGCGGGCGGCGGTCGGCGGAATAGACATGGCCGCTGTCGGCCTGCGCTTCGGTCGAGAAGAGCGGCGTCACCCGCGCCTGCGGGCCCTCGTTTTCGGCATCTTCGACCCGCAACAGGCGGTAGATCTCGAAATCCCGCGGGCGGGTGCGGTCGGCCTGGACGATATGCGCGGCGCGGTTGGCGCGCAGCTCGACGATGTTGCATTCGTGCTCGAATAGATTCACGACCGGCGTCACGAAGAGCCGAAAGTCGGCGGCCGAGACGCTGGTGAGCTCGGGGCGTTCGCGGTCCAGCAGCACCACCAGTTCGACGTCATGGGTGCCGCTGGCGCGGATCACCGGCGACAACCCGTCGAGCCGCAGGAAATAGAACCGCTCGGGCATCAGGAAGTATTCCCGGAGCAGGCGGTAGCCTTCGAAGGACGACCGGACCCGCGGCAGCAGCGCCTCGGCATCGTCGATGCCGACCATGGCGGGCGCGCCGACCCGCCGGAATCGGGTGGTTGCGTCGGCCGGCCGCGCCACCGCCCCGGCGCCGAAACCGAACACCGCGTCGAAGATCGTACCACCACGGGTGCCGGCCCCGAAGTAGAGGTCGAGCCGGTCCAGCGACAGATCCGCCAACGATCCCGCGCCCTGCCGCTTCAGCGCGATGCGAATGCCCGCCGCGGCCCCGCGCGCGGCGGGCTCTCCGACGCCGGCCTGCGCCAGCGCGCCCTTGTCCTGCAGATAGCCGACCGCGCCGATCTGTACCGGCCAGAGGTGAACGGGCTGCGCGGTCGTGTAGGTGCATCGGGTCTGCTGCCCTTCGCGCAGGCCCGACATCATCCGCGTGCCGCGCTTCATCACGTGGCCGTCGAACATGCGCTGCACCTGCGGCCCGGGCGTCATCGCCGCCATGGTCATCGCGGGCGCCGGGCCGGCAAGGTCGGGATACAGCGTGTCGATCAGGTTGCGGGTATAGCGGCTGGCCTCGCCATCGACCTTGAGCCGGGTCCGCGCGGCCAGAAAGGCGACGCCCTCCAGCAATCGCTCCACGTAAGGGTCCGGACAGGGGATCGCATCCATCGACAGGTTGCGCGCGACATTGGGATGCAGCGCCGCGAATTCCTGCGCAAGCGAGCGGATATGCGACAGCTCCTCTTCGTAATATTCGAGAAACGCCTGGTCCATCAGCGCACCTCCAGCGCGGTCATGGCCTGACCGTTGTCAAGGTCGATGCTGGTCGACAGGCGCAGCCGCTCGGGCACCGGCGACAGCAGCAGGACCCCGTCGATGTCGATGCGCAGCCCGGTCTTTTCGCCGCTGCGCACGCGCACCTTGACGCTCTCCTTCTTCAACCGCGGCTCGTAGATGTTCAGCACCGCCTTGATCTCGCGGGCAAGATCGTCCTTGTCGAAATCCGAGCCCATGCGCCCGGAAAAGGATGGCACGCCGTAGTTGAGCACCGAGGCGCGCACCTCGGGGAAGTCGGCCAGCTGGCTGGTCGGGTCCGGGTGGTCCAGGGCTTCGCGGTCGCTGAGCAGGAACTTCGCCTCCATACGTTCGATGTTGAACAGCATTTCGATGTCGCGGCGCACGGCTTCGCGCAGCACATCGGCGGTCACGATCACGCCGCTCTCCTCGAGCCTGCGGCGCCGCGTGGTAAGCTGCACCACCCGATGCGCCAGCTGCCGCGTGTCGGGCGACAGATCCTCGCGCCGTTCGATGGCACGGGCGCCGCCGGCAATGAGCGCGGCGGCGTCCTCTTCGGCATCGGCCCGGTCGCTACCGGCCTCGGCCATGATCTCGGTCACCAGATCGCGGCGCAGCGCGTCGGATTCGGCGACCAGACCCGGCAGGTCGTCGACCAGCCTGTCCCAGAGAGACGGCTGGACGGCTTCCTGCCGGGACACGGAGGGGGCATTGGTGCGGTCAGTCACAGATCAATGCCCCGCCCCTGCGATCCTCAGACACCCGCGGCGATGTCGTAGCTGATCTCGTGCTCGTCGCCCGCCGAGTGGTCATCGGCCTGCACGACGTATTTCACGGTGACGTTCTCGAACACGAGGCCAAGCGCCTCTTCCATGATCTCGCCGCCCTCGACATCCCCGATCCCGAGGATCTCGGATTTCGAGATGGTGACGTTCTCCATGGTGATGATCAGGTAGTCGAGATGCGCGTCACCGCTGTCCTTGCGGACCGACAGGATCATGTCCGGGAATGACTTGCCCTGCATACAGGCCAGTTGCAGGTACGGGGTCGACGCATCGACGAACTTCTTGAGCATCAGGGCGCCGACCTGGGCGCGGGCGCGCGACCGGCCCTTGCCGACCTGCGCGGCCGACCCCTGTTCGATGTTCCACATGATGTCGTGGATGTCGATCTCGTCTTCGTGCTCGGTACGCTGCGATTCACCGGCGATGTCGCCGATCTTGAGATATCCGGTTAATGGCATTTGGTGGTCTCCTTTTGGTTAAATAAATTCTCTACGATTTCACCGAGGGTAGTTCCGACACCAGCCGCAGGGACGCGTTGATCCCCTCAAGCTGGTAGTGCGGGCGGAGGAAGAACCGGGCGTTGTAATATCCGGGCCGTCCTTCAACGCTGTCCACCTGCACTTCTGCGGCGGCCAGCGGTCGTTTGGCCTTGGCCTTGTCGTCGGCCATGGCGGGGTTGGCGAGAACGTAGCGGTTGATCCACTCGCTCAGCCAGACCTGCATGTCGGCACGTTCCTTGAACGTCCCGACCTTGTCCCGCGCGATCGCCTTGAGGTAATGGGCAAAGCGGCTGACGGGGAAGAGATACGGCAGGTTCGCGGACAGCCGCTCGTTCGCCTGCGCATCCGGGTCGACCAGCCGGCCGGCGCGGGTTTCGTCGTCCTGCAGGCTGTGCGCGCCGATGAAGGCGGCGACGTCGGTGTTCTTGCGGTGCAGGATCGGCATCATGCCGAGCTTGGCCAGCTCTGCCTCGCGCCGGTCGTCGATGGCGATCTCGGTGGGACATTTCATCGCCACGCTGCCGTCGTCGGTCGGGAAGGTATGCACCGGCAGGTTCATCACCGTGCCGCCCGATTCCACGCCCCGGATCTGCGTCCCCCAGCCGGAAATCTTGTGGCTGCGATTGATGTTCACGCCCATCGCAAAAGCCGCGTTCATCCAGACGTAGTTCTCGTGGTTGCCCTCGATCTCTTCCTCGAAATCGAAGCCCTTGACCGGCACCGTCTCGGCGCCGTAGGGCAGCCGTCCAAGCACGCGCGGCATGGTCAGACCGATATAGCGCGCATCCTCGCTTTCGCGCAGCGACTGCCACGAGGCATAGTCGGGGCTGCTGACGATCTGTTCGAGGTCCTGCGGGTTGGGCAGTTCCGACCAGCTTTCCATGCGGAAGAGCTGCGGCGCGGCGGCGGCGATGAACGGCGCATGCGCGGCGGCGCAAATACCGCTGAGGTTGCGCAGCATGCCCACGTCCTTGGGCTTGTGACTGAACTCGTAGGCGCCGACGATGGCGCCGAAGGGTTCGCCCCCGAACATGGAATACTCGTCGCTGTAGATCTTCTTGAAGATCGGCGACTGGTCCCACATCTGGCCCTCGTAATCCTCGAGATGATCGGCCAGTTCGTCCTTCTTGACGTTCAGCACCCGGATCTTGAGCTTCTGATCCGTTTCGGTGTTGTTGACGAGGTAATGCAGCCCGCGCCAGGTGCCTTCGATCTGGCGCACCTCGGGGGCATGCAGGATCTCGTTCATCTGCTTGGTCAGGATCTGGTCGATCCCGGCGATCAGCGACTTGATCGACTTGACCGCATTGCCGGAAATGGCCGCGGTTCCGGCCTTTTCCTGTGCCGCCAGCGCCAGGTTGGCGACCAGCGCCTGAAGCTTCTCGCCTTCGGAATCCTTGACCCGGAAATCCTTTTCCAGCAGTTCGCTGAATTCACCGAGATCAAGCGCTTCGGCTTCCGCGGCGCCGCCGGCGGCCTGCTTATCCTGTTCAGCCATCCATCAATCCTCCTTCTTGGTGGCGGCCATCGCCTGTTCGGCGGCCTGGGCCAGCAGCGGCTGGTTGGTCAGCAGCTGCGCGATGCGCTTCTCGGCATCGACCTTGCCGTCCATGTATCCCAGCAGTTCCTCGAGCTGCTTGCGCATGGTCAGCAGTTCCGCCAGCGCGGGCACCTGTTCGGCCACCTTGTCGGGGGCGAAATCCGACATGCTCTTGAACGACAGGTCGACGAAAAGCTCTTCCTCGGCCTCTTCGCCCTCGGCGGTCGGCAGGGTGTTCTTGACCCGCGTCTTCACGCGCGGCGACAGCGCCTCCATGAACTTGGAGAAGCGGCCCGCATCGGTTTCGACGAAGGTCCGGTCGTTGATCGGCTTCTGGGCTTCCTTGGTCTCGGACGCCCCGGCAAGATCGGCCATCACGCCCATCACGAAGGGCAGTTCGATCGTGGTGGGGCTGCCGTAATGCTCCACGTCATAGGCGATCTGCACGCGCGGCGCGCGGTTTCGTTCGATGACCTTCTGCTTGCTGTCACTCATCTTCAGTCCTTCCCTTGTGCGTCAAATTCATACGTCATTTCTTCTTGCCCTCTTCCACGCCCGCGATATTGCGGAATTCCTTCAGACCCGAGGGCGCGATCTCTTCCATCAATTCGAGAAAATCCATTTTCACCATCCGCCGCATCCGCCGCGCGAGATGCGGGATCGGGCTGCTGGGTTCGGTGCGTTCGTAAAAGCCGATGATGCGCTCCAGCGCCGCCTCGACATCCTCGCGCGAGGCAACCGTCCCGGGCGGGGCGGCAGCGGCGGCCGTCGACGGGGCGGGCGCGGCACCGTTTGCCGCGGCGGGCGCAGGGGCCGCGGGGTTGTCCTCCACCGGCGCCGCATTCGCCGCCGAAGCGCCCACGGCCTTTTCCAGCGTCTGGCGGCACAGTCCCAGGAATTCGGTCAGCTCGGTCAGCGCGAGGCCCGGCTGGCTGCCAAAGCCGCCCTTCTCGTTCACCGCAGAGACCAGCGCCGCGATCGCCGTGTCGCAGGCGGTGAGCCCGGCGATCATCTCTGCCGCGCGTTCGGGCTCTTCGGAGGCCATGGCGCGGGCGGCGGCGGTGACGCGGTTGACCCGCTGGCCATGCGCGGCGACCAGCGAATCCTTTTCGGCCTGGCTTAGACCAGAGGCCGCCCTGTTGAGCATCTCGAAATCGCTCAGCACCACCGCGGCCAGGTCGTCGCCGGTGATCGGCCCGATCCCGCGCGGGTTCAGCATCATCCCGAAGCGCAGATCGCAGAGCAGTCCGTCGTCGTCGTTCTCGAGTTGCTTGATCGCGTTCAGCCGCGGCAGCGCCGCCATCTTGGCGTCGTCGCGGTCACGCAGCGCCGGGTGCAGGCTATCCCAGTATTGCTCCACGCTGCCGGTCAGGACCGACAGACCTTCGGCGAGGCCCGCAAACCCGTTCAGGTTGTAATTCGCGCGCACAAGGATCGTCAGCAGCCGCAGGTCGCGGCCCTGTTCGGCGAGGTCCTGACCCTGATCCAGCAGCCCCTGCCAGTCCACGTTCGGCACTGCCTCGGCCACGGATCCGTCTGAATTCAGCCGGTTGGACCGCGCGGCGGGGTCCATCATGCGCTCCAGGGCGTGGAACCGCGCGTCGTTGCGCAGTTCGTCACCCGATGGCGAATCGTCACGAATGCTGGTCAGGAGGCGATCAATGTCCATGCCTCAAAGCCTTGCGAATAATCTAATCAACGTGGCGAAGTCTCTCAGATGTTTTTGATTCTGGCAACAATTCCAGCGGTATGGATTTCCACCATAGGTGGTTAGCCCGCGACATGCCGGTATCCGGGCTAGGGCGGCGCGGGTCCCGTCGTGACGAAAAGGTAGACCCATTCGCCGCGAAACGCCGAATCGGCCGCGCGCGCAGCGGCGATTCGCGCCTGCATTTCGGAGAGGTACGGCAGCGCCTTTTCCACGAGCGGCCTGTCCCCTTCGTAGAGCGGTTGGCTGGTGGCAAAGGCCACGGCGATATCCTGGCCGAACGGCGGCGCGATCCGCAGGTCGAGGTCATCGCCGCGCCCCACCGACACCGTTTCCGCCGGAGCCAGACGGCGCAGGGGACGGCGGGCGTTGGGCACGAGATGCAGCACCTGACCACTCGCGTCAAAGTAATCCACGTAGACGTAGGCGGGGTAGTCCGGCGCGGTCAGGTCGATGGTCAGGCGGTCGCCTTCGTCGAAGGCATATTCCCGCACCTGCGCGTGTTCGCCGACAAGATCGCTGTCGGTCAGCTGTTCTTCGGATTGCGGCAGGCCCATCGCGGCGATGCCGTCCAGCAGGGCGCATTGCGGGCGCGGCAGGATTTGCAGCGCATTGCGCAGCGGCAGAGCGGTTCCGACTTGCGCTTGCAGGGTTTCCAGCAGCGGCGCGCGCGCAGCCGCCTCCGGCACGTGGCCGCGCAACTCCAGCGCGCCGGTGTCAGGGTCGAAGACCGTGTGCACCCGCGCGCAGTCCGGCGCCGCCATCGCCGCGGCCATGCGGTCGCGCTGCTCCTGCCCCGCCGCTTGTCCCGGCAACAGAAACGCCTCCAGCGTGGCGAGGCTCTGCGCATCGAGGCTGACACGCCCCGCACCGCTCCACGCGAGCCCCGCCGTCACGACCGCACCGCCGGAGGCCAGCGCGGAGGCCTGCCGCGCCTGCGGCGCGCGGGCGGACAACGGCACCGGAGCGAGTGCCATTGCGGCGGCGTCTGCTCCGACCGGCGTTTCGGCCGCTACCGGCGGCGGTGTGGGTTTGGCGCGGACCCGTGCGGCAGATGGCACATCGGCCGCGACCGGTGCCGCGTCGGCCAGCCGGGCCGACAGGATCGCACCGCTCGCCGCGATGGACGTGGCCTTGACTGGCTGGGCGGGCACCGCTGCGGCCGGGTCCTGCCGCGCGGCGATGGCGGGTTGCGCCGCGGGGACGGTCCGCGCCACCACGACCCGCGCGACGCTGGCCTGCACAGCATCGTCCGCTGCCATCGCCCGCATCTGGTCCGGCCGGGCGGCGATGGCCTTCACCGGTTGCGCCCGCACCTCCCCCGCCCTCGCAGCAGACGGGGCAAGCGCCGCGGTCGTAGCGGCCTCGGGACGCAGCGCCGCGACCGGCGCGACTGGATTGGACCGGGCGGACAGGACCGCGCCCGACGTGGGCAAAGCCGCCGCCGCCTCGGCGTTCGGCCTTTGCGCCGGGGTGCGGCGCACCGGCACGCCCTGCCCCGCCATCCGCGCGCCGCTGGCCTCGGCCCGCGCCGCTTGTTCGGCTTCCGGTTCCTGAGGCATAGCCCGGTCGCGCGGCACCGCCATCGTCGCCAGCATCACCCGGGTGTCGCCGCCGCCCTGTTGTGGCACCGTCCGCGGCGCCAGCCAGGGCAGCAGCGCAAGCCCCGCGCCCACGTGCAGCGCCAGCGATGCGGCGACTGCCAGACCGCCCTGTGCGACGCTCATGACCCGGACGGCGTGACCACGATCACCACCTCCCCGAGCGCCGCCGCCTCGAGTGCCGACACCAGCGGCAGCAAATGTCGCATGGCGACGTCGCGGTGGGCGTTGATGCGGATGAGGCGCGCCGCGTCCCGCTTCGCCGCGGCCTCGATCTGCGTCAGCCAGTCATCGCCCACCGCATCCCCGTTCACCGCGAGCGCGCCGTCGCGTGCCACCGACAGGGTGACGCCGCCGCCCGGCATGTCCTGTCCCGAGACGGCGATCGGCGGCACCACTTCGAACGGCGCCGAGGCGTCGAACCGCGCGACCAGCAGGAAGAACACCAGCAGGAAGAACACCACGTCGACCAGCGCGATGATCGGCTCTGCTGGCGGACGATGATCGGCACGGCGCAGCTTCATCCGCCGTCCTCCAGCCGCACCAGCCGCGCATCGCCGACCCCCGCCGCCGCTACGGCGTCCATGACCTGCGTCAGCGCCCAGAGCGGCGCCGCACCCGTCGGCAGGATCAGCACCCGGGGCGCGCCGGACAGGGCCGCCGTCAACCCGGCGGGCGTCAGTGCCTGCCCGCGCAGCACCACCTCTCCGCCGGCGCCGATCCGCAAGAGCAGCGTGCCGCCCGCCACAGCGCCGCCGTCCACTTGCGCCGCTCCGGCCATCGGATCGCCGCCCCGCACCACCGGGATCATGTCGAGATCGCGGTAGACCGAGGTGACCATGAAATAGACCAGCAGGATGAACAGCACGTCGATCAGCGGCACCAGCGTCACGCGTCGCCGCACCGTCGCGGGCCGCGCCAGCCTCACGGCGTGTCCTCGCCGCCGCGCAGCCCGCGCGCGAGGGTCACCCGGCCAATGAGCCGCTCCATTTCGGAGGTACCGGCTTCGACCCGCGCCTGCAGGATCGCCGCGCCGACGACTGACGGGATCGCCACCACCAGACCCGCCGCTGTGGTCAGCAGCGCCTGCCAGATACCGCCCGCCAGGATCGCGGCATTGGCCGACCCCTCGGCAAGCTCCAGCGAGCGGAAGGACTGGATCATGCCCAGCACCGTGCCCAGCAGGCCCAGCAGCGGCGCGATCATGCCCACCAGTTCCAGCAGCCGGATGCCGCGCCCCATCGCCGCCACCTCGGCATTTCCCATCTGCTCCAGATCCGCGGCCAGCAGCGGCGCTGGCACCTTTCGCCGCAGCAGATCTCCGGCCCGCTGCGCGATCCGACCCGCCGGCGCGCGGTTGTCACCGGGCGGGTCGGGCCAGCCCTGACCGGATTCGATCGCATGCAGCCAGTCGGCGCGCGCCCCCTGCCCCGCAGCCACGCCGCGCAGCGCCAGCAGCCGCGCCACGAAAACCGACAAGGACATTACCGACAGCACGGCCAGCACCAGCAGGACGGGCCCCGCGCTCCCCAGTTCATCGAGACCGATCATGGCCTATTTCACCAGCGGTGCTGCGGCTTTGCTGTGCAGCGCCAGCACCGCAAAGCAGTCCATGTCCTCGCCGTTCTGCGGGCGGCAGGCCGAGATGTCGTGCAGCAGGATTTCCGAGATGCCGTCGCAGGCGATGCCGGGAAATTCGAACAGCTTCAGCGTCGTGCGCTCCAGCGGCAGCGGCGCGGCATCCACCGTCAGCAACTGGTCGATGACACCGCCGGTGTCGAGGATCGCCAGCGACAGCTCGAACGCCTCGAGCGTCCGGCCCAGATCGTTGCGGAACAGGAAAAAGGCGCGGCAGGTGCCTGCGTCACCGGCTTCGAGCTTGTTGAGTTCGACCGTCAGGCCGCCGTCCTGCGCCTGCGCGGGTCCCGACAGGGCAATCGCGGCCAACACGGCCAGGGGGAATCGTTTCAATGCAAGGCTCCTTTTTGTAATGACCCAGGAATAACAGGTTTCGCCGCGCCTTTGGGCAATTTTGCGCGGCGGACCGCCGGTGCGCGACCCGACGTCGGCGGGCCCGCGGGCCGCCTCTGCAAACCCCTTGGTAAATCGCCGGCGCCGTGAAATACTGCGCGCATTGGTTGAAGCACATTGCGGAGTGACGGACATGGATGTCAGGGAACAGGTCGATGGCGTGGTGATCGGTCTGCTGCTGGGGTTTCGGGACGGCGCGCCGCTTGTGGTCTTTCCCTCCAACCCCCACGATCACGCGCTTCCCGCCCGCAGCCTCTGCGCGCTGACCGCCGAGGACGCGGGCCGCGAGGTCGCCCTCCTGTTCGAGGACGGCGCCCGCGACCGGCCGCTGATCATCGGCCGCATCGTCGAACCGGCGCGGCAGGAGAGGGCGCCCCAGGTCATCCACGACGGCGAGACCACCCGCATCACCGCGCAGGACCGGATCGAACTGCGCGTCGGCAAGGCTGCCATCGTGATGGAAAAGGACGGCCACATCACCATCCGCGGCACCCATCTGGTCAGCCACGCCTCGGGGTCCAACCACATCCGCGGCGGATCCGTGAACCTGAACTGACGGACCCGATCATGCCCGTGCCGATCCTCGAAGACATCGTGCGGCAACATGCCGAGGAGGCGGCGCATCTGTGGTGCGTCTACGATTTCCACCTGCTGCACCCCGACGACAATCCCGACATGGACGAAGAGCGCCTGGCGCGGTTGATCGAGCGGCTGGATGCGCATCTTGACGGGGTGCGGGTGGCCGGGGAGGGCGGAGTGACCATCGCGCAGGAGCGCTACGACGACTTTCCCGAGGCCGGAGAGCTGTTCGTGCTGCGTATGCTGCAACCGGGCGCGCGGCACCTGACGGTCCGCGACCTCGACCTCGACGCGGTGCGCCGCTATCTCGCCGCGCACCTGCCCGCCGACGCCTGAGGCGGTCGGATCATTCGGACTGCACCGGCACCTCGTCGAACGCCTCCCAGGTGTCGCCGCGCAGACGCAGCACGTCCTTTTCGCCCAGCGACCAGAGCGAGTCCGGCCCGCGCTCGAGGTTGTAGAAGGTTTCCGCCAGTTCCATCGCATCCGGGTCGACCGCCAGTCCCTCATCGCGGTCGAAGATCATCAGTGCCCGGTGCATCGCAACCCGCACCTGCCCGGCATATTCCGCGATGCCCCAGATGTCGGCCAGTGGCTCCGGGGGCGTCACCACCTCGAAGGAATCGCGCCGGCCATGGGCCACCACACCGGCCTGGCCGCCGAGGTAAACCACGCCGTCGTCCGCGCAGGTGACGCAGAGAAAGGCCAGGTTGGTCGTCGCCTGCACCGGCGTCCAGACCGCGCCATCGTACCACCAGATCACCCCGTCGCGGCCTGCGGCGTAAAGCTCTGAGGCCGAGAAGCCCGCGATCGCCTCGAAGTGGTTTTCGGGGTAGTCCTCCTGCAGATCGGCGTCCGGGCCGATGTCTTCCCAATCCTCGGTGTTCCGCCGGCGGTAGACCTGGTGGTTGCCGCCGCAGACCAGCACCGCGCCGTCGATGGCCAGCACGTCACGCAATGGCGCGCGCAAGTCGTCGATGCCGTCCTCGGTCACGCCTGTCTCGTCCAGGATCAGGACGTCTCCGCCTTCGGCCACCGCCCACAGCAGACCCCTCGTGTCATAGTCGAGACCTACGAAGGTCATCGGGAACAGGCCCCGATCCTGTGCGAGGCTGTCGGTGATCGTATATATCGACCCGTGCGGAAAGCTGTCGTCGAAAGCGAATTCGTCCAGGATCACCGCGCCAGCCGCGATGGAATCGTCGCGCACCGCGGCGACGGTCAGGGACATTTCTTTCAGCAGCGGCAGCATCTAGCCCCCTCCCCCACTTGCGCGAAGCTTGGCGGCGCGCACCTTGCCCATCTTGACCGCATCGGGAATTTCCTTGCTCGACCGGCCGCACTTGTCCGCCCGAAGCGGCGTTTCGTCCTTCGCTCCAAGCGTATTGACATGGTAATCGTCCAGTTGCGCCTCGATACAGGCCGGGTCGCATTTCGACAGAGGAAAGGTCTTTTCCATCGCCTTGATGGCTTCCTTCTTCTGCTCTCCATAGGTCATCGAGGTCTTTTTCTGCGGCTTCGACTGCCCCTGGACCTGCAGCGGAACGTTTTCGATCGAATGTCCCCGTGCCATGATGGCGGCCTTCATTTCGGTATGCATCATGCCGTGCGATCCGGTGGTATTGGAACAGCCTTCGGCGCAGACCACCGGCGCCTTTTTGGGGTCGTAAGGCGGCGGTTTCTTGTAGCCCGCCGGCGGCTTTTCGGGCGGGGTGTGAATCACCAGCGGCAGTTCGCCCGGCTTCGGGTTCTCGCCCCGGCCCTTGTTGAAGAAGGACGAGGCCGGCACCACGTGGTGCCCGGTCTGCCCCGGACAGGGGCAGGTGTTGCCGTCGCCGTATTCAGGCAACTTGCACGCCAGCGCGGCAAGACAGCCATCCTTCTGCGCCTTGTCGGCCATCGCGATGAGCTCTTCGTTGGTGCGCACCTTTCCGGCGGCCACCCTGGGCGACTTCGACGGTTTCGGGGCCGAGCTGCGGTCCGACGGACCGGAATGGGTAAAGCCATCGGTCTCGCGCTTGCCCGGAGACTTGTCGAGCCCGGCCTTCTTGCAGGATGCGGCGACGTCTTCCTCGCTTTTGCAGGCCTCCTGGATCTTGGCCTTTTCGCCCGCGCAGGGGTCGCCGGGCGGCGGAACCCAGGGCTGGCCGATCTTGGGCCAGGGCGGCACGTTCGGCGGCGAGCCGTGGTTGTTGGTCGAAATGTCCGAGAACCGGGTGAGGTTTTTGCCCTCGGCCTTCACGTTCATCGAAAACGCCTGGGAATAACTCTTGCCGGTGTTCTTGGAACTGACGACGCCCTTCTTGGCCGCCGCCCCGGCCTCGTCGCCGGTGGTCTTGGTGAAGTAGGACGAATTCTTCTGGTTGACCGTCTTGCCGCCGATCTTGACCGTGCCGGTGCCCTTGTCGGTGTCGCTGTCCATGCCGAAGTTGGGATAGGGGATCGGCACGCCCGGCGGCGTCGGCGGCGCCTCGGGCGGGGTCATGCAGACATCGGGAAAGGCCGCGATGATCTTGTTGGCCTGTGCCTTGCAGGACACTTCAAGCGCGTTTGCGAACACCGTCATGCCGCCGCCCTCCTCTCGGCCGAGCGGAACACCGCGGCGCCGCAACCGCCGTCGTCGCCCGAGGCTTCGATCATCAGCGGATTACCGGGACTGTAGCCCTTCTCGAACGCGGTCAGCGCCCATCCCACCATCAGCGGCACCATCGCCGCGCCGACGTTGCCGACCGAATCCGCGGGCGTCCACAGGTCCTGCACATCACGGTGTTCGCGCAGCAGCCGCTGCATCGCCAGCGCCGCCTGCTTGAAGAAATACGCCTCTCCCGACATGTCCGTGACGCGGTAGTCTATCGCGCCATAGGTGATGCCGGACATCACCAGCGCATCACGACAGGCGGTGGTCATGCCGTCGCCGCGCAGGGGCCTTTCTGCGGAATTGTAGAGATAGGCGTCTTCCCGCGCGAGCCCGAGACCGGTGAGGGTGAAATGAGTGGGCGGACCGGCAGCGCAGAGGATCGCCGCCGCCGCCTCTCCGGGGATGAACCCGTTGGCGTTGCCGGGCATCAGCAGGCGGCGTTCGCGCAGGAAATGCGCCACCGCCGGCCCGGTCAGCAGGCTGTCCACTCCCAGGATCAGCGCGTGCTTCGCCTCGCCGCGGGAGAACATCCGTCGCACCCGTTCGAGCGCCACGATCCCCGAAGGGCGGCCATGGCTGACCGCGTGCAGCTTGGTCCGCGCCGGCAGGCCCGAGAACTCCAGCACCCGCGCGCCGAAGCGGTCGACGTCGCGCACCGGGCGGCCCGGGCGGCTGTCCTCGGCAAGGCACAGGATGACCTGCAGGTCGGCGCGCCGGTGCCGCTGCCGCGCGACTGGCTGGGCGAAAAGCGGATGGCGCACCTGGCCGCAGGGGCGGTGGTCGATGCGCTGGACGGTCAGGACGCCGCGCGCGCCGACCTGCAGGT
>Ga0114903_1000393_pt1 | contig 26372 bp, 25 predicted proteins | sample MalvirDeepMed_s2_FD_87289 | JGI IMG/M metagenome (GOLD analysis project Ga0114903, IMG submission 87289) | Marine viral communities from the Global Malaspina Expedition - Malaspina viral metaG DeepMed_s2 | ecosystem: Environmental > Aquatic > Marine > Oceanic | place: Mediterranean Sea... | reverse complement strand
GGGTTGCCCTCCTGCGGGCGGGGGGTCGCCGCGCCCACCTCGAGGAACCCGAACCCGGCGCGGGACAACGGGCGCAGAGCCTCGGCGTTCTTGTCGAACCCGGCCGCCAGTCCCAGCGGGTTGGGCAGGGCCATCCCGGCCAAGTCCACGGACAGGCGGTCGGACGTCACAGGCCCCGGCGCGGGGGCCAGCCCCGCCTTCAGCCCGCGCAGCGCCAGACCATGCGCCGTCTCGGGGTCGATCCGGCGCAGGACGGTCAGGCCCAGCCGTTCGGCAAGGCTCATTCGTCGCCCAGGGTCAGGGTGTCGACGCCGTCGCGCGGAAGTTCGGTGTGCCACACGACCTCGTCACGCTTCAGCGCGCGATAAAGGTGGGGGAACTGCGCGCCGTCGCGCGCCTCTTCCCAGCGCAGGTCGTCGCCCAGGCTGCCGGTTTCGACGGCGGCCAGGGTCAGGCCGTGCTCGCCCGGGAAATGCTTCGCCAGCGTGCCGCCCAACTGATCCTTGGTCGAGAAATGGATGAACCCGTCCTTCAGATCAACGGGTGCACCCTGCGTCTCGCCCGCCTCATCCAGTTCACGCCATTCCGCGGTCCGAAATACCTTGTAGATGCGCATACGGAATCTCCTTTTTCCGGTTGCCGCGACGATATCTAGGGCGGTCGCCCGGTCTGTCGTCGTCACGTCATGCGATGGCGCTTTGACACCCTGCGACAGACGGCGCAATCTTTCGCCAGAACGACAACAGGGAGTCACCGCATGACCATGCGATTTGCCACCGCCACCGCCGCCCTCGCGCTTTTCGCGGGTGCAGCACAGGCAGACTATTCCATCACCATCCTGCACACCAACGACTTCCATTCCCGGTTCGAACCGATCAGCGCCTACGACTCGACCTGTTCGGAAGAGGATAACGCGAATGGCGACTGCTTCGGCGGCTGGGCCCGTCTGGTCAACGCCATCGAGGACGCGCAGGAGCGTAACGACAACACGCTGCTGGTGGATGGCGGCGACCAGTTCCAGGGCACGCTGTTCTATACCTACTACAAGGGTGAACTTGCGGCCGAGATGATGAATGCGCTGGGCTATGACGGGATGACCGTCGGCAACCACGAATTCGACGACGGCCCCGAGGTCCTGCAAGGATTCGCGCAAAGCATCGAATTCCCGATCCTGATGTCCAATGCCGACGTCTCGAACGAGCCGCTGCTGGACGGCGTGATCGAGAAATCCACCGTGATCGAGAAGAACGGCGAGCGGATCGGCCTGATCGGCCTGACGCCGCAGGATACCGACGAGCTGGCCAGCCCCGGCCCCAACGTCACCTTCAGCGATCCCGTCGCCGCCGTACAGGCCGAGGTCGACCGCCTGACCGAAGAGGGCGTGAACAAGATCGTGGTCCTGTCGCACTCGTCCTACCGGGTCGACCAGCGCGTGGCCGAGGAAACGACCGGCGTGGACGTGATCGTCGGCGGCCACTCGAACACGCTTCTGGGTGACATGGAGGGGGCGGAAGGTCCTTATCCGACCATGGTGGGCGACACCGCCATCGTGCAGGCCTATGCCTATGGCAAGTACCTGGGTGAGCTGAACGTGACCTTCGACGACGAGGGCAACGTGACCGAAGCGTCGGGCGCGCCGATCCTGATCGATGCCAGCATCGAGGAAGACATCGATGTCGTCAGCCGCATCCAGGAGGCCGCCGCCCCCCTGAACGAGATCCGCAACGAGGTGGTCGCCGAGACGTCGTCCGAGATCGTGGGCGTGCGCGAGGATTGCCGGGCGCGGGAATGCGCCATGGGCAACCTGATCGCCGACGCGATGCTGGCCCGCACCCAAGACCAGGGCATCGACGTGGCGATCCAGAATAGCGGCGGCATCCGCGCGTCGATCGACGCGGGCGAGGTCACGATGGGCGAGGTTCTGACGGTGCTGCCGTTCCAGAACACGCTGTCGACGTTCCAGGTCACCGGTGCCACGCTGGTCGAGGCGCTGGAAAACGGCGTCAGCCAGTACGAGGAAGGCGCCGGCCGCTTCCCGCAGGTCGCAGGCATGAGCTTCACGGTCGACCCCTCGGCCGAAGCGGGCAGCCGCGTGTCCGACGTGATGATCGACGGCGAACCCGTGGATCCCGAGGCGACGTATGGCGTGGTCTCCAACAACTATGTCCGCAACGGCGGCGATGGCTATTCGATGTTCGTCGATGCCGAGAATGCGTATGATTTCGGCCCCGATCTGGCCGATGTCACCGCGGAATTTCTGGCGGAGCAGGGCCCGTACGAGCCCTATACCGACGGCCGGATCACCGTGACGGAGTGATTCCGCCACGCACCTTTCGCGTCTGAGCGACGCGCGTCGACGCCGGGCAGGGGACTGTCCGGCGTCTTTTTGTGGAAGAGGAGGGACTTTCATGGACCATGCCATCATCTTCGACTGCGAGTTCCTGACGGCCCCGGGCGCACCGCAGCGCTTCTGGTGCGGACCGCGCGATCCCGATCCGGTCATCGCGCAGATCGGACTGGTGAAACTTGGGCTTGAGGGCGATTTTGCCATGGGCGAGACGCTGCGGACACATGTCGTGCCTAGGAACCGCAATGGCGACCGCCAGCCTCTGGACCCGCTGTTCATTCGGCTGACCGGGATCACCGAGGCCGATATCGACGCAGGTCTGCAGCTGGCCGATGCGCTGGAACAGGTTCGGGCCTTCGCCGATGGCGCGCGGCTCTGGTCCTGGGGAAAGGACGAGTTCAACGCGGTCGCGATCAGCTGCTACGTGGAAGGGATCGCGCCGCCTCTGCCGATCAAGATGTTCGCGAATGCCTGCGACCTGCTTCTGAGCGCGGGCATGCCCTACGAGGACCTGATCAAGACCCGCAGCAATACGCTGGCAGGCTATTACGGGCTGGACCAGTCGCAGTTCCAGGGCCACGACGCCCTTGGCGACGCGCTGTCGGTGGCGTCGGTGTTGCAACATCTGTTGCGGGACGGCGCGCTGGATCCCGCGGCGTTTGGGGCCTAGCGGGCTGGGGCCTCGGGCCTGGTCCGGCGGCCTGTCACCACGGGCGCTTGCGGCACCGATAAAGGGCGTCGTGATATCGCGCGCGCGACTCGCCGCCGATGACGCCGCCGACCACGTCGATCCGGCCGCGGCCGCGCGGGGCGATACTGAATTCGGCCGGCGCTTCATCGAAGACGCGACGGGCGACTATGTCGATGAGAGTCGCGTCGCCAGCGACGCTGAGAATCTCGTAGACGGTGCCTTCGGCCATGATGCGATAGGGGGTCAGATGCCATGCCCCGAGCGTCCCGATGCAGGTTCCGTTCGCCGCCGCGCGCCAGAGGCCGGTCGACGATCGCTCATACGCGATGCGTGCTGCGCCTGGCGCCCCTGGGGTCAAGACGGTGATCTGCGGATCGGTACCTGCCGACCGCGTACCGTTCGGAACGGGTGCAACGGGGCGCGAGTCAGTCGGGCACGCAACGCCGGAGAGAGGTCCGCACAACCCCCCGGCTTCGGCCGACAGAGCGGCGCACACAAGCACGAGGGTAAGCACCATCGCCTCGACGGAACGGAACATGAAAACGCCTTTCGCAACCTTCCCGCCATTCTGGGCAGGAAAGGTTGCTGAAAGGTTAGGGACGGTCAGCAGGGGTTCAGCGTCACGTCGATCTGGTCCCCCGATCCGGCGATCGCGCCTGAAACACGGGTGCCCGGACCTTCGGGACGCACGGTGAAGGTGGTCGGCGCACCATCCGCGGCCAAGGCCTGTACGCCGATCCGCTCGCCCTCTCCCGAGAAGTTCACCACGTCATAGCTGGTGCCGCCTCCGGTGATCCGGTTGCCCGAAAGCTCCCAGTCGCAGGCGCCCGAGGGGCCCTGATAGAACCCGGCGAAGCGCGTCTCGAACATTTGTTCGGCCTGCTCGGCAGGGTCGAGGGAGGGATCGGGTTCGGGGGCCAGCACGGGGTCGGGGCTGCTGATGACGGGCTCAGGCTCGCCCAGGGCGTCCCGAAGCTCGTCCGTCGAGGGACCTTCCTGATCCAGGGGCTGGCTAGTGATGACGTCGTCCTGCCGTTGCCGCTCTGGGGTGAAGGCGGCATTGCACGGGCGCAGGTTGGCATAGATGCCGCTTCCCGACACCTCGATCCCGCCGCCGGTGTCCTGCATCGACAAGGGCAGGCGTTCGCCCGTCGCGCGCGACACCAGATCGACCCGGATCGCGCCCGCGCCGCCGCCGATGCCCAGGATGTCGAGGGCGGTCGTGCCCGCGACCACGGCCTCGGGGCCGAAGTTCCAGGTGTCGATGGGACGGTCGCAATTCTTGCCGGGCTCGGCCCAGGTGCCCAGGAAGCTTTGATAGGTGGATCGGGCCGCGGCGAGAGGGTCCTGCGCAAAGGCAGGTCCCGTGGCCAGGGCGAGGAGGAGGGCGAGGGAAAGCGGTTTCATCGGCATCTCTGCGAGTAAGGTGTGCTGATGTGCATATAGGTGCGCGGGGCGCACATCATCCCCCTCGGGGTCACGGACGTGTCAGCCGGTGACCAGGTCGTCGATCAGCACGGCTGTCTGGGGCGTGGTCGCCCGCGCACTGCCGGCGGGCACGAAGCTGCCCTTGTCCTCGACCACGGCCTTGCTGGTCGCAATGCGCAGGATCGCGAAGGCGATGATCAGAACATGCGCCGCAGCGGTGACGACGAAGAGCGCGCGGGCGGCATATTCGGTCATCCCGTAGCCCGCGATCAACGGACCAACGGTCGAGCCCAGCCCGAAGACCAGCAGCAGTCCGCCCGAAACCCGGATCGACCCACCTTCGCCCGCATGGTCGTTCGCATGGGCCACGATGATGGGGTACATGGCGAAGATCGACCCACCCAAGGCTGCCGCCAGCACGAGGTTCGCGCCCGGGTCCTGCGGCTGGAGGAAGAAGAACGCGCCATCCGCCGCCAGCGCCAGCGCGGCCACGCCCACCAGAACGCGCCTGCGGTCCAGCCTGTCCGACAGGATCCCCACGGGGATCTGCGCGATCGCCCCCGCCAGGATCGGGACCGAGGTGAAGATGGCGATTGTCGTCAGCGACAGGCCAATTCGGTCGGCGAAGACCGGTGCCATCGCCCCAAAGGCCGAGTTCGACATCCCCACGAAGAACACGGCGAACACCGCCACCGGAGAGTTCCGCCAAAGCCCGGGAAGATCCAGCCGCACCCGAACCAGCGCTGGTGGGTTGGCCGAGGTCGAGATCGCCGTCGGCACCAGGGCGAACGCATAGAAGATGCCCGCCGCCGCGAACAGGACGAACCCGCCCGGGTCCCCAACCGTCAGCATCAGTTGCCCCGCGGTTGAAGCCGTCAGGTTCACCATCGTGTAGATGCCGAAAACCCGCCCCCTGGTCGAAGGCGGCGACTTGTCGGCCAGCCAGCTTTCCACGATCATCGCAGCCCCCGCGAAGGCAAAGCCGCAAACCGCGCGCAGGGCGATCCACGCCCAGGGCGTGACCGCGATTGCGCTGGCCAGAACGGTGATCCCCGCCAGCGCCGCCAGGGCAGAGAACGCGCGGATATGGCCCACGCGGGACACGAGGCTGGCGGTCATGACGCAGCCCGCGACGTATCCCAACGCCCAGCCGGTTCCCAAAAGACCCAGCGACAGGGCGGTAAACCCCTCGATCCCACCGCGGATGGGCAGCAGCAATCCGTTGATCCCGCCCGCGAACAACAGGCAGGCCGAGCCTAGAAGGAGGGCGCTGACGGGGATAAGCTGGCGAAGCATGGAGGTGGACCGCGTAGAAGGGGGTGAGAACCAGCCACGCGCTTAGGCGCAGCGCGACCGGCGATCAACGGAAAGATTGCGGCCCCGGATGGTCGGCGTAAACTGGCCGACCATGTGCGGACGTTTCGCGATTACCCTGCCACCCGATGCGATGGCGCAGCTGTTCTCGGCCTTGCCGGCGAACGATCTGCCGCCCGTGCCGAACTACAACGTCTGCCCCACGGACCCCGTCCACGCCATCCTGGTCGAGGGCGAGCGGCGCTTGCAAAGCCTGCGCTGGGGGTTCCTGCCGCATTGGGCCAAATCGCCGACCGACGGTCCGCCGCTGATCAATGCGCGGGCCGAGACTGTGGCCGAGAAGCCCGCGTTCCGCGATGCGATCCGGGCGCGCCGCTGCCTGATTCCGGCAGACGGGTATTTTGAGTGGACCAAGGATGCCGAGGGCAATCGCCTCCCGTGGTTCATCCGCCCCGAGCATGAAGGGCCATTCGCCTTCGCGGGCCTGTGGCAGGACTGGGAGCGTGACGGTCAGGCCATCCGCGCCTGTGCCATCGTCACCTGTGCCGCCGTCGGGGCGCCGGAGGCCTTGCACCACCGGATGCCGGTGGTCGTGAAACCGCAGGACTGGGCGCTTTGGTTGGGGGAAGAGGGCAAGGGGGCTGCCCGACTGATGCAGCCGACCGAAACGGTGACATGGCATCGGGTCGGACGGGACGTGAACTCGAACCGCAGCGAGGGCGCGGGTCTGATCGCCCCCGTCTGACGAAAAAGGCCGCGCACAAAGGCGCGGCCAGTCTTTCAGGGAGAAACCGTCGGGCCACCGCGCCCGGCGATTATGTGAATTTACACGTCCGCCCCCCCTTCAGCAAATATGACCTTCGTCCGGGGGATACACGCGTACGGTTGTGTTGCCGATCGGCACCGCCGTGTAACGTGCAATGCCGGGAAAGACCGGATTGAGAAGGTTATAGAGGCGTTTTGTCCTGGGCCCCTCTGGGTCCAGCGTTCGGCAACACACGAACTCTTCGACCAGACCGCCCTGCTGTTCATAGCCGAAGTCCGAGAAGACAGCATCTTCGGGCAGGTCGAACAGGTAGGGATCGATCCCCGGCCCGTGCTCTCCCGCGGCCTTGAACGGGGAATAGCCGGTGCGCGCGCGGTTTTGCCATTGCCACACATGGGTCAGTTCGTGGGCCAGCAGCATGGCGTCATAAAGGTTCATCGCCTGCGGATATTCCGCCATATAATCATCAAGATAGAAGGGCCTTGCGAAGAAGGCCCGGTTGAACAGGACCGTCGCTGCGACGCGCGTCTCGATCGGGCCGATCTCGGGCGGGCGGATGCGTTCGCGGCACGTCAGGGGCGGTCGGGGATCGCGGATCTGGCGGAACTGGTAAAGGGGATTGCGTCCGACGATGCGGACCCGCGTGACGTCAAGGGTGGGGCCGTGAACGGTGGCGGCGAAGGCCCGCTCGGCCTGTGTCAGGGGGCGGGCGGCGCAGGCCGAAAGCAGCAGCAGAAGTAGGGGAAGGAGGCGCCTCATTTCGGGCAGTTTGGGGGCGCAACACGGTCGCGTGCAACGGAGTGTTCATTCTTTTTCGACCAGGATGCGCGGAACATCGCCTATGATGGTCCGGGCGGTGTAGGGGTCGCCGATTCGGGGGATTTGTTGAATGATCAGAACACTTTTCGGGGCGTTGGCGCTTGTTCTGTGCGCCGGCGCGGCGACGGCCCAAGCGGTCGACGTGCGGGTCGATCTGTCGGACCAGCGGATGACGGTGATGCGCTGGGGGAAGGTCGTGGCGACCTGGCCGGTGTCGACGGCGCGATCGGGCAAGGTGACTCCGACCGGCACCTACGGTCCGCAATTCATGAAAAAGCGCCACTATTCAAGCCTTTACAACAACGCTCCGATGCCGTGGTCGATCTTCTATTCCGGGAATTATGCGATCCATGGGACCAACGCGATCTCGAGACTGGGTCGGCCGGCGAGCGCGGGGTGCGTACGGCTGCACCCGGATAACGCGCAGCGGTTGTTCGGCTGGGTGCAGGAGGCGGGGATGAAGAACACGCGGATTCGCGTGGTTCGTTAACGCGCGATCCCGCCGGACATCCGTCCTGCCTGCGTCGGACAGGGGCCGGACAACTGTCTGGCCTGCGCCGGGCACTTGTCCCGCACGTGTCGGGCGGGTGTCGGGCATCCGTCGGGACAGGGCACAGCCGGTCCCGATGGTGACCACGGCGCACGGTGCGGGGAACCTTGGTTCACCTTTCGCGCTGACCGGGCATGGACACCCAAGCCAACACCCCCGACCGCGCGCGCATCCCGTGGGACGCCCACATCTTCGGATGGGGCCCAATTCTGCCCTTCCTGGTGGCGCTGCTGGTCGTGTGGCTGGGTCCCGACCGGATGGATGCCGTGGCGCTGCGGGGGGCGACACTGTGGGGGGCATGCATCGTGATCTTCGCGGCGGGCGTGCGGCGGGGATTTTCCTTTGCGCTGCATTCGGGGCCGAAACCCCACGTGCTGGCCGAGATGACGGGCCTGTTCGGCGCGGCGGCGTTGAGTCTTGTGCTGGTCCCGCCGCTGGGGGCGGTTCTGCTGGCGCTGGCCTTCGCGGCGCTGGCCGTTCTGGACCCGCTGGCGGCAAGGCGGGGCGAGGCGCCGCGCTGGTTCGCGCGGCTGCGCCCGGTGCAGATGGCGATCCCGGCAGTGTGCCTCGTGGGGTTGGCTGTGATGTAGGGCTTGGTGTGAATGGTGGGTTTCACCCACCCTACGTTCACCGAATGTAAGTAGGGTGCGGCGTAAGGCGGCGGAATGCCGAACTATCGCCGCAGATGGGTGCCTGGGGGCACGTATTTCTTCACTGTGAACCTGGCGCAGAGGGGAGACGACCTTCTGACGCGCCGGATCGCGGATCTGCGCGGGGCCTACGGCGCGGTGCAGGCGCAGATGCCGTTCCGCACGCGGGGCATCGTGATCCTGCCCGACCATATCCACGCGGTCTGGACCCTGCCCGAGGGGGACGTGGCGTTCCCCGAAAGGTGGCGGCGCATAAAGTCCCTGTTCAGCCAGTCCGTTGCAGAGACCCGCCCGCGAACCTATAGCAAGGCCCGGAAGGGTGAGGTCGGGATCTGGCAGCGCCGATATTGGGAGAACGTGGTCGAGGACGACACCCGCCTGTCGACCGCATTATGGTACATCCGCGAAAACCCCGTACGCCATGGGTATGTGGATCGCCCCGAGGATTGGCCGTTTTCCCGGTCGGAGGCCCCGTAGGGTGGGTGAAACCCACCGATCATGGGACGGAAGGGGTGGATCCGCGTGGATCGGCGGTGGTGACCAGGAATGGTGGGTTTCACCCACCCTACGGCGAAAAGGTCGACCGCGGCCGCGCCTTTCTGGAGGCGGTGCGTCAGGACCGCTTCCCCGAGGTCGAGGACTTGGGGAAGCGGACGGGTTTATGGGAAGGGTAGGATCCGACGACCTTACAGCTTGCGGTATCATATGAAGCCTGTTGGTCTGCAAGGTAAAGTGCTGGGACCGCAGCTTCATCACTAAGGACAAAGTAAATGCCGGACAGAACGAAGTGCGAAGCGACCCTAGGGGCGGATCTGGGGGGGTTATACTTTAGTCTGTACGAGTCGTTTGTCGTGATGGGCTTGGAGTGGCGAGTTTTTTCGGAGTGGTTTCGTGCGGCTCCAGAAAGAGTTGATTTACTCAACGAGGTGTCCGGAACGACCGCTCTAGTAATTCAAAACGCGCTCAGAGAGCGGACCGCGATTAAACTATCTCGTTTGACGGATCGGTCATCTCAAGGCCGTAATCGAAATGCCTCGTTGGCGGCGCTTCGTAATTATGAAGTCACAGAAAACGACGCCATCTTGCAGCAAAATGTTTTAAATGCGCAAGAGAAGGCATCAAATATTCGAAGGATCAGGAGCAAACGGCTAGTGCACGCCGACCATAGAGAGACGCTCTTTCCGAGCGACGATCTTGGGGCGTCTTACGCTGATTTTGATGCTGCAATAAAGGCCTCTGGTGCTGTCCTACAGCACTTTTCGAACGTATATCTTGATGCTCATGTTTCTTTCGATATGGTCTCTTCGTTCAAAGACGATGAGGTGAGTTTCCTGAAAGTAATTTATTTAGGTCTTATCAAGCGGGACGAAATATCCTCGGAATTACGCGAGATAAAAAATGTAGCCGACTACGAGCGTGAAATTGATCGAGTTCCAGATTATCTCCGTCGACGTTTTTTTGTCGATATGTTGTCCTAGACATCCAACTCCTCCACGAACTTCGCGTTCTGCGAAATATACTCGAAGCGAAGCTCGGGCTTCTTGCCCATCAGCCGCTCGACCAGTTCGCCCGTCTCGGCCTGTTCGTCGATCCGAACGCGGATCAGCTTGCGGGTGGCGGGGTTCATCGTCGTCTCTTTCAGGTCCTTGGCGTCCATCTCTCCCAAACCCTTGAAGCGGCTGACGTCGATCTTGCCCTTGCCGCCGAGGCCCTTCTTGTACAGCGCGTCCTTCTCGGCCTCGTCCAGGCAATAGGCGCGGTGGGCGCCCTGGGTCAGGCGGAACAGCGGCGGGCATGCGAGGTAGAGGTGGCCCGCGTCGATCATCGGCTTCATCTGGGTGTAGAAGAACGTCATCAGAAGCGAGGCGATATGGGCGCCGTCCACGTCGGCGTCGGTCATGATGATGATCTTGTCGTAGCGCAGGTCGTCGAGCACGAATTTCGAGCCCATGCCGACCCCAAGCGCCTGACAGAGGTCGCTGATTTCCTGGTTCGAGCCGAGTTTCGAGGACGCGGCGCCCAGCACGTTCAGGATCTTGCCACGCAGGGGCAGGAGGGCCTGCGTCTCGCGTTTGCGGGCCATCTTGGCCGAGCCGCCGGCGCTGTCGCCCTCGACGATGAAAAGCTCGGTCCCGTCGCGGGTCTTGACGGTGCAGTCCACCAACTTGCCGGGCAGGCGCAGCTTTTTCGTGGCGGACTTGCGCTGGGTCTCCTTCTCGGCCCGGCGGCGCAGGCGTTCCTCGGCGCGCAAGACGAGGTAGTCGAGGATCGCGGTCGCGGCCTTGGTGTCGGCGGCAAGCCAGGTGTCGAAGCGGTCGCGGATGGCGTTTTCCACGAGGCGCTGGGCGGCGTTGGTCGCCAGCCGGTCCTTGGTCTGGCCGACGAACTCGGGCTCGGCGATGAAGCACGAGACCAGCGCGCAGCCGCCCGCGGTCAGATCCTCGCGCGTGATGTTGGCGGCCTTCTTGTTGCTGACACGCTCGCCATGGGCGCGGATACCCTTGAGGATCGCGGCCCAGAAGCCAGCCTCGTGGGTGCCGCCCTCGGGCGTGGGGACCGTGTTGCAGTAGGACTGGATGAAGCCGTCGCGGGCAGGGGTCCAGTTGATCGCCCATTCGGCCTTGCCGGGCGCGTCCTTGAACTCGACCGAGCCGGCGAAGGGGGTGTCGGCATAGGTGGCCGCGGTGCCCAGCGTTTCCTTGAGATAGTCGGCAAGACCACCGGGGAAGTGGAAGGTGGCTTCGGTAGGCGTCTCGCCGTCGTCGATGGCGGATTTCCAGCGGATCTCGACGCCCGAGAACAGGTAGGCCTTGGACCGGACCAGCTTGTGAATGCGGGCGGGTTTCAGCTTGAGGGTGCCGAAGATCTGGCCGTCCGGGTGGAAGGTCACGCTGGTGCCGCGGCGGTTGGGGGCCGCTCCAGCGGGCGCGACAGGGCCTTGGGGGATGCCGCGCGAGAACTCCTGCGCCATGATCTGACGGTCGCGCGCGACCTCGACCCGGACGTGGTCCGACAGCGCGTTGACGACCGAGATGCCGACGCCGTGCAGGCCGCCGCTTGTCTGGTAGGCCTTGCCGGAGAACTTTCCGCCCGCGTGGAGCGTGCAGAGGATGACCTCCAAAGCGCTTTTGCCCGGGAACTTGGGGTGCGGATCGGTGGGGATGCCGCGCCCGTTGTCGCGGATCGTGCACGAGCCGTCGGCGTGCAGCTCGACCTCGATCCGGTTGGCGTGGCCGGCGACGGCCTCGTCCATGGAGTTGTCGAGGACTTCGGCCACCAGATGGTGCAACGCGCGTTCATCCGTGCCGCCGATATACATGCCGGGGCGCTTGCGGACAGGCTCCAACCCTTCCAGCACCTCGATGGAGGAAGCGTCGTAATCTTGCCCGCCTGTGGGGGTCAGAAGGTCATCGGCCATGCTGCTCGGGCTCCGGATTCTGGTTGGGGGCCGAGTTTGGCAGGCGCGGGGGTTCGGGGCAAGCGTCGGAGAGGGGACGGCGGCATGGGACCAGCCGCCGAAATGCGGCAATCCGTTCACGTTTTGGACAGGATTTGCGTGCATCCTTGAGGGTATGGAGCAGGTTCGGATCAAGGACGGCGCCCCCCCTGGCGGGCAAAGGCGGTTTCGCGTGGTTTCGGCCCGGCGGGAGACGATGGCGTTGTTGCACCCCGGCGCACGCCCCCCGCCCCTGACCGCCGAGGACGCGCGAAGCTTCATGGGGCGTACGGAAGCGACCTCGGAGGCGGGCCGGACGAAGAGGCTTCCGCGCTGGTGGGCGGGCGCGGAGCGGCGCGGGACAGGCGCGCGGCCATGGCTGGCCCGAATGTGGCGAGACGCCCGAGGCCGGGTCGAAGCGGCGACGGCTTGGCTGGGCCGATGGAGGCCGGGGGCCGGCGGGACCAGTTTGCGGTGACTGGGCCTTGCCGTGCGGGTTTGAGGCTGCGGTCGGCGGTGCGGAGAGCGGGTGGACCGGCGACCTCGTGCGTGACCGGGTGCCACGGGAGTGCGTTGGGACAAGCGGTTCCCGGTGCTTGCCATGGGCGCGGGGCCTGTGTGTGGGCCGCGGGTGGGATGTGGATGGCGGTGCTGCGTGTGAAGTCGCAGAACGCGGCGGCTGAGGGACCCGTGATGAAGCGCGTGGTGGAGAGGGCAGGATCCGGGGTGGAGCGCGTCTTCGCGATCGGGTGACGGCAGAACACGAGGTGGAGCGCGGCTTCGCGATCAGGCGGGAGCAGACTCGGCCGCCGTCGGTTCATGCCGGGACTGACGGAGAGAGGTTGGGGGCGTCGAAGCCGGGAGGAAGATTGGGGAGGCCGCTGGGTCGACGCAGAGCCGTGGGTGATGCTCCGAAATCCTGAGGACGGTCCGGCCGTTCCGGGTCAATCACGGCCGCAGTACGTCGGCGCAGGCCACGATGACCAAGGCGAGGAGGCCGATCAGCGCAAGCCCAACGGTCAGCGATGTGGCCCCGGCGATCCAGCCGATCAGCACAGGCCCCAGAAGCGCACCGCCGTAGCCCAGCGTCGCGACGCCCGCGATGGCGCGGCCGGGGGGGACCACCGGATCGGATGCCGCGCGGGTGACGGCGAGGGGGAAGATCAGCGCATAGCCCAGCCCCATCAGGACGAACCCCGGCAGCGCGGGCAGCACGCCCGGCGCCGCCACCACGACCCCGACACCGAGGGCCGCCGAAATGCCCGACAACCGGGCCGCACGGACCTTGCCCAGCGCCACGATGACCCGGTCACCGTAGAGGCGCATGACCACCATCGTGATCGAGAAGGCCGCGAAACCCAATGCGGCCGATGCCTCGGTCGTGCCGGGCATACCGGTCAGGTACACCGCGCTCCAGTCCGCGACGCCGCCTTCGCCCACGGCAGACGCAAAGGCCATGATCCCCACCAGAAGGAGCGGTCCGCGGGGCAGGGAAAAGGCGGGTCCATCCTCGGACAGGTGGGACGTCCAGGGAACGCGCGCCAGCCGGGCGGTGGCCAGCGCGCCCAACACCGCCAATACGGGAAAAAGCAGTCCGGGGCCGATGCCGCCCCAGGCCGCGCCGGCCGCGACGCCTGCCCCGAGGAACGCCCCCAGCGAATAGGCGGCGTGGAAGGTCGACATGATCGGCGCTGGATAGGTCGCCTCGACCTCGGCCCCCCAGCCGTTCATCGCAACATCCATCGCGCCATAGGTGGCGCCCCACACGGCAAGCGCCAAGGCAAGCAGCGGGACCGTCGGTGCAAGAGGCAGGACCGCGAAGGCCAGCGGATAGAGGACCAGCAGCGCCTTGGTCACCCGCGCCGCGCCCAACTTGTCCGAAAGACGCCCTGCCAGCGGAAAGGCCACGATGGCCCCGCCCGCGATGCACAGCAAAAGCAACCCGAGCTGGTCATGGGACAGCGCGAAGCGGTCGACGAAGACGGGAATCCGCGCGGCCCACACGCCGAACAGGGCGCCGTTCAGGGCGAATACGGCGGTGACGGCGATGCGGGCAGGGCGTGTTTCGATCATGCGGCCCCAGATCGCGCCGCGCGGCGCGAATGGCAAATGACGAATTGTGTCCCCGTCTTTCCAGCCCGACGATCCCGTGGTTTCCGTTGCCCTTCCGCGGCCTAGCTTGGGGCGGACGGACAAGCACGGGAGACGAGGAATGCGCGTTCTATTCACCGGCGGCAGCGGCAAGGCGGGGCGGCACGTCGTCCCCTTTCTGATCGAACAGGGGCACGAGGTGGTCAATTTCGACCTGACCCCTCTGGACGTGCCGGGCGTGAAGAACCTGATCGGTGACGTGACCGCGCCGGGCGACGTGTGGGGTGCACTGACCCAGCCCGCCGATTTCGACGAACTGGAGGGCGGCGACGGGGTGAAGCCATACGATGCAGTCGTCCATTTCGCCGCGATCCCGAGGATCATGATCAAGCCCGATCACGAGACATTCCGGGTCAACACCATGGGCACCTATACCGTGATCGAGGCGGCGCTGGGCGTCGGCATCCGCAAGGTGATTTTCGCCAGCAGCGAGACGACCTATGGCATCTGTTTCGCCGATGGCGAGCGCAAGCCCGAATACATCCCCGTGGACGAAGAGCACCCGGTCGTGCCTGGCGACAGTTACGCCATGTCGAAGGTCGCCAACGAGGTCACGGCACGGTCGTTCCAGCAGCGCTCGAAGGCGGATATCTACGGCCTGCGGATCAACAACGTGATGGAGCCGCACGAGTACAAGGAGAAGTTTCCCTTTGCCGATGCGGCCGAACGCCGGCGCAACATCTTCGCCTATATCGACGCGCGCGACTTGGGCCACATGGTGGACTTGTGCCTGAAGACCGACGGGCTGGGCTTCGAGGTGTTCAACGTCGCCAACCCCGAGCCCAGCGTCGACCTGACCAGCGGCGAGATCACGGCGCGGTTCTACCAAGGCGTGCCCCAAAAGCGCGAGATGGCCCAGGACGAGACGTTCTACAGCATCGAGAAGGCGCAGCGGATGCTGGGCTTCGCGCCCAAGGTGAGGTGGCGCGACGAGGTCTAGGCCTCTGCCGCGCGCTTTTCTTCGACCGTGGCATCGGCCGAGCCGAGGAAGCTGCCCAAGGTCTTCAGGCCGTCCACGTTGTCGCAGATCACCTTGACGATCACCAGGAACGGCACCGCCATCAGCGCCCCCGCGATCCCCCACAGCCACCCCCAGAAGACGACCGTCAGAAAGACCGAGACGGTGTTGAGCTTCAGGCTGCGGCCCAGGATCGTGGGGGTGACGAACTGCCCCTCGATCGTGGTCGCGATGAGGTAGAGCGCGGGCGCCAGAAGGGCCTGGCCCAGAGGCTCTACCGTGACGACGGAATAGAGCGCGACCAGAACGCCCCCTGCCACCGCGCCCAGGAAAGGCAGGAAGTTGAAGATGAAGGCCACGACGCCCCAGATGAACGCATTTGGAAGGCCGATGGACCACAAGAGCGCGAAGACGACCAGCCCCAGGCCCGCGTTGATCAGCGTGATCGTGAAGAGATAGCGCGAGATCGCCCGTTCCACCCCGTAGACGATCTTCAGCGCGCGCTTCTTCTCGGACAGGCGGGGATAGGCCTCGACCAGCTTGACGTAGAACAGCTCTCCCGAGGCCAGGACGAACAGCGCGAGGATCAGCGCGACCGACAGCGTCGTCCCGATGGCCGCGGCATAGCTGGCGGCCGAGTTCAGCAGTCCCGGTTGGGCCAGTTCCACCTGCATTGTGCCTTCGTCCTGGTTCGCAATCTCCTCGACCTGGTCCGAGGCTTCCTTGACCTTTTCGACCGACTCGAAGACGCCCCGCAGCTTTTCCTGGAACTGGGCGCCCATCTCGGGGGCGGTCTCTATCCAGGTCGAGACCGGGCCGCTCATGGCATAGCCCGCGGCCGACAGGCTGGCGGCCAGCGTCAGGATCATCGCGATCGCCATCAGCGGGGGCGGGATGCCGCGCCGCTCGGCCCAGCGGATGACCGGCGACAGAGTCAGCGCTAGCATCAACCCCAGGATCACCGGAAGCAGGACGTCGCGCGCGAAGAAGCAGGCCAGCCCCAGCGCAAGCAACAACAGACCGGCCAGAATTGTCCTGATCCGCTTGAGTTCGACAAGCTCGGGCAAGGGAGTGTCGGACGAGGGCCGTTCAGAAGGCGTTGTCATGGCAGATGTCCCGCGAGGCCTCAGACAATGCGGCCGGGGCGTGCCGGTTCCGTGCCGCAGGGGAAAGGGGGGAACAATTTCCCGCAAAATGCCCCGGTTCGGTCAGACGGTCGCCCGAAGCGGGTTGGAACAGGTGGGACCTGTAGGACTATGAGGGCGCGAACGGATGACGGGAACATGGATGCGGGGGCTGATGGCGACCTGCGTGGCGATCGGACTGGCGGGTTGCGGAACGACCTACGAACTTCCGAAAGTCAACGACGAGGCCAGCACCATGGCGGCGGCGATGTTCACGCAGGCGCGTGCGACACCCCCCGGTGCCACTGTAACGCCCGAGGCGGCCGCGGCACGGTTCCGGCGCGTGGTGGCCCGGGTGAAACCGGCCGCCGTCGCGTTCTGTCGCAGCGAAGCGGGGGACCGTCCCGCCAAGGTCTGCGACCTGCCTGTGGTAATCGACCCCAGCGTCGGCGAGGCAAACGCCTACCAGACCCGCGACCGGCAGGGCGCGCCGTTCATCGGCATCACGGTACCCATGCTTCTGCAGGTGGGCAACGACGACGAGCTGGCTTTCATGATCGCGCACGAGTTCGGCCACCACATCGCGGACCATATCGAGAAGGGAGAGCGGCAGGCGCTGGCAGGCGCGCTGATCCTGGGGGCCCTGACGGCCACCAGCCAGGCCTATGCGAACCAAGCCAATCCCGGCCGCTACACCGGCGCCGACCAGGCTGATCTTCAGCGCAGTATTGGGTTGGGGGCTGCGGTCGGGCAGCGCGCCTACAGCCAAACCTACGAGTTGGAGAGCGACGTCATCGCGGCCCATATCGCGCGGATGTCCGGATACGATGCGGTGAACGGGGCCCGCTTCTTCGCCCGCCCGGCTGGGGCGCGCACGCAGGCAGGCACCCTGTCGTTCTGGGGTACCCACCCGCCAAATTCGCAAAGGCTTGCTACCGTGATCGCGGCAACCCGCGCGGCAGATGCGGGGCAGGGGCTGAACCGGGCGGAGTAGGGGTGCGTCAGCGCGCCGGCCCGATCACTCGGGCCGCGATTGCGGAAAGACCCCCGAAAGCGCGCGCCCGATCAGACGATGCACCTGCGGTTTCGGCACGGCCGCGAAGGGCAGGGGACGGCAGACCTCCATCGCGGCCACACCGACACGGGCGGTCAGGGCGCCGTTCACAATCCCCTCGCCGAAGCGTCGGCTGACGCGGGCCAGGACCGACCCGCCGGCGACCGAACTGATCAGGTCGTCGCCCACCGCCACGGCCCCAGTGGCGACCAGATGGGTGAAGACCGCCCGCGTCAGACGCCAGGCCCCCAGCGTGCCCGATCGGCCGCCATAGATCTCGGCGATGCGGCGGATCATCCGCAGGTTCGACACCAGCGCTGCCGCGACATCGGCTAGCGCCAGCGGCACCACGGCGGTCACCGCGGCGACCTGGCGCGCGGCGGCCTCGACCTCGGCCCGGGCGGCCATGTCGAGGGGCCCCAGAAGCTCGCGCTCGGCCAAGCCCAGAAGCGCGTCGGCATCGAAGAGGTCGGGCTGCCGTTCAGCAAACCGCGCGCGCTGCCAGTCCAGCGCGGCGCGATCCTGGTACAGCGTCATCAGCCGGCCGGACACGTCGCGCGCGGCCTTCAGGTCGTTCTCGGCCGCGGCGCGCGCCGCCTCGAGCTGGATCGCGCCCACCCGCTTCAGCCGCGCCAACGCGCGCAGCTCGCGCATCACCAGCCCCAGCGAGGTAACGATGACCCCTGCCACCAGCACCGTCGCGATCCATCCCAGCACGACCGACCGGGCCAGCATCGCATCGATCGCGGCCCATGTGGCGACCGACAGCATGAACAGGACGAACGCCCCCAGCATCCGCCAGAACCACGCCCCCAGCGCGGATCGGGGGCGCGAGGCCAGTGCCGCCATGGTGCGCATCGCCTGCCCAGTGGGCGCGGGATCGGCGTCGGGGACGGGCGGTGCCTCGGCGGGCGAGGGGCTCGCGCGCGTGTCGTCGTCTTCCTCGATCAGGACGGGACGGCGTGCCATGTCATTTCACCCTTGTGGAAATACCCAAATCCCGCCGCTCTCAAAGTCGATCCCCGATCAGGAACTCGGCGGCACGGTCCAGACGGATATGGGGCGGCCCCTCCCCGGTTTTGAGGGTGCCGCCCTGGGGCAGGAAAGTCATCGCGCCGTAATCCCCGTCCAACCAGGCTTCGGCCCCGCGGCGGCCTTCCGACAGCAGGGCCTGCGGATCCTCGGGCAGATCGCCCGGCCAGAAGGCGGCGCGCTTGTCACCGGGCAGTCGGCCGCGCACCACATCAAGCTCGGTCCCTTCGTGGCGCACCGTGTCTTCGGTCGTGGCCCGCAGGCTGGCCAGCGCCATCGACGCGGTGCGGGCACCGGCGTAATCCGCGCGGCGGCGCGCGTCGTCGGTCAGCGCCTCCATGATGCGGGTCAGGCGGCCGTGCTGGGTGTGGTGGATGTGGTCGGCCTTGGTGGCGGCGAACAGGATCTTCTCGACCCGCTTGCCGCGGAAGATCTCGGACAGGAATGCGTTCCGACCGGGGCGGAAGGCCTGCAGGATGTCGGTCATCGCCACGCGCAGATCGTCCACCGCCTGCGGCCCGGCATGGATCGCGCCCAGCGTGTCGACCAGCACCACCTGCCGGTCGAGCTTGGCGAAATGGGCGCGGAAGAAGGGTTTGACGACCTCGCGCTTGTAGGCCTCGAACCGGCGCTCGAACTCCTGCGCCAGCGATTTTCGAGGGGCCTCGCCGGGCGGCAGCGGGGCGAAGGTCAGGGCGGGGGATCCGGCCATCTCTCCCGGCAGCAGGAACCGCCCCGGCGAACAGTCCGAGTACCCCTCCTCCTTCGCTTGCGCGAGGTAAGCAGTCCACAAGCCGGCCAAGCGTTGCGCTTCGGGGTCGGCGAACGGGGCGGCGGGGTCGATGGCCGCAAGAGCCTCGGTATAGGCGGCCCCCGCGCGGCGCTGGGCGGCGCGGGTCAGCGCGCCCTCGGACCATTCGGCGAAGGATTTCTCCAAAAGGCCCAAGTCCAGCAGCCATTCGCCGGGATAGTCCACGATGTCGAGGTGCAAGGTCCGCGGCCCCCGGAACCCCGAGAGGATCCCGTTCGGTTGGACCTTCAGCGACAGGCGCAACTCGCTGATCGCGCGGGTGCTCTCGGGCCAGCGCGGATCAGCCCCGGTCATGGCGTCCAGGTGCGTCTCGTAATCGAAGCGGGGCAGGGTGTCGTCGGGCTGGGGCTGCAGGTAGGTGGCGCGGATCGCCCCGTCGGCGGCGGCACGCAGGCCCCCCATGCGCCCGGGGTTCAGAAGGTTCGCGACAAGCGAGGTGATGAACACCGTCTTGCCCGCGCGGCTCAGCCCAGTGACACCCAGGCGGATCGTGTTGCCGGCGAACCGGTCGGTCAGCGCCCGCGCCATCCCTTCGGCCCGCGTGGTCACGCTGTCGAACGCCTCGCCGATCATGGTCTGTCCCTTCCCGTCCCGTCGCCCCCAGATAGGGATCGGGCGTCGCGGGCGCCAGTGGTGCCGCGGCTATTGGCAGATGCGGTAGCCGCCGTTGCGCTGTTTCACGTCGAGATGCAGGTGATCGGCATGAGCCGCGTCCGTGCCCGGACCCAGCACCGTGGTGAAGTCGAGACAGGCGCCGCCGCGGGCCGCGCGCTGGAACGCCTCTTCGATGGTGCCGGCATCGGCGCGCGGTTCGATGGCCAAAGTGCTGTCATCCTCGAACCGGAAGCCCATGATGTCGATGGCATTGCCAAAGGCGTGTTCGCTGACCTTGCCGGACGCGACCCCGCCGCGGTTGCGGCAGACATAGGTCGAGCCATGATTGATGGCCGTAAGCGGGGACAGCACACCGGTGCGACGCGCAGCGGGAACGACCGTTCCATCGACCCACGACGCCAGCGCGCGGGCCGTTTCGCAGCGCATGACCGCTTCGGGGCGAAGGGTGACGCCGGGCAGGATCTGGGTGACCTCGATCGGATTGGCGATGCCGCAATCGGGCAGCCGGCCAGTCATGCTGTCGCGTTCCTCGAACCGGGTGCCGTAGTCGCGCAAGGCGGCAAGGCAGGTGTCGTAGGCATCGGGCGTTTCGCGCAGGGTCTGCCATTGGGGCGGTGTATCGGCAGCTTCGGCCACTTGGGGCACTTCGTCCGGAGCGTCGGGGGCAACCTCGGACGCGCGATCCTCGGGATCGGGGCGGGCCTGTGGTGCGGCGCTGGTGTCCGGCGCGGCCTCGGGGATCGGAGTCTCCTGCGCCTGCGCCGCGGTCGCCAAAAGAACTAGGCAGGCCGCGCGCAGGATCATTCCAGGAACTCCACGGTGACTCCCTGCGACACCAGATGCGCCAGCTCGGTCGCGTCCCAGTTGGTCATGCGCACGCAGCCGTGGCTGGCCGCGGTGAACAGCTCGGACGGGTGGGCCCAGCCGTGCAAGCCGTAGGTCTCCTTCGACAGGTCGATCCAGACCCGGCCCACTGGGTTGTTGGGGCCGGGCGGCAGAACCAGCACTTCGTCATTGTCGCCCTGTTGGAAGTTCCGGTCCGGGCGGTAGGTATATGTCGGTTCGATCGCGACGGCGGTGACCTGATGCGTGCCCGATGGCGACGGCACCTGGTCGGACCCGACGGTCACGGGGTAGTCGACCACGATGGTGCCGCCCGCATTCAGGCCGGTCACGCGCTGGTTCGGTTTGTCGACTTCGATACGCGCGACCGTGGTATCGACATCCTGGCCGGGGTCCACGACGGTGATCGTGCGGCCCGGATCGAACGTCCCGCCACCGTTCAGAGCGATCAGGAAATCTTCGGCCATGTGGAAGCGCTCGGCCAGTTTCTCGGTCACGCGCAGATAGGCAAGCCGGTCCATCTCGGCGCGTTCGGCGTAATCCTCGGGGATGGCATCGACCAGGCCCGAGGCGTCCTCCTCGGTGATGGTATAGCTTTGCGCGATGGGTTCAGCCTCGGGGCCGCCCATTTCCTGCCATGCCTCTTCGTCCAGCACGCCGTCAACGGGAAGGTCGTGGCGACGCTCGAACGCTTTCAGCGCGGTCGTGGACATGCCGCCCTTCCAGCCGTCGATCACCCCGGGCGAGGTCCCGGCCCGGTCGAGCAGGGTCTGCACCTTGACGGTTAGCGCGCTTTGCCCGTCCGGCAGGTCGCCGCCGTCGAACGTGGCCGCATCCATCGCTCCGGCATCGAAGGGTGCGGATTGCGCAAGGGCGGGTGCCGGCAGCAGGGCGAGGCAAAGAAGGCGGGCGAAAGTCATGGCGGTCATCCTTTTATCTTGTGGGACAACGCGCCACATCCGGGGTCGGTTCGCCTTTAGTCTGGCTCGAAAGGGTCTACGGGATAGACGACATGGGTCAGGTACAGCCCCTCGGGCGGTGCGACGGGGCCGCAGGCGGCGCGGTCGCGGGCCTCAAGCGCGGCGGTCACGTCGTCGGGGGACCATGCGCCGCGACCCACCCGTTCCAACGTGCCGACGAAGCTGCGCACCTGATTGTGCAGGAACGACCGGGCAGCGACGTGGAAGCGATACTCGGTGCCGCCGGGGACGGGGTGGGTGTCCACGTCCAGCCGGTCCAGCGTCTTGACCGGTGACGCCGCCTGGCACTGGACCGAGCGGAAGGTGGTGAAGTCGTGATGTCCAATCAGCCGGTCGGCTGCGGCCTGCATCGCGCCAGCGTCCAGGTCGTGGCGCACCCACCAGACCTGTCCGCGCATGTGAACGGGTGGCGCGCGGCGCGACAGAACGCGGAACAGATAGCGCCGCCCGGTGGCCGAAAAGCGCGCGTGCCAATCGTCCGGCACCCGTGCGCAGGCGGTGATCGCGACCGGGGCGGGCTTGAGGTGGAAGTTCAACGCCTCGGACAGGCGGAAGGGGTCCCAGTCCTTCGACAGGTCGGCATGGGCGACCTGTCCCGTGGCGTGGACGCCTGCATCGGTACGCCCCGCGGCGGCGATGGTATGGGGCCCGGGTTCCAGCCGCGCCAGCGCATCCTCGACCGCGCTTTGGGCTGAGGGTTGGTCGGCCTGCCGCTGCCAGCCGGCGAAGGGCTGGCCGTCATACTCGATACGGAAGGCGAAGCGGGGCATGGGGGAGGGGTTATCCCGCGGCGGGACCTGCCACAAGGCGGGTGCGGCGCCAGAAACGCGTCTGCAAGGCGACCGCGGCCAGCGACAGCCCCGCGGCCATGCCCAGCCAGATGCCCACGCCCCCGCCATCCAGCACGAAGCCGAACACCCAGGCCAGCGGCACGCCGACGCCCCAATAGGCGAACCCGGCCCAGATCATCGGCACCCGCGTGTCCTGAAGCCCGCGCAGCAGGCCCATCGCCATGACCTGCGCGGCATCGACAAGTTGAAAGATCGCGGCGGCCAGCAAAAGCCCCCGGCCCAGCGCGATCACGGCGGCGCGGCTTTCCTCCTCGTCCCCCAGGAAAAGCTCGATCAGCGGCTCGGGGATCAGGGCCAGCGCCGCGGCGGTGGGCAGCGCGATGCAGGCCGACAGCATCAGCGCCGCGGCCGCCCCCTTGCGCAGCCCTTGCGGATCGTCGCGCCCCACCGCGTTGCCCGCCCGGATCGTCGCCGCCTGGCTGAGCCCGACATGCGCCATGAAGATGACCGAGATGACCTGCATCGCGATGCCATGCGCCGCCAGCGGCACGGGGCCGAGCCACCCCATCATCACCGCCGAGGCCGAGAACAGCCCCGCCTCGGCCAGGGTCGCGGTCCCGATGGGCCAGCCCAGGCGGAAGACGCGGGCCAGCGCGCCGGGGTCGGGCTTCCAGATGCGCTGGAAGATCGCATGCTCGGGCGTGGCCAGCGCGGCGTGCACGGCCAGCGCGGCGAACGCGACGGAGGTCGAGACGACCGAGCCTATGGCGGCGCCGGTGACGCCCAGTTCCGGCGCGCCCCAGGCGCCGAAGATCAGGGCGTAATTCACCAGACCGTTCAGCACCAGCGCGCCGCACATCGCCCAAAATTGCGCCCGCGCGCGACCGAGCCCCGAAAGATAGGCGCGGATGACCATCAGGCCGAGGGCCGGGAAGATCGCGAAGCCCTGCACAACGAGGTAACGTGCCGCGGTGTCCGACGTCGCCGGATCCTGGCCCAGTGCGTCGAATAGGGGGCGGGGAAACAGGAAAAGCGGCAGGACCAGCGCGCCGAACCCCGTCGACAGCCACAACGCCATGCGGGTGACGCGGCGGATTTCGGTGGTCTGTCCGCGCGCCTCGGCCTCGGCGACGATGGGGGTGACGGCCCAGCCGAAGCCCGCGCCGAACAAAAGCGCCAGCGCGAAGATCGAGGAGCCCAGCACCTGCCCCGCCAGCGCGCCGACGTCGTAGCGGCCGAGCATCACCGAGTCGGTCAGCTGGATCGCCATCTGCGCCATCAGGCTGCCGATCGGCGGCAGGCCCAGCGCCAGGATGCGGCGGATATGGGTGGCCCAGGTCATGCCCGCGCCTTAGCTGCGGGAACTGCGCGGGGCAATGGGCGGGAAGGTGGGGGCGCTGAACGTATGCCGGGTCCGGAGTCCGGTCCGGGTGGGGGCGACACCGGGCGGACGCCGCCGCAGGGGGCATCGGCGAGATTTCTCCGACGCGTGGCGGGGCGGAACGCGGCGGGGAACGCGGGCGTTCTTGGCCCAGCAAAAGGGTTTGTCATGTCGAAGTTACTTATCGGTGGCGCGCTGGCGCTCGCCCTGTCGTCCACCGCGCTGCACGCCGCACCGGTCCGGGGCCAAAGCGGCCCCGCCCATCTTGCACCGGCGCAGGGCGACCTGATCTGGCTTGCCAATAACGGCAAGGGCAACGGCGGCGGTGCGAAAAAGCAGAAGGCGGGCGGCAATCCCGGCAAGGGTAAGCCCGACAGGGGGAAGGCCGGCACGGGGAATGGAAACGGCAATCCGGGAAAGGCGAAAGGCCGGGCCGAGGCCGGGAACGGCAAACCCGCGCATGCGGGCGGACCGAAGGGCAACGGGACTGGCAACGCCGACCGCGGCCGCGGCCCTAAGACCGGCGAGGCACGCGCCGCGGCGGTCGACCGGATTACCACGACCCCCGCGCCCGAGGGGCGCGACATGCTGCGTGTGCTCGGGGCGTCGGGCCTGTCCCTGCTGACCCCGGGGCTGTCCGCGGCCGAGGCGCCCGCCGAAGAGCTGATCACCTACAGCAACTGCCCGCCGGGTCTGGCCAAGAAGGACCCGCCCTGTGTCCCGCCCGGGCTGGCCAAGAAGGGTGTGACATACGACGAATGGGCGTCCTACGACCGGGACCGGTACGACGAGATCTGGGTCGAGCGCCGCGACGAGTGGCTGGACCTCGAACGTGACGCGGATTCCGATGCCGAGCTTTTGCTGAGCTCGGACGAGATCGCCCGCCTTTTCGACCTGGACCGCGCGCCGGAGGGGCAGCGCTATGCGTTGATCGACGGCCTGCCCGTCCTTCTGGGCGAAGAGGATTATGCGGCGCTGCGCCTTGTGAACAGCCTGGCGCGGCTCCCCGACGACATGGCCCAGACCCGGATCGCGCCGACGGCCGCCCTGACGCAAAACGAGCTGATCAGGCTTTACGGTCTTCCGCCCCTGGCCGAAGGTCAGAACTACAGCGTGCTGAACGGCGAGCTGCTGCAGCTGAGCGACGCGAATTACGAGATCCTGCAACTGATCCGGATCGCGCGCGCGGTGCTGTAGAACCGCCTCGTCACCTTGGGGGGCAGGGGGCGCTGCCTGTGGACGCTACGCGTCCTCCCCCGGGGTACTCCTTCACGGGTGATTGGGTGGTGGAGCCGTTGTGAAGATGCGCTCCGCCTCCTGTGGTGTGGAGAGATGGCCCGGATATGCGGGACGTCAGGGCGTCGACGATAACCGATTCCCAGTGCTCCATGACCCGCGCCTCGGCGTAGTCGGCGGCACGAACGCGGGCGGAAGTGGCTAGGCGCGCGCGCAGGGCGGTGTCTTCGTGCAGACGGATCAAAGCGTCGGCCATGGCGTCCGGATCGTCCATTGCAACCAGCAGGCCATCGGTGCCGGAGGTGACGATCTCTGATGGGCCCCAATCGCACCGGGTGGAGACCACCGCGAAGCCTGCGGCCATGGCCTCGATCAACACATTGGGGAACCCTTCGAAGCGCGAGGATAGCACGAAGATACTAGGCCGGTTCGCCCAACCATGGGGAACCTTGGATCGGCCCGCGAAATGCGCCAGCTCTTGCAGGTTCAACGAGCGGGACAGCCCAATCAATTGATCCCGCAGTTCGCCGACGCCGTAGAGCGTCAGCGGCATGGGGTGGCCGCGGTCGCGGGCGATCGCCAGCGCGCGCAGAAGCGTGTCGAAGCCTTTCTGGGCGGTCAGGCGGCCGACGGCCACGATCTGGTTCGTCGGGGCTTCGAAGGCAGCGGCATTGGGGTCGGGAACGGGGTTCGGGACGATCACCGACCGGCGCATGGCCCAGCGGGGCAGGGCGTCGCGGGCGGCAGCGGTCTGCATCACGACACGGTCCGCTGTGGCCAGAGCGAACGGCATAGACCAGCGCCACAGAGGGTTCATCTTCTGGCGCTTGAAATTATTGCGCTCGGACGCAATCCGGCGAACTCCCAGGCCCGCGGTGGCCAGCGCGGTCTGCACGTTGATCTTGGTCAGGCACGACAGGGCAAGGTCCCGGTCGCGCAGAACCATCCGAAGCCAGGCGATCCGCTGCCGGGTGCTGTTGGCGGCCGCGGCACCGCGCTCGGCTTCCATGCTGCGTAGGTGAACCGTGTCGGGCACCGGGTAGTAAGGGGCCTGCGGATCGCCGTGAATCGAGACCATGGTGATACCATAGCCCCGTCCGGCCAAATGAGCGGCCAGCCGGGCCAGCACCTTTTCGGTGCCCCCGCTGCCCAGCCCCGCCTGAACGAGGGCGACTTCGGGGCGGCGGCGCTCGGTGTCATGGGGCACGGTCATGGGGGCGTCCCGTTGCTCAGCGCAGCGCTGGCAGATCGCCTGCCAGCATCGAAAGGTAGGATTCGATGAAGGGCAGACCTGTCGTGGGGTCGTTTGCCCAGGGATCGTCGGGCGTATCGATCGAGAGGCCCGGGTGCGCGGCCTCCCACGCGTCGGGCAGGCCGTCGCCGTCGGAATCGGGG
>Ga0114903_1000390_pt1 | contig 26502 bp, 27 predicted proteins | sample MalvirDeepMed_s2_FD_87289 | JGI IMG/M metagenome (GOLD analysis project Ga0114903, IMG submission 87289) | Marine viral communities from the Global Malaspina Expedition - Malaspina viral metaG DeepMed_s2 | ecosystem: Environmental > Aquatic > Marine > Oceanic | place: Mediterranean Sea... | reverse complement strand
TGTCCAGACCGGCCTCTTCCTGCAGCTTGATCGCTTCCAGCGTGGCCGAGTTCTGCGCTTCCTCCAGGTGCTCTTCGGGGATGCGCCACAGCTCCTTGGCGCGGGTGCGGGGCGGGAAACGGCCGCCCAGTTTCGAGCGGTCGATGATCCATTCGGGCTGCGCGTACGAGCCGACGAGAGATGTGGGGAACAGCATACGGGTCTATCCTTGGATGGAGAAACCGGCGCGCGGGCACCCGCGCGCCGGAGATGTCAGGCAGGCGTCAGGCGAACAGGTCGCGCTCGATCCCGGCGGCCTCGAACAGGTAATCGCGGCTGGCCTCCAGCTCGCCCGTCAGGCGGGGCACGTCGAAGCCCTGCAGCGCGCCCTGCCATTTCAGGATCCGGCCCGCGACCATCACCGTGTCGACATTGTTGCGCTCCATCAGGGTGACCACGGCGCCTGGCGCGTTGTTCAGGGGCGCGACGTTGATCGCCTGCGCGTCCAGCAGGATGATGTCGGCCTCCTTGCCCGGCGTCAGCGAGCCGACCTTCGACCCCAGTCCCAAGCCTTCCGCGCCGCCCATCGTGGCGTGACGAAGCGCGTCCATGCACTGCATCAGCGCGGGGTAATCCTCGGCCCCGTTCAGCGCGGCCTCGTTCACCCACATCCGTTGCAGGGTGATGAAATGGCGCATCTGCGTGAAGAAATCCGCCGTCATCGTGCATTCCACGTCTGTGGAAAGCGACGTCGACATCCCGCGGTCGATGCAGCGCTGGATCGGCGGCTGGCCGTGGCGCATGTGCATCTCGATCGGGACGGAAAGCGACACATGCGCGCCCGCATCCGCGGCATAGCGCCAGCCGTCATCGTTCATCCCGGTCATGTGGATGAAGATGTTGTCGGGACCGAACATGCCCGCCGCGCCAAGCGCGTCGAAGGTGGGCTGCATCCCGAACGTGCCCACGACATGCAGCGCGATCTTCAGGCCCAGCTCGCGCCCGATCTCCCATGCGGTCTCGTAGCCGGGGATATAGATTTCGCCGCCCATGACCATCGTGGTCAGCTGGTCCTCTGACGAGAAGTACTGCTCCTTGATGCGGCGCGCGTCCATCGGGTACTGAAGCCGGTCGCCGGTCCCCTCGAAATAGCCGAACACGCCGCGCCGTCCGGCGGCTTGAAGCCCTTCGATGGCGGCATCGGAATGCTCGGGCGAGTGGTGGATCTGGCTGACATCCATCACGGTCGTCACGCCCGCGTCGATCTGGGAAATGCCGCCGAACAGCTCGTTGATATAGACATCCTCGGGCCGGTAACGCCCGGCGAAGTTCCCGAGGATCGTTTCGTAGTAGTTCGACGCGTTCGCCGGCCGGCCATCGTTGACCAGGATGCCGTTCGCCAGCTGGCTGCGCAGCGCCGTCTCGAACTGGTGATGGTGGGTATCGATGAAGCCCGGCATGACGATCTTGCCGTCCGCCTCGATCACCGCGGCGTCGGGCGCATCGATGGACGTCCCGACCTCGACGATTCGCTTGCCTTCGATCAACACGTCGCCGGTCGCGAAATTGCCCACGGACTCGTCCATCGACATGACGGTCCCGCCCTTGATCAGCACGCGGCGACCCGGATCCCCAGCGCCTTCGGGCGGACCGGACTGGACATGCGACGCCGCCTGCGCCGCGCCGATTCCGCCGAATCCGGTCACAGCCGCAGCCGCCCCGATGGCCGATCCCTTCAAAAGATCCCGCCGCGAGGGGCAAGGTTTCTCCGGCCGGGCCGGGTTACACAATCTGCACATCAATCTTCCTCCCTGTGAATGGTCGTTCAGCCCGCCAGAACCGATTGCAAAGCGGGATATTTCAGGATGTCGTGGCCGATGGCCGAAGCCGTGGCCGTCAGTTCGGGCAGGCGTTTCTCGACCAGCTCGTCGGGGCTGACCATGCCGGTGTAGCCCGAGGTATTCAGCGCCGCGACCGTGCGGCCCTGCGCGTCGCGGATCGGCACGGCCAGCGCGGTGATGCCGTAATCCAGCTGATCCACCGTGGTCGAATACCCGTTGCGCCGCGCCACCATCACTTCGGCGCGCAGGGCCTTGGGGTTTGTGCAGGTCTTCTCGGTCAGGCGCTGGGGGTCGTAACGGGCGAGGTAGGCGTCGATTTCCTCGTCCGTGCGGCCCGCTAGAAGGATCCGCCCCATGGACGTCGCATAGGCCGGATAGCACGCCCCCACCACGGCCGCCTTCCGCCGCGCCCGCTGCTGCGAGTAATGCGCGACGTAGATCACGTCGTCGCCCGACAGCACCCCGACCGAGGAGGCGTCGCCGAAGGTCTCGACGATGCCGCGCACGGCGGGTTGCAGGATCTCGTCGATCCCGGCCGAGAAATAGACCCCCGACCCCAACGACATCACCTTGGGCGTCAGGTGGAACCGCTTGGCGGTCTGGCCGACATACCCCAGATGCGACAGCGTAATCAGCGACCGACGCGCGGCGGCGGGCGACAGACCCACCCGCCGCGCGATTTCGGACAGCGTCATCTCGGGGTGCACGGAATCGAACGCCTCGATGATCGCCAGCCCCTTGGCCAGCGCCTCGACGAATTCCGCAGGGCGTTCGGCCGTCTGTGTCACCGCTTCTTGCTTTCCGGGGCGAGCACGAAGTCGAACTTGAACATCGCGTCGGGCTTCTTCTCGGTCTCCAGCCCCAGCTCGTCCGCCTTCTTCGCCGGTTCGATCTTCGCGATCAGCGACTTGCGCACGCCGAACACCGCGTCGTTGTCGATGTATTCGCTGTTCTCGAAGAAGACCTCGGTCGTGATGTCCTGCATCCCTTCCGCGCGCACGATGTAGTGCAGGTGCGCCGCACGCCAGGCATGGCGGTTGCCGGCCTTCAGAAGCCGCCCCACGGGGCCGTCATAAGGGACCGTATATGGCTTGGGCAGGACGGTCGTATACCAGTACCGCCCCTGATCGTCGGCGGTGAACTTGCCGCGCAGGTCCATCTTGTCCTGGCCCTGCGCCTGCTCCTGGATGGGATAGGTGCCGCTGGCATCGGCCTGCCACGTGTCGATGATGGCACCCGGCATGGGTTTGTGCAGGCTGTCGGTCACCGTGCCGTGAACCAGCACCGTCACCCCGTCGCGGTCGTCGGCCAGATGCGCGCCCAGCTTCTTCTCGGGCGCATTGTCCAGGTAGAACGGCCCGAGATTCGACCCCTCGGTCGCACCCCCGCGGGTGTTGATCATGTCGACCAGCGCGGAAAAGCCCAGGACGTCCGACAGCAGGATGAACTCGTGCCGCTCGGGCGTCGAGATCTGCCCGCAGTCATAAAGGAAGTTCAGCACCCCCATCCATTCCTCGTGAGTGATGTTCAACTCGCGCGTGGCGTCGTGCAGGTGGTCCAGCACCCCGTGCAACAACGTCTCGAACCGGCTGCCCGGTTCGGTCTCGAAACTGTCCTTCACCGCCTGGGTGATGCTGAACTGATTGATATCGCTCATGTCTTCTCCTCCCTGATCATCGTGGCCGATATTTTACCTTGACCTGTAGGTTAGACATGTCATTCTTTTCGGCAAGAGGAAATTTTTTCGCTATACGAAAATTTGGGGAGGAAGCCACCATGCGCATCGGCAAGCAGGACAATGCCCTGACCGCCATCGCCACGTCCGACGCCGAAAGCGTGACCGTCCGTGGCCTCGATCTGTGCGACGACCTGATCGGCAAGATCGACTTCACCGACTATTTCTGGCTGCTGGTGCTGGGCGACCGCCCGACCGACGCGCAACGCAAGATGATGGATGCGTGCCTCGTGTCGATCGCGGAACACGGGCTGGTGCCCAGCGTGCAGGCCGCGCGGATGACGCTGGCGGCTGGCCCCGAGGCGTATCAGGGCGCGATGTCCGCAGGTATCCTTGGCATGGGCTCGGTCGTCGCTGGCTCGTCCGAGGTCGGCGGGCGCTATCTGCAAGAGGTCGTCGACAAGGCCGAGGCGGACGGAACCGATCTGGAAACCGCCGTCATCGCCAGCCTCGAGGATCACAAGGCCCAGAAGCGCAAGGTCGCCGGTCTGGGCCACCCGCAGCACGCGGATGGCGACCCCCGTGCGCATCGACTGCTGGCCATCGCCCGCGATCTGGGTGTGTCCGGCAAGTATTGCGAGGTGCTGGACCTGCTGGGCAAGCACGCCACCGACATCATCGAACGCCCGCTGCCCATCAACGTCTCGGGCGCGATCCCGGCGACGATCATGGATGCCGGCTGGCCGTTGCAGGCGCTGAAGGCGGTGCCGATCCTGGCCCGCACCGCCGGTCTGGCCGCCCATCTGTATGAAGAGGCGAACCGTCCCATCGGCTTCATCATGTCGAACCACGCCGATCTGGCCATCAGCTACGACGGCAAGACGCAAGACGGGAAGGAGGCCGCGGAATGAAGATCCTCAAGGACATCCGCGTGGTCGAGCTGGGCACATACATCACCGGCCCCGCCGCCGGCATGCATCTGGCCGATCTGGGCGCCGACGTCATCAAGGTGGAACGCCCCGGCACCGGCGATCCGTTCCGCGCCTTCAAGGGCGGCCTCTATTCACCGCACTACCAGACCTACAACCGCAACAAGCGGTCCATCGCGCTGGACACCAAGAACCCGGAGGATCGGGCGGTGCTGCACGATCTGGTCTCGACCGCGGACGTGTTCATCCAGAACTTCCGCCCCGGCGTGGCCGAAAAGCTGGGCGCGGGCGAGGAAGAGCTGCGCAAGGTCAAGCCCGACCTGATCTACTGCGCGATCTCGGGCTTCGGAACGTCCGGCCCGTCGCGCGACCGGCCGACCTATGACACCGTGGCGCAGGCGGCCAGCGGCTATCTGCGCCTGCTGACACCGCCCGACAACCCGCGCGTCATCGGCCCCGCCATCGCGGATTCCGTGACCGGCCAATACGCTGCCATGGCCTGCCTCGCCGCGCTGCTGGAACGATCGAAATCCGGCGAAGGACGGCGCATCGACATCTCGATGCTTGAGGCGATGACCCATTTCAACCTCGACAGCTTCACGCACTACTATTCCGTGGGCGAGGTGATGGGCCCCCTGTCGCGCCCCGTAGTCAGCCAGTCCTACACGTTCGAATGCAAGGATGGGAAATGGATCGCCATCCATATGTCCAGCCCCACCAAGTTCTGGGAAGGCATGCTCGAGGCGACCGGCCAACAACAGCTCGCCGACGACCCGCGCTTTGCCGAACGGCTGGAACGGATCAAGCACCAGGACGACCTGATCGAGATCCTGACCCCCGTCTTCAAGCAAAAGACCCGCGACGCATGGGCCGACCTTCTGCTGAAGAACGAGGTGCCCCATTCGCCGGCCTACGACAGCGACGAGGCGCTGGAGGATCCGCAGGCGCAGCACCTTCAGATCAAGGTCAGCACGCCGTCGTCGGAACTGGGCACGTTCACCACCGTCCGCCCCCCCTACAATTTCGACGGCGCGCCGGAACTGGACGTCATGCCACCGCCCACGCTGGACGAGCATGGCGCCGAGATCCGGGCCGAATTGCAAAAGCGTAAGGCCGGCTGACCCGAACCACGCTTTGGGAGGAGCGAGATGAGCGACGACAACCCGAAATCCGTACCCGCAGGCGTGGTGCTGGAGGCCTCGAAGGGGATGCTGCAAAAGCAGCTCTTCGCGATCTTCACGTCCCCGACCGACGGGATGGGCCCGATCTTCGCCAACATGGAAGAGCATCTGAACTTCCAGGTGTCCCTCGAGGCGGAAGGGGTGCTCTACGCCGCCGGTCCCCTGTGGACCGATGACGGGTCCGAGTGGGAGGGCGAGGGCATGGTCATCGTCCGCGCCTCCTCGCCCGAAGCGGCGGCCGAGATCGCCAACCGCGATCCGATGCACAAGGCGGGCGCCCGCACGTTCCGGGTGCGCCCGTGGCTGATCAACGAAGGGTCGGTGACAATCCGGCTCGATAACTCGACGCAGACATTCAAGATCGACTGACGTCTTTCAGGGAGGAGACCCAAATGAAAACCACACCGCTTCTCGGCGCGCTTCTGGCCAGTGCCATCGCCGTTCCTGTCGCCGCGCAGGAAACCATTAACCTGACCGTCGCATCCTCGCACCCGACCGTGGTGCCGTGGGTCGGCATGATCCAGAGCCATTTCATGGCCCGCACGGACGAGATCCTGGCCGAGACCGGCAATTACGAGATCCAGTGGAACGAAGCCTTCGGCGGCCAGCTTTACAAGGCGAACGCCACGCTGTCCTCGGTCGAGCAGGGCATCACCGACATCGGCTGGGTCTTCTCGTTCCTCGAACAGGCCAAGCTGCCGCTCAGCCAAGCGTCGTCCAACGCGCCCTTCGCGACGGCCAACCCGCCGGTGCTGCTGGACACGATGCAGGACCTGATCGAAAACAACGACGCCTTCCGTGAAGAGTGGGAGCAGCACAACATCAAGGTGCTGGGCCTGACGGCGACCGACCTCTACGACATCTATACCAAGGAACCGCTCGAGGGCATCGACGACATCGACGGGATGAAGATCTCGGCCCCCGGCGTGCTGGGCAACTGGCTGCGCGGCACGGGTGCGAACGCCGTCGACGGTGCGCTGACCACCTACTACACCGACGTGCAGACCGGCGTGTCCGACGGCGCGCTGACGCTGGCCCTGGGCGCGCTGCCGATCAAGCTTCACGAGGTTGCCCCCTATATCAACCGCTTCGACGGCGGGGCCGCGTTCTCGGGCGCCGTGGCGATCAACCAGGACAGCTGGGACAGCCTGCCCGAAGAGGTGCAGAACGCCATGATCGAGGCGGGTGAGTATTACACCGAAAGCCACGGCCAGGATCTTGTCGACCGCCACGAAGCGGCGCTGGATGCAATGGTCGAGGCGGGCGCCACTATCGTTCAGATGCCCGAGGGCGAGACCGAGAAGTGGGTCAACAAGCTGCCCAACATCGCGCAGGACTGGGCGGCCCCCCTGCAAGACCGCGGGATCGACGCCAACGCCTTCCTGACCGCGTACATGGAAGGTCTGCGCGAGCGGGGCGAGGATCCCGCCCGCGACTGGGATCAAGAGTGATCGCAGGTCCGATCTCGTGAGTACAGGACCCCGCAACCCGGGCGCCGCCGATCCGGCGGCGTCCCAGCCAGACCCGACTGTCGTTCGGGTCTGGCATCGCCTGGTCGAGGCGCTGGCCGCCCTTGGCACCTTCATGATCGGTATCCTTGGCCTCATCATCTGCGCCGACATCCTGGCCCGCAACGCCATGGGTGCATCACTACCCCTGGTGTCCGAGATGGGCGCCCTGCTCGTGGTGATGATCGTCGCCCTGCAACTGGCCGCCGCTGTCCGCTCAGACCGCCTTGCCCGCACAGAGGTCTTCATCGTGCCCCTGACCACCCGTTTTCCCCGCATCGGCGCGGCCCTAGCGCTGATTTTCAGCCTCGTGGGCGCATGGATGCTGGGCCTCATCGCCATGAACACCTTCGACATCCTGGCCGATGACTGGACCTCGGCCGAGTTCATCGGCATCGTCGGCATCGCCACCCTGCCCACATGGCCGTTCCGCGCCCTGATCCTTGTGGGCTTCGCGGTGGCGGCGCTTGAATTTCTCGTCCGTGCCCTGGTCGAGGCGCGCTTCATCCTCCGGGGTCGCACATGAGCCCCGTCGAGGTCGGCACCTACGCCATCTTCGCCCTGATCGCCCTGATCTGGATCGGCATGCCCATCGGTGTCGGCATGCTGGTCGTGTCCTTCATCGGTGTCACCCTGATCCGCAACGACGCGGTGGCCGTGAACATGATGGCGTCCGTCGCCAATGACAGCCTGGAGGAATACCTCTACGCGGTGGTGCCCCTGTTCGTCCTGATGGGGCTTCTGGTCACCGTGTCCAATGTCGGGCGCGACACGTTCGACGTGTTCCAGCGGATGCTGGGCCGGATCTCGGCCGGGCTTGGCATGGCCACGGTCTTCGCCAACGCCGTCTTCGCGTCGATCACCGGCATTTCCATCGCGTCGGCCACCGTGTTCTCGCGCATCGCGGTCCCCGAGATGACGCGCCACGGCTATACCCGCAAGTTCGCCACCGGGGTGGTCGCGGGGTCGTCCGTGCTGGGCATGCTGATCCCGCCCTCGCTTCTGATGATCGTCTACGCCGTCCTGGCCGAACAATCGGTCGGCGCCATGTTCCTTGCGGGTATCGGTCCGGGCCTGCTGCTCAGCTTCGTGTTCTGTGCGGCCATCGCCTGGATGGCCCGGCGCAACCGCAGCTTCGTGTTCGAGACGGACGATACCGAGGACTACGAAAGCATCGGCGCGTGGGCCGTCATGCAGAAATTCATCCCGATCCTGGCCCTGATGATCGTCGTTCTGGGCGGCCTCTATGGGGGGTTCCTGAACCCGACCGAGGCCGGCGCCGCCGGGGCTGCCGGTGCGCTGATCATCGCCCTGCTGCGCCGATCACTCGACCGCCGCTCGTTCTGGCGCCTGCTGGTCGAGACCGGGCAGATCACCGTGTCGGTCCTGTTCCTGATCCTCGCCGCGACGTTCTTCAGCCGGATGCTGGCGCTGTCGGGCGTCCCTCGCGAGCTGGCCGAGTTCTTCCTGGGCAACTCCATCGGGCCATGGGGCTTTCTGGTCCTGTACCTTTTGCTCATCATCGCGCTGGGGTGCCTGATCGACTCGATCTCGATCATGCTGATCATGCTGCCCATCGCCCTGCCCGTCGCGGATGCCGCCGGGTTCGACCTGATCTGGTTCGGGGTGCTGACCGTCGTCGCGGTCGAGATGGGGCTGCTGACCCCGCCCTTCGGCCTGTCGGTCTACACGATCAAGTCCGCAATGGACGACCCCGACCTGAAGGTGGGCGAAATCTTCCGCGGCACTTTCCCGTTCGTCCTCGCGATGGCCGCCAGCCTCGTGATCCTCATCCTGTTCCCGTCCATCTCTACCTGGATTACCCGGATATAAGGCCCTTCCCATGACCAATCTGCTTTTCCTCTGCGGCAGCCTGCGCGCCGCGTCCTCCTCCCGCGCCCTGGCGCAGACGCTCATGGACCGGATTGCCGACCGCGCCGACAGCGAACTGGCCGATATCGGCGCCCTGCCCCACTACAACGCGGACGTGGAGGGCGACCCAACCGTCGCCGCCTTCGTCGAAAAGGTGGGCGCCGCGGATGGCGTCGTGTTCGTCACCCCCGAATACAACTACTCCATTCCGGGCTTGCTGAAGAACGCGATCGACTGGGCCTCGCGCCCGGCATTCGAGTCGGTCTTCAAAGGCAAGCGGTGCCTTGTCGCCACCGTCTCGGGTGGGGCGACAGGTGGTGTCCGGGCCCAGTCGCATTTGAAATACACGCTGAACGGGATGCTGGCCCGCGTCCATCTCGACAAGGAGATCGTCGTCCCCTTCGCCAACGCCAAGGTCGAAGACGGCACCTTCACCGATGCCGACATCCTGTCCTTCGCGGGCGCGCAGCTCGACGACTTCCTGGGTACGCTGGGCACCTGAGGCCGCTTGCACCGCCCCGCCGCGGGCGGTAGGCCAAGCCATCCAGACAGGAGCGCGCATCATGGGCATCAACGACCCCTCGGACACGTCCGCCAACCTTCAGATCGGCCCGACCGACGCCGGCATGGTCCGCATCTATGTCGAGGCCGATGGCGGGATCGAGGTGCCGATGGATTTCGAACCCGACGAGGCCGAAGAAATCGCCGAGGAGATCCGCGCCGCCGCGCAAGGTGCCCGCAACATGAGCCGCAAGAAAAAGCGTTAGGGGACAGCACCGTATAGGTCTGCCTTTTTCATCGGAGGCGGCACCTCTGACCCGGCGGCCTACTCCGAAGCGGCCTTTCGCTGCGAGCGGCCGCAGGCCGGACTCGGACTAAGCCGCTCTCGCGGCAGGGTGCAGGGCCGAGCGTTTGACGCCGATCTGAGCGCCGCGCTTCTGCGATCGATTTTCGGGCCGACGATCGGGACCTTCTCGATCGTCAGATCGCAGGTTCCCATGGCGCAGAAGACCACACCGCTTCGCGTGCGGATGATCGAGAATCATGAACATCCATGAGATGGACGACATCCGGGGGATCAAGGTGTTCACCCGGCTTCTCGGGCCATCTCCCGACATCGCCCCCCGGACGCTCTCGGCCCCCACCAGCTCCACATGACCGAGTCCGGCGTCAGGCCGCCAACCTTCAACGCGCACATCATGACACTGGATCTCCGAGACTGACGCTGCCCCACCGCGGCAACGGTTCCCCTGACCTCTTGGGGACGACGTGCAAGCAAGAGCAGATGTACAAGCACATGCAGTTCCGCCGCCAACCGCGAGGTCTGCCCGTCGTTCTGAGCATGGGGGATGTGCTCAGGATCCTTCCCGCCGCACCGGGCCCGGGTCTCAAGTACCGCGCGGCAAGCAGCATCCCCTACAGGGCCGGATTGCGTACCTGCTAGGTCTGCGATCCCAAAGTCAGCAACCTCGTGCCGGAGGCGCGTCTTCGACACAACGACCGCGCCCGGATGCTGATCCATGTCGAGCATGACAAGGGGCACAAGGATCGCCAGGCCATGCTGTCGCCAGGTCTCCTCAAGTTTCCCCGGGCATACTGGCGCGCGGCGCGCCCCGCGGGCTTGCTCTTCCCCGCTGCCCGGCAGACGCATGCATGCATTCGCCGACAAGGGGTCAAGACAGGGGGCAAGCCGAAGATCGACCCGATCTCGGCCCACGCCAGATGAGCCACGCCGTGCTGACCGCAAAGCAGCTCGCAGGTATAACCGGGCCCTCCACCTTGCATACGCGTCGCGCAATGGACGCGCCTTTCGGCTCCATGCCACAGCTTCGCCACGCACCTGCTGGCGGCCAACGCCGATATCAGGATGTCCAGGTTCTGCTTGGCCATGCCAAGGTGAGGGGTGCTTCCGAGGCCGGGACCCGAGTAGACCGCGGGGATGCCCCGGCCGGTGCTCACCGACATCTTCCGCGCCGTCACGCCGGAGGTGTGCATCCAGCACGATAGGACTGCGTGGCAGCGGGCCATGTCGGCCTTGGCCAGTTGAAGGTCATGTCCCTCGACCGGCAGCGCATCGCGCAGCGATGTCCCGAGTGGGAAGATCCAAGCTTGCCGCACGGAAGCGCGGCGGGCACGCGAAATGTGGCCACCAGCACATCGCCTGCAACTCGTGCAAGAACCGGCATTGCCCGTCGCGCTGAAAGCGCGCGTCTGGCGCGGACTGCCCAAGGATCGGCGGCCCGCCAGACCGCTCCCACGCCGCCCGCAACCGCAATGTCGAGGCCATCCGCCGTCTGTTTGGCGCCCAACCGCCCGCCGCAGACAAGGCGACGGACATCGATCCGGCCCCGCCGCTCACCCCCAGGCAGCCATACGCCGATTGCTGCGGGGCGAAACACTGTCGAAACTTTCCAGCGCGGCGAGCGACGCCTGACCAGCGCGCCGCCCCGAAAGGTTGCCACATGATGACAGGGCCATCCTTTTCACCGACCCCGATCCGGAGCGAGCCAACGTTCCGGCAACAGGAGCGCCATGCGTCCGTCGATCCCCCCGGCAAGAACGGCGCCGAAACGGCATCGCCTCTGACCGTCCTTCGGCAGCGGATCACCTTTGCGGACCGCGGCAAAGACCCTGGATCCCGGTCGGGGCCATGCCCGGGAATACAAGCGCCAACGGCCCGGTGCCGCTTGCCCCACCGGGCACGACCAGACCCCCGCGGCGGCGTCCTGGTCAGGTTTTCCAACGTGATCCGTTACCGCGCAGGAAGCAGCCTTCACGCCGCGGCCCACATCGAAAAGCCCCCGACTTTGCGGACCTTCGTTCCCCTCGTCCGAGGCCACCAATCGCCGGCCCGATGGGCTTGCGGCTGGCTGCACTCCACTCGGCTATTTACTTTTTCCTCCGCCAGCGGGGCCGTTTGAACGACCTCCGCCCGATGGATTTCCCGTTTGACTGGGCCATCCGCCACCGTTGCCTTGTCCCTTACCCATCGCTTTCTCCTTTTCGTTGATTGACACCCTAGATCATCACCTGTGACTTCGGAATTTTTATGCCGATTGAACAAACCTGAGCCGCGTCACTGGGCTAATTTCGTTGGATAACTCGCGCTTGATCGAGGGGCGTGGTGCTGATTCAATTCTGCCAATGGGCGGGAGGGTCGGCGATGATGGGACCAAGGCAGGAAGCGCAACCGGCGCTGTTCCACGAGTTCTCGCTGGAGGATCACGTCCCTCAAGATCACCTGCTTCGCTCCATCGACCGCTTCGTGGATTTGAGCAGTATCCGCGGCCATCTTGCGGATTTTTACAGGCACACCGGCGTCCGTCCGTCGATCCCGAGCTCTTGATCCGGATGCTGCTGGTCGGCTATTGCTTCGGCATCCGGTCCGAGAGACGGCTGTGCGAAGTGGTTCATCTGAACCTGGCATATCGCTGGTGCTGCCGGCTCGACCTTGCTGACCGCGTGCCGGATCACTCGACCTTCTCCAAGAACCGGCATGGCCGCTTCCGCGAGAGCGAGATGCTGCGCCACCTGTTCGAGACGACTGTTGCGCGCTGCATCGAGGAAGGTTTGGTCAGCGGCCAGCGTATGGCCATAGACGCCAGCCTGATCGAAGCGGATGCCAACAGGCAGAACTCGACGCCGAAGGAGGAATGGGACGCATCCACCATTGACGCAGCTGATGCGTCCCGCGCGGTTCGCGAGTATCTCGACACGCTGGACGCGGCTGCCTTCGGCGCCGCCAGCGAGGTCCAGCCCAAGTTCACTTCGCACTCTGATCCGGCCAGCCAGTGGACCGCGGCGCGCAAGAGTCCGGCTTTCTTCAGCTATTCCGATAACTACCTGATTGATACAGATCACGGCGTGATCGTCGATGTTGAGGGGACGCGCTCAATCAGGCAGGCCGAGGTTGGATCGGCGAAGACCATGTTGAAGCGCGTAAAGGAGAAGTACGACTTGCACCCCGAACGGCTGATCGCAGACACGGCGTATGGCTCGGGCCCGATGCTGGGCTGGCTGGTCGATCGCAAGATCGCGCCGCACATTCCGGTTATCGACAAGGCTAGACGCACCGACGGCACCTGGTCTCGATCCGACTTCGAGTGGGACGCCGAGAACAACCAATATATCTGCCCCGAGGGCGAGACGCTCAAGCAGTTCCGTCGGAACTACTCGGACCCGACCCGCGGTCCGACCGGTAAGGGCGTGGCCAAATACCAAGCCCTGAAACACACCTGTCAAGCCTGCCCGTCCAAGCCGAAATGCTGCCCTAACGCCGACGCTCGAAAGATCACCCGCGAAGAGCACGAAGACGCCCGGGACGTCGCCCGTGCCATCTGGAAGACCGAGCAATACGCGGTCTCATCCAAGCTCCGAAAGAAGGTCGAGATGCTGTTCGCCCACCTCAAGCGCATCCTCGGCCTCGGAAGACTCCGACTACGGGGACCATGCGGCGCGAACGACGAATTTCTCCTCGCTGCCACCGCCCAGAACCTCCGGAAACTGGCGCAGATCTTTCCTGCACAGCAGCAATCGCGCCCTGTGAGGAAAGGCCCCCGCGACCAGTTCCGACGCCGGCATTCTGCGACAGAAAACCGGCGTTTCACCATAGAATCGGCTCCAAACCGTCATTCGCCGCGCTCGGCTCGAACGGCAAGCAGACGGACGGGTAGTACTAGGCCCAGGAACCTTCCTTTGCATTTACGAGGCGGATGATCGCGACAGGGTTGGACACCCAGTCGCCGTCGAAATTGTTACCAAGATCTTCAATGCCGTCACATCCGACGACATTCGTCCTTGTCGGAGCGTCGTTGCAGCTTCACCGGCATTGTCTGTGACGATCTCCAGCCACAGCTCGGCCCGGCTCATGGCCAATACTTTTCGATCCAGAGATTGTTGGGCCCGAACACATCGCCGCGGAACCGCCCTTTCAGGCGTTCGCCGCGCGCTGCCTGGACGGCAGCTTCGAATGCCGGCGAGCGCGGCGCATGAGAGGCAGGTCTTCGTGATCCTTGTCGGTCAGACCCCGCCCAGCGCCGCACCCGGATCGCGCAGCGCGTGCAGGCGCCGCGCAGCATGGATGGCGAATTTCTGAATCATCACCTTGCGCCGCGCGGGGGCCAGCCTGGCCTCGGTCCCCATGCGCAGGATTTCGGCGTCATAGGCATCCGCAATCATCAGCCCCTGATCCTCGGGCAAAAGGTCGGTCGGAAACTCGGAATCCACGGCCCAGAAATAGCGGTCGCACCAGTCCAGGTACCCCTGCCATTTCGCGTCGCCCATGAAGTCAGCGCGGCAGGATTTGCATTCGACGATCCAGATCTCTCCCTTCGGACCCAACGCCATCACGTCGACGCGCAGGCCGGGGCTGGGCACCAGTTCTTCGACGCAGACAAACCCGTGCGAGATCAGTGATCTGCACACACCCCGTTGCAGAAGCTGTCCGGGTCGGGGGCTTGGATTTACAAAATCTTCTGGCATGGCGATATAGTGAACAAAGTGGAAACAAAATTCAAGGCCGCGCGCCTCTTGCCAGTCGGCCCGCCCCCTCTTACCTGTCATCACAGACGGGCACTGCCCTTCCCGTGACGGGAAAATTCCGGTGGCCTTAAGCAAATCCGAGGGAGCTGGCTCTGGCAGGGCCGTGGTTCTGCTACCTGGCGCCCACCTGTATATACAGGTCCTCGGGAATTTAAACACCCCACGGTTGCGGTGGTCCCGTCTACCTATCCCCCTGACCCCCAAGTGATTTGGCAATCGCGCGCGATGCCCCCATAGTCACGCGGCTTGACGGGGGACTGATCCATGAAGAACGGCACCGATCCACGCCACGTGCGTGAGCTCGAGGGGCATCTGAGCTGGCTCGACAGCTTTTCGGGGGCCGCGCTGGGGGTGCTGTCGGCGGCATCGGGCATCTACACCTACCTGGGCGTGTCGTCCCTGTTGGATTCCACCGGGGCGCTGTCGGTCTTCGCCGCACTGGCCTATTCCATTGCCGTGTCGGTCGGCATCTTCGTCTTCTGGTCCTACCTCATGCGGCTTCTGCCCGCGATGCGCACCGCATCGGCGCGGCTGGGCCTGTTTGCCTCCATGGCGCTGGGGTCGGTGGCGATCATCGCCATGTCGTCATGGCTGAACGCCGCCGCGCTGGCTGGGGCGGCGGCGGTCGAACAGCACCTTGCGCGAACCGTTCAGGAATACCAGGAATCGCTAGAGCGGGCGAACACCATCGCCGTTTCGGCCCAAGCGCTGGAGCGGGACGTCGCCCGCGTCCGCCAGTCCTTCGAAGACCTCTCCGAACAGGAGGCGACCGGCGACCTCTCGGGCATCTCGGGGCGGGGCGCCGTGTTCCGCGTGTTGACGCAGAAGGCCGACGAGCTGGCCGCGCTGGAACAGCAGATCGCCCAACAGGGCCCCGCCGTCGCGCAGGCCTTCGCCGAAGGCAACGAGATCCTGTCGCGCATGCGGTCCCTGACGGTCGAGCCGGGCCCGGTCGAGGCACGGTCGGTCGAGTTCTCCGAGGATGCCGTGCGACTGGCCGGCCTCATCACGCAGCTGCGCCAGTTGTCGGTGGCCCCCTTGGTCCTGCGCGCGGCGAACGACCTGTCGGCCAGCGTTGTCCAGCCCGCGCTCAGCGCGACCGAAGCCACCGCCGTGGGTCAACGCGCGACCATCGACAGTGTGCTCGAACTCCTGGCCCAGCGGGCCGAGACACTGGCCGCCGCCGCAGCCGAGGTCGCCGCGATGCAGCCCCCGACCGAGGTCAGCTATACCCCGATCTCGGCCGCCGACGCGGTGATCCGCTATGCCGGGAACTTCGTCCCCTCCTGGGCCGGGGCCATCGCCATCGATCTGCTTCCGGCGGTGCTGGTCTTCATCCTGATGGTCTCGCACGGGGCGATCCGCACTTCGCGCGACCGCGTCGCGATCGAGGATCAGATGACCGTGGCCGAGCTGCGCGCCGCAATGATCGCCCTGCGCGAGGTCGAAGGGCAGGACACCCCGGCGCCGCCCGTCGCTCGATCGCCCGAGGCGCCCGCAAAACCCACGCCGATCCGCGGGGCGGGTGAATGAACGTCAGCTCTGGCCTCGTCATCAAGGGCATCCTGGGGCTGCAACTGGCCATCGGGGTCGCGCTGGTGGCTGGCGATCTGTCGACCGGCATCCCGCGATTCCCCACGACCACCCGCGCGCCCGACCTGGACCAGCCGGTGCGCCCCGGCGACCAGACGCGCCGCTTCCGGCCCGCCGATCTGCCCAGCGCGCCGAACCGCCCTTTCCCGCCGACACCCGACATGCCCGACCGACTCGGCTTGGCCGAAGCCGAGTTGGACGGCCGCCGCGTGATCCGCATGGTCGGCAGCATCGCGATGGGCGATGCCGAACGTCTGCCCGACCTGCTGGCCGCCCGCTTCGGGGGCGACGACGCGCCAGAGGCGCTGCTGATCCATTCGCCCGGCGGGTCGGTGGACGACGCGCTGCGCCTTGGCCGCGCGGTCCGCGACCTTGGCCTGAGGACAGAGATCGCGCCGGGCGACGTCTGCCTCTCGGCTTGTCCCTACCTGTTCGCGGGCGGCGTGGACCGACGCGTGCAGGACGGTGGCGCCCTGGGCGTCCACCAGCACTATTTCGGGGAAAACACGGTGCTGCCTGCCTTCCTCGCCGTCGAGGATATCCAGCGCGGACAAGGCCAGGTGATGGGCTACCTCGACGAAATGGGATTGAACCCGCTTCTGATGCAGCACGCTCTGACAACCCCGCCCGAAGCGATCTACATCTTCGTGCCCGAGGAGCTGGAGCGATATGACATCGTCACCCCGCCCGAAGGCGAGGCTGCAGCGTCACCGACTTGAGCGTATGCGCAGGCGCTGCGGCTCTGGCTCGGACGACAGCCGCACCAGGATTAACTGAACCGACAGGAAGAACAGCGCCGTCAGGGCAAAGATCGATGCAATTTCGGTCGTCCCGACCCCGCGGACGCCCGCCGTATTGAAGGCATAGAGTGCGCCCAGAAAGCCGCTCGCGGCGACGATACCAGCCATTATATGAAACAGAACACCACGCATCCAAGCCTCCCTACTCGCTAGAAAAAGGAAACAGAGGTCGCGCCCCTGCGGTTCCCCGGCGCCATCGCAATCGCCGCCGCAAAACGAGTTCGTGAATGACCCGGAGCGCATCCCGGAGGACTACGGCTGCAAATTCACCCTCGCAAAAATACCCAATGGCACCCGCTACGCCTTCTGAACCGCCGCCTGCGATTCAGCACCAGGGACCGCCATCAACGGCGGGCTTCGAACGCCTCGGGCTTGGCGGCACGGGCCATGTGATCCAGCACCGCGTTGACGAATCGCGATTCCTTGCCCTCGGGGAAGAAGGCCTTGGCGACGTCCACGTATTCAGTGATGACGACCTTTGGCGGGGCAACGCCTTGCGACAGCTCTGCCCCGGCGGCGCGGAACAGCGCGCGCAGGACCGGGTCGATCCGGTCGATGGGCCATTTCGCCACCAGCGCGGCATGGGTCAGCTGGTCGATCCGGTTCTGCCACGACACCGCGTCGTCCAAAGTCTTGCGGAACAGGTCCAGATCGCCCTCGGCCATCTCGCCCTCGTCGTAGACGGCGCCGAAGCGGTGCGTCTCGAACTCGGCGCGCACGCGGTCGGCCGACGAATCGGACTGCTCCATCTGGAACAGGGCTTGCACGGCGTAAAGCCGCGCGGCCGAGCGCATCTGTTTCTTGTCGGTCATGGTCAGCCTTTGGGTTTGAACCCGATGCCCTTGGACAGGTTGCGCCATTTGCGCGACAGCGCGACCAGATGCAAGGCCGCTTCTGCCGCACCGCCGCCCTTGTCCTGCTCGCCCGCGCGCACGGCGGCCTGGTCATAATTTTCCACCGTCAGGATGCCGTTGCCGATGCAGGCCCCCGACAGGCCCAGCATCGTCAGCCCGCGCGAGCTGTCGTTGCACACAGTCTCGTAATGCGACGTCTCGCCCCGGATGACGCAGCCCAGCGCCACGAACCCGTCGAACTCGGCTGTGCGGTGGGCGATGCCGATGGCGGTGGGGATCTCCAGCGCGCCGGGCACCTCGACCGTCTCGTGCGCCGCACCGACCGAGTCCAGCTTGGCCCGCGCGCCATTCAGCAAGTCATCGGCGATGTCGCGGTAATAGGGGGCGACGACGATCAAGACCTTCGGCGCCTCGTCGAATTCGGGCATCGGCGGGGAATAGTGGGATTGTCCGGCCATCAACCGATCTCCGATATCTTGCGCGTGTCCGCGATGGTCAGGCCATAGGCGTCCAGACCGACGACCTTCGGTCTGGGAGAGTTGGTCAGCAGGATCAGATCCTTCAACCCCAGAGAGGACAGGATTTGCGCACCCAGCCCGTATTGCCGCAGCGTCTGGGGCGACACCTCGTCCTCGGCCACCAGCTTCATGGTCAGGTCACGCAGCAGAACCAGCACGCCGCGCCCTTCCTCGGCGATGACCTCCATCGCCGCGCCGAACTCGCGCGCGCGGCCCGTGGGGCCCAGGCCCACGACGTCCAGAAGCGGGTCCATCGCATGCATTCTGACCAGCACCGGATCGTCGCCGGTGATGTCGCCCTTGATCAGCACGATATGCTCGGCGCCCTGCGTCTCGTCGTGGTAGATGCGCAAGGTCCACTCGCCCCCGAATTCCGAAGTGATCTGACGCTCGGACGTGGCGCGGACCAAGTTGTCGTTGCGCCTGCGATAGGCGATCAGGTCGCTGATTGTCCCGATCTTCAGCCCGTGCAGCTGTGCGAAGGACACCAGGTCCGGCAGGCGGGCCATCGACCCGTCCTCGTTCATGATCTCGCAGATCACGCCCGAGGGGTTCAGTCCGGCCAACCGCGAGATGTCGACGGCCGCTTCGGTATGGCCGGCGCGCACCAGCACGCCGCCTTCGCGCGCACGCAGCGGGAACACGTGGCCCGGCGTCGCGATGTCGGACGCGGTCGTCGCGCTGTCGATGGCAACGGCCACCGTGCGCGCCCGGTCATGGGCGGAAATCCCGGTGCTGACCCCCTCGCGCGCCTCGATCGAGACGGTGAAGTTGGTCTCGTGCCGCGACGAGTTGTGCGAGGACATGAGTTGCAGGTCCAGCGCGTCGCAGCGCGCGCCCGTCAGCGACAGGCAGATCAGGCCGCGCCCTTCCTTGGCCATGAAGTTGATGGCGTCGGGGGTCGCCATCTGGGCCGGGATGACAAGATCGCCCTCGTTCTCGCGATCCTCGTGATCGACAAGAATGAACATCCGCCCGTTGCGGGCGTCCTCGATGATCTCCTCTATCGAGGACACGGCGTCGCGATAATCGTCATTTTTCATGGGGGCGGAAATAGCCGTCCACACGCCGGAACGCCAGAGGCGATGCGCCGCTGCCCCGGATCGCCCTGTCGCGGGCGCCGGGGTCGGCGAAATATCCATGAAGAACGGTCGGTGGCGCCACCTTGGACGCGAGTGTCATGGAAGGGGCGTCACCCCCTGCCCTGTCGTCTCACCGGTGAGAGGTCCGGGGACGGACGATCCGGATTGCCAGGCCCGAACCGCCCCCCATCGTCTCGCTGTATCGTCCGTCTGCGCGCAGGGCGGGATATGCCTTGGTACGGGTTTCTCCGCGGTGAACACAGCGCGCGGTGCCCGGGCCAAAAGCACGTTTCGAGGGGGGCGATCACGGCGCAGAAATATTACCCGGGGGGCCGGTATTCTGATATATTCGTATCGTTCCATGCCGTGGAATATATGTTCCCGCATTTTCGGGATCAGGGGGGGAGGACATTGATGAAACGCATATCTTTGGCGGCCGCGGCCGTTGCCGGTACGGCGGCATGCCTGTCGGCTGGATTGGCCACGGCCGATGTCGCGCGCGGTCAGTACCTTGTCGAGACGGTGATGGGCTGCGGCAACTGCCATACGCCACTGGGGCCGAACGGGTTCGAGATGGACGCGCAGTTCTCGGGCCGCGTGGTCGAGGACAGCGGCGCCTTCACCGCCGTTGCCGCCAACATCACGCCCGCCAGTCGCATCGCCGACTGGAGCGACGCCGAGCTGGCGCGGTCCATCCGCGAGGGCGTGCGGCCCGACGGGTCGATCATCGGTCCGCCGATGCCGTTCTCGGTCTATCGCGAGATCTCGGATGACGATCTGGCCTCGATCGTAGCGTTCCTGCGCACGGTCCCGGCGGTGGAAAACGACGCGGGTGAAAGCGAATATCGCATCCCTCTGCCGCCCAGCTACGGCCCGCCGGTGCAGGAGGTCAGCGCCCCCGATCCGGGCGTGACGGTGGAATACGGCGAATACCTAACCGCGCTGGCCCATTGCATGGAATGCCACAGCCCGATGACCCCCACCGGCCCCGATCTGGGCGCGGGACTGGGCACCGGCGGGTTCGAGTTCCACGGCCCCTGGGGCACCAGCATCGCGCCAAACATCACCAATGGCCCCGACGGGCTGGCGGACTATACCGAGGACGAGCTGAAGGCGATGATCACGCAAGGCATCCGCCCCGACGGCAGCCCGATGCTGCCGCCGATGCCCTATCCTTTCCTGGCGCAGATGACCGGCGACGATCTGGACGCGATCATCCTGTATCTGCGGTCGCTTCCGGGACAGGACGGCGCCTAGGGACGGCGGCGCGCCGGCGCGAAAGTCAGGCCCGCGTGATCCGGGCTGGGGTGGAGGACCTTCGATGGCCGCCCCTTGGCCCTCATGCGGCGATCGGCCTCGGTCCAGTCGGGCAGGATCTCCTCGTCTTGCGTCCAGTTCACAACGCTTGCCTCGTCGCACCAGCGCATCAGGCGCGGCAGCGCCCGGCCATGGGCGGCGGTGGTCATGAATCGGCGAATGTCCGCCTCGGACAGCCACAGGGTCATCGTCCAGAACGCCCGTCGGGCGTCTGCCAGCACCGTGCCGGCCAGATACCCGCCGGCCTGCATCGACTGGGTCCGCGACCGGGCGGTGTAAAATGCAAAGCCCGGCAGGAACCACGCCGAGCGCAGGCGCAGGCGAGTGATCGAGACGAAGGGCATCACAGCCTCCGGGGCAGCCTGCCACGACGATAGCCTAAGGCCACGCAGGGCGGCAGAAGAAATCGCCGCCCCTACCCCGCCTCGCGCAGCCGCGCGACGTAGCGGGCCATCGTGTCGACCTCCAGGTTGACCGCGTCCCCCTCGGCGGCGGTGCCCCAGGTGGTCACTTCCTTGGTGTGGGGGATCAGGTTCACGCCGAAGCGCGCGCCGTCGACCTCGTTCACCGTCAGGGACGTGCCGTTCAGCGCAACCGACCCTTTCTCGGCAATGAACTTCGCCAGGCTCTCGGGTGCCTCGAACGTGTACCGGGTGGAATCCCCCTCGTCGCGGACCGCCACGATCCGGGCCACCCCGTCCACGTGCCCCGAGACGATGTGCCCGCCCAACTCGTCGCCCACGCGCAGCGACCGCTCCAGGTTCAGCCGCTTGCCCACGGGCCAGCCCTCGGCGCCGACATTGGTACGCGACAGGGTCTCGGCGCTGATTTCCACGTCGAACCAGTTCCGCGGGTCCGTGCCGGTGGCGATGGCGGTCAGGCAGATGCCGTCGCACGCGATCGAGGCCCCCCGCGCGATCCCGTCCACGTCATACGAACAGCCGATCCGGGCGCGCATATCGCCGCGCATCTCGACCTCCAGAACCTCGCCCACATCCGAAACCAATCCCGTGAACATCGCGTGTCTCCCCTTGATCCCTCCCCACTTGGCCCGCCGCGGGCGCGGGGGCAAGCATGGGTCATGAAATTGCCCGAATGCGGTGGCATAGACGGGTGTGATCGATAAAGGCCCGTCCGTCATGCACGACCCCGCCACGCGCTGCTTCCTGTTCCTGCAAGGCCCCCACGGGCCTTTCTTCGGGCAGTTGGGGCAGATGCTGACGCGCGCCGGCGCGACCTGCTGGCGGGTGGGGTTCAACCAGGGCGACGCCGCATTCTGGCCGCAACGGTCCACATACATCCCCTTCACTGACGCACCAAAGGTCTGGCCGGACCGCTTTGCCGCGCTGCTGGGCGACAAGGGCGTCACCGATCTGGTCCTCTACGGCGACACGCGCCCCATCCATGCCGATGCCGTGCGCATCGCTCGCAGCCGCGGGATCGAGGTGCATGTGTTCGAGGAAGGATACCTGCGCCCTTACTGGGTCACTTACGAGCGTGGGGGATCGAACGGAAATTCCGCCCTGATGGAGATGAGCGTCGAGGGCATGAAGACCGCCCTCGCCGGGGCCGAGACGGAGCTTCCGCCAACCCCGGCCCATTGGGGCGACATGCGCCACCACGTCTTCTACGGCGCGCTTTACCACACATTCGTACTGCTGATGAACCGCGCCTATCGCAACTTTCGCCCCCACCGCGCGCTGACGGTACGGGAGGAGTTTCACCTCTATCTCAAGCGGCTGTTCCTGGCGCCCGCCTACTGGGCCGACCGCCGCATCGCCACGTGGCGCGTCAAGCGCGGGGGCTTTCCCTATCACCTGGCGCTTTTGCAGCTGGAGCATGACAGCAATTTCCAGATGCACTCGCCCTTCGACACCGGAGAGGCGTTCCTGAAGACCGTGATCGAAGGCTTCGCCACCGGCGCGCCCGCCCATCACCACCTGATCTTCAAGGCCCACCCCCTGGAAGACGGCCGCGTCGACCAGCGCCGTACGATCCGCGCCCTGGCACGTGCCCACGGTGTGGCCGACCGGGTCCACTATATCCGCGGCGGCAAGCTGGCGGGGCTTCTGGACCAGGCCCGATCCGCGGTCACGGTGAACTCGACCGCCGCGCAGCAGGTGCTGTGGCGCGGCCTGCCGCTGAAGGTGTTCGGCGAGGCGGTGTACGCCAAGCCCGAATTCGTCTCGACCCAGCCGCTGACCGACTTCTTCCGCCTGCCGGTCCGCCCTGATGCCCGCGCCTATCGCGACTATCGCCGTTATCTTCTGGAAACCAGCCAGATCGCCGGAAGCTATTATTCCGCCCCCGGGCGACGCCAGCTTCTGCGGCAGGTCACCGACATGATGCTGGCGCGGACCGACCCCTACGAGGCGTTGCGGCTGGGCTGCCCGGCCCCCCGGCGCTACCTCCATGTGGTGAATTAGCGACACCGGTCTATCGCCGCTGGATTTTTTGGCCGTCTTGGGTATTTTGAAAGAAAAAAATACCCGAGGCAGACAAAAAACAAGGTCGAGGAGACCGGGCAGTGATTTTCAAACATTCAGGGTGGGCGAAATCCGTCGCCCTGCTGGCCGCTTTCGCCGTCTTGAGCTCCTGCGGACTTCCCCGCGTGGGCCCCAACAAGCGCGAGATCTTCGCCGGCTCCGTCCAGCGTGAGGGCGACGCCTTCATCGTGTCGGTCAACCGGCGCGTCACAACCGCCACGGCGATCTATCCCGCGCTGGGGTTCACGCCCGCCTTCCTGGACGCAGGCGTCCTGGGCTCGGACACGATCCGCCCGGGCGACACGCTGGGCCTGACGATCTATGAGAACGTCGAGGACGGACTGCTGGTCCCCGAAGGCGCGCCCGCCACGGTTCTGAACGAGGTTCAGGTGGATGGCGACGGCTTCATCTTCGTCCCCTACGCGGGCCGCATCCGCGCCGCGGGCAACTCGCCCGAGGCGATCCGGCGCATCATCACGGAAGGTCTGGGCAGCCAGACCCCCGATCCGCAGGTCCTCGTCCGCCGGCTGGCGGGCGACGGGGCCACGGTATCGGTCGTCGGCGGGGTCGGCGGCTCGGGCGTCTACCCGATCGAACGTCCGACCCGCACGCTGTCGGCCATGCTGGCGCAGGCCGGGGGCCTCGCCATCCCGCAGGAGGTCGCGCAGGTCACGGTCGTGCGCGGCAACATGCGGGAAAAGGTCTGGTTCGAGGACATCTTCACCCACCCCCGCTATGACATTGCGCTGCGCGACGGCGACCGCATCCTGGTCGAACAGGACAGCCGTTCCTTCTCGGCGCTCGGCGCGACCGGCAGTCAGCAGCTTGTGGATTTCGAACGGCAGGTGATCTCGGCCATCGAGGCGATCGCTCTGGTGGGCGGCCTTTCGACCGCCATCGCAGACCCCACCGGCGTTTTCGTCTTCCGCAACGAGCCCGAGGAGATCGCCGAGGCCGTGTTGAACCGCAACGACATGGTGGGGCCGCAGCGCATGGTCTACGTGCTGGACCTGACCGAGCCTACGGGCATGTTCGAGGCGCGCGATTTCGCCATCCGCGACGGCGACACGGTCTACGTGACCGAGGCACCTTACGTCCAGTTCCAGAAGATCCTGGGCGCTCTGACGGGTGCGACCGGCGCGGCCTCGACGCTGGCCTCGACCGCTTCGAGCAACTGATCCCATGCCCCGCGTCCTGCGGGTCTATGCCGGGGGCTTCCTCAACCCCCGCCTGCGCCGGATCCTGACGCTTGCGGAGTGGTCGGTCCGCACCGGCCCAGTGCGGCCGGGCGATCACGTCGGCGTCTGGGGCAGGTCCCCCTACGCACGCCGCGGTGAATGGATGGCCGCCCGCAACGGGGCGCCGCTGGTTCGGATCGAGGATGCGTTTCTGAGGTCGCTCCATCCGGGGCGCACGGGCGCTCCGACGCTGGGTTTGCTGATCGACACGCGCGGCGTGCATTTCGACAGCGCCACGCCATCCGATCTGGAGCATCACCTGGCCACCGCGCCGCTGGACGACACCGCCAAGCTTGACCGGGCGCGGCATCTGGTGACACGGATGCAGCGCGCGCATCTGACGAAATACGCCGCCGTCGATCCCGCCCTGCCCCTCCCCGATCCCGGCTACGTGCTGGTGATCGACCAGACACGCGGCGATGCCTCGATCCGGCACGCGGGCGCGTCCGAGCAGACCTTCGCCGAGATGCTGGCCTTCGCGAGGATCGAGAATCCGGGTGCACGGATCGTCATCAAGACCCACCCGGAGACGGCCCAAGGTCTGCGCCCCGGTCATTACACCACCGCCGATCTGGACGCTCGGACCGCGCTGCTGGACGCCCCCGTCTCGCCCTGGGCGCTGCTGGAAGGTGCTGTTGCCGTCTATGCCGTCAGCTCGGGGCTGGGATTCGAGGCGATCCTCGCCGGGCACCGCCCCCGCATCTTCGGCCAGCCGTTCTATGGCGGCTGGGGCCTGACGCAGGACGAAAATCCGGTGCCGCGCCGCGAACGGCGGCTGACGCGCGCGCAACTGGTGGCGGCCGCGCTGATCGACATGCCGGTCTGGTACGACCCGTTCCGCGACCGCCTGTGCGAGGTTGAGGATGTCGTCGACCTGCTGGAGGCGCAGGCGCGCGCTTGGCGACAGGACCGGGCGGGGCATGTCGCGTCGGGCATGCGGCTCTGGAAGCGCGGGCCACTGCAACGGACATTCGGGCGCGAACGCCCCCTGATCTTCCGCGACGACCCCGCGGCGGCCAGCGCCAAGGCCGCACAGACGGGGCGCAGCCTGCTGGTCTGGGCAGGCAAGGAAACGCCCGCGCATGCCGCGCCCAGGGTGCTGCGGGTCGAGGACGGGTTCCTGCGCTCGCGCGGGCTGGGGGCCGCGCTGGTCCCGCCGTTGTCGCTGGTCTGCGACGATCTGGGCATCTACTACGACCCTTCGCGTCCCTCGCGGCTGGAGCATCTGATCGCCGCTGCCGCCGACCTGCCGGCGCCCGATCTGCGCCGGGCCGAACGGTTGGCGGGGCAGCTGATCGCGGCGGGGCTGACGAAATACAATGTGGGTGCGGGGACGGTGCCCGATCTGCCGAAGGGGCACCGGATCCTCGTCCCCGGACAGGTCGAGGACGACGCCTCGATCCGGCTGGGCGCGGGGGCGGTACGGACCAATGCGGCGCTGCTTGACGCGGCGCGCGCAGCCCATCCCGAGGCGGTGCTGATCTACAAGCCCCACCCGGATGTCGAGGCCGGTCTGCGCCCCGGGGCCATTCCGGGGGCGGCGGCGGACGTGATCCTGTCGGGCGTCGATCCTGCCGCGGTGTTACCGTTGGTCGATGCGGTCTGGACGATGACGTCGGCGCTGGGGTTCGAGGCGTTGATCCGCGGCATCCCTGTCACGACACTGGGAGCGCCGTTCTACGCGGGTTGGGGCCTGACGACCGATCTGGGTCCCGTGCCCGACCGCCGCCGCGCCCGCCCCGGCCTGCACGGACTGATCCACGCCGCGCTGATCGACTATCCGCGCTATACCGATCCTGTCACCGGCCTTCCCTGTCCTGCGGAAGTGATCGCCGAGCGTCTGGCGGCGGGCACCCTGCCCCGCCCCGGACCCGCGAACCGGCTGCTGTCCAAAGCGCAGGGCGAGCTGGCCAGCCGGGCGCATCTATGGCGCCGCTAGATCCCATTCGGCCAGCACGTCGCCCCCCAGCCGCCGCGTGCGCACCAGCCGGAAGCGCGGCGCCTCGGCCAGGACGTCCACGCCCAGCGCGCCCAGCGCCGGCTGTCCCTCCGCGCCCAACGCGACCCCGGCCGAGATCGTGACCAGCC
>Ga0114903_1000388_pt1 | contig 26551 bp, 21 predicted proteins | sample MalvirDeepMed_s2_FD_87289 | JGI IMG/M metagenome (GOLD analysis project Ga0114903, IMG submission 87289) | Marine viral communities from the Global Malaspina Expedition - Malaspina viral metaG DeepMed_s2 | ecosystem: Environmental > Aquatic > Marine > Oceanic | place: Mediterranean Sea... | reverse complement strand
GTCGAAATCGGTGCTGTCCTGCTCGGCGATGTGATGCACGCGCTCCGCCGGGATCTGCGCCCGGGCACCCTCGGACAGGGAATCGAGGTCGCCAATCACCGCGTCCGGCACCGCGCCCGCCCGCAGCAACGTCTCCGCGCCGCCATCTGCCGCCGCCCGCGTCGCGCAGCGGGCCAGAAGCGGGGCGAGATGCGCTTCGGGGCTGTCTCCGCCGCCCACCAGAAGGATCGGCTCGGCGCAGGTCAGAAAGGGAGCATTCATGGCAAATTTACGGCTTTCGGCGACAGAGGTCACAATGGAGACACGAAATGATACGCTCGGGACCAAAGATTCGGTCGGCTTTCGTCTCGTATGACGTGGTAAACACATTGTTGCAAAGCGATTGAGAGTGAGCAGCACATGGTGAGTTCGAGCAAAATTCTGACGGTCTCCTACGGCACCTTCTCCTGTACTGCGGAGGGGTTCGAGGATCCGCTGGAGGTGGTGAAGGACGCCACCCATTTCTTCCGCGGCGTGGTTCGCGAAGACCGCTTTTTCGGGGCCGAGCCGCCGCAATTCGACCCCGAGCTCGCGGCCGAGTTGCTGCAAGCCCAGATCAGCGCCGAAGCGGGTCAGGGCAAGCTGACGCTTGGCAGCCCGGTCTCCGCCGGCCATGCGCCCGAGCGGCCCGCCGCGGCGTCGCAGATCCCGACCGGCGCGGCTGAGAGGCCCGCTGCGCGGGACATGGCCGAGATGGCGGCAGAGCCCTCGACCGGGGAGCCCAAGGTGGCCGTCTCCTATCAGGGCGATGGCAGCGAGGACGATCTCGAAGAAGTGCGCCGGGCCGAAGACACCATCGCGTCGATCCTGGCCGACGAGACCGGCGAAGACAGCCTCGAGGCGGCGGACGCGGCGCTCTTCGGAGACGCCGATGTCGCGGCTGCGCCGCAGCCCGGCGTCGGGCCGGGCGATCCGGACAGCGTGGCGGCGAAGCTGCGCCGCATCCGCGCCGTCGTGGCACAGGGAGCGCCGGCCGAAGCCGACGCGGAGCCCGAGCCGGAAGAGGCGGAGGCCTCGGTCTCGGCGATGCTGGAAGCGCTGGAACCGGCGCGTGACGAAACCCCGGGCTCGGTGCAGGCGCTGCGCGACACCCTGCTCACCGATACGCTCGCCAGTGCCGCGTTCGACGACTCATTCGAGGACGACGCCGACGCGGAAGACGCGCCCGTCGAGACGCAGGCAGAGGCCGCGCCCGTCCCGCAGGCGCCGGCCCCCGAGCCGCAAGGCGCCCCTCTGCGTCCGCGTGCCCGCGTGGTGAAGGTCAAGCGCGCGGCATTCGACGCCGCGGCGGGCAAGGGGCTGGTCGAAGAGATCGCCGAAGCCTCAGTCGCTCCGGCCGCGCCGACAAGCAGCCTGAGCCCGGAAGACGAGGATGATCTGGCCCGCGAACTCGAGGCCGTCCGCGCCGAGCTGCAGGACGACTTCGAAGCCGACTGGGACGATGAAGACGACAGCGCCGATGTCGTCGGGGCGGTCGAGGACGACGCGGTGTCAGGAGACGTGGCCGCCGAACTTGGCAGCGACTCCGATCTGGCAGCCGCCGTCGGCGCGGCCATGTTCCGCACCGACAGCGACGAGGCCTGGGATTACGACGACGAATGGGACGACGAGGACGAAGCCGCCCCCGCACCTGGCGTCGAAAACGCGGCCCCGCTGCGCCTGCGCACCTCTGATGCCGCGCCGCAAGAAGACTGGGACGAAGGCGACGACAGGGCGCGGGCGTTCGGGTTTTCCGAGGCCTTCGAGGACGATGACGAGGACGGCTCCGACGTCGCGGCTGAGGGTGCTTCGGACACCGCGGCCGAGGTCGAGCGCGACGACGCCATGCGCCGCGCGGCGCATGAGGAGGTCCGCAAGGCGGTGAAGATGTCTAGCCCCGCCCGCGCCATGCTCACCGAGCGCCGGGTCGAGGACAACGACGCCTCGCGCATCCTCGACGAGACCAACACCCAGCTTCAGGAGCCGGAGGGCAATCGCCGCCGCAGCGCCATCGCGCATCTGCGCGCCGCCGTGGCCGCGACCCGCGCCGACAAGCTTCTGGGCCGCAAGCGCGATGCGCTGGAACAGGCCGAACCCTATCGCGAGGATCTCGCCAACGTGGTGCGCCCGCGCCGACCCGAGGCCCCCGCGGCCCACACCGAGCGGCCGGTCGAGATCGCGCGTCCCGCGCCGCTCAAGCTGGTGGCCGAGCAGCGTGTCGACCCCGAGACACAGGCACCGCGCCCGCGCCGCGTGCGCCTTGCCGATTTCGACGAGCCGGCGGCGCTGAGCGCCGGCGAGGGGGATGACAGCTTCGCCGAATATGCCGAGAGCGTCGGCGCCCGCGACCTTCCGGAGCTGCTCGAGGCGGCGGCGGCCTACATGTCCTTCGTCGAGCGTCGCGAGCAGTTCTCGCGTCCGCAGCTGATGACCAAGGTGCGCCAGGTCGAAACCGAGGAATCGAGCCGCGAGGACCGGCTGCGCAGCTTCGGCCAGCTGCTGCGCGAGGGCAAGATCGAGAAGACCCGCGGCGGCCGCTTCACCGCTTCGGAGCGGATCAGCTTCAAGCCGGATGCGCGCGCCGCGAGCTGAACCGGCGAGCCTCCCATGAGACGACCGCAGCGGCGGGGGCGAGGCCCTCGCCGTTTGCGTTTCGGTGGCATCAACGTCGGGGGGAGGCAGGAAGGGGGCGCTGCCCCCTCTTGGCGCTGTGCGCCAATTCACCCCCGAGGTATTTTTGAACCAAAGAAGACATGAGCGCCGCGCCCGTGGCTTCTCTTCGTCAAAAATACTCCCGCCGGAGGCAGGCCGGCCTGTGCCATCGATGCAAGCGTGGGCAGGAGCGCGGTCCGTGCCACAGGCGTGCGAAACCGTCCCGACGGGAGACGCAGCGCGGCGCTGTGGGCCCCAGAAAAAGACAAACCCCCGAAAGGCAGGGCCCCGGGGGTCGTCGCGTTCTTGTGTTGGAAGGTCAGTTGCCTGACCTGTGCCGGAAAGCCCGGTGCGGGTGCCTCAGAGGAGGCCTTCGCGTTGGGCTTTCTTGCGTGCCAGCTTGCGGGCACGGCGGATGGCCTCGGCCTTCTCGCGCGCTTTCTTCTCGGACGGTTTCTCGAAATGCTGCTTGAGCTTCATTTCACGGAACACGCCTTCGCGCTGCAGCTTCTTCTTCAGGGCACGGAGCGCCTGATCGACATTGTTGTCGCGAACACTAACCTGCATGTGGTTTTCACCACCTTTCTAAGTTTGAGTTGCAAGGAATTGCAGGAGGTGGCCGTATAGCAAGGCCGGACTAAATTGTCTAGGGTCTAGAAACTCTATTGAGTCCAAGGAGAGGCCCATGACGGATGATGCAGCCGGACGCCTGCTGGATGCGGCGCTGAACCATGTTGCCTTCGATGGCTGGTCCGAGACGACCTTCCGCGCGGCGGTGGCGGATGCGGGGGTTGATCCCGTGGTCGCGCGAGGCCTGTTTCCGCGCGGGGCGGTGGATCTCGCGGTGGCGTTCCACAAGCGGGGCGACGACGCCATGGTGGCAGCGCTGGCCGAGTTGGACAAGGCGGCTGACGGCGCGCCGCTGCGCTACCGGGACAAGGTGACCCGTGCGGTGCGCACCCGGCTCGAAGTGGTCAAGGACCGCGAGGCGGTGCGCCGCGGCACCACGCTTTTTGCCCTGCCGATCTATGCCCCCGACGGGGCCAAGCTGATCTGGGGCACCTCGGATCGGATCTGGACCGTGCTCGGCGACAGCGCGCGCGATTTCAACTGGTACAGCAAGCGGGCGACGCTGAGCGGGGTCTATTCCTCGACCGTGCTCTACTGGCTGGGCGACGATTCGCTCGTTCACCAGGCGACGTGGGAGTTCCTCGACCGCCGAATCGAGGACGTGATGCGCTTCGAGAAGACCAAGGCGAAGATGCGCGACAACCCGCTGCTGAAGCGCGTCTTCGCGGGCCCCGAGAAGGTGCTGGGCTCGATCCGGGCGCCGCGCACGGTGCGGGACAACGATTTGCCGGGCGGCTGGACCGCCCCGCGCTGACAGGACAGGAAAGACCGAATGACCGATACGATGCGCGCCGTCGAGATCTCCGAGCCCGGCGGGCCGGAGGTTCTCTGCCTGACCACCCGGCCCGTGCCGCAACCGGGACACGGCGAGGTGGTGATCGAAGTGGCCTGGGCCGGGGTGAACCGGCCCGACGCCCTGCAGCGGGCCGGCCGCTACGCGCCGCCCGAGGGTGCCAGTGACCTGCCGGGGCTCGAGGCCTCGGGCACCGTGACGTCGGTTGGCCCCGGGGTGAGCTGGCCCGCGGTGGGCGATCGGGTCTGCGCACTGCTTCCGGGCGGCGGCTACGCGGAGTTTGTGGCCACGCCTGCGGCGCATTGCCTGCCAGTGCCCGAAGGGCTGGGCCTGCGCGAGGCGGCCTGCCTGCCCGAGACCTATTTCACCGTCTGGTCGAACGTGTTCCAGCGCGGCGCGCTCAAGGCTGGCGAGCGCTTCCTTGTGCATGGTGGCTCGTCGGGCATCGGTACGACGGCGATCCAGCTGGCGCATGTGATGGGCGCGCGGGTCTTCGCCACCGCAGGGTCGGAGGAGAAATGCGCCGCCTGCCTGTCGCTCGGGGCCGAACGCGCGATCAACTACCGCGAGGAGGATTTCGTCGAGGTGCTGCGCGCCGAGGGCGGGGCGGACCTGATCCTCGACATGGTGGGCGGCGAGTACATCCCGCGCAACGTCAAGACCCTGGCCGACGATGGCCGGCTGGTGCAGATCGCCTTCCTGCAATCGCCGAAGATCGAGTTGAACTTCGTGCACCTGATGGTGCGGCGGCTGACCATCACCGGCTCGACCTTGCGCCCGCAGAGCGTCGAGGCGAAGGCGCGCATCGCGGCCTCGCTGCGCGAGCATGTCTGGCCGCTGCTCGAGGCCGGACGCGTCGGTCCGGTGATGGATTCCGAGTTCCCGCTCGAGGCGGCCTCGGAGGCCCATGCGCGGATGGAAGGCTCGACCCATGTGGGCAAGATCGTCCTGAAGGTCGCCTGAGACTTGTCCGGCGTGGGGGCGCCCCCACGCCGGAGACGCCGCGTCAGACCACCGCGCGGCGATAGAAGTGCCAGGTGGCATGGCCGAGCACCGGCAGCACCACGATGAACCCCAGTAGCAGCGGGATGGCCGCGAGCATCAGAAGGAGGCCCACCGTGGCCCCCCAGCACAGCACCACCACCGGGTTTGCCTTCAGCACCCGGATCGAGGTGGCCACGGCCATCGGCGCGCCCACATGGCGGTCGATGACCAGCGGGAAGGACACCACCGAGGTTGCCAGCGCGACCAGCGCAAAGCCCGCGCCGACGCCGCAGCCGAGCAGGATCATCCACCAGCCGCCCGCGGTGCCGAAGAGCTGGGAAAGAAAGCCCGGGACGGTCTCTGGCAGTGCGGCGCCCATGGTCATGGCATGGATCTCGGCGGCGGTGAGCAGCCACAGGATGAAGAGCGCCGCGAGGTAGATCCCCATGACCAGAAGCGCGCCGAAGCCCGGCGAGCCCATCACCGCGAAAACATGGCTCCAGCGCGGGGCCTCGCCCATCTCGCGCTGCCGGCTCATCTCGTAGAGGCCGACCGCGGCGACGGGGCCGAGGATCGCGAAGCCCGCGATCAGCGGGAACAGCATTGGCAGCAGCGCCATGCGCAGGCCGATGGCCATGAGCACGAGGCCGACCACCGGGTAGACCAGCACCAGCGCCATGACATCGCTGCGACAGGCCTTGAAGTCCTCCCAGCCGGCGGCGAGCGACGCGCGGATGTCGGACAGCTCCATGCTGCGGATCTCGGGGGTGTCGGCCTGCTCGCTGCCCAGCTCGCGGCCGCTTGCCGCAAGGTGGTGGCCGGTGTCGTTCAGACGTTGTGCTGTCCAGGAAAGCGGGTTTCCGATGGTTTGGGGCATGGGTCTCCTCCCTCTGGCATGTGCAGCGCCAGGAAAGGTCCGGCCGGAAACGCGTGGGGGCCGGACCTGCCGGCGCCATGTCTCGGAAGTGTAACATGATTTTCCGCCCCGCACGTTCACAAGCGATTGTCGGTGCGGCTTGGGGCCTTGTGCCCGGAGCCGCAGCGACGCAGTCTCTGCGCCAAACGACGCGCGAACAGAGGAGGATCCCCATGGCGGGCACGGCACGTACGGTCATCATCGAGGAACACGGCGGCCCCGAGGCGCTGAAGCTGGCGGACTGGCCGGTGGGCGAGCCGGGGCCGGGCGAGGTCCGCATCCGGCACAAGGCCTGCGGGCTGAACTTCATCGACTGCTACCAGCGCTCCGGGCTCTACCCGATGACGCTGCCGCATGCGCTCGGCATGGAGGCCTCCGGCGTGATCGAGGCGGTGGGCGAGGGCGTCGCACATCTCGAGGTCGGTGATCGCGCCGCCTATGCCGCGGCGCCTCCGGGGGCCTATTGCGAGGCGCGGGTGATGCCCGCGGCGCAGGTCTGCCGGCTGCCGGACGCGATCTCCTTCGAGGAGGGCGCGGCGATGATGCTGAAGGGGCTGACGGTGCAGTATCTCTTTCACCGCACGACGCCGCTTCAGGCCGGGGACACGGTGCTGTTCCACGCCGCCGCCGGGGGCGTCGGGCTGATCGCCTGCCAGTGGGCGAAATCCGAGGGCATCCGCCTGATCGGCACCGCCGGCTCGGACGAGAAATGCGCGCTGGCGATGGAGCACGGCGCGGATGCCTGCATCAACTACGCCACCGAGGACTGGGTGGCGAAGCTGCGCAAGCTCACCGATGGCGAGGGTGTCGACGTGGTGATGGATTCGGTCGGCAAGGCGACCTTCGAGGGCTCGCTCGACTGCCTCAAGCCGCTGGGGATGATGATCTCCTTCGGCAACGCCTCCGGCGCGGTCGAGGCGTTCAACCTGGGGATCCTGGGGCAGAAGGGCTCGCTCAAGGTGACGCGCCCGACCCTGTTCACCCATATCGCCGATCACGGCACCTGCCAGTCGATGGCCGGTATGCTGTTCGGCAAGGTCTCGTCGGGCGAGGTCAAGATCCGCATCGACCAGCGCTTCCCGCTCGAGGACGTCGCGGAGGCGCACCGGGTTCTGGAAGCGCGCCGCACCACCGGCCAGACCATCCTGACGCTGGAGTGATCTGAAGGAGCGCCCCTTGCGGGGCGCGCAGGGTTCGCCCGGTCCCGTCTTCGCCGGGTCCGGGCGGTCAGGGGCGCGGGCCGGATGGGGTCGCCCACTGCATCGGTCGCTGGCCTCAGGTCACGTCGGGTCTCTTGGCGTGCAGGTCAGCATCGCATCCTGTCTCGGCCGAGGCAGGCCGACATAGATGGCGCAGCGGCTGCGCATCCCGTGGGCCCGCGGCAGGAACGCTCGATGACGCGGCGGTCGTTTCATCGCAATGACCGCCCTCTTTTGACGTGTCACCGACATCACAGAGCGAGGGGAGGAGGTGGTGCGTGTCACCCCCGTGCCGCAGGCCGGCGGCCCGTCAACGTCGCCGGTGCGGGCCCAGCCTCGTGCGGATCGCCCTGACGGCAGCGCCTGAACCGGGGCGGGGCCATCGCGCCCCTCGGGGAATGGCGCAGCCGGATCAGATCTCGAGCAGGACATGCTCGGCAAAGCTGTCCCGCACCACCTCCGAGATGATCGTGGCCAGATGCTGGATCATGCGGCGATGCGCGGAGCGTTTGCGCCACGCCAGCCCGACCGAGCGTGTCACGCGTCCGGACCGGAAGGGTTTGACCAGCACATCGCCCGCATCGCGCGAGGCCTCTGACCGCACGTATAGCGCAGGCAGAAAGGTGATGCCCATGTTCAGTGCCGTCATCTGGCGCAGCGCATCGAGGCTGGTGCCCTCGTAGTCGCGGCGCAGCGTCGCCCCGAGCTCCTCGCAGAGACCTGCCACCTGCCCGTGCAGGCGGTAGGCATCCGACAGGGACAGCACATCGACACCGGCAAGATCGCTGTCGCGGATCGTCTCGCGCCCGGCGAGGGGGTGATCGAAGGCCATGGCCAGCTTCAGCGGTTCACGAAACAGCCGCATCGTCTCCAGCTCGCCGGACGGCACGGGCAGCTGGGTCAGGATCAGATCGTGCTGCCCGCCCAGCAGGTCGTCCTGCAAGGTGGCGGGAGGGGCGTCATGGATCACCACCTTCAGCTGCGGGTAGGCCGCGTGCAGCCGCCGCATCACATGTGGCAGCAGGTAGGGCCCGAGGGTGGGCGTCGATCCCAGGCGGATCGTCCCGGTCACACCATCGCGGGCATCCTGCGCGAGCGCTCTGAGATGCTCGGTCTCATCGAGCACCCGCCGCGCCTGCGCCAGGACGAGGCGCCCTTGCGGCGTGAGCACCGCGCCTCGCTGCCCGCGCTCGACCAATGTCACGCCGAGCGCCGCCTCGAGCCCGACGATCTGCTGGCTGAGCGAGGGCTGGCTGATGCCCATGCGTTCCGCGGCCCGGCGATAATGGCGTGTCTCGGCAAGCGCCGCGAAGTAGGTCAGTTGCCGCAGCGTGAGGTCAGTAGACATGTGATCTTCCGGGACAGCCAATCGGGTTGCACCTGACAAGATAGGAAAGACTTATCGAGTTTTCATCTGTTTCTGCCTTCTCCCGATCATCTGCGCCGCCCATCTTTCGAGTGCGACGACGTTGTGTCGCCAAACCCGAAGATGAAAGGAGACCCTCATGACGACGATCCCCGCCCGGCTGCGCGCCGCCCTTCCGGCAAAGGTGGCGCAGTTGCGCCGCCGCCATCACCAGCTGGCGGAGCAGATCGACGCGGAGTTGCAGCGCCCGATGCCCTGCAGCGCCGCCCTGCAGACGCTGAAGCGACAGAAGCTGCGGCTGAAGGACCAGATCGCGTTCTATTCGCGTCTCGTCGCCAGCGCAGACCGTTCGCGGATGCCGGCAGCGTGATGATCTTTGGCATGGTTTTTCAGAACAGCGGTCTGCGCCGGATGCACAGCCACGACCTTGATGACATGCGCCGGGCATTGACCGATGACGATGAGGATCAGGACGGACCGGACGGCGGAAGCCCCTGTGCCGATCCGCGGTGCGAGCGTGACAGGGCGGCCGCCTGATCCGGAGGGGGTGGAGGGGCGCGTGCCCCTCCGCGCCGTACCCCATGCGATCCCGCCGGTCCGATGGACAGGGGCAGGGCAACCCTGATGTTGAACAGGACTGCCGCGCGGAGAGAGCATCAGTCAGATCTGAGACCCGGCCTCAGATGGCGTGATTTCATCGCGTGGGGGCACGGAAGGAGATTGGCCTGCTCCTTGGAAGGCCAGCCACGGTCTTCGTGACCCGCGAAGAGGAGACTGACAGCTCGCAAAAGCCGCTGCGCATCGACCCGCTCGGCGCCACCAAGGCGCGAGAACACATGCGATGGCCAGCGCGTCACGGGATCGAGGCCGCGGCATTCGGTGGGCAGCGAAGGCCCCAAGATGGCGGCGCCGGGCGTGCTTTCCTTACCGCGACGCGCCGGGAAAAGGCCGACCGTCGCGGTCGGCCCCCGAGTTCAGCGCGCCTGCATGTCCAGCGCCTTGCCGTCATGCTCACCCGTGGTGGCCGCGTCCGCCAGCAGATGGGCCACGTCGGAGCGGCTGACCGTCGCCTTGGGATCCACGTCATCCCCGAGCACGATGTCCGCGCTCCGGCCGTGATTGGTCAATCTCACGGGCCGCAGGATCGCGTAGGTCAGGCCAGAGGCCTTCAGGTGCTCGTCCGCATCGTGCTTGGCCTTTATGTAATGCGCGATATCGCCCGACGGGTCGGACTGGTCCGCGCCGATCGCGCTGAGCATGACGAACCGCTCGACCCCGGCATCCTTTGCGAGATCAACCAGTCGCATGGCGCCTTGACGATCGACCTTCTCGGTCATCTCCGGCCCGGTCTTGGAGCCGGAGCCCGCGGCGAAGATCACCACATCCGCGCCCTCGCAGACGCCCGGTTGAAGGTCGGTCAGGTCGGCCTGTCTCAGCGTCACGGCATCGGGCAGGACACTGACATCCGAGCCGTCGCGCACCAGCGCGATGACGGCATGTCCCCGGTTCAGCAGGTCCTTGGTCAGAAGCCGGCCAGTTTGGCCGGTGGCTCCGGCGATGAGGATGGTCTTGGCCATGCAATCCTCCTTTCAGTGGTGGTTTCTCGGGTATTGGCTTGGTGTGCACGGGCCCTGGTCAGGCAGGCGGGGCCATGGGGCCCGCGTCTGCCGTGGCGGCGATGTAGCCGGGCTGGCGCTGCAGCGCGTCCCAGTAGGCCGCGATGGCGGGGTGCCCGGTGAGCAGGTCGAGCCGCGCGAGCAGCGCCACGAGGTAGGACAGCTGGATGTCCGCCAGCATCGCGCGATCCCCGAACAGCAACGGGCCGTCACCGATGACCTCGGCGATGTAGTCGAGGTTCCGGTTCAACGCGGCGCGCGCCTCGTCGGGGACGGGCTTGCCACGGAACGCGGGCAGGATCACCGGCAGGGCGGCACCGGCGAAGGAGGATTCCACGTAGTCGAGCATGGCCTCGTGCTGCCAATAGGCGGGCGTCCCCTTGGGCGGGGTGTGGCTGTCATCGCCGTATTTGTCGACGAGGTAGCGCAGGATGGTGGCGGATTCAGCGATCTGTGCGCCATCGTCCTCGATCACCGGGGACTTGCCCAGAGGATGCACCTGGCTCAACGCGTCGGGTGCACGGAAGCTCTCGGTGCGGTCGTAGTCAATCCGTCTGCAGGGCTGGCCGAGGTCGGCAAGAAGCCAGAGCACGCGGGTCGCGCGGGAGTATTTCAGAGCGTGAAGGGTGACCATGTCGTTGCTTGTCCTTGGCTGGGGTGACGGTTCTGCGCGATCTACGCCGCGCCGGCGCCGCGCCTGTCACGGGCAACCCGCCGGGCGGCGCAGAGTTCCGCGCCGGGCCGGAGATGACCGGGACCTCGGGTTTCCGTCGCGTTGCGCGGCCCATCGCGGCGTGACTCCTGCGCGGAGTGTCTTAGCTCTTGTCCAACAAGCGAACTCGCGGAAAGGATCCCGACATGGCCACCACTGGCAAGCAACTGTTCACCACGCTGGAGGCGGACGGCACCTTGACCGTCGCGCTCGAGGATGTCTCTGTCCCGACCCCCACCGGCACCCAGGTGCTGGTGCGCATGGAAGCGGCGCCGATCAACCCCTCCGACCTCGCCATCCTTGTCGGCGGCGCCGATCTGGAGAACGCGGACTACACCCCGGGCAAGTTCGTCGCCAAGATGCCGAAGGAGGCCAACGCCGCCTCCAAGGCCCGCCACGGGTTGAAGCTGCCGGCCGGCAACGAAGGGGCCGGCACCGTGATCGCCGCCGGCGACGACGAGAGCGCGCAGGCGCTGATGGGGCAGCGGGTCTCGTGCGTGCCGGGCAATGCCTACAGCGAGTACTGCATTGCAGAGGCGGCCATGTGTCTGCCGCTGGGCGATCATACGGCGGAAGAGGGGGCGAGCGCCTTCGTCAACCCGATGACCGCACTGGGCTTTGCCGAGAACGCCAAGATCGATGGCCAGTCGGCGATCCTGCACACGGTGGGCGCGTCGAATCTCGGCCAGATGCTGACGCGCATCTGCCAGGAAGATGATCTGGCCCTGGTCAACATCGTGCGCAAGGACGAGCAGGTCGCGCTGCTGAAGGAGCTTGGTGCCGAGCACGTGGTCAACTCGTCTGACGACGATTTCATGGACCAGCTGACCTCGGCCATTCGCGCGACGGGCGCCTTTTACGGCTTCGATCCCGTCGGCGGCGGAAAGCTGGTGGACACGGCCTTCCGCGCCATGGAGCGTGTCGCGGCCGAGCAGATGTCGGAGTATTCGCGTTACGGCTCGAACACGCCCAAGCGCATGTTCATCTACGGACGTCTCGACACCGGCCCGACGATCCTGACCCCGGCCTACGGCTTTGGCTGGACGCTGTCGGGCTGGCTGCTGTTTCCCTTCCTGCAGTCGGTCGGCTCGGAGACCATGGGCCGCATGCGCAAGCGCGTGCGCGACAACCTCACGACCACCTTCGCGAGCCATTACAAGCAGCGTGTCACGCTCGACGAGATGCTGACCAAGGAGGCCGTCATGGATTACCGGACCATGCGGACCGGCGAGAAATATCTCGTCACGCCCGGCGGGTGACACGGCCTTCGATGCCCTGCCTCTCCGAGGCGGGGCGTCCTCTTGGGCCTGAGCTGCTCCGGGAGCGCGGGTATCGATCCACGTCCTGCAGGCCGCCGCCTGCAGCATGGAAACCGGCGTCGAAAAAAGGCGTGCGGCGGCCATGTCGAGCCCAGCGGCCGCAACACGCGGTGATCCGCGTTACTTAAGCCGCGAAGTGGGCATGGCTCGGACGGAAAGAGACGCATGCTTCGCGCCGCGCGAGATCGAGGTCGGCTGGGCGCGCGCCAGTCGCATCGTCCGACAGGCTCAATCAACCTGCCGGCAGGGGGCGCTGCCCCCTCTTGGCGCTTTGCGCCAATTCACCCCCGAGGTATTTTTGAACCAGAGAAGCCATGAGCGCCGCGTCCCTGGCTTCTCTTCGTCAAAAATACTCCCGCCGGAGGCGTCCCGAGCTTGCCATATAGGCTGCCGCCTGTCGGCCGGGTGGGGCTTCGTCATGCACTGACTCGCCGCGGGCGGAAAAAGTCGCTAAGCGGATCGCATGGACGAGACATTCGAGATCTTCCTGGCCTGTGCGCCGGGGCTGGAAGCGGCGCTGACGGCAGAGGCCAAGGCGGCGGGGTTCGGACCGTTGCGGCCGGCGGCGGGCGGCGTGGCCTTCGACGGCGGCTGGCCAGAGGTGTGGCGCGCCAACCTGTGCCTGCGGGGGGCGGCGCGGGTGCTGGCGCGCATCGGCGGGTTTCCGGCGGTGCATCTGGCGCAGCTCGACAAGCGGGCGCGGAAGTTTCCCTGGGGCGAGGTGCTGCGGGCCGACCAGCCGTTCAATGTCGAGGCGGTGAGCCGCAAGTCCAAGATCTATCACGCGGGCGCGGCGAAGCAGCGGGTGGAGACCGCGATCACCGAAACGCTCGGCGCGCCGCTGGGCGAGGACGGGGTGCGGCTTCTGGTACGCATCGAGGACAACCTCGTGACCTTCTCGGTCGACACCTCCGGGGCGCCGCTGCATCGGCGCGGCCACAAGGAGGCGGTGGGCAAGGCGCCGATGCGCGAGACGCTGGCGTCGCTGTTCCTGCGCCAATGCGGCTATCGCGGCGAGGAACCGGTGCTCGACCCGATGTGTGGCTCGGGCACCTTCGTTCTGGAAGCCGCCGAGATCGCTGCCGGGCTGGCGCCGGGGCGCACGCGCGGTTTCGATTTCGAGCGGCTGGCAGGCTTCGAGGCCGAGGACTGGGCCGCGCTCAAGGCAGCGCAGGCGCCGCGCCAGACCGCCCTGCGGTTTCACGGCTTCGACCGGGATGCCGGCGCGGTGCGCTCGGCCACGACCAATGCCGAGCGGGCCGGTGTGTCGGAGATCACCGGCTTCACCTGCCAGCCGGTCAGCGCGCTGGAGCCGCCCGAAGGGCCTCCGGGGCTGGTCATGGTGAACCCGCCTTACGGTGCGCGCATCGGCAAGCCGGGGCCGCTGCACGCGCTGCATCGCAGCCTTGGCGAGGTGCTGATGCAACGCTTCCGCGGCTGGCGCGTGGGCATCGTGACCTCCGAGCCGGGGCTGGCGCGCGAAACCGGCCTGCCGTTCCTGCCGCCGGGGCCGCCGGTGGCGCATGGCTCTCTGAAGATCAAGCTTTACCGCACCGAGGTGCTCTGACGCCACGGCCTCTTCTCAGAATCGCCCGTCGCGCTATATTGAGGGGCATGAAACAGTTTGCCACCATCTGCCTGTCAGCCAGTCTGCTGGCCATGCCCGCCGCCTCTCAGGACACCGCGGAGGAGGCGCCCGACGAGGGTGGCCTGATGAAGCGTGGTGCCGAGATGTTCTTCGAGGGGCTGCGGGACGAGCTTGATCCCGCCCTGCGCGAACTCGGGGACCTTGCCGACGATGCGGGGCCGGCGCTGCGCAGCTTCGTGCAGGAAATGGGTCCGGCGCTGCAGGACCTGATGGGCAAGGTGAAGGACTGGTCGGTCTATCACCCGCCGGAGATGCTCGAGAATGGCGACATCCTCCTGCGCCGCCGCGAGCCTCTGGAGAGCGAAGACGACGGGATCGCGCCGTCCGACCGGGACTGGCCCGAGCGCGACCGCGATCTGCCGCCACTTGACGGGACGCCGCCGGACAGGCGTGACGGCGGCGAGATCGAGCTCTGAGGCGGGCCTGCCTCGCCGGCAGGCAATGACGCCCTGACCCTTTTCCAAGCAAAGCTCGGGCGTGCAGCCACGGCCGGGTCAGTCGATCTCGACCTGCATGTCGTCGGCGTTCAGGGCGCGTGCCAGCGACTTGAAGCGCGATTCGGCGACCTCGCCATAGAGCGGCGCCACGTCCGGCGCCATCCGCAGCGACAGGCGCTTGGCCTTGCCATCCCAGCCAAGAGACGCGCCGTCTTCCTTGCTGACATCCGACATCCACAGCATGGAGCCGAAGCGCATGGCCTTGCCGAGCACCTCGGCCTCCTGCAGTTCCTCGTCGCTCAGCAGCGCGTAATAGGCCTCGAACAGCCCCTCGCGCTTGTTCTTGTAGCGGTGCAGCAGGGCGAGGCCCAGGAACACCCGCTCGGGATGGGTGAGGCCGCCGAGATTGGCGCGCGTGGCATTGTCGAAGCAGGTCTGCGCCCGGTAGTCGGGATGGGCGCGCCAGCTGACGTCGTGCAGCAGGCAGGCAGCCTTGACGATGCGCATGCGCTCGGGGCTGGCATCGGCGAACAGCGGCTCCACGAAGCGGTAGAGCTTCTTGCCGAAGCCGGGCAGGCGGGCATCCTTGGCCTCGGAGAAGCGGCAGGCCTCGACCAGCGGGTCGCGGTCGCGCAGCTTCTGCGGCATCTGCTCGTAGAGCAGGCCCTCGCGGATGCCATAGGACGAGATCGCGATGCCGGCGGGCGAGAACGCCTCGATCAGCCGGCCCAGCACTTCGCCGGCATAGGGCACGAGGCTCATCCGCGCCGAGGAGATCGAGCAGGCGCCGCGCAGCGCCTCAAGATCGGATTTCTCGATGAATTTCAGCGTCTCCGCGACGGCGTCCGTGTCCATGCGGTACTCGTGCAGCACGTGCAGCGGGTAGCCGCGGCGCTCCATGTCGATGCGGGCGATGGCGCGCCACGAGCCGCCGACGAGGAACAGCTGCGCGTTGCGCGCCACGATGACCTCGGCAAGCTTGTCGATATGCTTGGCGATGTGTTTCTCGCGCGCCTTCTTGCCGCCCTCGAGATCCTTGAAGCGCAGCGGCCCGAGCGGCGAGGTCACGCGGCGGCCGACCTGGCCCTCGGAGAGCTCGGCCAGTTCCATCGAGGAGCCGCCGATATCGCTGATCAGCCCGTTGGCGCCGGGCCAGCCCAGCAGCACGCCCTGCGCCGAGAGACGCGCCTCTTCCTCGCCGTCGATGACCCAGATCTTCAGGCCGGTCTTTTTCTCGATCTCGGCGCGGAAGGCGGGGCCGTCCTCGGCCTCGCGCATGGCGGCGGTGGCAACGGCGGTGAGCGGCGGCAGGTCCATGCCGCGTGCTAGCGTCTGGAAGCGCGCCAGCGCCGACAGCGCGCGCGCCTTGCCCTCGGGGTTCAGGCGCCCGGTTTCGGGCATTCCGGCACCGAGGCCGCACATGATCTTTTCATTGTAGAAATAGGCCGGGCTGCGTGCCGCGCCGTCAAAGACCACGAGCCGCACCGAGTTCGAGCCGATGTCTACGACACCCACACGCGACAGGCGGCGGGCCTGCGGATCCTCGAAAAGCGGGCGGCCGAAAGGCCCCCAGTCGCCTTGGGCGGAGTCGCTCTGTCCGTCCATCTGCATCCCCGGCTGTGGTCCGCGTTTGCTCTACCACGCTTCGGGCGCGCGGCGAAAGCACTTCATTGGGGCAACGTCGCGGGGCCGGGGACCGTTCCCGTTGCGGATCAGCGGAACAGCGAGAGCAGCACGCCCGGAGCGCCGTTGGCGATCGACATGGCCTGAATCGCGAGCTGCTGCTGGACCTGAAGCGCCTGCAGCCGGGCGGAGCTTTCCTCGAGATCGGCATCGACGAGCACGCCGATGCCGGATGTCATGGCGTCTGTCAGGCTGTCGTTGAAGCGGCTCTGGGTTTCGAGACGTCGCTGGTCCGAACCGAAGGCCGCGGCGGCGTCGGTGGAGATGTCGAGCAGCCCCTCGATCGTCGCGAGGGCATCATTGGCGCCGTCGGCGGTCGTGACATCGAGCTCGCCCAGCAGTTCCAGCCCGCCGCCGATGGTGTTTCCGGCATCCGCGCTCAGGGTATCGATCTTCACGGCGATGGTGTCGCTCGCGGTGGTGACCTCGGAGGAAATGGCGAGCGCGCTGCCCGAGGCCTGCACCTGCAGGACGGAGCTGTCGATGCCGGTGCGGGCGGCATAGCTGGCATAGCGCTGCGACAGCTGCGAGAGCACGTCGCCGATGCCATCGCCGTCGCGGGCGACATAGGAGATCGGCGCCGAGACCATCTCGGCGCGGGACTGCGTGGCGCCGGAGGTGGTGCGCAGGTCGGCCTGTACGAAGGTCGAACCGTCGCCGTCGGTGCCGTAGAGCGACAGCGAGAAGGCCATGCCGGTGGTGACGGTGATGCCGCTGGCATCAAGCGTGGCGCTGCGGGTGAGGGTCAGCGTGGCCGAGACCTCGGAGCCGCTGTAGCTGCCGCCCGAGGCGGCGATCTCGCGGCTGGCGGTCGAGAGGTCCTGCTTGCCGATGCTGATGTCAACGCCGCGCACGCCGCGCGAATCGCGCTGCAGGAAGCCCAGAACCTGCTCGCTGCCCGAGCCTTCGGTGCTGTCGCGGTTGGTCAGCAGGTTGAGGCCGTTGAACTGCGCGGTCTCGACCACCGCGCCGATCTGGTCGCGCAGAGAGGAGATGGTGCTCTGGATCTTGGCGCGGTCGACATTCTCTTCCTGCGCCGTGACCACCTGTCCCTTGATCTCGGTCAGCAGGTCGGTGATCGCCTCGGCGCCGTTGCGCGCCACCGCGAGGGTGGCGCCGCCAAGCGCGAGGCTGTCGGCGACCTTGCGGTAGCCCAGAACATCGGCCTCCATGGTCTTGGCGATGGCCCAGACCGCGGCGTTGTCCTCGGCGCCGGCGACGCGGCGACCGGTGGCGATCTCGGTCTGCACCTCGGCGATGTTTGTGTTGATGCTTTGCAGGGTCATCAGCGCGATGGTCGCACTGTCATTGGTCAGGATGCTGGACATGGGATGCCTGTTCTCGGGGATGCCTGTACGGGGCTGTTCGGGAAAAGCGCGCAATTCGCGCGAGACGGGCCCGGGTCGGGGCATTCGAAGCAGCGATTTCGCCGCTAGCGGTGCGTTTCCCGGACCGGAAGCCGAGACAGTCTACGCCCGCGCCGCCGCCCCCATGACGCAAGCCCCAGACTGGGCGCCGGCGGTTAACCCAGCGCTAAGGCAATGCGGCGGGGGCGCGGTGATTTCGGGGCGGTTCCGGGGCGCGGCGATGGGCTGCGGGCGCCGGGGTCAGACAGAGGCCCGCGAGGACCGGGCAGAGGCCACTGGAGCAAAACAGCATCGGGGCGTGGCGATGCGGGGGCCGGCGCCAGACAGAGGCCGGCCAGGTCCGGGAAGCGGCCCCACGAACGAAAAACGCCGGGGCGTGATCCGCCCCGGCGCTTTGCACAACCCGTCCGACCGTCTCAGCCGTCGCCGTGCGTCAGCTTCGGCACATCCGCGGCACCGGCGGAGCCACGGCCCGAAAGCGACGGGTTCTCCATGAAGAAGCGGTGGCAGTTGAACGGCGTCTCGCCCTCGCTCACCGGGTGGCGGCTGAACTTGCCGGTGGGCTCCATCACCCAGCTCTGCGCGGTGTCGGCGAGGTTCGCCGCCATCACCTGGCTGACGATCTGCGCCTTCACCGTCTGGTTCTGGATCTCGACCCCGGTCTCGATGCGGCGGTTGAGGTTGCGCCCCATCCAGTCCGCCGAAGACATGAACACCCGCGCCTTGTCATGCGGCAGGCCGTGGCCGTTGCCGAAGCAGGCGATGCGCGAATGCTCGAGAAAACGCCCGATGATCGATTTCACCCGGATGTTCTCGGACAGCCCGGCAATGCCGGGCTTCAGCCCGCAGATGCCGCGGATCACGCAGTCGATCTCGACGCCGGCCTGGCTCGCGGCATAGAGCGCGTCGATCATGTCGGGCTCGATCAGCGAGTTCATCTTGAGCCAGATCTTGGCCGGCCGTCCGGCGCGGGCGTGCTCGGCCTCGGCTGCGATCAGCTCGAGCATCTTGGGCTTGAGCGTGTGCGGCGAGATCACGAGGTTCTCCATCCCCTCGGGCATGGCGTAGCCGCTGAGATAGTTGAAGATCTTCGCCGCGTCGCGCCCCAGCGCCGCGTCGCAGGTGAAGAACGACAGGTCGGTGTAGATCTTGGCGGTGATCGGGTGGTAGTTGCCCGTGCCCCAGTGCGTGTAGGTCACCAGCTTGTCACCCTCGCGCCGCACCACCTGGCTGATCTTGGCGTGGGTCTTCCACTCGAGGAAGCCATAGACCACATGCGCGCCAGAGCGCTCCAGCCGGCGCGACTGGCGGATGTTGGCGGCCTCGTCGAAGCGCGCCTTGAGCTCGACCAGCGCGGTGACCGACTTGCCCTCCTCTGCGGCCTCGCAGAGCGCCTCGACGATGGGCGAGTCCTTCGAGGTCCGGTAGAGCGTCTGCTTGATCGCCACCACGTCAGGGTCGAGCGCCGCCTGCTTGAGAAAGCGCACCACCATGTCGAAGGTCTCGTAGGGGTGGTGCAGCAGCATGTCCTTCTGGGCGATGGCCGAGAACATATTGCCGTCATGGTCCTGCACCCGTTCCGGCACGCGCGGCGTGAAGGAGGGCCAGAGCAGGTCGGGGCGGCTGCCAAGCACCAGTTCCTTGAGGTCGGCGATGCCGATCATGCCGTCGAGCTCGATGACCTCGTCATCGTCCACGTGCAGCTCGTTCTGCAGGGTGCGGCGCAGATCCTTGGGCGCGCCCGCGGTCATCGTCAGACGAACCACCTCGCCGCGGCGACGGCGCTTCAGCGCCACCTCGAATTCGCGCACGAGATCCTCGGCCTCTTCCTCGACCTCGAGATCGCTGTCGCGCAGCACGCGGAAGCCGAAGTGATCCCTGACCCGGTAGCCGGGGAACATGCTCTCGATGTGGAGCAGCAGCACGTCCTCGAGGAAGATGAAGCGGTGCTGGCCCTCGGGCGCGGGCAGCGCCATGAAGCGGTCGATCTGGTGCGGGATCGGAAGAAGCGCGTCGCGGGTGCGCCGGTCGCGCTTGCGCTCGAGCGAGATCGCGAGGCAGTAGCCCATGTTGGCGATGAACGGGAACGGGTGCGCCGGGTCGATGGCCAGCGGCGACAGCACCGGGAAGACCTGCGTCAGGAAGGCCTGCTCGAGATGGGCGCGATCTGCCTCGGACAGCTCGTCGCGGGGCACGATGTCGATGCCCTCGGCGGCCAGCTCGACCTCGAGCGCGTGCAGCACCTTCTGCTGATGCGCCATCAGCTTGCGGGCATCCTCGTTGATCTCGACGAGCTGCTGCGCCGGGGTCAGCCCGTCGGCGGCGGGGTTGGTGTTGTTGGCATGGGCCAGCTCGCGAAGACCCGCGACGCGCACGGTGTAGAACTCGTCGAGATTGGTGGCCGAGATCGACAGGAAGCGCAGCCGCTCGAGCAGCGGCACGCGCGGGTTCTCAGCCTCTTCGAGGACACGCCAGTTGAAGCCGAGCCAGCTTAGCTCGCGGTTGTAGAAGCGACCGGGCCCTTCAAGGTCGAGCTCGGTCATCTCGGTCGGGGCAGGCAGCGGGGCCTTCAGGAAATCTGCGATACTCATGTGGGGCTTATGCGCGTCCATTTGAAACAGGTTCGTGACGGTCATCGAGATTATTCTGCCTCCGGGCGCTGGCTGGGATCAAGCCTTGCCAGGATGTCCCGTGCCAGGCTGCGGGTGATGCCCTTGGGCCGGCCCATGGCGTTGGCGTCAAGCGCCGTCACCAGCGCGCGCGCCATGGCAAAGCTGCGCGGCATGTGCCGCACGAGATAGGGAATGACGTCGGCGGCGGGCACGCATTGCCGGTCCGCGAGCATCTTGGCGATCACCGCGGCCAGAAGCGTATCGTCGGGATCGGGCAGGGTGGCGGTCTGGGTCCCTTCCATTCGGCTCTTGAGGTCGGCGATCACCAGCGGCCACAGCGACGGCGCAGAGCGGGCGGTCACGAGCAGCGGCTGGCGCTGGGCCAGCGCGAGGTTGTGCAGGTGAAACAGTGCCTCCTCGGCGGGACGGTTGCCGGCGATTCGATCGCCGTCCTCGACGCAGATCGGCGCCGTGGCGAGCGCCGGAATGTCAGCCTGAGGCAGGCTCGCTGCGGGCACGATGGCGGCGCCGGTCTCGGCGGCCCACACATGCGCGAGATGGGTCTTGCCGGCGCCCGAGGGCCCGACCAGCACCATCTTGCCGTTGGGCCAGCTCTGCCAGTTGTCGAGCAGCGCCACCGCGAGCCCGTTGGACTGCCCGACGAAATAGTCCTCGCGCCCCAGCGCGGCGCGAACCGGCAGGGGCAGGGGAAGCTGGTCGGGGGTGATCATCCTTGATCCTCGTCCGTCTCGAGGCCGCGATAGAGCCGGCTGTCGATATACTGGTGGACGAGGAAGCGCGCGACCACGCCGAGCGCCGCCGCCAGCGGCACCGCGACCAGCATGCCGACGAAGCCGAAGATCGAGCCGAAAACCGACAGCGCGAGGATCAGCCACACCGGGTGCAGGCCGACCGATTCTCCAACCAGCTTGGGGGTCAGGAAGTTGCCCTCGAGGAACTGTCCGAAGAAGAAGATCCCCGCGACGGCGGCGATCCAGATCCACTCGCCCCAGAACTGGAACAGCGCCAGACCGATGGCCAGAGCGCCGCCGACGATGGCGCCGACATAGGGAATGAAGGTCAGCATGCCCGCGACAACGCCCACCACGAGGCCGAAATTCAGCCCCACCAGCCACAGCGCCAGCGCGTAGTAGAGGCCGAGGATCAGGCAGACCGACCCCATGCCGCGGATGAAGCCCGCCAGCGTCTTGTCGATGTCATGGGCCAGTCGCCGGATCACCGGCGCGTGGTCGCGCGGCAGCAGGCTGTCGACACGGGCCACCATGTTGTCCCAGTCGAGCAGCATGTAGACCGCCACCACCGGCACGATGACGAAGAGCAGCAGGATGTTGATCAGCGACATCGCCGAGGTCAACACCGCGTCGATCAGCTGCGCGCCGCGCTCGCGGATGGTCTCGCCGATCGAGACCAGCGTCTCGCGCACCGGGCTGCCCTCGACCATGATCGAGGGGAAATGCGTGGTCAGGAAGGCCTGAAGCTGGCGGAACAGCTCGGGCGCGGTGTCGATCAGCTGGCTGGTCTGGCGCACCAGCGCCGGCACCACCGCGAGTGCCAGGATGACAAAGATCAGGATCATCGCCACGGTGATCGTTCCGGTGGCCATGGCGCGGCTCATGCCGACCCGCTCGAGCCTGTCGGCGACGGGATCGAGGAAATAGGCCACCGCGCCGCCGACCACGAAGGGCAGAAGCACGTCGCCGAGGAACCACAGCAGGACGGCGAAGATCGCCGTTGCGATGCCCCAGTATTTCAGCTGTGTCCGCACCGGCAGCGCCATGATCGGCCATTCCTTTTCGAAAAACGTGTCCCTACATCGCGTCTCGCGCGCGATCTTGCAAGACTGGCCTGCGCCCGTTCGCCCGTCCCCGTCCGCATGCGCCCGTCCACATGCGCCTGCCCGCCTGCGCGCGGCCTCTTGCTTCGCTCGGCCCTGCGGTGCAGGCCCTCTTGCTCTTGCGCGGCCCTTCGCTTACGCCGTCCCGGACCGTTTTCCAGCCCGGGAGCCCTGCCTCATGCGTCTGAGCCGCTATTTCCTGCCCGTCCTCAAGGAGACGCCCGCCGAGGCGCAGATCGTCTCGCACCGCTACATGCTGCGCGCCGGCATGATCAAGCAGGCCAGCGCCGGGATCTATTCCTGGCTGCCGCTGGGCTACAAGGTGCTGCGCAAGATCGAGGACATCATCCACGACGAGCAGCGCCGCGCCGGCCACATCCCGATGCTGATGCCGACGATCCAGTCCGCCGATCTCTGGCGCGAGTCGGGGCGCTACGACGCCTACGGCGCCGAGATGCTGCGCATCACCGACCGTCACGACCGCGACATGCTCTTCACGCCCACCGCCGAAGAGCTGATCACCGACATCTTCCGCGCCAACGTCTCGTCCTACCGTGACCTGCCGCTGACAATGTACCAGATCCAGTGGAAGTTCCGCGACGAGATCCGCCCGCGCTTCGGCGTGATGCGCGGCCGCGAGTTCTACATGAAGGACGGCTACAATTTCGACCTCACCAAGGAGGACGCGCTGCACGCCTACAACCGTCACCTGGTGAGCTACCTGCGCACCTATGAGCGCATGGGCCTGCAGGCGATCCCGATGCGGGCCGACAGCGGCCCGATCGGCGGCGACGACACGCACGAGTTCCTGGTGCTGGCCGAGACCGGCGAGTCGGAGGTGTTCTACGACAGCGAGATCACCGAGCTGAAATTCGGCGACCGCGAGATCGACTACGACAGCGTGGAGCAGTGCCAGGCGGTGCTCGAGGAGTTCACCTCGCGCTATGCCCGCACCGACGAGACCCATGACGAGGCGCTGTTCAACGACGTCCCCGAAGCGCGCCGCCGCACCGCGCGCGGCATCGAGGTCGGCCAGATCTTCTATTTCGGCACCAAGTATTCCGAGGCGATGGGCGCCACGGTCTCCGACAAGGATGGCAACCAGGTGCCGGTGCACATGGGCTCTCACGGCATCGGCGTGTCGCGCCTGCTGGGCGCCATCATCGAGGCCAGCCACGACGATCGCGGCATCATCTGGCCCGAGGGCGTGACGCCGTTCCATTGCGGCATCGTCAACCTCAAGACCGGCGACGCCGAGGCCGACGCCGCCTGCGACAAGATCCACGCGGCGCTGATCGCGCTGGGGCTCGATCCGCTCTACGACGACACCAACGAGCGCGCCGGTGCCAAGTTCGCGACGATGGACCTGATCGGTCTGCCGTGGCGCATCACCGTCGGCCCGCGCGGGCTCAAGAACGGCGTGGTCGAGCTGACCTCGCGCCGCACCGGCGAGAGCGAGGAGCTGCCCCCCGAGGCGGCGGTGGCGAAGATCGCCGAGATCTACGGCGTCGCCTGAGCCACGGCGGGCCTGACAGCGCCGCGGATTCGCGCTAACCTGCTCCAATGGCCCCGCAGAGGGCCGTTGGAGGCAGTCATGATCATACGGGCACTCGCCCTCGCCGCCGGGCTTGCCGGCGCGGCAGGGTTTTCCCAGTTCCCCGAATTCACCCAGCAATATGTCCAGCGCCTCGGCGGCGCGGTGGACGAGCTTGCCCGGAGCGTTCAGGCCTTCGACCGCGATGCCGCGGCGCTCGGTCTCGACCGGGACACGGCGCTCGTCCAGCTCTCCACCGGCGGGGTTTTCGGCGCGGCGCGGGCCGAGACCATGCGCGAGACGCTGGAACGCCATGCGCGGCTCTCCGGAGATCTCGCGGCGCTCGAGGGCAAGAGCGCGCTGTCGCGTGTGCCCCTGGTGGCACATTTCGCCGACCCCGAGATCGCCGGGCGCACCTGGCAAGCCTATCGCCCCGGCGTGCCGGTGACCACGGAAGGCGCGATCTTCGCCGGCAGCGGGTTCGTCAGCGGCTGGCTTGCGGTAACCTTCCTGCTCTCCCTGCTGCGCCTGCCGTTCCGCGCGCCGAGCCACCGCAAGCGCGGGCGCCGGGTCGAGCCGGTGCTGCATCGCCCTAGCCAGGCGCCGCGCGGACCCGGCCTTCGGGCCGTCAGGGGCGCTGCCCCTGCGCGCGCCGGGGCGCGCTTACCCCGGGATATTTAGAGCCAGAAGAAGACAGGGGCGCCTCTCCCGGTTTCTTCTGGCCAAAAATATCCCCGCCGGAGGCTGCCGGCGGGGAACGCCCGTGTTTCGCCGGGGTGGCGTGTCACGCCGACGCAGCGACCCAGGAAACCTGTGTGCGCTTGCGCACGCCGCTTGATGAGAGGGGGCGTGTCAGACCGCGGCCTTGACCTCGGCGACGATGCCTTCGACGACCTGGCTCAGCAGCGCCTCGTCCTCGCATTCCGCCATCACCCGGATCAGCGGCTCGGTGCCCGACTTGCGGATCAGCAGGCGGCCCTTGCCGGACAGCGTCGCCTCGGCCTCGGCGATGGCGCCCTGCACGCGGGCCGCCTCGAGCGGCGTCTGCCCGGCGGCAAAGCGGACATTCTGCAGGAGCTGCGGCACCGGCTCGAAGCGGCGGGCCAGGCGCGAGGCGGGCTGGCCGGTGCGCACCATCTCGGCGAGGAACTGCATCCCCGCCATCAGCCCGTCGCCGGTGGTGGCGTAGTCGGTCATCACGATATGGCCGGATTGCTCGCCGCCGAGGTTCCAGCCCTTCGCGCGCATCGCCTCGACCACGTAGCGGTCGCCCACCTTGGTGCGCTCCAGTCGCAGGCCGCGGCCGGTCAGGAAGCGCTCGAGCCCGAGATTCGACATCACCGTGGCCACCAGCGTGCCATCGACAAGCCGGTCTTCCTCGGCCCAGCGGGCCGCCATCAGCGCCATGATCTGGTCGCCGTCGGCGATGGTGCCGGTCTCGTCGATCAGCAGGATGCGGTCGGCGTCGCCGTCGAGGCAGATGCCCACGTCGGCGCCATGCGCCACCACCGCCTCGGCCGCGGCCTGCGGCTTGGTCGAGCCGCAATTGTCATTGATGTTCAGCCCGTTCGGAGAGGTGCCCAGCGGGATCACGTCGGCGCCGAGCTCCCAGAGCACCTCGGGCGCGGTCTTGTAGGCGGCGCCGTTGGCGCAGTCGACCACCACCTTCATGCCGTCGAGCCGCATGCCGTGGGGCAGGGTGCCCTTGAGCCGCTCCTGGTAGCGGAAGCGGCCGTCATCGATGCGCTTGGCACGGCCGATATTGCCCGCCTGCGCCGGCGCCACGCCGGCCTCGACCAGCGCCTCGATCTCGGCCTCGGCCTCGTCGGAGAGCTTGAAGCCGTCGGGGCCGAAGAACTTGATGCCGTTGTCATCCGCCGGGTTGTGGCTGGCCGAGATCATGATGCCGAGATCGGCGCGCATGGACGGTGTCAGAAGCCCCACCGCCGGGGTCGGCACCGGGCCCAGCAGCAGCACGTTCATGCCGGTGGAGGTGAGGCCCGCGGTCAGGGCGTTCTCGAACATGTAGCCCGACAGCCGCGTGTCCTTGCCGATCACCACCCGGTGTACCCCGCCCTGCTCGCGGCGGAAATAGCGCCCGGCGGCGGCGCCGATCATCAGCGCCATCTCGGCGGTCATCGGGAAGGTGTTGGCGGTGCCGCGCACCCCGTCGGTTCCGAATAGCTTACGCGTCATGGCCTGCTCCCTGTTCGACCGCCTGCCATAGCGCGATGGCCTGGCGGGTTTGTGCGACATCGTGGACCCGGAGGATCTGCACCCCCTGGGCGATCCCGGCAAGCGCCACGGCGATCGAGCCGGGCGCGCGTTTCGCAGGATCGGGCGCGTCACCGATGCGGCCGACAAAGCCCTTGCGCGACACGCCCAGCAGGATCGGGCAGCCGAGCCCGTGGAGCAGCGACAGCCCGTTCAGAAGCGCGAGGTTATGCGCCTGCGTCTTGCCAAAGCCGATGCCCGGGTCGACCACGATCTTGTCGCGCGACAGCCCCTTGGCCTCGAGCATCTCGACCTGCGCTTCCAGGAAATCGTAGACGTCGAGCAGCACATCGTCGTAGCGCGGCGCGTCCTGCATGGTCTGCGGATCGCCCTGGCTGTGCATGATGCAGACCGGCAGGGCGTTCTCGACGCAGAACTCGGCCAGAGCGGGGTCGTGGGTGAGCCCCGAGACATCGTTGACCAGCGCCGCGCCGGCGCGGATCGCGGCCTTTGCCACGGCGGCCTTGCGGGTGTCGATCGAGATCGGCACGCCAGCCAGCGCCCGGATCACCGGCTCGGTGCGCGAGATCTCCTCGCCCACGGGCACCTCCTCGGCGCCGGGGCGGGTGCTCTCGCCGCCGATGTCGAGCAGGTCGGCGCCGTCGGTCATCAGCCGCCGCCCGCGCAGCGCGGCCTCGGTGCTGGAGCCGTCGAGCCCGCCATCGGAAAAGCTGTCGGGGGTGGTGTTAAGGATCGCCATGATCTGGGGCCGGCGCATGTCGAGCCCCAGCAGCGGTGCGCGCGGCGCGGTCAGGCGCGCCAGCGCGTCCTTGGAAATCTCGGAGGCGTGGATCCGCGTGACGCTGCCATCGCGGCGATGCCGGGCGACATGGGAAAACCAGCGCGGGCCGCCGGCCAGCGGCTGGGCATCCTCGGGGCGGGGGGCGTCGGAGCGGACGAGGGGGCGGTAATAATCTCGCATGACCGGGTTTTGAC
>Ga0114903_1000386_pt1 | contig 26568 bp, 21 predicted proteins | sample MalvirDeepMed_s2_FD_87289 | JGI IMG/M metagenome (GOLD analysis project Ga0114903, IMG submission 87289) | Marine viral communities from the Global Malaspina Expedition - Malaspina viral metaG DeepMed_s2 | ecosystem: Environmental > Aquatic > Marine > Oceanic | place: Mediterranean Sea... | reverse complement strand
TCGAGAACTACCAGATCACGCTGGGCGGCGACGGGACCGAGGATGCCACCATCGGCACCCGCACCGGCCCCGGATTCGCCTATGACGAGATCGTCCCCGCGATCGAGCGCATCATGCTGAAATACCTGGACATTCGCGAGGCTGAGGACGAGACCTTCCTGCAGACCTATCGCCGGGTCGGGATGGAGCCATTCAAGGCCGCGCTGTACCCGGAAAAGGCGAAGCAAGATGCGGCATGAAGCGTTCGACACCCCCGTCGCGACCCGCGTCGCCGAGCTGAACAAGCGCTACGCGCACCACGCCGCCATCGACGTGCTGCGCCATGCATTGAGGGATAATGACGTGGGCAAGGTTGCCATGGTTTCGTCCTTCGGGGCGGAATCCGTAGCGCTGCTGCACCTTGTGTCGGTCGTCAATCCTAAGACGCCGGTCCTGTTTCTGGACACGCAGATGCTGTTCAAGGAAACGCTGGAGTATCAAAAGGAGGTCGCCAGGAAGCTCGGCCTCACCGATGTCCGGATCCTGAAACCCGATCCCGACGATACCGCCAGGCTGGACCCGGACGGGCAGCTCAACGTCACCGACCCGGATGCGTGCTGCAACTTTCGCAAGACCGTGCCGCTGGCACGCGCCCTCGACGGGTTCGACGCATGGATCACCGGGCGCAAGCAGTATCAAGGCGGGGCGCGCACCGATCTGGACTTCTTCGAGGAAGAACCGGGCTCGGGCCGCATCAAGATCAATCCGCTGGTCCATTGGGAACGCGACGCGACGCGCGAATACATGGTCAACAACAAGCTGCCCCGTCATCCGCTGGTCAGCCAGGGGTACCCCTCGATCGGGTGTGAGCCCTGCACCAGCAAGGTGAACCCCGGCGAGGACGAGCGCGCCGGGCGCTGGCGCGGTCAGGACAAGGACGAATGCGGCATCCACTTCGTCAACGGCAAGATGGTCCGCATCAAGAAGGAGGACGCGGCATGAGCGTCATCGTGACAGATCAAGGTTTCGCCCCCGACGACTGGGAAGCTGGCTATACCCCCCTGCAGAACCACCCTAGCGACGAGGCCGGTCGCGGCCTGGCACTTGATGTGCCTTCGGACACCGACCCGACGCAGTTGGACGGGAAGCTGGCCGGTGTCGCCATGATTCGCGTGGACTTCCCCAGCTTTTCCGACGGCCGGGGGTTCACCATCGCCCGCCAGCTTCGGCGGCTGGGCTATTACGGTCGGCTGCGCGCCAAGGGCCATGTCATCGCGGACCAGTTCGCCATGGCGCGCCGCGCTGGCTTCGATGAGGTCGAGATCGACGATGACCTCGCCGCCCGTCAGCCAGAGGATCAGTGGCTGCGCCGCGCCAAGTGGCAAGCCCACGACTATCAAAGCCGCCTGCGCGGCTGACCCGCCTTTCGCATCGAAAACGACCCCGTTACAGAAGGGCCGGACCCGTTCCGGCAACCCAGAATGAATGACATGACCTCCGTCGCCAATCCAAAGACCCCTACCCTTCCCGACGCGCAAACGGTTCAGTCGGTCACGCATTGGACCGACCGGCTGTTCTCGTTCCGGGTGTCGCGGCCTGCCTCGCTGCGCTTCCGCTCGGGCGAGTTCGTGATGATCGGCCTGTTGAAGGATGACGGCAAACCGCTTCTGCGCGCCTATTCCATCGCCTCGCCCGCCTGGGACGACGAGCTCGAATTCTACTCGATCAAGGTACAGGACGGCCCGCTGACCTCGCGTCTTCAGCACATTCAGCCCGGCGACCAGATCATCCTGCGCCCCAAGCCCGTGGGCACGCTGGTGCATGACGCCCTGCTTCCGGGCAACCGGCTGTGGTTCTTCTCGACCGGAACCGGCATCGCGCCGTTCGCCAGCCTGATCCGCGAGCCGCAAACCTACGAGGATTATGACCAGGTCATCCTGACCCACACCTGCCGCGACGTGGCCGAGCTGGAATACGGCCGGCAGCTGGTCGAGCACGTGAAATCGGACGAGATGATGCGTGAGCTGACTGAGGGGGGCGTGGACAAGCTGGTCTACTACCCCACCACAACACGCGAGGAGAGCCCGAAGATGGGTCGGATCACCGACCTTCTGCGCTCGGGCGAGGTTTTCCGTGACCTCGGCATCGACGGCATTACGCCGGGCACGGACCGTGCAATGGTCTGCGGGTCGCTGGGGCTGAACAACGATCTGAAGGAAATTCTGGAAGGCTTCGGTCTGCGCGAGGGCGCGAACAGCGATCCTGCCGAATACGTGGTGGAAAAGGCCTTTGTCGGCTGAACCAGGCGACCTTCGGAGAAAAAGCGAAGCCCCGGCGCAGCTCTGCGCCGGGGCTTTGTCGTCATTCGGTGGTGGCAGCGGCGTTCGCTTCCATGTCGAACGCAATCCGCAGGCGCTCGATCAACGCCTCGACCGCGACCTCGTTCTCGGTGTCGACGGTCTCTACGGCCTGGACCAAGGCATCCCGCGTCTCTTGATCGAGATCGGTCTGCTCTTCTTCCATGTAGGCGACGATGCGGTCCGGATCGAACCCGTCCTCGGTCAGAAGCTCGTCGATTGTGACGCCGCCATCGGCGCCGGACCCGGCAACACCCTCTTCCTGGGCCGCTTCGGTCGCTTCGACCTCGGCAGCTTGGGCCGGGGATTCGCCATCTTGCGCGGCCGCACGGGCTGCTTCAGTCGCTTCCGAGGACGCTTCCCCGGTGCTCGAGGTTTCCGCCTCGGTCACTTCAGCAGCCGAATCCTCGGGGGCATCGACCGCGGCCGCTTGCTCGTCATCCGACGTACCGGCTGCAGTGGTTTCGCCGTCCGTCATCCCGGTCGCCTCTTCGGCTTCCTGCTCGGCCTCTTCGGCAGTGGCTTCCGCTTCGGCGGCCGCGTCTTCGGCTTCGGCTTCGGCATCTTCCGCGGCGGCCTCTACGTCCTGCGCGACGTCTTCAGCTTCTGCACCGACGTCCTCAGCGGTCTCTTCCACCTCGGCCTCGGCTTCTTCCACTTCGGCAGATGCTTCGTCCACGGTCTCTTCGACTTCGGCCTCGGCCTCTTCAGCCATGTCGGTCGAGTCCTCCGCGACCGAACTGGTCTCCTCGGTCGTGGTCTCGGTCTCTTCTTCCTGGCAGGCGGCCAGCGTCATGCCAGCGGCCAGAAGCGCAGCAAGCGATGTCATACGCGTCAACATAGGGACACTCCTTCCTCGTGATATCGCCGGTGGATCCGGCCCTCATTCGCCTTCCAACGCGGCAAATCGCACGAAGGTCCGGCATGGCTTGAAGCAGACGCCCCGAGACGCTAAATTGCCTGCCTGTAATATTGTCTTGAGAGAGGACACACCCATCGCCCGCAGACCTCATAACGCGCCCCCCACGCGTGACACCGGACCCCGCGTCAACGGCCGCATCCGTGCCCCCGAAATCCGCCTGATCGGCGCGGATGGGGAAAACGCAGGCGTCGTGACGCCCGATCGCGCCATGGAAATGGCCGAACAGGCCGGGTTGGACTTGGTCGAGATTTCGCCCAACGCCACACCGCCCGTGTGCAAGATCATGGATTTCGGCAAGTTCAAATACGAACAGCAGAAGCGGGAATCCGAGGCACGCAAGAAGCAGAAGACGATCGAGGTGAAGGAGGTCAAGTTCCGCCCCAACACCGACACGCACGACTACGAAGTCAAGATGCGTAACGTTTTCAAATTCCTTGAAAACGGCGACAAGGTGAAGGTCACGCTGCGGTTCCGTGGCCGCGAGATGGCGCACCAGAACTTGGGCCGCGAGCTGCTGGAGCGTGTGGCCGAGGACACCAAGGAGATCGGCAAGGTCGAGAACTTCCCGAAGATGGAAGGCCGCCAGATGGTCATGATGATCGGCCCCTCGCGCTAGGACCAACTGCCAGACCGGACAGGCCCGGACCGCGTTGCGGCCGGGCTTTTTCGTGCCCGCCTACCCGGTCTGGTCCAGCGCACCGACGAGGCGTTTGAAATCGTCGCCGCGCTTCTCGAAATTCGGATACTGGTCGAAACTGGCCGCTGCGGGGGCCAGTAGAACTACCTCGCCCGGTGCGGCCTCGGCTGCCGCGCGGGCCACGGCAACTTCCATGGTTTCGCAGATCTCGACCGGGATACTGGTCAGCTGCACCGCGAAATCCCGCGCCGAATGCCCGATCAGATAGGCCTTTGACACCGATCCCAGGAACGGCTCCAACGCGGTGACCCCGCCTTCCTTGCCCAGACCGCCAGCGATCCAGCGCACCTTGTCGAAGGCAAGAAGGGCCTTGGCGGCCGCATCGACATTCGTCGCCTTCGAATCGTTCACGAACCGCACCCCGGCTCGCTCGGCCACCAGTTCCGACCGGTGCGGCAGTCCTGCGAAGCTGTGGAACGCGGATTCGATTGCCTTGGGCGACAGCCCCAGCGCACGCGTCGCGGCATAGGCGGCGCACGCGTTCTGGTGGTTGTGACTGCCCGGCAGTCCTTTCACCGCGCGCAGGTCGATGGCACCGACCTGTCGTCCCTTGCGCCATTCGGCAAGGTATCCTTTCCGCGCAACCACGGACCAGCCGGGGCCGGGCAGCTTGCGGTCGACGCTAATGCGGATGACGCGGTCGTCGCCGGCGCCCTCGGCCATCTGACCGGCCAGGAACCGCCCTTCGATCTCGTCCACGCCGATCACCGCGCGGTCCGGACCGCCTTCCGAGAACAGCCTGCGCTTGGCCGCAAAATATCCGCCCATCCCGCCATGCCGGTCCAGATGGTCGGGCGACAGGTTGGTGAACACCGCGACATCGGGGGTCAACGCCCGCGCCAGTTCGGTCTGATAGCTCGACAGCTCCAGCACGACCACGTCACCCTCGCCCGGCGGGTCCAGGTCCAGCACGCCGCGCCCGATATTGCCGGCCAGTTGCACCTGTCGGCCGTCACTGCGCAGCACATGGTCGATCAGGGCGGCGGTCGTGGACTTCCCGTTCGATCCCGTCACCGCGATCACCTTGGGCAATCCGTCCACACCGACGGACCGGAAAAACAGGCCAATATCGTTATCCACCGGCACGCTTGCCGCCAAGGCGGCCGACACGACGGCATGGGGCTGCGGATACAGATGAGGGATCCCGGGCGAGACGATCAGCTCGGCAATCCCCTCGAACGCGCCGCCGCGGGTCAGGTCGGTGACGGTGAACCCCTCGTCCTCGGCCCTTTGCCGTCCCTCGGCACCGTCATCCCAGCACACCGGCTCTCCTCCGCCGGCACGGATCGCCCGCGCGGCCGAAAGGCCGGACCGCCCAAGGCCCAGAACGGCGATCTTGCGCCCGCTGACGCCCGTGACCGGGATCATCGCAGCTTCAACGTCGCAAGGCCGATCAGCGCAAGGATCAGCGAGATGATCCAGAACCGGATCACGATCTGCGGTTCGGCCCAGCCACGCTTCTCGAAATGGTGGTGGATCGGGGCCATCAGGAAAACGCGCTTGCCCGTACTCTTGAAGTACAGGACCTGAATGATGACCGACAGCGCCTCGACCACGAAAAGGCCGCCGACGATGGCCAGCACAAGCTCGTGCTTGATCGCCACGGCAATGGCCCCCAGTGCCCCACCCAGGGCGAGGCTTCCGGTATCGCCCATGAAGACCGCGGCCGGCGGCGCGTTGTACCACAGAAAGCCCAAGCCCCCGCCGATCAACGCGGCGGTAAAGATCAGGATCTCTCCCGTACCGGGCACGTAGTGGACGCCCAGATATTCGGTGAAATCCGTCCGCCCCACGGTATAGGCAATAACGCCCAGCGTCGCGGCGGCGATCATCACCGGCATGATCGCCAGCCCGTCCAGCCCGTCGGTCAGGTTCACGGCATTCGCCGCCCCCACGATCACGATCATCGCGAAGGGTACGAACATCACCCCAAGGTTCAGAAGCACGTTGGCAAAGACGGGAAAGGCTAATTGCCCGGTCAGATCGGCGGGGTGGAACCATGCGGCCCAAGCCCCCGCGATCCCGGCGATGGTGAACCCGATCAGCAGCCGCACCCGCCCCGACAGACCGGCATGGGTGTTCTTGGTGACCTTGGCATAGTCGTCGAGGAACCCGATCACGCCGAAGCCGCCCGTGACGAACAACAGCATCCACACGTATGGGTTGTCGAGCCGCGCCCATAGCAGGGTCGAAACCAGAAGCGCCCCCAGAATCAGCACCCCGCCCATTGTCGGCGTTCCGGCCTTGGTGGTCAGGTGTCCCTCCGGGCCGTCGGCGCGAATGGGCTGCCCGTGCTTCTGGCGCTTGCGCAGAAGGTTGATCAGGGGCTGTCCGAACACGAACCCGAAAACAAGGGCGGTGAAGAACCCGGCGCCGGCGCGGAAGGTGATGTACTGGAACAGGTTGAACAGATCCCCCCCGTCAGAGAACTCGGTCAGCCAGTAAAGCATGGGTCAGGTGTCCTGTTGGGCGGCACGGCGGGTGCGATGGGCCATTTTGCGGATCGCGTCAACGACCACCGACGTTTTTGCCGATTTCGATCCCTTGCCCAGCACGATATCGCCGGAATGGACAAGATGGCGAATATCGGCCGCCAGCTCTTCGGCCGTCTCGGCCCAGACCCCCTGGCGGTCGGGTGGCAGGGCGTCATGAAGGATGCGCATCAGCGGCCCCGAGGAATGGACGCAGGCGATCCGCTCCATCGCGGGAAGCTGCGCGAGGGCGGCGTGATGCGCGTCCGCTTCGGGGCCCAGTTCCAGCATGTCGCCCAGGATCGCCACGCGTCGGCCCCCGGGGCCGGGCTGGGCCGCGGCCAACCGGTCCAGCGCCGCCTCCATCGAGGCGGGGTTGGCGTTGAAGGCGTCGTCGATCAGCGTGATCTGGCGCCCTTCTATCTCGTCCAGAACGATCGTCTCTCGCGTACCCCGGCCCTGCGGGGGCTGCCACGCGCTGAGGTTGCGCGCGGTCAGATCCGGGTCCGCCCCCACGGCTTCGGCCGCGGCCAGAACGGATGCAGCGTTCATCGCAAGATGCTTGCCCGGGGCGGACAGAGAGACGAGGATCTCCGTGCCGTTCCGGATCGCGCGAAAAATTGTCTGCTCGTCCCGGAGCATGACGTCACAAACCCGCAGGTCACAGCCTTCCCCCGTGCCGAACCCGATTTCCCCTGGCCCGGCGGCGTCGGCCAGGATCGATGCGGTCGGAATGTCGGCGTTGTAGATACCGATCCCCCCAGCCTCTAGCCCGCGGAAGATCGACGCCTTCTCAACGGCGATCCCCTCGATACTTTCGAACGCCTCCAGATGGGCCGGCGCGACCGTGGTCACGATAGCCGCATGCGGGCGCGCCAGTTCGGACAGGGGCGCGATCTCGCCGGGATGGTTCATTCCGATCTCGATAATGCCCAACTCGGTCTCGGGCGGCATCCGCGCCAGCGTCAGCGGCACGCCCCAGTGATTGTTATAGCTCGCCTCGGCCGCATGAACGCGCATCTGCGCCGCGAAGGCCGCACGGGCCATTTCCTTGGTGGTGGTCTTGCCGACCGACCCGGTGATCGCCAGCACACGCCCCGTCAAACGCGACCGGGCAAACCGCCCGAGACCTTCCAGCGCGGTCTGCACGTCGTCGACGATCAGCAAAGGCGCGCCCGGGTCCACCCCGTCGGGCACGCGGCTGACCAAAGCCGCCGCAGCCCCCTTTTTCAGCGCAGTCGCCACGAAATCGTGCGCGTCCCGCGCGACCGTCAGCGCAACGAACAGATCGCCGGGCTGCAAGGTGCGCGTGTCAATGGAAACGCCGAAGGCCTGCCAGTCGCAGATGGTCCGGCCCCCGGTCGCGGCAACGGCATCGGCAGAGGTCCAGAGGCTCATGCCACACGCCCGTCGAGGGCGGCGACAGCCACGCTCGCCTGTTCGGCATCGTCGAACGGATAGACCGTTTCACCCACGATCTGGCCCGTCTCGTGGCCCTTGCCGGCGATCAGCAGCGCATCGCCCGGCTCCAGCGCGTCTACCCCGCGCAGGATCGCTTCGGCGCGGTCGCCGATATTGCCCGCTTCCGGATCGGCGGCGCAGATCTGCGCGCGGATGGCGGCGGGCTCCTCGGAGCGTGGGTTGTCGTCGGTGACGATCCTGAGGTCGGCATGGTCCCGCGCGGCTTCGCCCATCATCGGGCGCTTGCCCCGGTCTCGATCGCCCCCGGCGCCATAGACGACGATCAGCCGTCCCATGACATGGGGACGAAGGGCTTTCAGCGCAGTTTCCAGCGCGGCGGGCGTATGCGCGTAATCCACGAACACCGTGGCCCCGTTGTCGCGCGTCGCGGCCAGTTGCATCCTCCCCCGCACGGTGGATAGCGCCGGCAGCGCGTCGAACACTGCCTGCGGGTCACTGCCGGACCCGATGGCAAGGCCGGCGGCCAGCAGCACGTTCTCGGCCTGAAAACCGCCGATCAGGTTCAGCCGAACCTGCCGCGCCGCCCCGTTCCATGTGAACCGCAGATCCTGGCCCGTCGCGTCAAAGCGTTGCCCGGTGATGCGCAGGGCGGCATTGGCCTGCCGCCCCACCGTCAGGATATCCTGGCCGCGTTTTTCGGCCACCAGACGCATCGCCTCGCCCTTGGAATCCTCGACATTAATGACAGCCGTCCCGTCCTCGGGCAAAACACGCGCGAAAAGGCCCGCCTTGGCGTCGAAATAACTGTCGAGATCAGGGTGATAATCCAGGTGATCCTGCGACAGGTTGGTGAACGCCGCGGCGCGCAGGCTCACGCCGTCCAGCCGGTTCTGGTCCAGCCCGTGGGACGAGGCCTCCATCGCGGCATGGGTGATGCCAACCCGCGCGGCCTCGAACAGCACCCGGTGCAGGGTCACGGGCTCGGGCGTGGTGTGATGCAGCGGGGTATCCCACGCCCCTTCCACCCCGGTCGTTCCGACATTGATCGCCGGAAGCCCCAGCTCGGCCCAGATCTGGCGGGTGAAGCTGGCCACCGAGGTCTTGCCGTTCGTACCCGTGACCGCGACGATCGTTTCAGGCGCGCGGTCGAACCACAGCGCGGACGCGAAGGCCAGCGCCTGGCGCGGCGCTTCGGCGACGATCAGCGCGACTGTGGTGCCCTCCAACGCCGGGGCCGCGATGCGCGCCCCCTCCCGGTCCGTCAGGATCGCGGCAGCGCCCATGCGGACGGCGTATTGTACATACTCAGCACCGTGCACCCGCACGCCAGGAAGGGCCGCGAACAAGTGCCCGTCCCGAGTCTCGCGGCTGTCGACGGACAGCCCGGTGATCCGGGCCTCTGCCCCGCCTTGCGCGGACAGGCCCAGCCCCGCCAGCGGTGTCGTCTTCTCGGCCATGACCAGCCCCCTTACTCCGAGGCCAGTGTTAGCTCAGTCAGGGGCAGAGGTTCAATCGAGGGACGCAGGCCCAACAACGGGCCCGCCCTTCGGATGACTTCGGCCGCGACGGGCACGGCGGTCCAGCCGGCGGTCCGGCGCGGCTCGGACCCGGTTTCGTCCGATGCCTCGTCCAACGTGACGATCAGGACGTATTTCGGGTCGGACGCGGGGAAGACGCTGGCGAACGTATTGATGTTCTTGTCCTTGTGGTATCCCGCACCGGTCTTCAACGGCTTGTTCGCCGTCCCTGTCTTGCCGCCTACCTCGTATCCCGGCACGGCGCCGAAGCTGGCGGTTCCGGTCAGCACAACCTCGCGCAGCATGTCGGCGGCCGCCTGGCTGACCTCGGGCTTCACCAGTCGCGGCCCGGGCTCGACCCGGTCACGCTTCAAAAGGGTAGGCGTGACTTTCGTGCCGCCGTTCAGCAGCGACGAATAGGCCGTGGCCAAGTGCAGAGGCGAGGCCGAGAAGCCGTGCCCGTAGGAAGCCGTGATTGTCACGATCTCGGACCAGTTGGGCGGCACCAGCGGCGCGGCGCCCGGGGCCTCGATCAGCTCGACCGGGGTCGGCTCCAGCACGCCGAAATCCGACAGGAACTTCTTTTGCGCCTCGCCGCCAATCCGCAAGGCCAGCTTGGCCGTCCCGACGTTCGAGCTTTTGGCGATGACGTTCGTGACGGACAGAAGCGGCCCGTAGTTCTTGTTCTGGAACTCCTTGATCTTGAACCGGCCCCATTGCATCGGCGCGTTCGCATCGACCATGGTGTCGGGCCCGACCATCCCCATCTCCATCGCCTGGGCGACGGTGAAGATCTTGAAGGTCGACCCAAGCTCGTAGACGCCCTGAACCGCGCGGTTGAACAGCGGGCTGTCGGCGGCATCCCCCTTGGTCAGCGGACGGGGGCGGTCGTTGGGGTCGAAATCGGGAAGCGAGACCATCGACAGGATCTCGCCCGTGTGAATGTCCATCAGCACGCCGGCCGCGCCCTTGGCGTTCAGAAGGTACATTCCCCCGTTCAGCACTTCGCGCATGGCCGCCTGCACGCTGAGGTCTATCGACAACTCCAGCGGCTGACCGGCGCGGGCGGGGTCGCGCAGCGTGTCGTCCATCGCCCGCTCGATCCCGGCGACGCCGATCACCTCGGCCGAGTTCACGCCCTCGCGCCCGAAACTGGCACCGCCCAGGATATGGGCGGCCAGCGGACCGTTGGGATAAAGCCGCATCTCGCGCGGGCCGAACAGAAGGCCCGGATCGCCGATATCGTGGACCGCCTGCCGCTGTTCGGGGCTGAGTTTCTTCTTGATCCACAGGAACTTGCGCTTGCCGGTGAAGTCCTCCAGCAGCTCGTCTTCCTTCAGGTCGGGAAAGATCCCGGCCAGCTTCTTCGCCGCGCCAGCCTTGTCGATCATGTGCGGCGGTTGGGCGTAAAGCGCATAGGTCGCCAGGTTCGTGGCCAGCGTCCGCCCGTGCCGGTCGACGATATCGGCACGTTGCGCCGCGATCGAGCTTCCGGCGACATAGGCGCGCGGCTCGGCCGGTTCCGAGATCGCCATCAGCGCCATGCGTCCGCCAATCACCATGAAGGCGCAAAGAAAGAAGCCCGCCATCAGGACCAGACGCCCTTCGGCACGCCGCCGCGCCTTGTCGCGCATGTCGTCATGGCGGCGGCGCAGGTTCTCGCGCTCGATCGCGTCGGGGCTCTCGCCGCTCTCGCGGGCTTCCAGAACCCGGGCCAGAGGACGAAGGGGCGTGCGGATCATGGGTCAAGCTCCCCGCTCAGCGTGATGGTTCCGTCCAGCGCCGGCAGGACCGGCTGAGGATAGGGGATCTGGTCGACCCCCGCGAAATGGTGCGGCATCAATGGCATCAGCTGAAGCCGCTGGAAGTTGAGATCCACCAGGTCACGCAAGCGCGCGGGGCGGTTCAGATAGGCCCATTCGGCCTTCAGGATGGCCAGGGTCTCGCGCTCGGTCCCGATCTGCGCCTGCAAATCGCGGACATGCGACAGGGATTGCTGGGTTTCGTAGTTTTCCGAATAGGCCCAGAACGCCAGCGCCATGATCGCCAGGCCGGGAAGAACAAAAAGAAGCGTACGCATCAAAGATCCCCGAGGTCGAACTTCGGCAGACCCAGACCGCTACGATCCACGGGCGCCGCCGGCGCCTCGGTCCGCCGCGCGATGCGCAGGCGCGCCGAACGCGCCCGGGGATTTAGATCGACTTCGGCATGGTCCGCGACGATCCCTTTGGAAAGATCCGTGAACCGTGGCTCTGGCGCATCGACTTTCGGCTGAAATCTGCTGCCGCCCCCGCCCTTCCCGCCGCGCTGCTGAAGAAACCGCTTCACGACCCGGTCTTCGAGCGAGTGGAAACTGACCACCGCCAGCCATCCGCCGGGGGTCAGCGCACGCTCGGCCGCCTCCAGCCCGGCGACCAGCTGGCCGAACTCGTCATTGACCGCGATCCGGAGCGCCTGGAAACTGCGGGTGGCCGGATGGCTTTGACCGGGCTTCGGGCGCGGCAGGACCTTTTCGACCAGGCCGGCAAGCTGGCCGGTCGTCAGGATGCGCCCCGTTTTGCGGGCCTCGACAATCGCCCGGGCGATCCGGCGCGAGGCACGCTCCTCTCCGTAATGATACAGAATGTCGGCCAGCACGCCCTCGCCTGCTTCGTTGACGATATCCGCGGCCGTCGCGCCCTCGTCGCCCATCCGCATGTCCAAGGGGCCGTCGCGCATAAAGGAAAAACCGCGTTCGGGCCGGTCGAGCTGCATGGACGACACCCCGAGGTCCAGAACAACCCCGTCGACCGGACCATCCACGTATTCATCCATGTCCGAGAACGTCCCCTCGACCAGATGCAGCGCGTCGCCATACTCATCCGCCCATTCCGCGGCCATGGGAAAGACGCTCGGGTCGCGGTCAATGCCCACCACCCGGTCGGCGCCCGCGGCCAGAAGCCCCTGCGCATAGCCGCCCGCGCCGAACGTGCCGTCCACCCAAAGCCCCCGGATCGGGGCGCAATGCATCAGGATCGGGCTGAGGAGAACGGGAACATGGGGTGCCATCTGTCAGTCCTCATCGTCCTCGTCGTCGCCAGAGAAGTAGTCCATCGGATTGGTGTCGGGGTGGTACCCGATGTCTGGCTTGGCCGCGGGCCGTTCAGCCTGCCGTTCCGCCTCGCCAGCCGCTTTCTTGACCCGGAACGAGTCGCCCGCCCCCGTGAACTCGACCATATCGTTCGCGTTGAGCGCCAGTTTCGCACGACCCTTGGGGGGCATGACGATGCGCCCCGTCTCGTCCAGGGTCATCAATTGCGCCAGGGAATAGAGGATCAGCTCCATCTGCTGCCGCCTGGGATCGCCCTTGTCCATCTTGCGCAGCTTGCGCGTCATCTTGTTGTATTGCTTGATTGTGAGACCTTCGAGGTAGTCGGTCCGCTCGTCCCCGAAGATCAGGACGAAGTTCGGCAGGCTACCGGCCTCGCGGTCGGTATCGCCGCTTTCGATGATCTTTCGGAACTGCGACGGGATCGAGAGTCGGGCCTTCCCGTCGATCTTGTTTTCGTGCTGTCCGATAAAGACGTCGAGCACCGAAAACTCCCCTTGACCAAGCTGCCCCGTTTCGATCCTGCTGATTCCCGGGGGCGAAAACGGCGATCCGAACTGCTGCCACTGTCCGGATCGCCGCCGTCATCCCGTCACCGGGCTAGTCCGATAGCGCGCGACATCTGGGGGAACGTCTGCTCGCCCGCGCACCGGAACCATGTATCGTCAAGCGGCCTATCGTTTGCCTGTATGAAGCCTAAGCTCTTGTTTTTATTATGTGACCCTGAAGCTGTTTCCGCCTCTAGAGCCGACCGCCTTTCGATGCCCAAGGTATTCCATGGGAAATCGTGGGCGGCAAGAAGAAATGTCCAGAGAACCGGTTCAGGGGTCCTCCGGGTATGGCGAATTCCACACAGTCTTGCAGTGTGAGGTTGTGATCTCTCCGCTGATATAGCGGTTATTCAAGGGATCGAGGGCCATATATAGGCCACCGCCATTCCCCAAAAAATCCGAAAGCGAGCGCGGCATATTTGGGCATTTGGCCCCATCTGGACCCGGCAGCCGCCAGACTCGCCTCCCGAATCCTGTACGATTCCCAGAATCACTAACGTCGGACCACGCAATCCCATGAAGTCGCGGGTCGCCCATAAATTCCCATGAGGCGGCAGCGACCGGATCCCACATCCCACCCTAAGCCCAGCCACCGGCCCGCCTTGCGTTTGCCGCATAGCAGCATTGCCGAGGCTCGGGATTGTGCGCTCGCAGCAATTGCCCCATCTTACTCCCAACGCCGGCGACAACAGACACGCCAACCGAAAGACGATGACAATGACCACGCTGAACACCACCACGATCCACGGCCACACCGAAGGTCGCTTCGACGGCATCCGCCGCGATCTGCGCACCCGGTTCGAGGCTTGGAAAGTGTTCCGGCAGACGCGCCGGGAACTGAACGAACTGTCCGACCGCGAGCTTGCCGATCTTGGCCTGCACCGGTCCGGCATCACCGCCGTGGCCCGCGAAGCGGCCTACGGCAACTGAGATACACGGTTTCAGCCCGCCGCTCCTCCCTGGCGGTCTGATACAGCGACGGCGCCGACCTCCTCCCCGGCGCCGTCGCGACAGAACAAAAGGTTGCGAACGCTCACCTCCTCCCGGGCGAACGTAAATGGCGGCGACACTCACCTCCTCCCGAGTGTCGCCGCTGCAGAAACATGCAGCGGACCGACCTCCTCCCCGGTTCATGCATCTGGCGATGGGTCCGACCTTCTCCCCGGACCCGTCGCCACCCTACACCCCGCCCACCTCCTCCCGGGCGCGGGTTTCGCGGCGATGGTCACCTCCTCCCGACCATCGCCGCACCAGGTTTCAGTTGCTGCGCCGACCTCCTCCCCGGCGCAAGCGTATGGCGACGGTGTCACCTCCTCCCGGCACCGTCGTCACGTATAACGTCGCCCCACCTCCTCCCGGGGTGCACGTTCGCTGCGGCGATGCCCACCTCCTCCCGGGCATCGCCGCTTTTTCGTTTCAGTCTTTGAAAATCAAAGTACCTAGAACGGGACGTCGCCAGCCTGCGCCGCTTCTACCAGAAAGCGGCCGACCAGCTTCTTCGAGCCGGCCTTGTCGAACGACACGTCGACCTTGTCGCCTTCCAGACCGGTGACGGTGCCATACCCGAATTTCTGGTGAAACACGCGGTCGCCCTCGGTAAAGGAGGACACGGCCTCGGCGTCCACCACCATGTTCCGGCTTTCGCGCGGCTGGCTCATCGGGCGCTGCTGGCTGCGTTCCTGCAGGCGACGCCATCCGGGTGAGTTATAGACATCCGCCCGGCTCGCCCTGTCGTGCAGGTCCGACTGCGACTCGGCCATGATCTGCGGCGATGCGCTGGCGGCCATACCTGCCGCACCGTATCCCCCGCCATAGAGGCCCGGCGGCGTCAGAACCTCGACGTGATCGGCGGGCAGTTCGTCGATGAAACGTGACGGCAGCGCGGATTGCCACTGGCCATAGACCCGCCGGTTCGCCGCGAACGAGATCGTGCAAACCTCTTCCGCGCGGGTGATTCCGACATAGGCCAGCCGACGCTCTTCCTCGAGGCCCTTCAGACCGCTTTCGTCCATCGACCGTTGCGACGGGAACAGGCCGTCTTCCCAACCGGGCAGGAACACGGCCGGAAACTCCAGCCCCTTCGCGCCGTGCAGCGTCATGATCGAGACTTTGGCACCTTCGCTTTCGCTCTCGTTATCCATGATCAGTGCGACATGTTCGAGGAAGCCCTGCAGATTCTCGAAGCCCTCCAGCGCTTTCACCAGTTCCTTGAGGTTCTCAAGACGGCCGGGCGCTTCTGGCGACTTTTCGTTCTGCCAGAAAGTCGTATAGCCCGACTCATCCAGGATCACTTCGGCCAGCTCGATATGGCTGCGCTCGCCCGCGCGCACCGCATCGTGCCACCGTGCGATCCCGTCGACCAGCACGCGCAGCTCCGCCGCGCCCTTCCCGCCAAGGCCCTTGTCCTGCAACAGGATCCGCGCGCCATCGACTAGGCTGGCCCCGTTCTCGCGGGCCGCGATCTGGATCTTCTGCTGAGCCTTGTCGCCCAAGCCCCGCTTGGGCGTGTTCACGATCCGCTCGAACGCGAGGTCGTCGTCGGGTGACACGGCCAGCCGGAAATAAGCCATGGCATCGCGGATCTCCATCCGCTCATAGAAGCGGGGGCCGCCGATGACCCGGTAGGGCAAGCCGATGGTCAGGAACCGGTCCTCGAACGCGCGCATCTGGTGCGAGGCGCGGACGAGGATCGCCATGTCGTCGAGGCTGAAGGACCGCATCCCGCGGGTGCCCTTTGCCATCGATTCAATCTCTTCCCCGACCCAGCGCGCTTCCTCGTCACCGTCCCAGTGACCGATCAGGCGCACCTTCTCGCCCTGCTCTTCCGCGGTCCACAGCGTCTTGCCCAGACGCCCTTGGTTGGCGTCGATCACCCCCGACGCGGCCGCCAGGATATGCGGGGTCGAGCGATAGTTCTGCTCCAGCCGTACCACCGTGGCGCCGGGAAAATCCTTTTCGAACCGCAGGATGTTGCCCACCTCGGCCCCGCGCCAGCCATAGATCGACTGGTCGTCGTCGCCCACGCAACAGATGTTCTTGTGGCTTTGCGCCAGAAGCCGCAGCCACAAGTACTGCGCCACGTTCGTATCCTGATATTCGTCCACCAGGATATAGCGGAACCAGCGCTGGTACTGCTCCAGTACGTCGGGGTGATCCTGAAAGATCGTGACCATATGCAACAGCAGATCGCCGAAATCGACCGCGTTCAGCTCCTTCAGGCGACGCTGATAATAGTCGTAAAGCTCGGTGCCGCGATGGTTGAACGCCGAGGCCTCGCTGGCGGGGACCTTCTGGGGCGTCCAGGCGCGGTTCTTCCAATGGTCGATCAGCCCGGCAAGCATCCGCGGCGGCCAGCGCTTCTCGTCGATGTTCTCGGCCACGATCAGCTGCTTCAGAAGGCGCTGCTGGTCGTCGGTGTCGAGGATTGTGAAGTTCGACTTCAGACCCACCAGCTCGGCATGGCGGCGCAGAAGCTTGACGCAGATGGCATGGAACGTGCCCAGCCACGGCATCCCCTCGACCGTCTGGCCCAGCAGGCGACCGACCCGGTCCTTCATCTCGCGCGCGGCCTTGTTGGTGAAGGTCACCGCAAGGATCTCGTTCGGGCGGGCGCGCCCCGTCGTCATCAGATGCGCGATCCGCGCTGTCAGTGCCTTGGTCTTGCCGGTCCCGGCCCCCGCCAGCATCAGCACCGGGCCGTCCAGCGCCTCGACCGCCTGGCGTTGCGCCGGGTTCAGATCGTCCAGCCACGGCGACGGCCGCATGGCCGCGGCCTGCCGGGACAATGGGACCGCCGCTTCGAAGGCGTCTTCGTCAGAGAACTCACTCATGCCACTACTCTAGCCCATCCCATTCCGAACGAAAAGCGCCTGTTCTTCTTTCGTTCGCTCAGTATTCAATACTCTCTTGACCGACATTTCCGTAGCCTGCCCGGGAAAGGGAGGTTTCGATGCGAATCCTGTTTTCGATCCTGATCGTCGCAGTGTCCGGCCCGGCTTCGGCGCAATCCATCGCGTTCGCCCAGGCCGTCGAACAAAGCTGGGGCATCGGTACCGGCGCAACGATAGAGGATGCGACCCAGGCCGCGCGGTCGAACTGCGTCGCAGAGGGCGGCTTCCCCGAGGATTGCATCGTCACCACCGCATGCGAAATCGCGGGACACTCGGTCGACGTGTTCCTACAGCACCGGGAAGGTCCGCATTGGCATGAAACCCATTGCGGTCTGCCCGACCGCGCGACCGCCGAAGCGGTGGGCGAGACCCTGTGCGACGGCTCCCTGCGTCCTTACCTGATCGAGTGCATGGTGTCGCAAATATGGTCGCCCGACGGAACGCCGCTGATCGAATGGTGACGCCCACGTCCGGCCGCGCTATCTGGGCGGAATGGACCTCGACGACCTTTATCCCGCCCTGTCCGACCTTGCCGCCGCCGCGAAACGGCGTGTTCCGCGATTCGTGTGGGAGTATCTGGACAGCGCCACCGGTGACGAAAGTTCGATGCATGCCAACACGGCGGCGCTGAACGCGGTGCGGCTGACACCCCGGGTCCTCTCCCCCTTCACGGCTGACCTGACCACCACGTTTCTGCGGCAAAGCTGGGACGCGCCGTTCGGGATCGCCCCTGTCGGCATGTCGGGCCTGGTCTGGCCGGGGGCTGAGGTCGCGCTGGCAACGGCCGCAACCAAGGCGGGCCTGCCCTACAGCCTGTCCACCGTCGCCGCCGCCACGCCGGAGGAGGTCGGGCCGTCGACCGGCGGGCGCGGCTGGTTTCAGCTTTACCCGCCCCGCGACCCCGAAATCCGCCGCGACATGCTGGCCCGCGCGAAGGCATCGGGCTTCGACACGCTGATCCTGACGGCGGATGTCGGCACCCCGTCGCGTCGAGAGCGCCAGCGCCGCGCGCGGCTGACGAACCCGATGCGCCTGCGCCCCCACATCGTGGCGCAGGCCGCCCTGCGTCCCGCTTGGTCGCTGGCCACGCTGCGCAGCGGTATTCCGGGGCTTAAGACGCTGGAACCCTATGCCGGCCCCGACGCGCCCGGCGGCACCACCGGCCATATCGGATATCGCTTGCGGGTTGCGCCCGACCTCGACTACCTCAAGGCCCTGCGCGCCGAATGGGATGGCGCGCTGATCGTCAAGGGCATCCTCGATCCCGACGACGCGGGCACCGTCGCCCCCCTTTGCGACGCCGTCTGGGTGTCGAACCACGGCGGTCGGCAGTTCGAGGGGGCGCCCGCCGCCGCCACCGTCCTGCCCGCGATCCGCAACGCCGTGCCGGACCTGCCGCTCATCGCCGACGGGGGCGTACGGTCGGGCACCGATATCCTGCGCCTGATCGCGCTTGGCGCCGACCTGGTGATGCTGGGCCGCGCGTTTCATCACGGTTATGCCGCTTTGGGGCGCGCGGGCATCGACCACGCCATCCATATCCTGCGCGAGGGGATGATCGCCGACATGGGCCAGTTGGCCATAGGAACCCCGCCAGAGGCCCGACAGCGTCTCTGACGATTGGGCCTTGCAAACCTCGGCCCTAGGCTCATGCTGCAACCGCGAAATACCTAAAGGCAGTGCGATGACCGACTTCAAGAAAATCCTGATTGCCAACCGCGGCGAGATCGCGATCCGCGTGATGCGCGCGGCGAACGAGCTGGGCAAAAGGACGGTCGCCGTCTACGCCGAGGAAGACAAGCTGTCGCTGCATCGCTTCAAGGCCGACGAAGCCTACCGCATTGGCGAGGGGTTGGGCCCCGTGCAAGCCTACCTGTCGATCCCCGAGATCATCCGCATCGCCCGTGAAAGCGGTGCCGACGCGATCCACCCGGGCTATGGCCTGCTGTCGGAAAACCCCGATTTCGTGGATGCCTGCCGCGAGGCCGGGATCACCTTCATCGGCCCCAAGGCCGAGACAATGCGCCAACTTGGCGACAAGGCCAGCGCGCGGCGCGTCGCCATCGAGGCGGGCGTGCCCGTGGTCCCGGCGTCGGAGGTTCTGACCGACGACATGGACGCCGCGCGCAAGGCGGCCGAGGAGGTCGGCTATCCCATCATGCTCAAGGCCTCGTGGGGCGGCGGCGGGCGCGGTATGCGCGCCATCATGGGCCCCGAGGAGCTTGAGGAGAAGGTGCTGGAAGGCCGCCGCGAGGCCGAGGCCGCTTTCGGCAATGGCGAGGGCTATCTGGAGAAGATGATCCAGCGCGCCCGACACGTCGAGGTGCAGATCCTCGGCGACAGCCACGGTCACATCTATCACCTGTGGGAGCGTGACTGCTCGGTCCAGCGGCGCAACCAAAAGGTCGTCGAACGCGCCCCCGCCCCGTATCTTTCTGGCGCCCAACGCGAACGGATCTGCAACCTGGGCAAGAAGATCGCCGAGCATGTGGGATACGAATGCGCCGGCACCATCGAGTTCCTCATGGATATGGACACGGGCGACTTCTACTTCATCGAAGTGAACCCCCGAATCCAAGTCGAGCACACCGTGACCGAAGAGGTCACCGGCATCGACATCGTCCGCGCCCAGATCCTCATCGCCGAGGGCAAGTCGCTGATGGAGGCGACCGGCACCGCCAGCCAATACGACGTCGAACTGTCCGGCCACGCGATCCAGTGCCGGATCACCTCCGAGGACCCGACCAACAACTTCATCCCCGATTACGGCCGCATCACCGCCTATCGCGGCGCGACCGGCATGGGCATCCGTCTAGACGGCGGCACCGCCTATTCGGGCGCGGTCATCACCCGCTACTACGACAGCTTGCTGGAAAAGGTCACCGCCTGGGCCCCCACACCCGAAGCCGCGATCGCCCGCATGGACCGGGCCTTGCGCGAATTCCGCATCCGCGGCGTCAGCACCAATATCGACTTCGTCATCAACCTGCTGCGACACCCGACCTTTCTGTCGAACGAGTACCACACCAAGTTCATCGACCAGACGCCCGAGCTGTTCGACTTCGCCCCCCGCCGTGACCGGGCGACGAAGCTTCTGAACTACATCGCCGACATCACCGTCAATGGCCACCCCGAGACCGAAGGCCGCGTCCTGCCTGCGGCCGAGGCGAAGGCCCCCGTGGCGCCGCGATTCCGCACCGACGGCCCCGCGGCCGGTACGCGCCAGATCCTCGACGATTTCGGGCCACAGGCCGTCGCCGACTGGCTGGCCGACCAGCCCCAGCTTCTGATCACCGACACGACCATGCGCGACGGGCACCAATCCCTTCTGGCCACGCGCATGCGGTCGATCGACATGATCCGCGTCGCCCCCACCTATGCCCATAACCTGCCCGAGCTCTTCTCCCTCGAATGCTGGGGCGGGGCCACTTTCGACGTGGCCTACCGCTTCTTGCAGGAATGCCCCTGGCAACGCCTGCGCGACATCCGCGCGCGGGTGCCCAACATTATGACGCAGATGCTGCTGCGCGGCTCGAACGGGGTCGGCTACACGAACTATCCCGACAACGTCGTGCAAGGTTTCGTCGCGCAGGCCGCGACCTCGGGCATCGACGTGTTCCGCGTCTTCGACAGCCTCAACTGGGTCGAGAACATGCGCGTCGCGATGGACGCGGTGATCGCCGCGAACAAGGTCTGCGAGGGCACCGTGTGCTATACCGGCGACCTGCGCGATCCCGACCGCGCCAAGTACGACCTGGACTACTACATCCGCACCGCGAAGGAGCTGAAGGCCGCAGGCGCGCATATCCTTGGCGTCAAGGACATGGCGGGCCTGATGAAACCCGCCGCCGCGCGCATCCTCTTCAAGGCGCTGAAGGAAGAGGTCGGGCTGCCGATCCACTTCCACACCCACGACACGGCCGGCATTGCATCGGGCACGATCCTCGCCGCCTCGGACGCTGGCGTCGATGCCGTGGACTGCGCGATGGACTCGCTGTCGGGCAACACCAGCCAGGCAACGCTGGGCACCGTGGTCGAGGCGCTGGCTGGCTCGGACCGCGACACGGGCCTCGACATCGACGCGATCCGCGAGATCTCGAACTACTGGGAAGGCGTACGCAACCACTACGCCGCCTTTGAATCAGGCATGCAGGCCCCCGCGTCCGAGGTCTACCTACACGAAATGCCCGGCGGCCAGTTCACCAACCTCAAGGCGCAGGCCCGTTCCATGGGGCTTGAGGATCGCTGGCACGAGGTCGCCCACACCTACGCGCAAGTGAACCAGATGTTCGGCGACATCGTGAAGGTGACGCCCTCGTCCAAGGTCGTTGGCGACATGGCCCTGATGATGGTCGCGCAAGGCTTGACCCGCGAGGAAGTCGAGGACCCGAAGACCGACGTCACCTTCCCCGACTCGGTCGTCGACATGATGCGCGGCGCGCTCGGCCAGCCCCCGGGCGGCTGGCCCGACAAGATCCAGAAGCGGATTCTGAAGGGCGAAAAACCGATGGAAGATCGTCCCGGCAAGCACCTGAAGCCCGTGGACCTTGAAGCCGCCCGCGCCGAGGCGTCCGAGAAATGCGGCGGGGTCCAGATCGACGACGAGGATCTCTTCGGCTACCTCATGTATCCCAAGGTCTTCACCGAATACCGCCTGCGGAACGAGGAATACGGCCCGGTCCGCACCCTGCCCACGCCCACCTTCTTCTACGGAATGGAGCCGGGGCAGGAAATCTCAGCCGAGATCGACCCCGGCAAGACGCTGGAAATCCGCTGTCAGGCCATGGGCGAGACGACGGAGGATGGCGAGGTCCGCGTCTTCTTCGAACTGAACGGCCAGCCCCGCGTCGCGCGGGTCCCCAACCGCAAGCTCGCCGGCACCTCCGCCGCCCGGCCCAAGGCCGAGCTTGGGAATGCAAACCACGTGGGCGCACCGATGCCGGGCGTCGTCGCTTCGATCACGGTCGAGACCGGGAAATCCGTCAAGAAGGGCGACATGCTTTTGACCATCGAGGCGATGAAGATGGAATCCGGCCTGCACGCCGACCGCGACGCCGTGATCAAGGCCGTCCACGTCACGCCGGGCGCGCAGATCGACGCGAAGGACCTTCTGGTAGAGTACGAAGGGTGATCGCATCGAATGCGATATAATCGCCGGGGCGCAATTAAGGTTGCTGCAACGGGTTCGAAATATGTTCGGGACATAGAGGAACTGTGCCCCGGACCCTTCGATGAATTCCGAACTGGACGCAAAATGCCAGCAGATCCGGCTGAACCGCAAGGAGCGGCCCTTGCGTCTTTTCTGCGTGGCGGCCTTTCTGGCCCTCGCATTCGGGTTCGGCACCGGGCAAGCGTACGTTCCCGCAGCCATCGTGATGTTCGCCTCGATCATGGCGGCGGAACCGTTCGACAGGATGTATCTCGCCCGCCCCACCCGGCTGCGATATGCCATGTGCCTGGCGTGGTGTTGGGTGGACGGCATCATTCCCGCCATAATCTACGTCATGATCCTGGAACGCGGGGACGGCCTGTCGCTTTTCATGGCGTTGACCATGGTCTGGATCATGACGTCGCAATCCATCGTGGTCCGAACCCATGACCTAAACGTCTACGTCGCCACCGTGGCGCCCGGTTTCATCGGCTTCGGATACGGTGCGATGCAACTCGGACCACCCGTCTTTCCCGACGGGTTCCAAGGTGTGGTTCTGATCTGCGTCGGTTTGCAACTGGCCTTCGCGCTTCAGACCGGATGGGTTTCGCGCCGGATCAGATCCAATCTTATCGACGCGCTCGACCGGGTGGAACAGTCGCGCCGCTCCAAGGATCGGTTCTTCGCCATGGTCAGCCATGAGATCCGTACCCCTTTAAACGGCATCATGGGCATTGGTCAGATGATGACGAACAGTTCAAGCAGCGCCGAGGAAACCGAACGCGCGCAGACGATCCTCGCCTCCGGCAAGGCGATGAGCACGCTGCTCGACGATCTGCTGAACCACGCCAAGTTGGAAGCCGGACAATTCGTCGCCAATTCCGATCCGATGCGGATCGACAGGATCCTGCGCAACGTCGTGGGCCTGTTCTCCGACATGGCCTCGTCCAAAGGATTGCCTCTCAAGCTGGAGACCTCTGACGCACTGCCGGACTGGATCACAGGGGATGCGATCCGCGTCCAGCAGATCCTGTCAAACCTCGTGTCGAACGCCATCAAGCATACCGATGCGGGGCAAGTTCGGATCGTCGCCGCGCCGGCTGACAGGGACGGACGGCCCTGGGTCGACCTCTCTGTCCACGACACGGGAACCGGTATCCCCCCCGACAGGATCGAGCAGATCTTTCTTCCCTACGAACAACTGGCCGACACTGCTTCGAAGGCCGGGATTGGCACCGGTCTCGGTCTTGCCATAGCGCGCGCCCTTGCCGAGCTGATGGGCGGCACAGTCACCGTAGCGTCCGAACCCGGCCGCGGTTCGACATTCACCTTGTCGCTGCCAATCGTTCCAGCCGAAGCCCCCGCCGAAGCCGACCCGGACGCAAGCCGTGAAAAGGGCGGATCGCTCGCGGGATTGCGCATTCTCGTGGTCGACGACACAACCCTCAATCGCAGGATCGCTCGCTCGTTCCTGGAACTGGCCGGGGCCGAAGTCGAGGATGCCGCCCATGGCGAGGCCGCTCTGGGGATCCTGTCGCAGGCTCCGATCGACTTGATCCTGACGGATCTGCATATGCCCGGGATGGACGGCACCGCCCTTCTCAGCGCGATAAGGGCGCAACCGGATTTGCGGACCATTCCGGTGATTTGCCTGACGGCCGATCACCAGAATGACATGTCCGAGTTTGACGGGCAGATTGCCAAGCCGCTGGATCGCGCCGAGCTCTGCCAGACCGTCCTGAAAACCGTTCGGCGTCGCCCCGCCGCAGCGGCCTAGGCGCTTATTGTCGCCCCTCGATCAAGTCCAGAAGATAGGCGCCGTAAGCGTTCTTGCGAAACGCCTCGGCCCGGGCTCGCAGCGCATCGGCACCGATCCACCCGGCGTTGAACGCGATCTCGTCGGGGCTGCCGACCTGCTGGCCCTGCCGTTCTGTCAGCGTCCGGACGAAATTGCCCGCATCCAGAAGCGATCCGTGCGTTCCCGTATCAAGCCACGCGAAGCCCCGCCCCATTTTCTTTACCCGTAGCGCGCCCTCGGTCAGGTAACTTTCCAGTAGCGTCGTGATCTCCAGCTCTCCGCGGTCCGACGGTTGAACCCGGGCCGCCCGGCGCGGGGCGTCCCCGTCCAGAAAATAAAGTCCCGTCACGGCGTAATTCGATGGCGGAACCGCAGGCTTCTCGACGATGGTCCGGGCGCGCCCGTCGGCATCGAACGCCACCACGCCGTAGCGCGCCGGATCGACCACGTGATACCCGAACACCGTCCCGCCCGTGGCTTCGGCATCCGCTTCGGCCAAAAGCTCGGGCAGGCCATGCCCGAAAAAGATGTTGTCCCCCAGCACCATGGCCGAAGGCGCCCCGTCCAGAAACCGCTCGGCCAGCAGATAGGCCTGCGCAAGGCCATCGGGCGACGGCTGCATGACATAGTCCAGCCGGATCCCCCATTGGCTGCCATCGCCGAGGGTGCGTTTGAACTGGTCGACATCCTGCGGGGTGGTGATGATGCAAATATCACGGATTCCGGTCAGCATGAGCACCGTCAGGGGATAATAGATCATCGGTTTGTCGTAGACCGGCAGAAGCTGCTTCGAGATCCCCTGCGTGATCGGATAAAGCCGCGTGCCCGATCCGCCTGCCAGAATGATGCCCTTGCGTGCGGTCATGGCTGCCTCTCCGATTGGCAAAGAGCGGCGATCGCCCCCGGCAGGGCGTCCCGCCAATCGGGCCGCGCGATTCCAAAACTGCGCGACAGGCTGGTGCAATCGAGGCGAGAGTTCGACGGCCGCGCCGCCGGTGTCGGGAAATCCGCGGTCGCGACGGGGCGGACCCGGACCCGACGTCCGGCGGTGGCGAAGATCGCCTGGGCGAAGCCGCACCAGCTTATGTCGGGCGCGCCAGACAAATGGTAAGTCCCGGACATTCCGGGATCGCGGGCCAACCGGGCCGCAATGACCAGGCATGCCTGCGCGATATCCTCAGCAGGTGTCGGTCCGCCGATCTGGTCGTCCACGACGTCGACCGTGTTGCGCGTTTCCGACAACCGCAGCATGGTCGCCACGAAATTCGGCCCGCGCCCGGAAAACACCCACGAGGTGCGCAGGACCGCATGGGCCGCACCGCTGTCGCGCACCAACCGCTCGCCCACCAGTTTCGAGCGTCCATAGGCGTTGACCGGGGCAAATGGTTCGGCCGGCGCGCGAGGCGCGGTACCCGACCCATCGAAGACGTAGTCAGTCGAAAGCTGGACCATAGGCACGCCCAGTTCAGCGCAGGCCGCCGCAATCGCACCGGGGGCCGCGCCATTGACCAGCGTTGCAAGATGCTCCTCCCCCTCGGCACGGTCCACGGCCGTATGGGCAGCCGCGTTGATCACCGCGTCGGGGCGATGGGCGTGGACCGCAGCGGCACAGGCGGCGGGATCGGTCAGGTCCGCCGCATCCCGGTCCAGCGTGATCACGCCCCGATTTCCGCCAAGCGCTGAGGCCACCTGACCGGTCTTGCCGAAGACAAGGATCCGCATCTCCTACCCCGTTCCCAGACGCCGGCCGACACCATCGCGCGCCGCCAAGGCACGCCACCAGGCCGGGTTGTCCAGATACCAGCGCACTGTCCTTTCGAGCCCTTCGGACAGGGTGACGCCCGGCCTCCAACCCAGTTCGGTCCGGATGCGCGTGGCATCGATGGCATAGCGCAGGTCGTGGCCGGGGCGGTCGGGGACGAAGGTGATCAGGTCGGCATACGGACCTTCAGCGCGCGGGCTAAGGCGATCGAGGATCGCGCAAACCCGCTGAACAAGATCCAGGTTGGCAACCTCAGCACCGCCGCCGATGGCATAGGTCCGCCCGACCTGCCCTTGCCGGATCGCCAGCAACAGCGCGTCGGCGTGATCCTCGACGAATAGCCAGTCCCGCACGTTGCGCCCTTGCCCGTAGACCGGGATCGGCCGCACCGCCAGCGCGTTCAGGATGACAACCGGGATCAGCTTTTCGGGGAAGTGGAATGGCCCGTAATTGTTGGAACAATTCGTCAAGATCACCGGCAAGCCATAGGTCTCGTGCCACGCGCGGACCAGATGGTCGGAGGCCGCTTTCGAGGCGGAATAGGGTGAGCGTGGATCGTAGGGCGTGTCTTCGGTGAACCGCGTGTCGGCGTCAAGCGGCAGCGCGCCGAACACCTCGTCGGTCGAGACGTGGTGGAACCTGAACCCCTCGGGCCGGCCCGCCCCGGTCCAGTAGGCGCGTGCCGCCTCAAGCAGATGAAAGGTGCCGGTCACGTTGGTCTGGACGAATGTCCCCGGCCCGTCGATAGAGCGGTCGACATGGCTTTCGGCCGCCAAGTGCATCACCGCGTCCGGCGCGTGGGCCGCAAAAACGCGATCCAGCGCCGCGCGGTCCCGGATATCGGCCTGCACGAACGCATAGGACGGGTGGTCCGCCACCTCGGCCACATTCTCCAGGCAGGCGGCATAGGTCAGAGCATCCAGATTGACGACTTCGTGCCCCCGAGACACCGCCAGCCGCACCAC
>Ga0114903_1000385_pt1 | contig 26569 bp, 29 predicted proteins | sample MalvirDeepMed_s2_FD_87289 | JGI IMG/M metagenome (GOLD analysis project Ga0114903, IMG submission 87289) | Marine viral communities from the Global Malaspina Expedition - Malaspina viral metaG DeepMed_s2 | ecosystem: Environmental > Aquatic > Marine > Oceanic | place: Mediterranean Sea... | reverse complement strand
GGGTGTGGGTGTGGGTGTGGGTGTGGGTGTGTTTCAATGGATCGGATCGGTGCGCATGAATGCGCACCCTACGTTTGCTAGAACGACTTCATCGCCGTAGGCAAAATTAGCCGAAGCGCCAAAATTGCCCCGCCCAACGGAACCGCGCCATACCAGAAGAACAGAATGAATTTCGCAGACAGACTTAAACGAGAAAACCCTTTGAATATCCCATCAAATGTTCTTTCTAATTTCACTGCGACGGAATGAAGATTGTCGACCGCCAAAGATATATCGCTACGCAGCTTCTCTTCGTTTTCACTACTCCGACCAAGATTTCTGCGCAGTTCCTTTACGGTGCGACGAATTTCCCTGCTTTCACCCCGAAGTTCATCAAAAATATTATGAAGCTTTAGGTCTGTAAGATTGTCAGAAACCACTTTAGATTCTGAAGACCATGAACAAAACGACGTGACATCTCCCATATAATGCACGGCATATGATACCATCGAGTAGATCAGAATAACTGCTGAAATTTGAGCAAACTCTTCTGGTCGCAGGTCGCGGTCAAAAACGATCCATGACTTCGAGTTCAGATCATAGAATGTCACTGCCAAGATGGCGGCAATCACAATCATAAGCTTTGCATGGGCCGTAACCGTTTGGCGGGTGAGAAGATCCTGCCCCGAAATTCTCACCCAATAACCCCCATCACCTCAGCCCACTCCCTCTTGCTCAACCCGCTGGTCTCCTGCGTGACCTGCTCTCCGGCGAGCATGCGCTTCACGACCTCCACAGCGCCGCGGGATAGGTGGGCGCCGCCCATGCGGTAATCCTCGAAGGCGGTGTAGGCGAGCGGGACCCAGTCCTTGACGATCTGGGCGATGGCGTCGGCATAGACGCGGATCTCGTATTGGGCGTGGGGGTCGGCGCGCAGGCGCAGGAAGTGGAAGAGGTTGTGCAGATCCGTCTTCCAGTACCATTGCGTGTAGATGTTCGCGGGCAGGTTCATCCGGGCAAGCTCGCGCGCGAGGCCCTGCTGGCCGTCGGTGCCCAGCATCTCTTCGTAATGGTCGTAGGCGCGGTTCGAATCGTCGCGCAGGATGTCGAGGACGCGCTGCGCCTCTTCGCCCTCCAGAACGTCCCCCCGGCCCTGGTTGTTCTGCTGCGATTGCGCGGCGAGGTGTTCGGGCGCGGGGATGTAGAACTCGCGGTCCAGCACCGAGTAGCGGGCGGAGTACTCGTTCACGTTGGCGGTGCGGTGGCGGATCCACTGGCGCGCGACGAAGACGGGCAGCTTCACGTGGAGCTTGATCTCGCACATCTCGAACGGGGTCGAGTGCCAGTGCCGCATGAGGTAGCGGATCAGCCCCTCGTCGTTGCTGACCGCCTTGGTGCCCCGCCCGTAGCTGACGCGCGCGGCCTGCACGATGGCCGCGTCGTCGCCCATGTAGTCGATGGCGCGCACCAGCCCGTGATCCAGCACGGGCTTGGCCTGATACAGGTGCGCCTCGATCCCCGGCGCGGTGGCTCGCAGGGTTTGGCTCGTCTCGGACCGTTGGGCGTCGATCTCGGCCTGTTGCTCGGGGGTCAGGGGCATGGGGTCCTCCGGGGGGCTGTGCGTCCGTCCCCTTCTATCGACCCGCCCGGGCAAAACGCTAGGTCCCGCGACAGACAAACCATGGGAGAAGTCGATGGGAACCGAATACCTGCACACGATGGTCCGCGCCAAGGACCTGGACAAGACGATGGCCTTCTTCGAGATGCTGGGTCTGAAGGAACGCCGCCGCAGCGAGAACGAGGGCGGCCGCTTCACCCTTGTCTTCATGTGCCCGCCCGACCAGGACGACGGCCGCGCGGATGTCGAGATCACGTATAACTGGGACGGCGACGACAAGCTGCCCGACGACAGCCGCCATTTCGGGCACCTCGCCTACCGCGTCGATGACATCTACGACATGTGCGAGAAATTGCAGGCCAACGGCGTGACGATCAATCGCCCCCCGCGCGACGGGCACATGGCGTTCGTCCGCTCGCCCGACAACATCTCGGTCGAACTGCTGCAGAAGGGCGACGCGAAAGAGCCGAAGGAGCCCTGGGCTAGCATGGAGAATACCGGGCATTGGTAAGGCTTGCCGCCCTCCTGTGGCTTTGCGCCGCCTGGGGGGCGGAGGCCCAGTGCCGACTGGCGCTGGCGGTCGGCATCGACATCTCCTCCTCGGTCGACGCCGAGGAGGATCGCCTGCAACGCCAGGGGCTGGCGCGTGCGTTGGGGTCCGACGCGGTCCGACGCGCCGCCCTTGCCCTGTCAGGAGAGCCGGTCGCCCTGGCCGTGTTCGAATGGTCGGGCCGATGGCAGCAGGACTTGATCCTGGACTGGACGTTTCTGCGGACCGACGCGGATATCACCGCCGCCGCCGACATCATCGCCCGATCGCAGCGGTCCTATCAGGACTTCCCCACCGCCGCTGGCTATGCCCTCGGCTATGCGTCAGGCCTGCTGGCGCGCGCGCCAGTCTGCCTGTTCCGGACGCTGGACCTGTCGGGCGACGGGGTGAACAATGATGGCTTCCCCCCGAACCTGGCCTACCAAAACTTCGATTTCGACGGCGTCACGGTGAACGGCCTGCCGATCACCGGCCATGACGACACGGTCGTCACCTTCTATGCCAACGACATCCTGCACGGGCCCGGCGCGTTCTACGAGGTGGCCGACGGGTTCGACGATTTCGAACGTGCGATGCGCACCAAGCTAGAGCGTGAGATGGGCGTCCTGACACTGGGCGAAGCGCAATGAGGGCGGCCGTGGCCCTGGTTCTGGCCGCGCTGGCCGCGGGACCCGGCTGGGCGGAATGTCGGCAGGCGCTGGCGCTGGGGCTGGATATCTCGGGATCCGTCGATGCGCAGGAATACCGCCTGCAACTCGACGGCGTGGCCTCGGCCCTCGACAGCCCGGACGTACAAGCCGCCTTCCTGACGATGCCGGGCACCTGGGTGGATCTGGCAATCTACGAATGGTCGGGGCCGCGCGATACGCGGGTCACGGTGCCCTTCACGGCGATCACTGGCCCCGGCCCGCTTTCGGACGTCGCCGACAGGTTGCGGTCGGCACGACGTCCGGCGGGCAATCCTTCCACCGCGCTTGGCGGCGCGATGTCGACGGGGGCCGCGATGGTGCGGACGCGGCCCTGCTGGCGGCGTGTGGTGGACATCTCCGGCGACGGCAAATCGAACACCGGCCCGCGTCCGCGCGATGTGAAACTCGGTCTGGGTGATGTCGTCGTCAATGCGCTGGTGATCGGAACGGACGATCCGGGACGCGGCGACCGGCGGGCGATTCAGATCGGAGAGCTTGGGGCCTATTTCCGGGCCGAGGTCATCCACGGGCCAGACGCATTCCTGGAAACCGCGCTGGGATTTCAGGATTACGCACGCGCAATGGAGCGCAAGCTGATCCGGGAGCTGCGCGTCATGGTTCTGGGGGATGGAAAAGATGTGCCCTGACCCGACCGGGACGAAAATCGATGAATGGGTCGATGCGGCGGTGGGCCATTCTGGCCGATGTGGCGTCCTGCCAGCAGTCGGTCGCCGTCAGTAGATATAGCGAATCTGGTCGGTCCAGTACCGTTCGACCCGCTTCAACGTCGCGTTGATGTTGGTGATCTGATCGAAGCTCAAGACCTCCTTGTCCTGCAGACCATGGGCGTGTCGCGCGAACAGACGGGCGACGGCGTGATGCACCTCTTCACCCTTTTCGGTTAGGCTGACCCGCACGGCGCGGCGGTCGATCTCGCACTTCTTGTGGTGCATGTACCCCATCTCGACCAGCTTCTTCAGGTTGTAGGACACGTTCGAGCCCTGGTAGTAACCGCGAGTCTTCAATTCGCCCGCCGTCACCTCCTTGCTACCCACATTGAACAGCAGCAGGGCCTGGACCGGATTGATCTCCAGCAATCCGACCCGTTCGAATTCATCCTTGAGCACGTCGAGCAGCAGCCGGTGCAACCGCTCGACAAGCGAGAGGCTGTCCAGATACTCGCCCGCGAACCCGCGATCGGCATCCGAGATGGATGGACTTCGCATGTTCATGGCATTCTCCGTCGAAAGTTTCACACCCGGAGAATGGCCGATTAAAAGCTAAGAAAACGTCAAATTTCCGGTGGATTATTCACCTTTTGCACGAGAAAGCGAGACAGTCCGGATGTCCCCGATCAGCGCGGCATACCGTTCCGGCGCGTCCTCCTGCCCCGAGACCCATCGATAGAGGTCCTGGTCGTTTTCGGACAGCATCTCGTCATAAAGCGCAAGGGTCGGGCCATCCAGTTCGGCCAGCCGTTCCTCGGCATAGGCGGACAGGATCAGGTCCATCTCCTTTATACCGCGCCGCATGGATCGCATGCGCAGCCGCCGCAGCGTCACCTGGTGGGGGTCGGTCACTTCCATGCGGTGCGCAGCCTTTTTTCCAGATGACCCATGCGCTCGCCCAGGCGCACCATTTCCGCCTGGATCTTGCGCATCTCTGCCAAGGTCGACGTCACGTCCGCCGGCATGTCCGATTCCACCGGCGGTGCCAGACCCTCACCCTTGCCCGAAAGCAGCCACATCAGCGATACGTTCAGAAGGCCCGACAGCATCGACAGCCGGTTCGCGCGCGGCTCGGACACGTCATTCTCCCACGCGATCAGCGTGTTCAGCTTCACCCCAAGCTGCTGGGCCAGATCACGCTGGCTCAGGCCAACGGCCAGCCGCGCATCGGCCAGGCGGTCGCCGAAGGTCGAGGTTTCGTCGGAATACCAGTCCTGGGTCGCGTCTTCGGTCATGGGCTCACACGCTTGCTTGTCGGAAAGATGGGCCGACCTTATGACACACCGAAGCGCCTGGCTACCTTCGGGCGACAAGATGTCCGCCATCCGCGACACCGGACACCAACCCAGAGAGGCCCCATGGTCGCCGAACTTCCCCCCTACTACTTCCGCACGCGCGAGAACGGCGCCTTTGTCTTCCGGGTCGAGCAGGAAACCCGGATGCGCCGGATCGAGATGGACCAGATCGCCGTGGTCAACATCCGCAACGGCGAGGTCAAGCCGCATGGCGACCGCACCCTGACGCCCGAGGATCTGGCCGCAATCGAGGTCTGGATGGAAGACCGGCGCAAGGTGGTGTCGGCCCGCATGCTCGACGACATCCACCGCACGGTGGATCACCTGGCGCAAGTGGCCCACTGGGTGCAGACCAAGGCCAGCGACGACGAAATCGACCAGATCACCGACGCATTGCTTCTGTCCATGCACGACCTGCGGCAGGTCCTTGTGCGCAAACGGTCGGAGAAGCTGTCGAAGGACCGCGGCGACTGATCACTCGGCCGGTGCGGCAAAGGTCAGGCTGGCCCACAGCGTTTCCCACATGGGATCGAACTCGGGCGCTGTGTCCTCGGCCGGCTGACGAAAGACCACGGAATCCAGCAGATAGGTCGACCCCGGTGAGACGGGGATCGTCGCGACTCCCTGCGCGTCGGTCTGTGCCTTGGTGACCTCCACAGCACCGTCGCCGTCCTTGGCAAAGATCTCGACCTGCGCCTCGGCCCGCGGTTCGCCTTGATACAGAACCCGCACGTCAAGCCCGTCGGACAGATCGCCGGTATAAGGGTTCTCCAGCGCCACGATCTCGGTCAGCAAGCCGAAGGGGCGATCCTCGCCCGCGCCCTCGCCCACTGCGACCAGTGCCTTGCCATAGCGGGAATAGACCTCGCGCACGGCATCCTCGGCATAGCCCTGCTCGGCATGGCGCTCCAGCACGCCGTCGCCTGCCTTGTGCCCGACGAACGAGGTGAACTGCTCCCACGTCTCCCATGTCAGCTCGTAGTCGCGGGTGACGTGCAGGATGGCGGTCAGGCCCCCCTCTTCGGGCACCATCGACAGCGCCGGGCGGTCGCCGATCCGCCCTTCGACCGGCTCGGGCGCGGCGTCGCCCATGGCGATCTCGAACCGGCGGAAGTTCGTTGGGACATAGGCATAGGACGAACCTTCGAAGTCCTCGCCCACGCGCAACGCGGCCTCCAGCGTCTCGCCGGGGGCGATGGTGTAATCGGTGACGTCGATCCAGAACTCGTGCGACCATGACGGCACGGCAATCGCGCTAGCTACACCGGTCAGCAAAACGAAAAGGAGCTTCATACGTGTTTTCCCTGGATCGAAGATGTCGACTGACGGTGGCCCACGGGGCCATCGTGTCAAGGCTGGCGGCAGTGCTGGCCGTCCTGCTCGCGCTCATGTCATCGGGCGCGCAGGCACACGAGGTCCAGCCCTCGGTCATGAACCTGACACTCGCGCCCGAGACGGCCGAGGTCGAGGTCGAGGCCACGCTCGAGCCCTTCATCGCCGGGATCGACCTTGATGGGCTTTCCGATACCAATGCCTCGGACCGGTCGGCCGAGAACGACCGCCTGCGCCGCCTGCCGCCCGCCGAGCTCGAGGCCGCGTTCCGCGACGCCTGGCCCGCCATGCAGGACCGGTTCCAGCTTCGCGCGGGCGACCAGACCGTCCCGCTTCGATTGCAATCGGTCGATATCCCCGAGGTCGGCAACCCCGAGCTGCCGCGCGTCTCGACCTTCACGGCCACGGCCGACCTGCCTGCCGGCGATGCCCCCGTCACCGTGGTCTGGTCACCCCAGCTGGGCGGCGTCGCCGTGCGGCAGATGGGCGAAGGACAGGAAGGGTATACAGGCTATCTCGCCTCGGGCGGAGAGACCGACGCGATCCCCCGCGCGGGCGGATCGACCATGGGCTTCGGCGCGGCACTTCTGACCTACATTCCCGTGGGCTTCGAGCATATCGTGCCGCTGGGCCTCGATCATATCCTGTTCGTGCTAGGCCTGTTCTTCCTGTCCACGCAGTTCCGCCCCCTCTTTTGGCAGGTCACCGCCTTCACACTGGCCCATACCGTCACCCTGGCCCTTGCCGCGCTGGGGATCGTGCGGGTGCCCGCATCCGTGGTCGAGCCGTTGATCGCCGCCTCGATCCTTTACGTAGGGGTGGAAAACGTGCTGGCCCGCGGCCTCTCCCCGTGGCGTCCAGTGGTGATCGTCCTGTTCGGCCTGCTGCACGGGCTGGGTTTCGCCAGCGTGCTGACCGACTACGGGCTGGGATCGTCGAACTTCGTGGCCAAGCTGATCGGCTTCAACATCGGGGTCGAGATCGGGCAGCTGACCGTCATCGCGGTGGCCTTCCTGATCGTCGCCGCCGCCATCCGACACACCCGCGAGGGCGAGCGTAACGACCCGCTGGCCTATGGTTACATGGTACTGTCCTTCCTGATCGCCCCCGCTCTGGTCGGGCTTCTGGCGGTCATGATGCCAGTGGGCGGCGTGCTTCCGGTCATTGCGGCGGCCGCGATCCTGCTGGGCTTCACCGCCGCGGCGCTGGTGTCGACCGGGTCCGAGAGCTACCGTCAGAACGTGGCGAACCCCGCCTCGATCCTGATCGCGCTGACGGGCGCCTACTGGTTCGTGGAACGGGTGTTCCTCTAGCCGCAGACACGAAAACGGCCGGTCCCAAGGGGCCGGCCAGTTCGAGGGAAAGACAGTCGCGGGATGCGAAGGCTCAGGCGGCGACGACACGCTCCGCCGGGTCCTCCACCGGCTGGGCATACTCAGCCAGCACGTCGGCGAAGGCGGCATCCTCGCGGGCGCGGAACAGGGTCGCGGCCAGCATCCCCTCCTTCGAGCCGCAGTCGAACCGCCGCCCCGAGAATGCAAACCCCGCAAGCCCCACGCGGTCGGCACCGCGGGCGATGGCGTCGGTCAGCTGGTATTCCCCGCCCGTGCCCGGAGCGATGGCGTGCAGATCGGTGAAGATCGACCCGTCCAGGATGTAGCGACCGACCACCGCCTGGCGCGACGGCGCGGCGTCGGGGGCGGGCTTTTCGACCATGCCGCGGGCCGTCACGATCTGACCGTTGCGCGACACCGGGTCCAGCACGCCGTAGGACGATACCTTGTCCGCATCGACCTCCATCGTGGCGACCATATGGCCCACACCTGCGGTCTGGTAGGCGCCGATCATCTCGCCAATGGCACCGCGGCCCAGGATCAGGTCGTCGGGCAGGATTACCGCAACGGCGCCGGGCAGAACATGGGGGGCGGCGCACTTTACTGCGTGACCCAGGCCCAACGCCTCGTCCTGCATGGTGAACACCACGTCGTGGCGGACCGAATCCAGCGCAGCTTCCTCCAGCTTGCGGGCGATGGCGTTCTTGCCCTTGTGACGCAGTTGGCGCGACAGGTTGGCGTCGTTACGCACGTGACGCTCGATCGCGGCCTTCGACGGATGCGTGACGAACACGAACCTTTCGACACCGGCGGCGCGCGCCTCGTCGATGGCGAACTGGATCAGGGGCGTATCCACGACCGGCAGAAGCTCTTTCGGCACGGCCTTGGTGGCGGGCAGAAAGCGGGTGCCCATGCCGGCGACAGGGAAGATTGCGGTCCGAACGGTCGATTGGGTCATGCCACGGCTCCTGCGGGGGATGGGGTTAAACATGAAGGCTCCATTATGTATTTGACGGGGTGGCCGGGACGGGCCGAAACGGGAATACGCTTGCCGAAGCGGGTGACTTCGGTTGTTAGGACTGTGTTAACCAAACGGGACCAAATCGGGGCGATTCGGAGAAATTTGTATCTGAAGTCGTGACAGTTTCGGGGCAGTGCCGGGAGCTTCCCGATCAGAGGTGCTTTGGGCTTGCCGTTTCGCAATTCACCGACAGGTATGGGGCATGAGTTTATCGAAGACAGAGGCGCGCGCAGTCGCGTCACAGGCGGAACCTTACAAACGGATCGCCGTCATCGGCGCGGGCTCGTGGGGGACCGCATTGGCGTCCGTCGCACGCCGCGCCGGCCGCGAGGTCGTGGTCTGGGGACGTGACGCCGAAACCATTCGCGCCATTCGCGAGGATCACCAGAACCCGAAATACCTCAAGGACGTGGCCCTGCCCGAAGGCATCGAGGCCACGACCGACATGCAGGAAGCGTTGACCGGGGCCGAGGCGGTGCTGATCGTCACCCCCTCGAAGACGCTGCGCGACATCTGCCGCCAGATGCGTCCGCACCTGGCCCCGGGCGTGCCGGTCGCGCTGTGTGCCAAGGGAATCGAGGCCAAGACCGGCCTGCTTCTGGGCGAGGTCGCAGCCAGCGAGCTGGGCGACAACCCCGTTGGCGCCCTGTCCGGCCCGACCTTCGCGAAGGAGACAGTGCTGGCCCACCCCACCGCCGCGACGGTGGCGTTCGAGTTTTCCTACAAGGACCGCCTCGACCCGGCCAGAAGCCCGGCCACGCGTTTGGCCATTTCGATGAGTTCGGAAAGCTTCCGCCCCTATATCTCGGACGACATCGTCGGCGTCGAGATCGGCGGCGCGGTCAAGAACGTCATCGCCATCGCCTGCGGGATGATGAGCGGCGCAGGCTTCGCCGAGAATACGCGCGCTGCGCTGATCACCCGCGGCATGGACGAAATGAAGACTCTGGCCGAGAATCTTGGCGGACGGCGCGAGACCGTGACCGGCCTTTCGGGCGCGGGCGATCTGACGCTGACCTGCTCGTCCACCACATCGCGCAACATGAGCCTGGGCACCCAGCTCGGTCAGGGGTTGAAGCGGTCGGAATGCTTCGGCGGCAAGCAGGTCGTGGTCGAGGGCGAAGTCAATTCGGTCTCGGTCATCGACCTTGCGGGCCGGATCGGGGTCACGCTGCCGATCTGCGAGGCAGTCTATGCCGTCCTGCACCAAGACGCCGACATCACCCAGACCTTCCGCGACCTGTGGGCCCGCCCCATCGAAGCCGAGCCCAAAGGCATGGGCATGCAGTTCGCACACCCCTTCGGAGAGAATTCATGACCGACGCCCCCGCGCGCGACATTTCAAGCTGCAAGTTCGTCCTGGCCACGGATCTGGACGGCACCTTTCTTGGCGGGTCCGACGAGGATCGCAAACAGCTCTATGACTGGATCGAAGAGAACCGCCAGACCATCGGCCTGATCTTCGTCACTGGTCGCGATCCCGGCTTCATCGCCGGGCTGTGCGAAGGCGGCGTGCCATGGCCGGAATTCGTCGTCGGCGATGTCGGCACCACGATCGCGAAGGTCGATGGCAAGGATCTGTCCCCGATCGCATCGCTGGAGGAGGATATCGCCGAACTCTGGGGCGACGGCGGCGAGAAGGTGCGCGCCGCGCTGGACGGCGTGGCGGGTCTGACCCTTCAGCCGACCGAGTTCCGCTATCGCGTCAGCTACGACATGGATCCCGACACGTTCGACAAGTCGGTCATCGAGACGGTCGAAGAGATGGGCCATGACTGGATCGCGTCCGACGGCAAGTATTTCGATGTGCTTCCCAAGGGCATCTCGAAGGGGCCGTCGATCAAGAAGCTGGTGTCGCATCTGGGCGTCTCGCCCAACACGGTGCTGTGCGCGGGCGACACGTTGAATGACCTGTCCATGCTGGAATGCGGCCTGCCCGCGGTCGCCGTCGGCGGCTCGGAAGCCAGCCTGGTCGAACGGGTCGAACCGCTGCACCACGTCTACGTCGCCAAGGGCGTCGGGGCAGCCGGGATCCTGGAAGCCGTGAAAGAGTTGAACCTGCACGAGACGCCCGAAGAGGGCGCACCCCAGAGCGAAGAGTGAGGAACCCCCGATGCCGTCCGATCTGGTGATCGTCTACCACCGCCAACCCTACGAGGAAGTGGTCGAGAACGGAAAGACCGTCTTCAAGGAAAACAAGAGCCCGAACGGAATCGTGCCGACGCTGAAGGGATTCTTCGGGCGCGTCGACAAGGGCGCATGGGTCGCCTGGAAGCTGGCGACCGATACCTCGAACCCGGGGTTCGAGCGCGTGGTCGAGATGGAGGACAGCTACGGCAAGTACTCCGTCAGCCGCCTGCCCCTGACCGAGGCGCAGGTGAAGTCGTTCTATCACGTCACCTCGAAAGAGGCGTTCTGGCCGATCCTCCATTCGTTCAAGGAAAAGTATAACTACGACCCCGTGGACTGGCCGACCTTCCGCGAGGTGAACTGGGCCTTTGCCGAGGCCGCCGCCGCCGAAGCTGCCGAAGGCGCGGTGGTCTGGGTGCACGACTATAACCTGTGGCTGGTCCCCGGCTACCTGCGCAAGCTGCGCCCGGACGTGCGCATCAGCTTCTTCCACCACACCCCGTTCCCGTCCGCGGACATGTTTAACGTGCTGCCGTGGCGGCGCGAGATCGTAGAGTCGCTGCTGGCTTGCGACGCGGTTGGCTTCCACATCCCCCGCTATGCCGCGAATTTCGTCGGCGTCGCCGAAAGCCTGTTCGACATCGAAACCGGCCCGCGCGAGCCGGTGAACCCCGATTTTATCAAGGAATACGTGGCGCTTTCGGACCGGAAGGTGGCCAAGTCGGTCACCTACAAAGGCCGCAAGACGCAGATCATCGCCTCGCCCGTGGGCGTCGACGTCGACTATATCGAAGGCAAGGCTGGGCAGGAGGACACTGAAATCCGCGCCCGCGAAATCCGCGCCGAGATGGGCGACGGCGCGATGATCCTGTCCGTTGGGCGCACCGACTATACCAAGGGCGGTGCCGACCAGCTTCTCAGCTTCGAGCGGATCCTGGACGAGAACCCCGACCTGCACGGCAATGTGCGCCTTCTGCACGTCTCGGTCAGCGCCAACCGCAACATGACCGTCTACGAAGGCATCCAGAACGAGATCGAGGCCACCGTAGGCCGCATCAACGGCCGCTTCGGCAGCTTCGACTGGACCCCCGTCACACTGATGAGCCGGGCGATCCCCTTTGACGACCTCGTCGCCTATTACCGCGCCTGCGACGTGGCGTGGATCACACCGCTGGCGGACGGGATGAACCTGGTCGCCAAGGAATTCGTGGCCTGCCGCAGCGATCTGCGCGGCGCGCTGGTGCTGTCGGAATTCGCCGGCGCCGCGGTCGAGATGGGATCGGCCGTGATGGCTAACCCGTTCTCGCACCGCTCCATGGACCGCGCCTTGCTGCAAGCGCTGAACATGAGCGAGGAAGAACAGTCCGAGCGGATGCGCGACATGCGCGAAACGATCCGCAAGTACGACATCCGGCACTGGGCCGAGGATCAGATGGCTGGATTCTCCGGCAAGAACGGCGCGTTCTAGGCGTTCAGATCACCGCCCCTTCGACCGACCCCGCGCGCCCGGTCAAGCGCGCGGGCGAGAAAGCCGACAGGTCCAGCGTCTCGAACCGGCCCGAATGGATCAGCTCGGACACGCCGCGGCCCATCGCGGCGGCGTGTTGAAGACCATGCCCCGAGAAGCCGGCGCAATGAACCAGGTTCGGGCAGTTCGGCCCGGGGCCGAGGATGGCGTTCCGGTCGAACATGTTCATGTCGTAGTGCCCCACCCAGGACCGGCGCAGACGGATCGCCTCGAACGCCGGGACCCGCGCAGCAAGCGCGGGCCAGACACGATCCTCCCACAGATCGGGCTGGTCGGCGAAATCGTCGGCCGCGACGGCGACGTCATCCGGCGGCGCGGCCCCGGCCATGTAGAGGGCGCCGTCTGACCGGACATGGATGCCCGACGGGTCGATCGTCAGCGGCAGCTTGGCGGGCAAGGGCCTTTCGGCCTCGAAGACGTAGGTAAAGCGCTTGCGCCGTTCGACGGGCAGGTCCTCTCCCGCCAGCTTCGCAAACTCCCCCGCCCGGCCCCCAGCCGCGTTCACCACCCAGTCGCAAGCGATCCGGGTCTGGTCCAGAAGCGTCACACCCCGAATGCGCCCCTCGTCCAGCACGCGATCCACCGCGACCACTTCGCCATGGATCTCGGTCACGCCCGCGCGCTTGGCCGCACCGCGCCAGTAGGACCACAGGGCATGGCCGTCGAAATACCCCTCGTCCCGCGTGCCGTGCGAGCCCAACGTGATGTCGGACGTGTCGATGAAGGGGAACGTCGCGGCCAGCGTGTCCCGGTCCATCAGCCGAGTCCCCGCCCCCAGCGAGCTTTGCAGCGCATGCGCCTGTCGCAGCGCCTTCGCCCCCGCGGGATCGGCCGCGAGGTAGAGATATCCGAACGGATCCAGCGCCACCTCGGGCGCCTCGGCATCGCCGGTATGGGCGCGGAAGTCGCGGATGATGTCGGCCGTGTATTGCGAGGCGCGAATATTCACCTCGGTCGTGAATTGCTGCCTTAGGCAGGAATTGGTGGCCGTCGAGGCGGCGAACATGAATGTCGGGTCACGCTCGACCATCGCGATGCGCACGGCCGGATCGCGCCGGATCAGGTGCCACGCGGCCGACGCCCCCATGATCCCGGCGCCGACGATGAGGATGTCGTAATGATCCATGCAGGTCCCCCTGCCGGCGGTGTAGAACCTCGCTGCCGTCGCGTCCATTGCGGCCGGTCGACATGGGTATTTGCCCAAGGGTGAATGGACGGTGTGACGCAGGGGGCTTGGCCCGGGGGGCGTGCGAACATAATATGAACGTATGGCACGACTCGATCTTTCGGAAAAACTGGCGATCCTCTCGGACGCGGCGAAATACGACGCCTCCTGCGCGTCCTCGGGTACGTCGCGGCGCGATTCGCGCAAGGGCGACGGGCTTGGATCCAGTGAGGGGTCGGGCATCTGCCACGCCTATGCGCCGGACGGGCGCTGCATCAGCCTTTTGAAGATCCTGCTGACGAATTTCTGCATCTATGACTGCGCGTATTGCGTGAACCGCGTCAGCTCGAACGTGAAACGGGCGCGGTTCTCGGTCGACGAGGTCGTCACGCTGACGCTGGAATTCTATCGCCGGAACTATATCGAGGGGCTGTTCCTGTCCTCGGGCATCGTGAAGTCCCCCGACGAGACCATGGGCGAGATGGTCGAGATCGCGCGCAAGCTACGGCAGGAGCATCGGTTTCGCGGGTACATCCACCTCAAGACCATCCCCGATGCCGATCCGCTTCTGATCGAGCAAGCGGGGCTGTATGCGGACCGGCTGTCGATCAACGTGGAACTGCCGACGGATGCCTCGGTCAAATCTTACGCGCCCGAGAAACGGCCCGAGACCATTCGCAAGGCCATGGCCGATGTGCGCCTGCGCAAGGAGGCGGGGGCCGAGCGGAGCCATACCGGCAAGCGCCCTCCGAAATTCGCGCCCGCCGGGCAATCCACCCAGATGATCGTGGGGGCGGACGGATCGAACGACGCCACGATCCTGCGGCAGTCCACGAGGCTGTATTCCAGCTACAAGCTGAAGCGGGTGTATTACTCGGCTTTCTCGCCCATCCCCGACGCGACCGCCAAGCTGCCCCTGATCCGTCCTCCGCTGGAGCGGGAGCATCGCCTGTACCAGGCGGACTGGCTGCTACGGTTCTATGGCTTCGACCTGGCCGAGATCACGGGCGCAACCACGGACGGCAACCTGGACTTGCAGATCGACCCCAAGCTGGCCTGGGCGTTGCAGAACCGCCACCTGTTCCCCGTGGACGTCAATCGCGCGGATCGCGAGACGCTGCTGCGCGTGCCGGGGCTGGGGGTGAAGACGGTGAACCGCATTCTGACCACTCGCCGCCACCGCACTCTGCGTTACGAGGATCTGACGCGCATGGGGGCGAGCCTGAAGAAGGCGCGGGCCTTCATCACCTTGCAGGGCTGGACCCCCGGCGCTTTGACCGACAGTGCGGATCTGCGCGCCCGCTTCGCCCCCCCGCCCGAGCAGCTGTCGCTGTTCTGATGCCCACCGTCGCCGTCCCCGAGCTGGGCACGTTCGCCGCGTGGCGCGATGCGGCGCGGGGGTGCCTCGCGGTCGCCGTGCCGCCCGAGGACATCCTCTGGCAATATGGTGACGCGGCCGGGGATCTGTTCGCCGAGGCCCCGGTGGCTCCCCCGACAGGCACCGTCACCGTGCCCCGCGCCTTCGTCGAGCTTGCGCAGAACGTCGTGTGGCACAGTGATCCAGAACGGTTCGCGCGCCTCTATGCACTGCTGTGGCAGGCAAAGGATCGACCGGGGCTGATGTCCGACCGGGGGGATGCGGGGCTGGCGAAGCTGCGCGAGATGGAGAAATCGGTCACCCGCGACAAGCACAAGATGAAGGCGTTCCTTCGCTTTCGCGAGATCGACGCCACCGGCCCCCGCCGCCGCTTTGCCGCGTGGTTCGAGCCGTCGCACCACATCACCGAACCGTTGGCCCCGTTCTTCGCGCGCCGCTTCGGAGACATGGACTGGATCATCGCCACCCCCGACCGCACGGCGATCTTCATGGATGGCGATTTGTCCTTCGCGGCGGGCCAGCCCAAGCCCCCCCTGCCGGAGGACGCGACAGAAGCGCTCTGGTCCACGTATTTCCGGAACATTTTCAACCCCGCCCGCCTGAAGATCAAAGCGATGCAGGCAGAGATGCCGAAGAAATACTGGAAGAACATGCCCGAGGCGGCGGCCATCCCCGAGATGATCGCCACAGCCGAGGCCCGGGCGCGCCAGATGCAACTGGCCGCCCCCACCCTGGCACCTGCGCGGGCGGGCAAGATCACCGAAAGGCTGCGCATGACTGACGACACACCGGCCGCCACCGATCTGGACGCGTTGCAGCGCGAGGCGGCTGGCTGCACGCGCTGCCCGCTCTACTCCGATGCCACGCAGGTGGTGATGGGCGAAGGGCCGCGCGACGCCCCGCTGATGGTCGTGGGCGAACAGCCCGGCGATCAGGAGGACCTGGCCGGACGTCCCTTCGTCGGTCCCGCCGGGCAGCTCTTCGACCGGATCGCGGGCGAGGTCGGGCTGGACCGCGATGCCGCCTTCGTCACCAACGCCGTGAAGCATTTCAAATTCCAGGCCCGCGGCAAGCGCCGCATCCACCAGAAGCCCGACGCGGGCGAGGTCACCGCCTGCCGCTGGTGGCTCGAGGCCGAGCGCAACCTGATCAAGCCCAGGCTGATCCTTGCCATGGGCGCCACCGCCGCCGCCTCGGTCACCGGGCGGGGGCAAGGCATCATGAAGCGCCGTGGCACGTTCGAGGAAACCGAGGACGGCACCCAGGTGTTGCTGACACTGCACCCCTCGTATCTGCTTCGGGTGCCGAACGAACAGGCCAGGCAGGCCGCCACGCGCGACTTCCGCGCCGATCTGGAACAGGCCGTCCACTGGCTTGCCGACCACGCCGCTTGAAAGGGGGACCCCCATGACCGAAGCCCGCCACGTCATCGTCGAAGGCCGCGTCCAGGGCGTCGGCTTTCGCGCCTGGACTCGCGACACGGCGCAGGAGCTGACCCTGAAAGGCTGGGTCCGGAACCGCGAGGATGGCAATGTCGAGGCCCATATCGAAGGCCCCGAGGGCCAGATCGACCGCATGATGAGGCGTCTGCACGACGGGCCAATGGCCGCCAGGGTCGACCGAGTTCAGGCCGATCCTGCCGAACAGATCGGGGCTGTGGATTTCGAGATACGCTCGTGATTTGGTGAAAATTCGCGCAGACGGGATTTTACGGGCTGTGCTAGCGTCCATGCCGTGGCATGGAATCGCGCGACCGGGGCCAACCCCGGCGGCGGAACTCGAAGCGAGGCAGAGCTATGAAATCACTTATCCTTACGGCCGCGGCAGGCCTTTTCCTGGCAACCAGCGCTCATGCCGGGGTGATAGAGAGCGCGTGCAACCGGTCGGACCGGGCTGCGGGCAAGCGCCAGCTGTGCAACTGCATCCAGCAAGTGGCCGACTTCACGCTGGACCGGCGCGACCAGCGTCTGGCCGCCCGGTTCTTCAAGGATCCTCACAAGGCGCAGGAGATTCGGCAGTCCTCGCGCGCCAATGACGAAGTCTTCTGGAAGCGCTACCGCGAATTTGGCAGCGCCGCGGAAAGCTACTGCAGCTGAGCGATCAGGCCGTCCGACGCCCGTTCGATCAGGGCAAGGGCGCCATCGAAATCGCGGGTATGATACGGGTCGGGCACTTCGGTGTCCGGCCCGTTTGCGTAAGGGGCGAACAGTTCGATCGGGGTTAGGTTGCCCGGGGGGCGCATCGCCTCCAGATCGGCCAGGTTCTGCGGATCGGCCGCCAGAATCAGGTCGAAACGGTCGAAATCCGCGGGGGTGACCTGACGGGCACGCAGCGCGCTCAGGTCGTATCCAGCAGTCTTCGCGGCGTCGATCATGGCGGGGTAAGGCGGCTCTCCGATATGCCAGTCGCCGGTGCCCGCGCTGTCGATCTCCAGCTTCAGCCCCGCGGCTTCGGCCTTTTGGCGCAGAATCGCCTCGGCGGTGGGGGATCGGCAGATATTGCCGAGGCAGACGATGAGGATGCGGTGTGTCATGGGCTGAAACCTAGGCAGCGCTGACGCGGCGTCCATCCTCTGGGCATCGCTGCGCGGATTTGACAGGCTGGACCGAAGGAGGAACCACCATGATCTTCGTTCTGTCAGGGGCCGGCCTTTCGGCCGAAAGCGGTCTGGGCACGTTCCGGGACGAGGGGGGGCTGTGGACGCAATACGACCTGTCCGAAGTCGCGACGCCCGAGGGTTATGCAAAGAACCCCACCAAGCTCCTGGACTTCTATAACGCACGGCGGGCGAATGCGGCCCATGCCAAGCCCAACGTCGCGCACCAGGCACTGGCCCGACTGGAAGCCGAGGCCGGCGCGTTCCTGGTCACGCAGAACGTGGATGTGCTGCTGGACCGGGCGGGAGCAAAATCCGTCCTGCACATGCACGGGCGGCTAGACCGGGTGTTGTGCAACAAGTGCGGAGCCCGCTGGGACGCGCCCGAAGTCATGGATCCGTTCGACCATTGCGGTCAGTGCGGCGCGCAGGCGGTCCGCCCGGACGTCGTCTGGTTCGGGGAAATGCCCCACGGCCTGGACGAGATCGAGGACGCCCTGTCCAGCGCCGAGATGTTCGTGGCAGTCGGCACCAGCGGCACGGTCTATCCCGCCGCAGGCTTCGTCGAGGCTGCGCACGCGAACGGCATCCCGACGCTGGAGCTGAACCTCGAACCCTCGGGCGGGCGATTCGACGACGGCCGCTACGGCCCCGCGACCGAGACGGTGCCGGCCTGGGTCGACGAAATCCTCAAGCGGTGAACGCGAAAACCCCCGCGGCAGCCGCGGGGGTCTTGAAACGCTTGAAAGGAAACGATCAGGCCGCGGCTTCGGTGCGGGCCTTGCCGATCTCTTTCTTGATCTTCAGGGCGCGGGCGCTCAGCTCGTCGTCCTTGGCCTTTTCCATGAAGCCGTCCAGACCACCGCGGTGGTCGACGGTCCGCAGGGCGGCGGCCGAGATGCGCAGCTTCACGGTGCGACCCAGAACCTCGGACATCAGGGTGACGTCGTTCAGGTTGGGCAGAAAGCGGCGACGGGTCTTGTTGTTGGCGTGGCTGACGTTGTTGCCAGTGGCGGGGCCTTTGCCGGTCAGTTCGCAAACGCGCGACATGGGATTGATCCTCGTCTGGTCTAAACCGGCCTGCCCGGCGGGCGGCACGGTGGTTCGATAAATCTGTTGTGTCGGGGGCCGATAAGGGATCGACGCGGGACAGTCAAGCGGGAACGGGCGTCAGGATCGCCACGGCGAACAATTCGGCCGGATCGGTCACCAGCTCGGCCACCTGCCAGCCGCCCTGCCCCGCGATCCGCGACAGGCTTTCGCGGGTGAACTTGTGACTGCTTTCGGTATGGATCGTCTCGCCCTTCTCGAAGGCGATGCGCGTCCCATCCAGCGTCACGGTCTGATCGGCTAGCGATTCCAGGTGCATTTCGATCCGCGCCTTGTCGGCGTTCCAGATCGCGCGGTGGGCAAAGCGGTCGAGGTTGAAATTCGCCCCCGCCTCGCGGTTCAGCCGCTCCAGCAGATTCAGGTTGAACGCCGCCGTGACCCCTTCGGCATCGTCATAGGCAGCGACCAAAGTGCGCTGGTCCTTGACCAGATCCACGCCCAGCACGAACGCCGCGATGCCGGGCCAGTCCCGCACGCGCCTCAGCAGCGCCGCTGCCGCGTCAGGCTCCAGATTGCCCAGGGTGGACCCCGGAAAGAACGCAACCCGCGCAGAATCGGTGTTGGGCAGCGTCATGTCTTGGGTGAAGTCACCGACGATGGGTGCGACGCCCAGCACGGGATAGCTTTCGCGCAGCCGGGCCGCCGTCGCCTCGAGGAACTCGCCCGAGATGTCCAGCGGGCGATAGGCCGTCAGCCTGAGCCGGTCCAGAAGCAGCCGCGTCTTGGTCGACGCGCCCGACCCCAGCTCGACCAGCTCGGCATCGTCGGGCACATGCGCCGCGATGTCGTCAATGCGGTCGCGCAGGATGCCGACCTCGGTCCGTGTGGGATAGTATTCGGGCAGATCGGTGATCTTCTCGAACAGCAGACTGCCCTTCTCGTCATAGAACCATTTGGGGTTCATGCTCTTGGGGGTGGCCTGAAGGCCCTCCAGCGCAGCGGCCAGAAGTTCGGTATTCCTGATATCGGATCCGTCCATGTGTCAGGCGTCCTTTGCAATCCGCAGGCCAAGCATCTGCCAGCGGTGATGGGGATAGAAGAAGGTGCGATAGGTCGGCCGCATCTGCGCGCGGGGCGTGGCACAGGATCCGCCGCGCAGGACGAACTGGTTGACCATGAACTTGCCATTGTATTCCCCGATGGCCCCTTCGGGCGGGCGGAAGCCCGGATAGGGGGTGAAGGGAGACTGCGTCCATTCCCAAACGTCGCCCCAGGGGCCGCCGCCGGGAAGCGGGCGCAGGGGGCCGTCATCCAGGAAGTTGCCCTCAACGGGGCGGTCGGCGTGGAACACCTCCCACTCGGCCTCGGTCGGCAGGCGTGCCCCGGCCCAGCGCGCGAAGGCGTCGGCCTCGTAATACGAGACATGGACCACCGGCGCGTCCAGGTTCACCGGCTGTGGGCCGCGCAGGGTATAGGTCCACCACTGGTCATCCTGCTGCCACCAGTACAGCGGCGCATCCCACCCCTCGCGCTGGCAGGTGGCCCAGCCGTCCATCAGCCACAGCGGCTGGTGGCCGTAACCGCCATCTTCCATGAAGGCGATCCAGTCGCGATTGGTGACGGGGCGGTCGGCCATGCGGAACGGATGCAGGAAAGTCCGGTGGCGCGGCCCTTCGCAATCATAGGCGAACCCCTCGCCCGCATGTCCGATCTCTTGCAGGCCGCCGTCATGGGCGGCGAAGGTCAGCGGCACCTCGTCGGTGACCGGCATGGGCTGCGGGTCGCGATAGGCGGGCAGAAGCGGGTTGAAGGACAGGCCGTGCAGCAGATCGGTGACCAGAAGCTCCTGGTGCTGCATCTCGTGGTGGCAGCCCAGCTCGGTCAGTTCGGCGACCTCAGGGTCCCCGCCCTCCAGCAGGCGGGCCATCGCGTCGTCCACATGGGCGCGATACTCCACGACCGCCTGAAGACCGGGCCGCGAGACGAGGCCGCGCTTGTCCCGCGCGTGACGCGGGCCGGCCTGGACGTAATACGAGTTGAACAGGAACGCGAACCGCTCGTCCGGACTGCGGTAGTCCGGGGCGTGGGGCTTGAGGATGAATTCCTCGAAGAACCACGTCGTATGGGCCAGATGCCATTTCGCCGGGCTCGCATCCTCCATGGATTGAAGCATCGTGTCCTCGGGAGACAGCGGCGCCACCAGGTCGCGACTGCGCGTGCGGGTCTTGTCGAAAAGCGGGGGGATATCTGCGACGCGGGTCGCGGGGGCGAGACGGGCCATACTGGGAACTCCATACCGTGCACCGAAAAAGGTTAGGGCATTCCGGTCGAAGGCAAAGGGCGCGGCGTCAAACGTGACCGTCAGTCGCGGGACAAAAGCAGGTTCAGCATCTTCTCGGCCGCGGCGCCGGGGGGCAGGTGGCCGTCGGCTACATCGCGGCCCAGCCGGTCCATGGCCTCGCGGCTTTGGGGATCAGTGGCCAGGTGGCGCATCAGGCCCAAGCGCACGGCTTCCTCGAACCAGTGGCGGTTCTGCGCAGCGCGGGTGCGGTCCCAATGCCCCGACTCGCGCCGGAAGCGGGCGAGCGCCTGCATCTCGTCCCACGCGGTATCCAACCCCGTGCCTTCGGAGGCCGACACCGCCAGCGCCTTCGGAAACCCCTCGGGATCGCCGGGGCGCTTGCGCAACAATCGCAGCGCGCCAGCGTAATCGGCCCGGGTCGACTGAGCCTGCGCCTTTAGCGCCCCGTCGGCCTTGTTGATGACGATCAGGTCCGCGATTTCCATGATGCCGCGCTTGACGCCCTGCAACTCGTCCCCGCCGCCGGGCGCCAGAAGAAGCACGAACAGATCGGTCATCTGCGCAACCATCGTCTCGGATTGGCCGACGCCGACGGTTTCCACGATCACCGCGTCGAAGCCGGCCGCCTCGCACAGCGCGATGGCCTCGCGCGTGCGCCGCGCGACGCCGCCCAGCTCGGTCTGGCTGGGGCTGGGACGGATGAAGGCGGCGGGATCGCGACTGAGGCGGTCCATCCGCGTCTTGTCGCCCAGGATCGAGCCCCCCGACCGGGCCGAGCTGGGATCGACCGCCAGCACCGCGACGCGCATCCCCTGCCCCGTCAGCATCAGGCCGAACGCCTCGATGAAGGTCGACTTGCCAACGCCGGGCGTGCCCGACAGGCCGATCCGCAGGGCCTGCCGGTCCGGGTCCGTGACGCGTTCCAGCAACTTGACCGCGGCCGCGCGATGATCGGAGCGCGTGCTTTCAACCAGGGTAATCGCGCGCGACAGGGCACGGCGGTCGCCTTGGGTCAGGCGGGTGGCAAGGGTGTCGATCTCCATGACCCGGATATGGCGGGGCGGGGGACGGCTTGTCCAGCCGGTGTGCTGTTTGCGGGTCGGCGGGATGTGGGTATTTCAGCAAGGGTGAATGAGGGGGCGCGCGCCCCTCTGGGCAAGGGGGGCGAAGGTTTGTAGGGCTGGCGGCCATGGATTTACCCATCGACGAGGTTCTGGACGATCTGCGCGCGGCCTTGGCGGCGCATGGCCGGGTGGTGCTGCAAGCGCCGCCGGGGGCGGGCAAGACGACGCGCGTGCCTCTGGCCCTGCTGATCCAGGTTACGGGGCGGATCGTCATGCTTGAGCCGCGCCGCCTGGCCGCCCGCGCCGCTGCCGAGCGCATGGCCGAGACGCTGGGCGAGCCCGTGGGGCAAACCGTGGGTTATGCGGTGCGGGGCGAGCGCGTGGTGTCCGACGCGACGCGGATCGAGGTGGTGACCGAAGGCATCCTGACGCGTCGGCTGCAGCGGGACCCGGGGCTGGACGGCGTGGGCTGCGTGATCTTCGACGAGTTCCACGAGAGGTCGCTGAACGCGGATCTGGGCCTCGCGCTGGTGTGGGAGGTGAAGCAGGCCCTGCGCGAGGATCTGGCGGTGGTGGTCATGTCCGCAACGCTGGATGCGGGCCCCGTGGCCGCGCTGCTGGACGCGCCTGTGGTAACGAGCGAAGGGCGCGCCTTCCCGGTGGAGCCGCGCTGGCTGGATCGACCTCTGTCGAAGGGCACGCGGTTCGACGTTGCGATGGAGGCGCTGATCTCGCGCGCGGTGGCGCAGGACGACGGTGGCGTGCTGGCCTTCCTGCCGGGCGAGGGAGAGATCCGGCGCGTGGCGGGAATGCTGAACCTGCCGGGGGTCGAGGTCCGTCCCCTGTACGGTGCCCTGCCCTTCGCCGAGCAGCGCGCGGCGATACAGCCCGCGCAGGGGCGCAAGGTGGTGCTGGCCACCGCCATCGCCGAGACGTCGCTGACCATCGAGGATGTGCGCATCGTCGTCGATGGCGGTCGCGCGCGCCGGGCGCGGTTCGACCCCGGCAGCGGCATGACCCGGCTGGTGACCGAGCGGGTCAGCCGCGCCGAGGCCGCTCAGCGCGCGGGCCGGGCCGGACGGGTCGCGCCCGGGGTGGCATGGAAGCTATGGGCGAAGGGCGAGGACGGCGCCCTGCCCGCCTTTCCCCCGGCGGAGATCGAGGCGGCCGACCTGACCGCGCTGGCGCTGGACCTTGCGCTGTGGGGCGATCCCGATGGCGCGGCGCTGCCCTTCCTGACGCCGCCCCCGGCGGGCGCGCTGGTCGAGGCGCAGGCGCTTCTGGCGGGGCTGGGCGCGGTCGAGCGCGGGCGGATCACCGAACACGGACGGGCGCTGGCGGCAATGCCCCTGCATCCGCGGCTTGCACATATGCTGCAAATCGCAGGGGCCGGGGCGGCGGATCTGGCCGCTTTGTTGTCCGATCGCGATATCCTCCGGGATCGGGGGGTGGATCTGACCTTGCGGCTGCGGGCGCTGAAGGACCCGGGGGCGTTCGGGGTGGCCAAGGGGGCCGTGACCCGAATCCGGGACGAGGCGAAGCGGCTGCGCCGGTTCGGTGGCAAGGGTGGCGATCTGTCGGCCGCGCAGCAGGCGGCGCTGGCCTATCCGGACCGGATCGCGCTGCGCCGTCCGGGCGAGGCGCCGCGCTGGCTTCTGTCAGGCGGCAAGGGCGTGAAGATGACCGAAGGCGATCCTCTGGCGGGGCAACGGTTACTGGTCGTGACCGACACTGATGGGCACCCGCGCGAGGCCACGATCCGGCAGGCCATCCCCATCGCCGAGGCTGATCTGCGCGCCGTTGTGGGTGACCGCATCGCCTGGCACGACGTCTGCGACTGGTCCGGGCGGGACCGCCGCGTCGTGGCGCGCCGGCAGGAGCGGTTGGGCGCCATCGCGCTGGACGACAGGACGTGGCCGGAGGTGCCGCCCGATCTGGTCGCGCGCGCCATGCTGGACGGGGTGCGGACGTTGGGGCTGAACCCGTCGCCCGCCGCGCGGCGGTTCCTGGCACGGGTGGCCCTTCTGGATCTGTTCGATACCTCGGAGGCGGCTTTGCCGGACTGCGCGGAGGAGTGGCTTCTGCCGTTCCTGACGGGCGTTCGATCCGCAGACGACTGGAAGCGGTTCGACATCCTGCCCGCGTTGCGGGCGCGGTTGGATTACGACCAGCAGCAACGCTTGGATGCCGAAGTGCCGCCGCATCTCGAGACGCCGCTGGGGCGCCGGGTGCCCATCGACTATTCCGGGGATGCGCCCGAGGTGGCGATCCGCGTGCAGGAGCTGTTCGGGATGACCCGCCATCCGACCATCGCCGGAACGCCGCTGAAGCTGTCGCTTCTATCGCCCGCGGGCCGGCCGGTGCAGGTCACGCAGGATCTACCGGGCTTCTGGGCGGGCAGCTATGCCGACGTGGCCAAGGACATGCGCGCGCGATACCCTAGGCATCCATGGCCCGAGGACCCGACCCAGGCCGACCCGACCCTTCGGGCGAAACGCAGAAAGGACTGACGCGCATGTCGATCATGGAACAGGTCGCCGACGAACTGGCGCAGGAGACGGTGCGCCTGATCGAGGACGGCACCGACGACGCGATCATCCGCGAGGTGGCCGATGCGATCCAGAACGCCAGCCAGACCATGTCCGAGGAATACCTGAACGCCGTCCGCATACGCCGGGCCGAGCTGCGCGCCCGCGCGGTGCTGGAGCGGGCGGGGTCGAACGAGGCCGACGGCTAGCGGTCGGACAGCCGCTTCTCGATCGCCTCCAGCCGCGCCAGCACCGCGTCGCGATAGGCGTCCGTGGCGGCGACGGATTCTTCCTCATGCGCGGATTGCATCGAGTTGACGATGAGGCCCACGATCAGGTTCACCACCGCGAAGGTCGTGACCATGATGAAGGGCACGAAGAAGGCCCACGCGTAGGGATAGGTCTCCATCACCGGGCGGACGATGCCCATGGACCACGATTCCAGCGTCATGACCTGGAACAGCGTGTATCCAGACCGTCCGAGGTCCCCGAACCATTCGGGAAAGGCGTCCCCGAACAGCTTGGTCGAGATCACGGCCCCGATATAGAAGATCAGCGCCATCAGGAGGAACACGCTGGCCATGCCCGGAAGGGCCGTCAGAAAGCCCTCGACCACCCGGCGCAGGCGCGGTGCGACCGAGATGACGCGCAACACCCGCAGGATGCGAAGGGCCCGCAGCACCGAGAACCCGTCCGAGGCCGGGACCAGCGCGATTGCGACCACGGCGAAGTCGAAGAGGTTCCAGCCATCGCGGAAGAAGCGGGGGCCGAAGGCGTAGAGCTTGGCCATAAGCTCGACCACGAAGATCGCGAGGCATACCCGGTCGATCGCTATGATCAGGCTGCCCGCTTGCCCCATCGCGGTTTCGGAGGTCTCGAGCCCCAGCGTCACGGCGTTCACGAGGATCACCGCGGTGATCGTGTTGCGGATCGTCGCGCGGTCGAGGAAGGCGGCAAGGCGGTCGCGATGGGACATGGGGGCTTCTGTGTGTCTGGGTTGCCCCGGCATTTGACGATGCCGGGGCGATCCGTCAACGCCGCCCGCGCGGTTATGCGCCTGCCTTGGTCAGACGGTTCATCTGGTCCTCGGCCAGGGTCAGGTCAGCGGCGCCCAGCGTTTCCGCCAGTTGGCCGGGATTGCGGGCGCTGGCGATGGGCGCCGTGACCCCGTCGCGCTGGATCAGCCAAGCCAATGCGACCTGAGCGGGCTTGGCGCCGACCTCGTCCGAGACGGCCAGGAGCGCGTCCAGAACCGCCTTGCCCTTGCCTTCGAAATACCCGCCCAGCATGGCCTCGCGCTCGGTCCCCTCGATGTCGGACTTGTCGCGGTACTTGCCGGTCAGGAACCCCGAGGCCAGCGAAAAATAGGTCACGACCCCCATCCCGTGCTTCAGCGCGACGTCCTTCTGCGCGCCCTCGTAGTCGCGGGCGACGAGGTTGTATTCGGGCTGGAACACCTCGTAGACCAGCTTGCCGTCGCCCTGCCCCGCGCTGACAGCCTGCGCCAGCCGGTCGGCATCGTAGTTCGATGCACCCGCGTGGCGGATCTTGCCCGCCTGCTTGAGCTTGGCGAAGGCTTCAAGCGTTTCCTCCAGCGGGGTGTCGGTGTCGTCGCGATGGGCGAAATAGACGTCGATATGGTCGGTGTTGAGCCGCTTCAGGCTGTCCTCGCAGGCCTTTTCGATGTTCTGGGCGCGCAGGCCTTCGCGCGGGCCCCACATGCCGACCTTGGTCATCAACACCATCTCGTCCCGGCGGCCGGTCTTCTGTAGCCAGTCGCCGATGACGCGCTCGCTTTCGCCGCCCTCGTTGCCGGGGGCCCAGGCGGAATAGACATCGGCGCTATCAATGGCGTTGAAGCCGCGATCGAGAAACTGGTCGATCAGCGCGTGGGACGTGGGGGTGTCGGCGGTCCATCCGAAGACGTTGCCGCCGAAGACGATGGGCGCGATCTCGAGGCCGGTGAGGCCGAGCTGTCGGGTCTGCATGGGGTGTCCTTCCGTGTGGTCGATGCGCAAACGCGCCGAGGCGGGTGGTGCGTTCCGTGGCGGGGCGGCGGGATTTGGGTATTTTGCCAAGGGTGAATTGGGGGAGGCGCGCGCCGGGATTTGGCGTCAGTCCAGTTTGCCTTCGGGGAGGTTCAGCAGGCGGCGGGCCTCGGCGGCCTCGGCGGGTGAAACGGGGTTGGCGGCGATGTAGCGTAGCTTGTCACCCTCGCGGCCCGAGCGGCTTTCCTGGTTCTCGCCATGGGCGACGAGGTAGGCGGCGGCGGGGAACGGGAT